>Ga0134124_10001055_pt1 | contig 22158 bp, 24 predicted proteins | sample KB304_FD_96880 | JGI IMG/M metagenome (GOLD analysis project Ga0134124, IMG submission 96880) | Terrestrial soil microbial communities without Nitrogen fertilizer from Kellogg Biological Station, Michigan, USA - KB3-0-4 | ecosystem: Environmental > Terrestrial > Soil > Unclassified ... | reverse complement strand
GTGACGACCAAACGCCGCGGTCTCGGCCTGGGGCTTGCGATTTCCAAGCGCATCGTGGAGCAACTGGACGGCACCATTACGGTCGAAAGCGAAGTCGGGCGCGGAACGACATTCACGCTGCGGTTTCCTGCGAGCGATGATCGGTCGGCGCAGGCCGAAGCGAGCTAGGTCTGAGAGGGGGCACTATGTTTCGAACGCTTGTTAGAACGGACATGCTGGCTATCGAAGACCAACTGTATCCGGTCAATTACTTCGAAGTGCGGACGCTGCGTGGAGCGCGGCGCTACAGCGCGGAGATCGCTCTTGGCCCGAATGACCGCATCATTCTGGACGACGATTCGATCTCGAATCTCGAGGCGAAGACCGCGCGGCTCGTGCCGGCCACCGTCTATAGCCGGGTTCTTGCGGGAGGAGCTACGGCCGCCTGAGCGGGAGGTTCGAAGGCGCGGCGGCGGGCCGATGGGTCGCCCGCCGGCGCGCCAGATATTACTTCTTCGGCAGTACGGTATCTTTCAGCTGCTTGGCGATCCGCGCCTTCACGACAGTCTTCGCCGGAATCTTTATTGCTTCGCCCGTTGCCGGATTCCTTCCCATGCGCGCTTTGCGCTTCTGAACGACCAGCTTGACCATTCCGGGCAGCACGAACTCTCCGGAGCGCTTGAGCTCACGTTCCGCCAGCACGGTCAATTCGTCGAAGAATTCGCGGGCCTGCGTCCGCTTGACTTCGAACCGGTCGGCGAAATGTGAAAAGAGTTCTGATTTGCCCATCCTGCGGGCGTCAGCCATCGCGTCCCCCCATCAATTGACGCGCGCCTTATTTCCCAGGCGATGACTGCGCGCGCAGCGCCACTCGCCTAATTTCATGGCCCAAAAACGGGTCATCCTAGCTCGCGTCAATTGCCGGTGTCAATCGCACGGCGGCCAAGAAAGCGCGATTTCGGGCCGGAATGCTAGAATTTCGACTCGATGTCAAGTCCGCCGCTCGAAACATTTCCGAATCCGCGTCCCGAACGCTACTACGAAATCTCGATTCAGTGTCCCGAGTTCACGTCCGTGTGCCCGAAAACAGGACTGCCCGACTTCGGCGAGATCCGCATCTCGTACGTGCCCGACGAGCGATGCGTCGAGCTGAAATCACTCAAGTATTACCTGATCGAATTCCGCAACCGCGGTATCTTCTACGAGGCAGCGACCAACCAGATCCTCGACGATCTCGTCGCTCTACTCTCGCCTCGCAAGATGACGGTCGTCGGTGATTTCTCGGTGCGCGGCGGCATCAAGACGATGGTCACCGCGACTTTCGACAAGGCGGGACGCCAGCCGTAGTCGTCAAGCCAGGCGGCGTACGGATATAGCTGGCCATGGATGAACCCGACGGCCCGAACGACCCACACACGATCCCAATCGAGGCATCGATCGATCTACATGTCTTCGCGCCGCGCGACGTGCCATCCGTCGTCGAAGCCTACATCGACGCGGCAGCGGAGGCAGGCTTTCGTGAGGTTCGCGTGATACATGGGCGCGGACGGGGCGTGCAGCGAGGCGTCGTGCAGGCGGCGCTCGATTGTCATCCCTATGTAGAAGAATTCTGCGACGACACGGCGTCACACCTAGGTGCGACGCTCGTGAGGCTCAGACCCATGCAGGCTTCGACGCCGCGCGTCCGTGGACGCCCTGAAGAGTGATGTTTGCCTCGAGCGCCGCTGAGCTGGTGGCCGCAATCCCGCTCGGCACCTTGCCAGCCAGATAGAGACGATCTCCCAGCATGACGTCGCGAGCGATGCCCGCCGCCAGCTCGACCGCGGCGTACGCGCGCGGCGACGCCGCGACCCGCCAAGGCTTCAGATTGCGGACGATCTTGCGGACCAAGCCGTCCCGGTCGACGAACACGACGTCGATTGCAAACCGCATGAACGCCGTATGAACGGCGACGCAAGGTGCGAGCATCACGGCGGCGGACAAGTCCAGCGAGTCGCGGCCGAGGAGACCGCGTCGGCGGGCCGCACGCGTCACCGCCAGCTCGAGCACGCTCGCCACCGGCATGCTCGTTCGCGCGTTGATGAGCTGCATCGCGACTGATTCCTCCTGCGACACTTTGCTCGCCGATTAGAAGAGACCCGGAACGAACTGCCAGCCGACTCTCTGGCGATACGCGCGATACCGCTCGTCCTCGTCAAGCACACGTTCTTCCACAAGTGCGCGAAGCACCAGAGCGATGTCGGCCACGACGACGAGCACTGCGTTCCATCCGCTCGGATGCGCGAGCAGGAACGCGACGTGTGTGATCACATAGCCGCTGTAGATGGGATGACGGACGATCGCGTATGGCCCGGCGATGACGACGCCACGATTGGCCGGGACGAGGCCGAAACTCCGGCCGAGCGCCAGCTTGCCGACGATGACCACCGCCAGGCCGACCACCGAGACCGCCGCGGTCGCGATGTCTGGAAGCAGGCCTCCGTTGGACGTCCGGAGCATGAAAGGGCTCGCAATCGATACGATCGTGACGACGCCCGCGCGGAACGAACGATCGACAAGAGACGCCGGGCGGCGGACGAACGTGAGGACGACGACCAGGAACTCGCTCGCGAGGAGCAGAAGGCCGGTGATCCGGCCGGTGCTCAGGAAGTCGCGCAGCAGGTTGACCGACAGGAACGTGAACAGCGCGCAGATCGACGCACGCGCCAGCAGCTCCGTCAGCGCCCGGTACTTCTCAGGTTTCAATGGACCTCCATGCGGCGCTGCTGCTTGCGCGAGGGCGGTGGCATGCGCGTGTCCACGTGCTCGCCGATGAAGTACGAGGCGCAGGCGGCATCGAGCAGCTCGCGCGTGATCGCCGGCTCGATGCCGCGGTAGCGGCAGAGCGCCACGACCTGATCGAGGAGGTCGCGCGGATGGCAGGCCCGCAACGGGCGGCCAAGCGGCGAATAATGCCTCCGCTGGAGGTACGCGACCATCACCTGATGGAAGCGGAGATTCCTTCGCTCGCAATTCAGCTCGAAAATCCGGACGTACTGCTCGAGCGTCGGATCGTTCACCGCGACCTTGTACGGGATTCGTCGGAGGAATGCCTCGTCGGCGAGCGACGCCGGATTGAGGTTCGTCGCGAGCGCGATGAGCGTGTCGAACGGCACCTGAAACTTCTTCCCGGTGTGCAGCGTGAGATAGTCAACTCGGCTCTCGAGCGGGACGATCCAGCGGTTCAGAAGGTCCTGCGGCTGGACGCGCTGGCGGCCGAAGTCGTCGACGAGCAGCACGCCGCCATTCGCCTTCAGCTGCACGGGCGCCTCGTAGTACTTGGCAATCGGGTTGAACGTCAGCTCGAGCATGTCGAGTGTCAGCTCGCCGCCGACCATGACCACCGGACGGCGGATCCGCACCCAGCGACGGTCGCGCGCCGCGACTTTGATGATGCCCGTGGGTTGCTGCTCCGAGTCCGCTTCGAGCGAATCGTGGTTGATCGGATCGAACATCACGATGACGCTGCCGTCGACATCCATCGCGTACGGCATGTACATGTCTCCGCCGACGCTTCGTCCCATACCTTCGGCGAGGACCGTCTTTCCGTTTCCGGGCGGGCCATAGAGGAAAATCGCCTTGCCGGAATTCACCGCGGGCCCCAGCTGCTCGAGGATCTGGTCGTCGACGACGAGGTGCGAGAACCCGGCGCGCAGGCGCTCGCGATCGATGTAGCCCCGGTTCGCCGCCAGCGCGCGCATCTGTGTGATGTACGAGGCCAGCGACACGGGCGCCGGGCCGACGTAGTGATTGATCTCGAAAAACTGGAGTGCCCGCTCGCGCCCGAGATCGGTCAGGTTGTATCGATAGCTGGCCGAGCCCGAGCCAGCCGCGCCCTTCACCTCGATCAGATGCTCGGCCCGCGCGTGCTCGATGAGCGGCTCGAGCATGTTGAATGGCAGACGCATGCGGTCGGCGATGACGAGTCCTGTCGCCTCCGCTCCATACAGCGTCTTGACGAGCAGCTGGTGAAGGCGATCGACCGGCAGACCGGTGTCTTCGATCGTCGCCGGCGCCGCCGGTACCGGCGCAGGGTTCAACACGTCAGCAGCTGCGGTGCTCATTTCGCTCCCTGGGCCATCGGCAACAGTACCTGGACGAACTTGATGACCGCCGATCCGACCGTCACCACCCAGATCGCCGGGAAAATGCAGATCACGAGCGGAAACACCATCTTGGCGCCCGTCTTGGCAGCCGCCTCTTCGGCGCGCTGCCGGCGCTTCGTGCGAACGGTCTCTGCGTGGACGCGCAACGACTGCGCGACGCTCGTGCCGAACTTGTCGGTTTGCACGAGCATCGTGACGAGAGAGGCGATGTCGTCGAGCCCTGTTCGAACCGCCAGGTTCTGCAGTGCTTCGGCGCGCGCCTTGCCGGCGCGAATTTCGAGGTTGATGAGCTTCAACTCGTCGGTGAGATCCTTGTGCGCGAACGCGAGCTCCTCAGAAACCCGTTGAATCGCCTGATCAAGCCCCAGCCCCGCTTCGACGGTGACAATCAGCAGATCGAGCGCGTCGGCCAGACCGAGGCGGATGCGATGCTGCCGCTTCTTCGCCATTCGCGCGAGCACCATGCCGGGTACCACATACGCGACGCCGCAGCCCGCGAGCGCCACTCCGAGGTTGGAATGCTTGATGATCGGCGAAACCAACAAGACGAACACCGAGAGCGCGATGACGACGCGCACACCGAAGAAGATGACGACGGCTTCGCGGCTCCGATATCCGGCGATGGTCAGCCGCTGCTGCAGCTTGCTCATCTCGGCCGTCGATCGCGGCGCCGCGGCGCCCAGCTTCCGCAGCCACTCCATGACGACTGGTGGCAGGCCAGACGTCGGGTTGATCGCCCGCTCCGCCTCGCCGATCACCTCGCCAAGGCGGCGCTCAATGGTCGTCGCGCTGGGCGTCAGCGCCATCGCGCCACCGGCGATCAGCAGCGATACGAAGAGAAACGCCATCAACGGCAGAAACAGCGGCACATCACACCTCGATCTTCATCACGCGGCGAATCCAGAAGTACCCGATGACCTGCATGACGAGCACGCCTTCGAGCATCAGATGACCCAGATGCTCGCGGAAGAGCGGCGCCATGTGCTCGGGGTTGATGATGGTCAACGCGATCGCCAGAAACGGCGGCAGCCCAAGCAGGACGTAGCCGGTAAACCGTCCGTGCGCGGTGTGGACGCGAACCTGCCGCTGAATCTTGAATCGCTCTCGAACCACGTGCGCGAGGTTGTCGAGAATTTCGGCCAGATTGCCGCCCGTGTCGCGCTGAATCATGACGGCCGTGACGAAGAATCGCACGTCGAGAATAGGGACGCGTTCTGCCAGCTGGCCGAGTGCCTCACGAAGCGGAAGACCGAAGTTCTGCTGATCAAACGCTCGCTTGAGCTCCGGACCGACCGGCCACGACAGCTCGTCGGCGGCCATACCGAGCGCGCTCTGAAACGCGTGGCCGGCGCGAACAGCTCGTGACAACACGTCGAGCGCTTCGGGAAACTGCTCCTCGAACCGCTTCAGACGGACGTTCCGCTTCCACCGCAAAAAGGCAAACGGCAGGAAGCCGGCCACCAGCGCCGCAATCGGCGCGACGATGAGCATCGGCACGAACAGCGCCGTCAGAAGCGCGGCGGCGCATGCGAGGCAGAAACTGATCAGGAGAATCGCGCTCGGTGTCGTCTGGACTCCAGACTGTTCGATCAGCAGGGCGAGCTTCGAGCCGGCCTGCGTCTTGAGCACGATGCGCTCGACGGCGGGCAGCGGACCGTCGGCCTCGCGGCGGACGACCGTCGCTTCCCCTTCGTCTTTCGGCTGGTCGGTCGCCACCTCGCGCAATCGGAATTCCAGACGGCGTCGGGCGAGCTCTCCGGGTCCGTACTTGAACGCCATGAACCCGATGACGCCGACGATCCCGCCGACGACGAGGAACACCACTAGGGCCAGCAGCATCAGCGCACCTCTGTGACGCCTTCGAACATGTCGGCCGGGAGATGGATACCCGAGGCCTTCAACCGCTCGGAGCACTTCGGCCTCACGCCGGTGGCGCGGAACCGGCCGATGACCTTGCCGTCCTGTGTCACGCCGGTCTTTTCGAACGCGAAGATCTCCTGCATCGTGATCACTTCGCCTTCCATGCCGGTGATCTCCGAAATGCTCGTGACCTTGCGCGAGCCGTCGCTCAACCGCGTCTGCTGCACGACGACCTGAATGGCGGAGGCAATCTGCTGCCGCATCGCGCGCTCCGGGAGGTTGGTCGCCCCCATCGCGATCATTGTCTCGATACGCATCAGCGCGTCTCGCGGCGCGTTCGCGTGCACGGTCGTCAGCGAGCCGTCATGGCCAGTGTTCATGGCCTGGAGCATGTCGAGGGCTTCTTCGCCGCGCACCTCGCCGACCACAATGCGATCGGGACGCATACGCAGGGCGTTGACGACGAGCTGACGCTGGCGGATGGCACCCTTGCCTTCGACGTTCGGCGGCCGCGTTTCTAGCCGCGCGACATGCGATTGGTGAAGCTGCAACTCCGCAGCGTCCTCGATCGTGACAATCCGCTCACGTTCAGAGATGAACCCGGACAGCACGTTGAGCAGCGTCGTCTTGCCGGCGCCGGTGCCGCCGCTGATAAGCATGTTCAGGCGGGCGCTCACGCAGTGCGACAGGAAGTCGAGCATCGGACGCGTCAGCGCCCGCAGCGTAATGAGATCCTCGGCCTTCAAGCGCTCCGCGGGAAAGCGGCGAATCGAGAGCAGCGGGCCGTCAACGGCAAGCGGCGGGATGATGGCGTTGACACGCGAGCCGTCCGGCAGGCGGGCATCCACCATCGGCGAGCTGTCGTCGACGCGTCGGCCGACGCCGCTGACGATGCGATCGATGACGCGGAGCAGGTGACGGTCGTCGCGAAACGCGGCGGTGACGCGCTCGAGGTGACCGTTGCGCTCCACGAAGACGTTCTTGTACGTGTTGACCAGGATGTCGTTGATGCTCGCGTCGCGAAGCAGCGGCTCGAGCGGTCCGAATCCAAACACGTCGTCCATCAGCTCGCTGAACAGCGTCTCCCGCTCGCTCAGGCTGATCGGAATGCCTTCTTCGTTGAGAAGATCGTTGATGAGCGTTCGGATTTCGCCTTCGACGCGTCCGCGTTCTGCCTGCGCGAGCGCCTCGAGATTCAGCCGATCGAGCAGCTTGCGATGGACGTTCGCTTTCAGATCGAGATACTGCTGGCGCTGCGGCGCCTGCCCACGGGCAGATGGCGGCGCCACGGTCCCCGGTCGAACGGAGGGACCCGTCTGAGGTGTCACGACGGCGGGTGTCAGGGGGCTCATAGGGTCACCACATCGAGGCGATACGATCGAGGCTCAGCCTGCTGCGCTTCGGCGCCTCGGCCGCATGCGCGCCGCCCGGCTGCAGGATGCCGCGCGTGAGGTTGGCGAATTCACTGGCAATTTCGGACGAGCCGCTCAGCGCGAGCGGCACGCCGGAGTTGAGCGCCGTGGAGACGGTCTTGTAGTCGCTCGGGAACGTCTGGTGAATCGGATGCCCGAGCGCGCTTTCCATCTGTTTGGGCGGAATCGGATACGGTTCCGCCGCGCGGTTCATCAGAATGCGGACGCGTTCGCCGGCCGCTCCAAGCTGCCGGATGCGATCCAGCAGGCGTTGAGCGTTGCGAATGGACGGCACGTCCGGATTGCACACCAGGAACATCGCGTCGGCGGTGTAAAGCGCCGCGACTGTCACTGAATTGATCTGGCTGCCCGCGTCGACAAGGACGTAGTCGTACTGGCGTGTGAGCATCCGGAACAGCTCCTCGACGCCGCCGGAATCGGCCGCGCCGGGCCGGTCGAACTGGTCGGATCCCGCGAGAATCTCGAGACCGGATTTGTGCTTGAGCACCAGCTCGCGGAGAAACTCGCGATCCAGGCGATGAAGATTGTCGATCGCGTCGAGCACGCTGTACTTCTGCCGCACGCCACAGAAGAGCGCCACCTCGCCGAGGCCAGGCTTCAAGTCGACGATGACGGTCGAGCGCTGGCTCAGCCGCGCGATCTCGACGCCGCAGTTGACGGCGACCGTGGTTGTTCCGGCGCCGCCTTTGGCGCCGAAGAACACGAGCGTCGTCGCATTGGGCTTGGCACCCTGCGCCGCGTCGCGGCGAGCCGCCGTCTTGCGGATCGCCCCGTGGAACGTGTCGTCCGGCGGCGGCCACAGGAAGAACTCGTTGGCGCCGGCGCGCATCGCCTGGAGGATCAGCTCCGGATCCGCCGCCGCCGCCACGACGAAAATGCCCGCGTTCGGCGCGCCCGCGCGAAGGCGCTCGATGGCCGACATCGCGGACGGCGTGTCCGTCCGCGCGTCGATGATTGCAAGGTCGGGCGGCGCCCCGTCACGCACGAGGCGCTCGTCAGCCACACTGACTGGAATCGCTCCCGCCCGGAGCGACCGCCCGATTTGATGCTTGAAGGCCTCATCGCCGCTGACGATGAGGCCCATGAGTTGTGCCATAGGTTTAATTGGTCTTGGCCGCGTCTAGGGCCTTCTGCCGCTTCCTGTCGACTTCAGCCTGTGCCTTCGCCGCCTTCTTCGCCGCCTCTGCGTCGCGCTTGACCTGTTCCTTCTGAAGCTTCGCCGAGAGCTCGGCGTCGCGCCGGGCCTGTTCTGCCTGCAGCTTCGCCTGCTCCTGCTGGAGCCTGGTGGCCTTTTCCTGCTCCTTCTTCCGCGCCTTGTCGATCCGCTTCTGCTCCTCCGCCGTCAGGGGCCGCGAAACATCCGCCGCCGGTACGGGCGCGGCAACGACAGCCGCCGCAGGCGGTATCGTCACCGGGGCCCCAAGGGCCGGCGTCGTCGGCGCGCTGTTGACCACTCGGCGGGTGTTCGGCGTCAACGCCTGGACCGTTGCGGCCGCACTCGCCGGGGTTTCCTTCGCGGGCACCGGAGCGGCTGCAGCGGCGACCGGCTTCGGCTGCGCCACCGAGACTGGGTTGGCGCTGCTCGTTCGCGGCGTGGTGAACGCGGGCGGCGGCGGCTCCACCGTCTTCTTGTCCGGCAGCGGCGCGAGGTACTGTTCCGGTGTGCGCGGCAGCGTCGACGTGACGCCGCTGGAGCTGCGCGACAGAATCTCCGGTGTGATCATCACAACGAGCTCGGTCTGATCCTTCTGGGCGGCCTTGCTCTGGAACAGGAGGCCCAGGATCGGGATGTCACCGATGCCGGGAATCTTCTTCAGCGTCGAGGCGACGCTGTTACTCATCAGACCGGCGATTGCGAACGTCTGGCCGTTCTCGAGCTCAAGCTCCGTCTCGGTTCGACGCGTGTTCAACGCCGGGATGCGGAAGCCCTGAAGAACGACGGCGTTCGCGAAGTCGAGGGTGCTGACCTCGGGCTTCACCTTCAGATGCACGCGGTTGCCTGTGACCACCGGCGTGAAATTCAGACGGATGCCGAACTCCTTGTACTGAACGGTGATTGCGACCGTGCCGCTCGTGGCCTGCGCGACCGGGACCGGAAACTCACCGCCGGCCAGAAAGCTCGCTTCCTTGCCGCTCTCCGCCACAAGGTTCGGCTCGGCGAGACTCTGGAAGAGACCCCGCGACTGGAGCGCCTTGACGACAGCGCCGAGCTGGTTCTTGGCATCGAACAGGAACAGGTTGAGGTAGTCGCTGAAAACCATGCTGGTGCCGAAGTTCGACGAGCGCGTGTCGAAGTCAGGTGCCGGGAATTGCTGCGTGGTCACTCGGCCGAAGTAGTTCTTGTAGCCGTCCGAGAAGAACGAGGCGCCGAGCTCGCTCATCGCGCTGCGGCTCACTTCGGCGAACCGCACGCGGAGCAGGACCTGGTTGGTCGGCCCGTTGTCGCGCGTCTGGAGCAGCGACACGACGTCGTCCTTCTTTTCAACGTAGCCCGCAGCCATGTTGACGGCGTTGTCGATGACCGCCTTGCTCGACACGTTGCCGGCCAGAACGATCTTCGACCCGTTGTTCCGCACCTCGATGGTCTCGCCGGGGAACAGCTCACGGAACTGTTCGTTCAGCCGCACGAGGTCGCGCTGGACGATGATTTCGAACCGCCGGACGACGCCCGAGCGATCCCACACGAACATCGACGTGGTACCGGCTGTCTTGCCGTTGAGCAGCAACTGGCTCGACGACGTGACCACGACGTCCGCCACATCGGCGCTCGTAAGCGAGACGCGCGTGACCGGCGAGCCGGGCTCGACGATCGCCGATCGGCCCACCAGCAGGCGCACCTGGCGCGGCTCGTTGTCGACGGGCGCCGCTTTCGCCTCGGCGCCGTTCGCCGAATTGGCGGCGACGTTCGTGGCGACAATCGGCGTCTGCGTGTAGACCGTCATCGAACCAAAGACGGCCAGGATGATGACCGTGATGACGGGCGTGACCCGGCGTCGGATCTGCGTGCTCATTGCGACTCCTGACGCACGACTTCGTGCGCACGTTTGTCCCCGCGGATGATTTCAACGGTCGGGTCGGCAGGCGGCGCCGGGGGCGGCGTCTGCCTCGCGACGGTTGCCGTCGACACCGGCCGCGGCGTCGACGCCGGCGCACCGAGCAGAACGGCGGGTTTGACGCCCTTCGTGACCGGCGTCGCCTTGTCGAGCGGGTTGCGAAGGGCGAGTTGAATCTTTCCTTCGTTGGCGGCGAGCGTCAGCTTCTCCGACTCGCTCGGGTCGACGAGCAGCGTGACGACGCTCACGGCGATCGGCTTGCCCTTCTCGGTGTCGCGCTCGATCTTGGTGCCAGCCGCCAAGACTTGAACGTTGGTCAGAATCACCTTCGACGTCATGTCCGTCGGCTGCTGCGTCGGGCTGACGGTCGCGACGACGTCGACGCGCGTGCCTGGCAGAACGTACCCCGCGACGCCGATGACCTCGTTCACTTTCACCGACACGGCCCGAAGTCCCGGTGGAATCGCGGGCGGCAGTCCGCCGCCGGCGTCCTTTCCCGAGAGCTTCATCGGCAGGAAGGGCTCGTTCTGAATCATCGGCATGATGATTCCGCGGCCGATCACCTCCTGCGGATCCGAGATGGCGTTGGCCGGCATGGCGCCGCTTGGCCAGTCGACGACACGAATGTCGTCGCGCGTGATCTCGGCGCCGATGTCCAGGTCGTTGGCGGCGACGACGACTGGCTTCGTCGGCATCGACACCGTCTTGACCGGCAGCTTCTGCACGTAGTTGTACGTGCCGAAGGCAAACACGCCGCCGGCCGTGATGGCCAGCACGAACACGATGAAGACGCGCACACGAGTCATGGCAGTCCCCTATGAACCGGCTTCGTTCCGCATCACCGACGTCGTCACCGTGATCGGCGAGTCGACCATTGACCCGCTGACCAGGAGCTGGGCGACCGGCTGCAGGACGATGAATTGGAACGGATAGCGGATCGTCACGTTGGAGCCGGTGATGCTCACACCGACCGTGTCGTCCGAACGCAGCCCGCTCACGTGCAAGCGCTCGCGGATTTTCGCGTCGACCGCGACGGCGTCAGCGCTGAGACGGACGGCGGCCCGTGTGCCTTCGCGCGCGGCCTCAGTCAACGCCCGCGATGTCTCATAAGCGCGGCCGACCTCGAACATCCCGATGCTCCCGAGGACGACGGCTGGCAGCATGATCGCGGCGCCGATGACCGCAAATCCTCCGTCTCCCGTCCGCCGCGCGTCAGAATCCGAACGCCGCGATGAGCGCGCCGACGGCAATGGCCGGTGCGTAGGCGAATCGGTTGTCGGTCGACGGCTTTTCGATCTCAACCGCATTTGCTCCCCCTGTGCACACCAACGTGGCCGTCCCGTCGAGGGTCTCGCGCAGCCGGCGGCGCCGCATGGCAACCAGCACGGCCAACCCACCACCCGCGATGGCGGTATAAAGAAACGCCATCGCAATCGACTTCGGACCGAGCAGCGTGCCGAGCGCGGCCAAAAGCTTGACGTCGCCAGCCCCCGTCTTGCCGAACACATGGCCTGGCAGCATCAGCACCAGACCGACGAGCAGGCCTTCAAAGGCTCCGGCGACCCCGATGCCTCCTGAGTGCACCGCCGCGATCGTCACGCCCAGTCCGGCCGTGCCAAACGTGAGCCAGTTCGGCACGCGGCGCGTTCTGAGATCCACGACGGCGGCGGCTGTCGTGACGGCCGCGACGGCCGCCACGACGAGCGGATCAGATGGCACCTGGAAACGTCTGATAGAACAAGTTGTTCAACGTTGTCGCCACCCCCGTCATCGCCGCGATGGCGATCACGGCGATGAGCGCGGCCAGAAGCCCGTACTCGATGAGATCCTGGCCATCGCACCGGGTGGCGAACTCGGCGACGAGTTCCAATATGCGTTTCATGTCGCCACCGCTCCGTTCCGCATATGTCGGTCCGCGGTTATGTCGCCGCGGCGAGTTTCGCCTGAATCGCGTCGAAGATCGCGTTGACGTTCGTGCCGGTCAGCGTCAACGCTGCGACCGCCACGAGCGAGATCAAACCCACGAGCAGCGCGTACTCGATCAGGTCCTGCCCGTCGTCCTTGCGCGCAAACGCGCGTACGTTCCATGTCCAGTTCACGGCTTCCTCCTCCTGGGTTGCGGGACGGGTGTTAGACCGCCGCCGCCAGCTTCGCCTGAATCGAATTGAAGATCGCGTTGACGTTCGTGCCGGTCAAAGTCAAGGCCGCGACCGCCACGAGCGAGATCAGGCCCACGAGCAGCGCGTACTCGATCAGGTCCTGTCCTTCTTCGCCGCTCGCGAACTTCCGAAGACGAGTGATGCAGTTCATGACTTCTCCTTATGATGCGGCGATGCCGTTAGGCAGCGGCCGCGAGCTTCGCCTGAATTGAGTTGAAGATGGCGTTCACGTTCGTGCCGGTCAGCGTCAGCGCCGCGACGGCGACGAGCGAGATGAGCCCGACGAGCAGCGCGTACTCGATCAAGTCCTGCGCGTCGTCCTTCCGCACAAACGTAATCAGCCGATCCATGCACTTCATGACCTTCTCCCTTGCGCGTGTTCGACGCGCGATCCGCGTGTCCGAATTGCGGTCACTTTTTCGCGGGCGACCGCATGAACATGGCTAGAAAGCGCAACGTGCGTGCCACGAGTCGTGGACGCCGCTGCAAAAACCCCATAAGGCGCTGCGCGTGGGTGGAGTTAGCAGGGCCGCCCCGGGCGCACCACCGGCGGTTGGGCCTGTCGCTCGTGATCGTTCGCGTCATTGCTGAGGTTGGCGAATTCGTAATGAGGCACGCTTTTTTCGTGGACCGGCCCACGGGACGAAACGGAACACTGGGGGGCGCCGCGGCATCTTCAAAACTGAAATGGCTGAAAAACGGCCTACTACAAATGGATCGCAGGCTGACATTTGCGTCGCGAGCTCAGCCGTAACTGCCGGAACGGCAATTGCCTTATGGGCTGCCGGACCCCCGTGGGAAGGGATCCGTGCGGCGAGCATGGCGCGATGCGGCGATGTCGGCCGGGGCGCTGGCGTTGATACTCATGGTGCTCGTCTCATTCGACCCTCGCGTCCGCGAGCAGGCCGAACAGCGTCTGTCGTCGCCGACAGCGCTCTTTCAAGACGCGCGACATGGGATCAAAAGCGTGACGGACGCTCTCTTCGATACGGTACGGGAGCAACTGCTCGATCACACGTCGCTCATCGTCTTCGTCTTCGTCGCGGGCGTGCTGCTGCTGTTCATGTTGAGAACGTAGATGTCGCTGATTCTTGCCGTCGAGCCCGACCGCCGCCAGGCGGCGAACCTGACGCACATCGTGCGCCAGCGTGTCGGCGCGGAACTGATCCTCGCCGAGACGACGGAGCTCGCCCTCGCGTCCATCGGCAATCGTGTTCCGGACTTGATCCTGGTGCCGGCGCTTCTGTCGCCGCAGGACGACGCGGCGCTGGCGGCGGCGCTTCGAGTCATCGCGACGGCTGCGCACGTGCAGATGCTCACGACGCCGATGTTTGCGTCGGCAAAACCCGAAGGGCGGGCCCGGGGCGTGCTGTCCGCGTTTCGGCGCTCGAAAGCCAAGGCCGCGCCCGACGGGTGCGACCCTGCGGAGTTCGCTCAGCAGATTTCTTCGTATTTGGAAGCGGCCGCCGAAGAACGCGCGGTGGCACAGCTCACAGAGCCTCCGGTCATCACGCCAGCTGCGCGGCCGGAAACGGCCGTCGCATCATCCGACCGATATGTTCCGCTCGGCCCCGGCCGCCTGTATCGCGACGAGGCTGGCGTTGCGGATCCCGTTCGCGAAACGGCGGTTGCCGAACCGATCGCCGAATCCGTCGCGTTCCTTCCGGAACCGGCCGAGGACATCGTCGAAGCGGCCGAACCCATCAGCCTTGAACCTATCGAGGCCCTGGAAGCCGAGCCGCTCGCGGAAGACTTCTCGATCGTCGAGGCCGCCGCCACAGTCGTCGACGAACTGGCGTTCGAGACGACCCCAGCTGTCGACGAGCCGCTGCTTATCGAAGCAGCACAAGCCGACGAAACGGCGTCGTACATCGAAGCCTCGGTCGTCGAGCAAGCGTCGGTCGCCGAGCCTGCGCCCTTCGACGAGGAGGCGCGACTCGTCGAGGAAGAAGTCGTTGTCGAGGCGGCTCCGTTGGAGGCGGCATCAATAGTCGAAGAAGAAGAGGAGCCGTTCATCGAAGTCGTCGACGAGGCCGTCCCGACGCTGGAGCTGGTGGTCGACAACGATCATAAAGAAGACGACGACACCATCGATCTCTCGTCGGATTTCGAGGAGCTCGAGACAATCGACGTCACGACTCAACTCGAGGCGATCGCACCCTCCGACGGCGCCGACACGGAGGTGTTCGAGATCGCGGCTGTGCCGGACGTCGAGGAGGAACCTGTCATCGCCGCGGCTCCGCCGCGTTTGCGTGTCATCGAACCCGATGCGCTGCAGCAATTCGCCGCGGCCGTGGAGGCGATGACGGCGACCGAGTCAACCGCCGGCGCGATAGCTGACGCGCCAACCCGGCCATTCGGATTCGACGATCTCTTTCCGCCCCGCGAGCCTGTCGAGCCGTCCCCGCTCAGCGCGTGGCGAAGCTGGACGGCGCTCGAAGGTATGTCGGCCGAACCGCCCGAAGAAGCGCCGGTACCTGCCCACGTCGTCGAACGAGCCGTCGAGCGTACCGAACAACCCGACTGGGTGAAGCTCGTCGAGTCGCTGCGCATCGATGTGGAACGGCGCCGGATCGATCGGCCGCCTGTTGCGGCGGCAGCTGCGACGAAGCCGGCACCGTCACGGCCCGTTCAGGACGAATGGGGTCTCTTCGACCCGGCGCAGTGCGGCTTCGCGGCGCTGCTCGAGAAGCTTGACGAGATTACACACACCGGCGGCGACTCACGGCCGCGCCCCTCGGCCTGACAACAGCAATGTAAGATGGCGCGTGCAGCTGCGCGCCGTCGCCATCGCGATTCTGCTGATGACCGTTCCGGTCGCCGCGGCGCAGCGGACGGCCGGCATCGTTGCGACGCCGGCTTCGCACTTCGGGTTCCGGATCGGCGACGACGGGCGGCTCGCGACAGCCGACGCCATCGAGAACTACTTCGAAGCCGTGGCCGCCACATCGGATCGGGTCAAGATCGCCGACCTCGGGCCGACGACCGATGGCCACCGGACGATCGCAGCGATCATTTCGTCTGCCGAGAACATCAGGAACCTCGAACAGATCCGCCGGAATAACCAGCGGCTGTCCGACCCTCGCACGCTCGATGAGACGGAGGCACTGCGTCTGGCTGCGACCCACAAGGTCGTCGTGGCCATCGGCTGCAGCATCCACGCCTCCGAAATCGGCGCCTCGCAGGCGGCGAGCGAGCTGCTCTATTCGCTCGCGACGTCAACAGACGCGACCACGCTCGATCAATTGCAGAACGCCGTCGTCATCCTCATCCCGATGCTAAACCCGGATGGCCACCGGCTCGTGGTGGACTGGTACGAGAGATACAGGAACACGCCGTTCGAAGGCGCTCCGCTGCCGTGGCCCGATCACAAGTACGCGGGTCACGACATCAACCGCGATGCCTTCATGATGAACATGCCGGAGAGCCGGAACCTCGCGCGTTTTTTCTACAGCGAGTGGCATCCACAGGTCTTTCTGTCGATGCACCAGCTGGAGGCTGACGGGCCGAGGTTTGTCGCTCCGCCGGTGACCGACCCGATCGACCCCAACATCGATCCGATCGTGTGGCGGGAAGCCGCCCTGCTCGGCTCGGCAATGACGCTGGAGCTGGAGCGGGATCGTCACGCGGGCGTCGTCTCGAACAGCCTGTTCGACTACTTCTGGCCCGGCTATGAGGACTCGGCGCCGCTCGGCCACAACACGATCTGCCTGCTGACAGAAGCCGCGAGCGTGAAGATTGCGGCGCCGGTCATACAGCCGCCATCCGACCAACGGGGCCGCGTCAATGCTCCACATCCATGGCCGGGCGGCCGATGGTCCCTTCGCGACATCGTGGACTACGACCTCAGCGCCGTGCGTGGTCTCTTGCGCGCCGCCTCCGCATATCGAGGAGAGATCGTCGGGAATTTCTACGCCATGGGCCGGCGAGCGATCGACGCCGGACAGAAAGGTGGTCCGTTTGCTTACGTCATCCCGCCGGATCAACCGGATGCGCTCGCGGCGATCAAGCTGAAACAGCTCTTGATGCACGGCGGCGTCGAGATTCAGCATGCGCAGGAGACGTTTGGCGCCGGCGGCACCGCGTTTCCGGCAGGCAGCGACATCGTCTTTCTGGCGCAGCCATACCGCGCCTACGTCAAGACGCTGCTCGAACGGCAGGATTACCCCGCCGGCGATCGATCGACGGATCGTCCCTACGACGTGACGGGCTGGACCCTGCCGGCGCAGATGGGCGTGGACGTCCGCGTGGTCGACAAGCCGTTCGAGCCGCCCCTCGTGTCGCGTGTGACGAACACTGCGATGTCGCCCGCGCCCGCCAGGGTCTGGGGCGAACGCAAGCCCGGCTACTACCTCGTCGACGCGCGAGGCAACACGGGCGCCGTCGCCGCGAATCGTCTGCTCAGCGCCAAGGTCGGTTTCTCCTGGCTTGACGCCCCGATCGACATCAACGGCTTTCACTACGCCGCCGGCACGCTCGTGGTGCCGAACGGAAAGAACGCGTTGCCGACGGTGTTGGCGATCGCGACGAGCCTTGGGCTGCGCGTCGACGGCGGCAAGGGAAAGGCTCCATCTGCGAGCCACTCTGCGAACCGCGTTCGGATCGCGGTCTATCAGCCCCGCGGCGACCACGCCGACGCCGGCTGGACGCGGTGGGTGCTCGAACAGCACGAGTTCCAGGTCGCGCCCGTCACGAACAGCGACGTCGTCTCCGGAAACCTGCGATCGCGTTTCGACGTGATCGTGCTGCCAAATGCGCCTCTCGACGCCTTGATGCGCGGTGTTTCCGGCGAGGCGATGCCGCCAGAGTATGCGGGGGGGCTTGAAGGAGACGGCGTCCGCGCGCTCGACATCTTCGTGAGAACCGGCGGCACGCTCATTTGCCTCGACCAGGCGGGAGCGCTGGCCGTCGAAGCGTTCAAGCTGCCCGCTAAGGACGTCGCACGTACGTCCCGCGACGAGTTCTATTGTCCAGGCTCGCTGCTTCGGATTGACGTCGACATAGCACACCCGCTCTCTTATGGGCTGCCGGCCCAGACATCCGGATTCTTCGGATCGAGTTCGGCATTCGAGGTCGCACCGAACAGCCCGGGCCTTCAGACCGCCGCCCGCTATGCGTCCAAAGATCTGCTCGTGAGCGGCTGGCTGCACGGCGAAGAAGTGATCGCCGGACAATCCGCGGTGGTGCAGGCCACCGTGGGGGCCGGACGAGTCGTCCTGCTCGCCTTTCCCGTCCAGCATCGCGGCCAATCACTCGCGACATTCCGGCTCCTGTTCAACGCGATCTTCGCCGCACGATAGCTGCCGTCAGCGACTCAGGCTGTCGAACGTCGCCGTCGTCACGACGCCTGTGTGGTGGCTCGTTACCGCTACGCCGATAAGCGCGGCCGATGGAAGTTCCGTATCGAATGCCGTGCTGATCTCGACCCAATTGGAACCGTCGGACGACGTGAAGGCGTGCACCCTAGTACCGCTCCGCTGAATCTTGAGCCAGATCGGAAAGGGCGACGGCGAACGTCCGCCGATCCATCGTGTTTCGGCGCCCGTCGACTCGCGCGTCAGCATTTCGATCAGACCGGACGGCGTGACATCGATCAGAACATGGGCAGCCGCGGGCTCGAGGGATTCTCGAATCATCAGACCAGCCTTCGCGAATTGCGCGGTCTCTTCGACGCTCTTCACCTTTACCACCATCTCTCCGTCGTCCTTGAGGAACTGGTAGTAGAAAGTGAACGCGTCCGCCGTGCCCCAGATGTCTCCGCCGCCGCCCTGGACCGTGAAGTTGTTGGCGTCGGGTGCGAACTGCGCGAGCCCGGCGATGCCGACGTCGCCGACATCGACAGTCAGCGGCACCTGGCTGGCGTCGAGCACGTGATCGAACCACGATGTGTTGTACGAGGCGGTGTCGTGACTGGTGACCGCCAAGCCCGCGGTCATCACCTCGGCCGTTGTGATACTCGTCGTTCCGACAACCTGCCAGGTCTTGCCATCTTGTGAGAGGGAGCCCGTGAACTGGTTCCCAGTCCGCTCGAGCTTTAGCCAGACGGGGAACGTCGACGATGAGCCTGCGAGGAACTGCATCTGCGCGCCGGGCACGGGACGCGCCATGAACTCGATGACTTCATTCGGCCGGATATCGAGTACAACCGTGGTCCCGTCGCCGGAGGTCATGATTACGCCAGCCTTCGCGAAGGGGTGATTGGCGTACTCCGCCTTGACGCGAGCCACGATCTCGCCGTTGCTCTTCATGTAATTCGCGACCAGATGGTACGAGTCGGTCGAACCCCAGATGTCGGCGCCGGCGGCCTGCACTTCGAACATGTCGTCCCAGAAGAAGGTGCGGCCAGCCAGACCCACATTGCCGATGTCGTAGTCCTGCCAGGGCTGCGGCAGGTTCAGGACATAAGGCATTGCCGCGGGAAACGTCCCGTGGTTCAGCTTGCCTGGATCGTGGCTCGTGATGACGGCACCGGCCAGTGCCATCGAACTGGGAAACGCAGTACTGCCAACCGTGTGACATGTGAGTTGAAAACACACTCGCGCCGTGATGACGCCGCTCCTGCGGACGAGCTGCGGCGCCCACGGGTGATCCGCCGCCGGGACTCCCGCGATGAATCGGGTCTCGCCGTTCTTTGTCGTGCGCTGCATGAACTCGACGCTGCCGTCGGGCTTGATGTCGAGCACGACGTGCGGCGATCCGGAATCGAGGCTCTCGCGAACCATCAAGCCGATCTTCGCGAAGGGGTGCGTATTTTCGAGCGACGGTGGGTTTGATCCGATCTCGCCGTCGAAAAACGCCTGATACACGAAATGGAAGCTGTCCGCCGGACCCCAGATATCGCTGCCCGCGCCGCTGATGAACAGATCGCCAGCGGATCCTTGGGTGGCACTGCCAGGAATGCCGACGCCTCCTACATCGGTCCCCTGCCATGGCGCTGGAAGGCTGTCGGCCGCACGCGCCATCGGAACGCATACAAGTGGAAGGACCAGAGCAAGCACACACGCCGTTTTTAGAGCCATGCGCCGCGCGAGTGCAATCGATGTACCTGCGTGCGGCATGGCCGTTGCCACCCCTCGACGCGCGGCCGACGCGATGTGCGGTAACTGGCCGATTCACAGCGTCTGCGAATGCGACGCCGCATTCCCTGCAACGACGCCATAGGTTTTGCGATGCAGATCTTTCATTCCGGCGAGATGGTGCGAGCCCGCGGCGATCGTTGGTACGTGCGAGAGACACGCGCGTTCGCAGGATGTCAGCTCATCACAATGGCGGGCGCCAGCGAGTCGAACCATGGCGTCGATCGCGGCCTGCTGGTGCCGTTCGATTCGATCGACCGCGTTCCGGCATCCTCAATTGAGCGACCGCGCCGCGTCGGCCGCCGCCGGTGGCGGCGCGCGCTCCGCACCGCGCTGTCCCGGGGCTTGCCCGGCCAGCTGCATGCCGTCGCCAGCGCAGACATCGACCTGCTGCCGCATCAGCTCACGCCGGCGTTAGCCGCGATCGAGGGCAAGGGATGCCGCTTCCTCCTGGCAGACGATGTGGGATTGGGAAAGACGATTCAGGCAAGCGCCATCGTGGCAGAACTGCGGGCGCGCGGCGCGGCCGACCGCGTCTTGATCCTCACGCCTCCGGGACTACGCGAGCAGTGGGCCGCAGAACTGTCGGAGCGATTCCATCTCCACGTGTCCGTCGTCGACTTCAGGGCGGTTCGGGAACGCCTGGCGGCGCTGCGATCGCACGTCAATCCATGGGCGACATGGGCCACTGCGATCGCGTCAGTGGACTACGTCAAGAGGCCGGAGGTGCTGCGAGACGTCGTCGCCATACCGTGGGATGTGGTCGTCGTGGACGAGGCACATCGTGTGGCGAATGAAGGCGACCGCCACGACTCGGTCGCGGCCGTGGCATCGCATGCCGGGTGCGTCGTGCTTCTCACGGCCACGCCTCACAACGGCGATCGGCGCGCGTTCGAATCTCTGTGCGAGCTCGGCAGCCATGGAGATCCGCTATTGATCTTCAGGCGCACGCGGCAGGCGCTCAGCACGCCCGTGGACCGGCGGGTGCATCGGCTGCTGGTCCGCTCGAGCCGGGAAGAGCGTCATCTGCATGCGTGCCTCAGCCAATTCGAACGTGCGGTGCGCGCCGAGCGCGGCGACGGGAATCGCGAGGCCTGGATCGCTCTCGCCGTCCTGCGCAAACGCGCCTTCTCGAGTGCGCATGCGCTGCACCTGTCGACGACGAGACGGCTCGAAACGCTGACGCCCTCGGACGCCTTGGCGACGCAGCTGCTCCTGCCCTTGCACGATCAGGGCGAGCTGGACACCGCGGACGAGCCGCCACCGTGGCAGGCCGTCCTGGCGTTGCGGGATGCGGCGGAGGAGCGACGCCTGCTCACGGCCATCGCATCGGCCGCGGCGGCGGCCGCGGCTCAAGAGCCCAAATTGAGCGCGATTCGGCGGCTGCTCAAACGAATCGACGAGCCGTTGATCGTGTTTACCGAGTACCGCGACACGCTCGCGCACGTCGCTCGAACCATTCCGGAGCCCGCCGCCATTCTTCATGGCGGCCTGTCGCGCCCGGATCGAGCGGCAGCGCTCGACGCGTTTGCGACTGGACGACGTCGTGTCCTTCTCGCCACCGACGCCGCCGGCGAAGGGCTGAACCTGCACCACGTCTGCCGTGTCGTCATCAACCTCGAGCTGCCGTGGAATCCGATGCGGCTCGAGCAGCGAATCGGCCGCGTCGATCGAATCGGTCAGCGCCGGACCGTACACGTGTTTCACCTGATCGCGTCCGGCACCGGCGAGGAACGTCTCCTCGCGGAGCTCCGCGATCGGATCAGGCAAGCACAAGCCGAAATCAACGCACCGAACCCCTTCGGGGACGACGAGGACCCGCAGCTCCACGGTGACGCCCCCGCTACAGCCGACGAGCCCGACATCTCGGCGGAGATCGCGAGTCTGCACGCACGACGCGTGCTGACGCCGCCGCGCAAAGAGGCGCCCGTATCACCATCTCAATGCGAGCGACCGCTGCTCATCCGCGCCCGCCATCCGGCCACCCGCCTCGCTCTCCGAGGTCGTGCTCTGACGCTGTGGGAGATCACCGTCGAGGATCGATGCGGGCGGACGATTGCGGCAAGAATCGTCGGGCTGATCTCGCCGCCGGCGTGTGTGACATCTGACCTGTCCGAACTTCGGGCTCTGGCGGAACAGTTCTCGTCGGGCTGGCGGCTCGAGATCTCGGAAACCAGGCGCGCCTTCATCGAGACGCGCCTCGACCGAGCGCGGGCGATCGCCGCGTCCATCGATTCACGGCCGCGCGCCGGCGTTCAACCCGGCTTGTTCGACAGACGCGCCGCACACGCGCAGGCGGCCGTTGCGGCACACCAAGCGGAGATATCGGAAGGTAACACCGAACGGTCCGCGCAACTTGAGTCGCGACTAGCCGGCAACACGATTCGCCCGCGACTACGGCTCGTACTGTTTCCGTAGGCGCCAGCGATGCTACCTGGATTCTCCGGCCACCT
>Ga0134124_10001054_pt1 | contig 22160 bp, 23 predicted proteins | sample KB304_FD_96880 | JGI IMG/M metagenome (GOLD analysis project Ga0134124, IMG submission 96880) | Terrestrial soil microbial communities without Nitrogen fertilizer from Kellogg Biological Station, Michigan, USA - KB3-0-4 | ecosystem: Environmental > Terrestrial > Soil > Unclassified ... | reverse complement strand
GCCGAGCTCGGCGCCCATGTTGCAGATCGTGCCCTTGCCGGTCGCGCTGATCGATTCGGCGCCCGGTCCGAAGTATTCGATGACCTTGTTGGTGCCGCCCCTCACGGTCAGCAGCGTGCAGAGATACGTGATGACGTCCTTGGGCGCCGTCCAGCCCGCGAGCTTGCCGGTGAGGTGGACGCCGACCAGCTTGGGATGCAGCACCTCCCAGGGCAGTCCGGCCATCGCCTCGCCGCAGTCGGCGCCGCCCACGCCGATCGCCACCATGCCGAGGCCGCCCCCGTTCGGCGTGTGGGAGTCGGCACCGATCATGAGGCCGCCGGGGAACGCGTAGTTCTCCAGCACCACTTGATGGACGATACCGGCGCCCGGCCGCCAGAAGTCGATGCCGTACTTGAGCGCCGTCGAGCGGAGGAAGTTGTAGACCTCTTCGTTCTCGCTGATGGCCCGCTGCAGGTCGTCGGCCGCGCCCGACTCCGCGCGGATGAGATGGTCGCAGTGCAGCGACGACGGCACGGCGACGCTCTTGCGACCCGACATCATGAACTGGAAGAGCGCCATCTGACCGGTGACGTCCTGCAACCCCACCCGGTCGACGCGCAATCTGAGAATCGCCTTGCCGCGCTCCCATACCTGGGAATCGAAGTCCCAGCAATGGGCGGCGAGGATCTTCTCGGTGAGGGTCAAGGGCCGTCCGAAGCTCTGGCGCGCATGGGCAATGCGGTCGGGCATGGAGGCGTAGACCGGGCGCACGTGCGAGACAGACATCGAAGCCTCCCTTTTCGCGGGCAAAAAGAGCGCCTCCCCACCACACGGGAGGGAGGCGTCATAAATGACGAATTACTCTAGCGCCGTGCGCTGTTAGCGTCAAGGACGGCGGGGGCGCTCGAGACCGCGCCGAACCGCCTCGAGCGCGGCGAGCACCGCCTGTAGCGGCGCGGCCGGCTCCGGATCGCGCCGGCGGACGATGCCGAGCGGGTACGACAGGCCCGGCTTCAGGCGGCGCAGCGCCAGCCGCCCGGCCGTCACCTCGCGCCGCACCGAGAACCACGAGGCGATCGACACGCCCAGCCCCGCTCGCACCAGCTCCTTGGTGGCCTCCGTGTTGCCGAGCTCGGCCGGAACCGTCGGCGCCACACCGCGCCGGCGCAGCCAGCCATCGATGAGCCGTCGCGACGTCGCGCCCGGCTGGTCGAGGATCAGTCGCTCACCCTGCAGCGCCACGGCATCGATGGGCGTCCGTGTGCGCCAGTGACGCGGCGCCGCGATGGCGACGAACTCGTCGGTCACGAACGGCGCCACCACGAGCTCGCGCCGGCGGACCGGGAGGCCGACGACGCCGACGTCGAGGTCCGCCTCCGCGACGGCGCGGATCACGTCGGGGGCGGTGCCGGTCGTCACGATGAGATCGACCGAGGGCGAGCGCGTCCGCAGCGTGCGCAGCAGGGGTGGCAGCAGATACATGCTGATGGCGGTGCCGGTGCCGAGCCGCACCGGCCCCGCCACGACGCCGCGCAGCGCGTGCAGGCGCTCCACCGCGCGGGCCAGCTCGCCCAGCGCGCGCTCGGCGTGCTCGAGCAACAGGCTACCGGCCGCCGTCGGCCTCACGCGCGGGCCGGCACGCTCGAGGAGACGGACGCCCAGGCCGTCCTCGAGCTGGCGCACCTGCATGCTGACGGCGGGCTGGGTGAGGCGCAGCTGCGTGGCGGCGCGCGAGAAGCTGCCGAAGCGCGCCACGGTCTGGAGCGCGCGCAGGTGGCCGAGCTGCATCTCCATGGGAGCGCAAAGTTTCTCTGATGACGCGAATCAGGACAATTGATTTCCCCGCCGGCACGGCCCGCGCGATCATCCTCGCCAGGGAGGACGGTGCGATGGACGCCAACGAGTACCTGCTCGAATGCATGGTCCGCCATCGCCTCGACGCCCGGCGCGCGCGAGCGTGGCAGGCGGGGCTGGCCGCGACGGCCCTCCGCGCGCGCGCCGCGGGCCGCTGGCGCAGTGCGCTCGGCCTGGCCCTGATCCGCCTCGGACGGGCGGTGGCCGGCGAGCCGGCGCGGCGCGCGCGCCATGCGTGAGGGCGTGACCGCCGCCGCGGCGACCATCCGCGACGCGCGCGACGCCGACCTCGCTCGCATCGTGGCGATCTACAACGAGGCGATCCCCGGCCGCCGCGCCACCGCCGACACCGAGGCGGTGTCGGTGGCCAGCCGGCTGTCCTGGTTCGGCGAGCACACGCCCGCGCGCCGGCCGCTGTGGGTGGCGGAGCGCGCGGGCGTCATCGTCGGCTGGCTGTCGTTCCAGTCGTTCTACGGTCGGCCCGCCTACGCGGCGACCGCGGAGGTGAGCGTGTACGTCGGCGGCGCCGCCCAGCGCGGCGGCGTGGGCAACCAGCTGCTCGCGCGGGCCATCGAACGGGCGCCGGGGCTCGACCTGGCCACGCTCGTCGCGTTCGTCTTCGGGCACAACGAGCCGAGCCTGCGCCTGTTCGAGCGCCACGGCTTCGAGCGATGGGGCCGGCTGCCGCGCGTCGCACGGCTCGACGGCGTGGAGCGTGACCTGCTGATCTTCGGTCGTCGGGTGCGCTAGAGGCCGAGCAGCGTTCGTGTCGCGAGCCGGCGCAGGCGGATGATCGAGGTCGTCGGCTCGAGCCCCATCGGACACACCTCCGTGCAGTTGCCCTGCCCGTGGCAGCGGGCCAGCGCGTCGTCCGACATCAGCACCGTCCACCGCACGGCCTGGCCGGCGTCGCGCGAGTCGCGCGCCAGCGTGTAGGCGCGATTGAGGGCGGCCGGCCCCGAGAAGCGCTCGTTGTGGGCGACCATCGTGCACGCCGATACGCACATCCCGCAGCCGATGCACTCGATGGCCGGGTCGATGTCGCGCCGCTCGGCGCCGCCGGCCGGAATGAGCGCGTAGGACTCGGCGTCGGCGGCCGGCACCAGCGCGGCGCCGACGTCGCGCAGCTTGGCCGTGAACGGCGTCATGTCGACGACGAGGTCGCGCAGCAGCGGGAAGTGATAGAGCGGGCGCACGCTGACCGGCCCGGCGCCGAGCGCGGCCAGCCGCGTGCGGCAGGCCCAGCGCTCCCGGCCGTTCACCACCATCGCGCAGGAGCCGCACATCCCCACCCGGCACGCGTAACGGAACGCCAGCGTCGCATCCTGCCGCCGCTGGATCTCCACGAGGGCGTCGAGCACCGTCGTGTCCGCTCCGGCGTCGATCGCGAACGTCTGCCAGCGCTCGCGGCCGCCCCGCGACCATCGGTAGACCGAGAGCGTCGTCGCCATCGCACGTATAGTATCGTGGCCCGACGGAGGAGCCACCGTGTCGCCACGTCACGAGCGTCTCGCCCTGCTCGACCGCTACCTGCGCATCCCCACGATCAGCCGCGCGGTGACCCCGGCCATGGTCGAGGACGTCCGCGCGTTCTGGCGCGATGTCGGCCTCGATCTCGAGCTGCTCCCGGTGCCGGGGGGTGGCGGCACGCCGGCGCTGTGGGGCGAGATCCCCGGCCCGGCCGGCGCGCCGACCCTGCTGCTCTACGGCCACTACGACGTGCAGCCCACCGGCGACCTCGAGCGCTGGCGCTGGGAGGGCGTGGCCTGCCAGCCGTTCGAGCCGACGTACTTCCACGGCGGCCGGCCGGTCGATCCGCGCACGCTCGACGCGCGCGCGCTCGACGACGTCACGGTGGTGGCGCGCGGCGGCGCCGACAACAAGGGGCAGCACGTCGCCAACATCCTGGGCGCCCTCGACGCCGCCCGGGCCGACCGCGCGCAGTGGCGCGTGCGCGTGATCCTCGACGGCGAGGAGGAGCACGGCAGCCCCAACCTCGACGCGATCGCGCGCGCCCACCGCGACCGCCTGGCCGCCGACCTGCTGATCGGCTCCGACGGCCCCAAGCAGAAGAACGCGCCGACGCTGGTGATGGGCGTGCGCGGCCTCGTGGGCGTGGAGCTCGTCGCCGACAACGGCCGCCAGGCCTCGCTGCACTCGGGCAACTACGGCAACATCGTGCCCAACCCGGTGTTGCCACTCGCCCGGCTCATCGAGGACATCGAGGCACGGGTGCGGGCCTTCGGGGAGAGCCACGACGCCTTCCGCCGCGAGGCGAGTGAGATGTTCGCGAAGTGGGAAGACCGGGCCGTCTGGAAGCCTTTCTTGAAACCGACGGTGAACATCAACCACTTCATGAGCGAGGGCGCCTCGCCGACGGCGCGGCGCACGATCATCCCCCGCACCGCCCACGCGCGGCTGGACATCCGCGTCACGCCCGACACGCCGCCGGCCGCGATGGAGGAGATCGTGACGCGCGTCGTGTCCGACCACCGCGATCGCACACCGGGGATCACCTTCACCGTGCGCTTCGCCAGCCAGCCGGCCAGCTACACCTCGCCGACCCGACCGGAGTTCGGCTGGCTGCTCCGGCTGCTCGAGCAGCACGGCGGCGACGAGCCGGTGGCGCTGCCTACGCTGGGCGGCACCCTTCCGCTGTGGGTGTTCACCGAGACGCTCGGCATTCCCGCGCTGTGGATACCCGCCGCCAACAGCGACAACCAGCAGCACGACGTCAACGAGCACTTCGTGCTCCGCCACTTCTTCATGCAGACGGCGCTCTACGCCGACGTCGTGGGTTCAAGGCCCGTCTAGGACGGGAGCCCCGGCCTCGGAGAGCGGGCCCTAGCCCGCGGCGAGGGCGTGTCGCTCCACCACGCCCTCGATCACCTCGTCCTCGATCGTGACGTAGAGATGCCCGCCCGTCACGGAGAGCGCGAACGCCATGCGACGCTCCAGCCGGGCCACCAGCGCCGCCAGCAGAGAGCGGTCCACGCTGTAGAGCTCGAGCTCCGCTGCCCGGTGAATGCGTTCACCGGACCACTGGCGGATCACCGCGGCGGGATCCTTGTGCGTGTAGACGACGACACGACCGGCCGCCTTGCTCGCCTTGTGCATCCGGGCCGCGGCCGGGGCGCCGATGTCGACCCAGACGCGCATCGCCCCCGACAGATCACGCACCGCGATGGCCGGCTCCTCCGGCCCGGCGAGCCCGCTCGAGAAGCTGATGCCGTCGGCGCACTCGAGACAGTACGCGAGCACGCGCGTCACGAGATGCTCTTCCGTCTCCGAGGGATGCCGCGCGACACGCAGCGCGAGCGTCTCGTAGACGCCGCGATCGACGTCGGCCAGCTGGATCTCGAAGGTGTGCATCGTCGCGGTCAACGCCACGGCGAGGCCCGTCGTCGATCGGCCGACCGCATGACGATCAGAGGTCAGTGACCTCGTGTCCGCGAGCGTCCCGCTCCAGTGGGCAGGCGGCGTATCCGACCTCGATGATCTGCTGCAGGTAGGTGGGCAGAAACCCCGCGATCGAACCGGCCCGCTCGTACTGGTACACGTGGCGGAGCTCGTGGGATAGCAGACGCGCCGTTTCGTGCCCGGCGCGTACGAAGATCGAGTGACCCAGGGTCAGGCCGATCGCGCCCTGGCCCAGGAGACCGCTCTCGAGCGCGGCCGCGCGCAGCGTTGGGTCGTTCGGAACTGGCAGAGCGTCGACCACGGAAACCCGGACGCGCTCGGGGTGGGCCACGCCGACGCTCCGCGCCAGCCGCGCCTCGCCGGCAACCAGCGGCCGGCCGGAGCCGGCGCACTGGGCGGCCTGGGCATCGGCCCACGCGATCGCCTCCAGCAACAGGTACGGAAGAGCCGTCCTCAGATCCACCGACACTCCTCCCGAGCAGCCGGACGTGAACGGCGATGCTTGTCTCAGTACCAGCGCCAGAGCCAGACGACGGCGAACAGCCCGGCGGTCAGGACGAGCGCCAGGAGGAACAGCGCGCGGTGCCAGCGCACCGGTAGCCCCACGTCGAGCAGCAGCGACCGCACGCCGAGGAGGGCGTGGAGCAGGACGAGGGCGAGCAGCGCCGCCTGCACGCCACGCCGGAAGGGGTTCAGCAGATGCAGCGCGACGACGCCGAGCAGCCCGACGGCCGCCGCGCGCTGGATGAGCCAGGCCCACATGCCGGCGCGCGTGCCGCGCCAGCCCTCGGCGGTGGTCCACTCCCGACGCAGGATGCGGGGCCCGTCGCTCATGGCGAGGAGAGATCGAACACGACCGGCGCCAGCACGACCGCGACCACGATAACGGCGCCGACGAGCAGCACGAGCCAGGGTCGCCGGCGCGCCATCGCGCTCAGCCCGCCGCGGTCCCGCTCAGAGCGTGCCCTTGCGGTAGGAGCGCTTGGCCGCGATCTTCCCGTCGCGCAGCGCGAGGATGTCGCAGCCGTGGGTCTCGAAGCGCCCGCCGCCGCGCGGCGTGCCGGTCGTCACCCACTCCACCACCGCCAGCTCGGGGTGCGCGAAGTGGCGCGTCTCGTCCCAGCGGATGTCGGGGATGCGCTCGAACATGTCCCCGAGGAACTCTCGCAGCGTCGCCTTGCCGACGACCCGCGAGCCCCACGGGTCCTTGCCGAACGAGGCCTCGAAGATCACGTCGTCGGTCATCATCGCCAGGATCCCGTCGACGTCGTGACCGTTCCACACCGTGTTGAAGCGGTTGACGAACCGCTCGCCGTCGAACGCCATGGCAGCCCTCCTCACGTACGATTGACGATCGTTCGCCCCTGGGCCATCACCAGCCGCACCTCGTCGAGTGCGTGGATGCGGTCGGCCGGATTGCCGGCCACGGCCAGCAGATCGGCGGCCAGGCCCGGGGCCACCCGGCCCGTCTCGTCCTCGAGGCCGAGCGCGCGCGCGGCCGCGGCGGTGGCGGCGTGAATGGCCGCCAGCGGCGCCAGCCCCGCCTTCATCATCAGCTCCAGCTCCGGCACCATCGAGCCGTGGCGGTTCAGCGGCGTGCCGGCGTCGGTGCCGGCGGCGATCGGCACGCCCAGTCGCATGGCCATCTGGAAGCTCTCGACGTGACGGTCGCGCACGGCCTGGGACTTGCGCACGGCGAACTCGGGGATGCCGGCCGCGATGCCGCCGGTCAGGATGGCCTCGGGCGCGATGAGCGTCGGCACCAGCGCCACGCCGTCGCGCGCCATGCGCCGGCAGTGCGTCTCGGTCAGGAAGATCCCGTGCTCGATCGTGGTGATCCCACCCTCCAGGCAGTTGGCGATGCCGTCGGCGCCCTGGGCGTGGGCGGCGGTGCGGCGCCCGGCCTTGCGCGCTTCCTCGATGGCCGCCCGCACCTCGTCCAGCGTGAGCTGGGCCGAGTTGGGATCCACGCCGGGGGTCATGACGCCGCCGGTCGCGAAGAGCTTGATCACGTCGGCGCCCGCCTTGATCTGCTCGCGCACGCCCTTGCGGACGTCGTCGGGCCCGTCGGACTCGCGGCCGATCAGGTGCCAGCCGTGGCCGCCCGTGATGCAGATGCCCCGACCCGCGCACAGCATGCGCGGGCCCGGGATGCTGCCGGCCCGGACGGCGTCGCGCACGCTCAGCTCGGCGTAGTCGCGGCCGCCGAGGTCGCGCACGGTGGTGACACCCGCCTCGACGGTCGCGCGCGCGCGCAGCACCGCCTTGATCACGGTGGCGGCGTACGAGTCCTTCAGCATCGCGGCGGCGGGATCGGCCTCGGCGCCGAAGCAGAGGTGCGTGTGGCAGTTGATCAGCCCGGGGAGCAGCGTGAGCCCATCGAGCCGGACCGTCGTGCCCGCCGGCGCCTCGTGCTCGGCCACGACGGCGGCGATCCGCCCCTGCTCGACCACGACCACGCGGCCCGCCGCCGGCGGCGCCCCGCTGCCGTCGATCAGCATCGCGCCGGCGAGGATCGTCCGTTCCATGGCGAGGGATGATACCGCACCGGCGCCGGCCGCGGTCAGTCGCCCACCTCCACCGTCGCCGGTGTCGTCGCCCCCGTCGGGCGCGCCCGCGTGAACGCGACGGGCTCGGTCGTGACGAGCGGGCCGTCGGCGGCGCGGCGCGCGCGCACCGTCACCGGCGCTCCGGCGGCCGGGCCAGGAAAATCGCGACGGAAGTGGGCCCCGCGGCTCTCGCGCCGCTCCAGCGCCGAACGGGCGATGAGGCGGGCGGCCAGCGTCTGGTTGCGCAGGCTGAGCCAGTCCTGCCACGCCGTGTTCAGCGAGGGATCGCCGGTGACGCCGACCGCGTCGAGCGCCGTCTCGATCCGGTCGATCGCGGCCAGCGCCCCGCGCAGGCTCTCGTCGTCGCGCACGAGGCCGGCGCCCTCCCACATGACGTCGCGCAGCTCGCCGAGCAGATCGTAGAGGGCCGGGCCGGCCGAGCGCGCGAAGGGCGCCGTCAGCGCGCTCACCGCCGGCCGCAGCGACGCCGCCGCCAGCCGCGGGGCCGGACGCCCCTCGACAAACGCGGCGATGGCGTCGCCGGCGAGACCGCCGAACACCGTGGACTCGGCGACGCCGTTGCCGCCGAGACGATTGGCGCCGTGCACGCCACCGGTGTCCTCGCCGGCCGCGAAGAGCCCCTCGATCGCCGTGCGACAGCCGGAGTCGATCACGACGCCTCCCATCAGGAAGTGCGCGGTGGGGCCGACCTCCACCGGCCCACGGGCGAGGTCGCGGCCAAAGTCGCGGCAGCGCTTGACCATGCCGCGGAAGTTGCGCTCGACCACCTCGGCGCCGAGGTGAGACACGTCGATCCACACGCCACCGTTCGGCGTCCCCCGGCCCTCGACGACCTCGAGAAACGACGCGCGGGAGACGAGGTCGCGCGTCGAGCGCTCCATGCGGGCGGCGTCGTAGCGCGCCATGAAGCGCTCGCCGAGCCCGTTGCGCAGGTGGCCGCCGGCGCCGCGCAGTCCTTCCTCCAGCAGCGCGCCGGTCATGAGCGAGCCGGGGATGACGAGGCCGGTGGGGTGGAACTGCACCATCTCCATGTCGCGCAGCGGCAGCCCGGCGCGGTAGGCCAGCGCGATGCCGTCGGCGGACTTGTCGGCCGAGCACGCGATGACGCGATACATCGTGGGCCCGCCGCCCATCGCCAGCAGCGTGGCGCGCGCCCGCACGGCCACGAACGTGCCCGCGCGCATGTCGAGCAGCAGCGCGCCGGCCGCGCGGCCCGCATCGTCGAGCAGCAGCTCGACCGCCCGACATTCCTCCATCGCGGCGATGCCGGGTCGCGCCACCACCTGCTCGGTGAGGCGGTTCATGATCTCGATGCCGGTGAGGTCGCCCTTGTGGATCGTGCGGTCGTGGCTCTGGCCGGCGAACGGCTTCTGGTGGATGCGCCCGGCCGGCGTGCGGTCGAACAGGCAGCCATAGCGCGACTCCAGCTCCAGCACGCGCCGCGGCGCCTCGGTGACCAGCGTCCACACCAGCTCCTGATCGTTGATCCAGCCGCCGCCGGCCAGCGTGTCGAGCAGGTGGGCGTCGAGCGAGTCGGGATCGGTCAGCACGGCGTTGTAGCCGCCCTGCACCATGCGCGTGCAGCCCGCCCGGCCGAGCAGGCCCTTGACGACGACGGTGACGCGCAGCCCGGACGAGGCATCGGCGGCGTGCAGAGCCGCCGTGAGCCCGGCGCCGCCGGCCCCCAGGATCAAGACGTCGGTGTCGAGCTCCGCGATCACGTCCGCGGGATCACTTCTTCAGCAGGTGCTGCAGCAGCGCGCGGCCCTGCGGGGAGGTCCATTCCTTGGTGCCGAGCGCCTTGGCCACCAGCTTGCCGTCGCGGCCGACCAGGAACACCGTCGGCGTGGCCGTGATACGGTACGCGCCGCTGGCGTCGCCGTCGGGGTCGAGCAGGATCGGCACCGTCAGCGGCCCGTTCTTGCGCAGCCAGCCGGTGACCTTCCCACGCCCCTCCTCGATGCTGACGGGCAGGACGACCAGCCCGGCGTCCTTGTAGTCGTGATGGACCTTTTCGATGATCGAGGGCAACTCCCTCGTGCAGTACGGTCACCAGGTCGCCCAGAAATACAGCATCACAGGGCGGCCGCGGTGCTCGACCAGCGACACCTTCTTGCCGTCGCCGAACCGCTCCAGCTCGAAGGCCGGCGGCACCTGCCCCTCGAGCGGCACGAGTTGCAGATCGAACAGCAGGTCGTCGAGCACCTTGTCGGCGGCGGTCGCCGGCCCCGTGACGCCGACGGCCATCAGCACGAGCACCAACGCGAGCGCGACCTTCATTGAGCCTCCTCGATGGGCGAACACTTCCCGTACTCTACCGTATCAGGGCCGCAGGTAGACGTAGCCCTGCTCGACCAGCTCCATGATCCGCACGACGCCGCCCTGCGGCAGGTGGTGGGCGCCCTTGGGCAGCTGCTCGAGCGTGATGCCGAACGCCTTCATCGTGTTGCCGCACGCCCCGAACGCCACCCCCTGCCCCTGCAGCTCGGCGAGCATCTCCTTGAGCTGCGGGTCGATGCTGGCCGTCACGAACGTCTTGAGCGCGGGGCCGTGCACGACCAGCTCGATGGCCTCGATGTTCGCCGCACCGCCGACTCCGGTGATGGTGTTCTGGATGTTGCCCAGCACGAAGCGCGCCTTGTCCACGCCCGCCTCGCTCAGGTGATAGACCACCTTGTGCTTGCGGGGCTGCTCCTTCAGGTGCGACGCGATCGCCGCGCCGGTGAAGGACGACAGCAGCATCAGCGTCCCGAGCAGTACGAACGAGCGTCGCGTCATGGCGTTGTCCCCTCTCACAGCACCCGCACGCGGGGCCGTGGATCGAGACGAATGCGTTTGAGGCCGCGCAGGTGGTCGGCGACGACGTCCCAGGCCGTCGGCCCGTCGGCCTCGCCGACCGACGCCCAGCCCGTGGCCCGGTAGCGGCGGCCGGGCTCGAGCGGCCGGGCGCCCACGCGGACCTGGCGAATCCGCCGGCCGATCGGCTGCGCAGGATCGATCGTGTAGGTCACACCGCCGACGCGGACCATGTCACCGCCCTGGCGGTAGTACGGGTCGGGGTGAAACAGATTGTCGGCGACGTCTTCCATGATGTGGACGATCTCGCCGCCGGTGAGCTCGCGCGTCCACGTGTTGGCGTACGTGAGCGCGGTGTGCGCGTAGACGTCCTCGAGCGTGATCGCTTGCCCGGGCACGAGCGTGATCCCCCAGCGGAATCCCGGCGAGAACGCCACCTCGGCGTCGGCCCGCTTGAGGAGGGCGTCGAGAATCAGCTCGTCGAAGGTTCCATTGAAGTTGCCGCGCCGGTAGAGGAGCGACTCCGACACGGCCACGCGCTCGCCGAGCTTCGTCTCGTGCGGCCCGCGGATCTCGCCGATCAGCCGCGCCATGTCGGGGTCGGCCGGGATCGCGTTCGCCAGCACGGGGAGCAGGCGGTAGCGGTGGGCGGCGACGCGCCCGCCGCGCACGTCGAGGTCGAGCCGGCTCAGGAACTTGCCGTGCGATCCGGAATTGATCACGAGCGTGCGGCCGACCTGGATCGGCTGCGGCAGCCCGTCGTGCGTGTGGCCGCCCAGGATCACGTCGAGCCCGTGCACCCGCGCGGCCAGCTTCAGGTCGACCGCGATCCCGTTGTGGCTGAGCAGCACGATGCAGTCGGCCTTGCGTTCGTCGCGTAGCTCGTCGACCAGCGCCTGGATCTGGTCCTCACGGATGCCGAACGTGACGTCGGCCACGAAGCGCCGCGGATGCGCCACCGGCGTGTACGGGAACGCCTGGCCGATGACCCCGACCCGCGCGCCGCCGACCCCGCGCAGCGTGTAGGGTCGGAACGCGCGATCCCCCCACCCCGCCTCGGCCACGTTCTGCGCGACGAAGTCCCCGGTGAAGCGCCCGCGCCGCTCGCGATCCCCGAACAGCTCCCGCACGCGCTCCAGCCCGTACGTGAACTCCCAGTGCCCGGTGAAGACCTCGACCCCGAGCTGGTTCGTCGCCCGCAACATGTCCTCGCCCCGACTCCACAACGCCGTCGCCGACCCCTGCAGCGCATCCCCACCATCGAGCACCAGCGTCCGCCCCGCCCGCTCCGCCCGTACCCGCTTCACCAGCGTCGCCAGGTGCGCATACCCACCCATCCGCCCATACCGCGCCGCCAGCGCCGTAAAATCGACGTACGTGAGCGCATAGGCGAGCGCAGACTCCGGCGCGACCCCATAGTGCGCGAGCAGCGCCGCCCCCGTCAGATACGGCGCCTTCCCCCGCTCGTCCCCCACCCCCAGCAACGTATCCGGCTCCCGGAAATACACAGGCAGCAACGTCGCATGCGTATCAGTGAGATGCAGCAGCGTCACATTCCCCAGCGCCTCGAACTCCAGCAATCGCTCCGGCGCGTCCGCCGCATCAGCAAGCGCGCGTGGACCCAGCCCCGTCGCGGCGGCGAGCCCGGCGATCCTGAACAGATCCCGCCGGGTAACCTCCATCAGCCGATCCTAGGGAAAGCGAGCGCGGAGCTGTGCGGGGGTCCGGGCTGCGAGGGCTCCGGTCGCGCCTTGTGGCGAGCCGTGCCGCCGACCAACGCTGCCGGCGGGGCGAGCGCGTCGCCGACGATCGGCTGCGGGAACCCCAGCCCCCCCTGGGGGATGGGGGGCCGCGCGAGCCCCGCCCGCGCCCTACAGGCGAGCCACTGGCGCGGCCGGGGTCCTCGCAGCCCGGACCCCCGCGCAGCGTCGATCAATGCCGAATGCCCGGAACGCTCATCGGCTTACCGTTGTCGAACTGCGTGAGGTACAGCTCGAGCTCGGCGTACTCGATCGAGTCGGCGGCAAGCATGTTCATGCCGAGCGGCGTCATGCACCACTGCATCCGCCGCCGCATGTCCCACGCATCGTTCTGGCTCGTGCGCCACGTCGGAAAGTGCCGCGTGAGCCCGGTCGTGACATCCGCGAGCAGCCGCCCGCCGAGGAACTTGTTGGCGCCGCGCTCCGGCGTGTGGCAGTCCGCGCACGAGTGGTTGCGCTCGCCCACGCGCTTGTCGAACAGCGCCCGGCCACGGGCCAGGGCCGCCCGCGCCCGCGGGCTCGCCGTGTCGACCGCGACCGGCAATCCGTTGGAGGCCATCTTGATCAGCATCGTGAGATCGACGTTCGCCGCGCTCTCGACCGGCAGCGGCGTGCCCGTGGCCTCGGGCCCGTGCAGCTCGAGGAAGTCCTCGAGCGCCATCACGCGCCCGTAGGCGGCGACGTGCTGCGGGTAGCGCGTCGCCACGCCGCGCATGGCCTTGTCGGCGCCGCCCGCGTGACAATCGGCGCACGCCTTGCCCTTCGGCCCCGCCGCACTCCACAGCGCCTCCGCCCCCTCGGCGCGCAGCACGGCGGGATTGTTCGTCGGATCGAGGTTGTCGCCGAAGCCGACCGGCTTGCGACGCGTGAACGGATTGCGGTCGGGATCCTTCTCCGCGACCACGGGCCCGCGCAGCGTCTGCAGATAGGCCACGAGGTGGACGAGCTCCTGCGGCGTGAACACCCCCTGGGCACCCCACGGCGGCATGATGGTCGCGGGGAACGTCACGCGCGGATCCCAGAGCTGCTGATAGAGGTAGGCGTCGGGCAGCTTCCGGTCGGCCAGCGTCGAGAGGTCCGGCCCCACGCTGCCGGCCGGCCACACGTCCTCGCCGGGCACCAGGTGGCAGCCCGTGCATGGCCCCCGGGCGCGATCCAGGAAGAGCGCGCGCCCCTTCGCGGGATCGCCCGTCATGCCGGCCGGCATCTCGGCTCGTCGCACGGGTGGATCGGGGCGGGCGTCGTCGTAGGCGTAGGTCCGGAAGCGGCCGAAGTCGCGCGTCGTCCAGCCCGAGTAGCGCACGGCGACGCGCCGCCCGTCCGGCCCGGTGCGCACGTCGCCGCGCGCCTCGGGGATCGCCCGCGTCGCCCAGCGGGGAATGGCGGAGTCGTCGGGCCGATCGGCCGCCGTCGCGCACCCGACGGCGAGCAGCGCGAGGCCGATCCACCACCGTGCGGCGCGTCGCATCACCGCGGCGTCAGCCGAACTTGATGTCGGCCGTGCCCTCGTACGTTTCGCCGAGCGTGTCGTGGAACGTCACGGCCAGCTTGCCCGGGTCGGTCGCCTTGAACGTGAACGCGAAGAAGGGATTCTCGCTCACGCTCTGGGTGGTGTCGAACGAGGCGATCGTCTTGCCGAGATAGGTCACGGTGACCTTGTCGATGTACTGGTACTTCTTGTCGATGATCTTCCCGGCCTTGTCGCGCTCGATGCGCTCCATGGGATGGATCACCAGACAGCGCACGCGCACGACGTCACCCGCCTTGATGCTCGACGGCAGCCGCAGCCGGACCTTGCCGATGTCGGACACCGCTAGCCTCCGCACCCGCCGACGGTGACCTTGACCTCGCGCTTGACCTGCAGCAGCGTCCCGTCGCTCTGCTCGACGATGGCCCGCACGTCACCCGTCTCGCCCAGCCGGATGTTGGCGCCCATGTAGGCCTGGCCGGAGTCCGGCGTGAGCACCGCCCGGGTGACGATCGGGATGCGGTTCTTGTCGGCGACGACGTAGATGTGCTTGACGTAGCTCTGCGGCGTCATCGGCGCGTTGACCTCGACCGACACCGGCACCACCGCGCCGTTCTCGGCGATCAGCGGGATGTCGAGCTTGATGATCCTGCTGCCGTCCTTCATCGCCTTGCCGCCGAACACGCGCTTGAGCGCCGCGTCGACGGGCTCGTTCTGTCCGAGCGCCTGCGCCCCGGCCGCCCGCGGCGCCAGCGTCACGCCAGCCGCCGCTGCAACGCCGACGGCGCCGAGCGTCCCCAACATCGCCCGCCGCGTCATCCCCCGTGGCTGCGCCATCGCCTGCCCCCTCGCCGGGCTATTATCCCCCCAACCCCACCTATGTCGACCGGAGTTCCCGCCGGTCGACGCTATCGCGGGGCGTACGCGATCACTCCCACCCTCGTCATTCGATCAACAGATCAGCCCGTAGCCGGATCGACTCGGGGATCGGGGTGCAGCCGCACCAGCTCCGCGGCGAGCGTGGGAAGCCGCTCGTACTTGCCCTCAGCCCATCGATACTCGATCGTGATGTTCTTGCCCTCGACGTATCCGTGGTCCCGGAGCCCGAGGCGCAGGGCGTTCACGAGCACGGCGTAGCCGGACGCCGAGGCACCGCCGAGGAACCCGATCCGGTAGACCTGCCCGGCCGGCTGGCCCGTCGACCGGAGCTCTGCCTGTGGCTCGCCCGACTCGCGAGGATGCGGCGCTGGTGGCCGGCTCATTCGATCCCTGTGTCACTCCAGCCGGTACGCGCTCGGATCCGGCTTGAACGCACGCGGCAGCCACAGCGGCCGGCGCAGATTGCCCGGCCCCGGCGCCGGCCGCGCCTTCGCCAGCCACTCGCGATAGAGCTCGAACGAGCGGTTGGTGTCGACGAACACGTCGCCGTAGCGATCGTCCGGCCCCGGCCGCGTGACCGTGACCTTCTGGTGCCAGCAATGCTGTCCGCTCACCGGGTCGGGCTGGACCGGGAACGTGAGGTTCTGATGCACGCCGGCGTCCTCCCACCACACGCGCTCGGAGTCCGGATCGTCGCTCTTCCACGGGCGCACGCCGTGGATCTGGCGCATGCGCCACTGGCCGGGGCCGAGCTGCTTGAGATCGACGAGCGCGGTGGACCAGCGCTCGCCCCCGGTCGACTCCGACAGCCGCCAGCGGCCCAGGTGATGCGAGCACGCGACGATGCCGGGCCGGATCGCCTCGGTCACCCACACCTTGTCGACGAAGAAGCCGATGCCCGTCGCGATCTTGAGGAGCTCGCCGGTGGCCACGCCCAGGCGCCTGGCGTCGTCGGGATGGATCCACAGCGGGTTCGTGTGCGAGATCTCGTAGAGCCACTTGGCGTTGCCCGAGCGCGTGTGGATCAGTGTCGGTAGCCGGAACGTCGGCAGCAGCACCATCTCGCCCTTCGCCTGGTCGATGTTCGACCAGTGGACGTGGCTGCGGATGTAGCCCGGCACCGCTTCCTCGGGCCACTTCCAGTCCTTCAGCGTCTTGGAGAAGAACTCCAGCTTGCGCGAGGGCGTCGGGAAGCCGACGTAGGGCCGCCCGTCGATCTCCACGCCGACCGCGCCGCCGCCCTTGCTGATGACCTTCGTCACCGGATCGACGGTGGCGCCGTCGAGATCTTTCGCGGGCGGCCCCTGTTCGTGCGTGCGATAGACGTTGTCCTCGACGAGGAACGCGCCGTACTTGCGCATGTACGCGAGGGGCGTCAGCCCTTCCGTCTTCGCCGCCTCCGGCAGCCCCGGCACGCTGTTCTCGAACATCCAGCGATAGACCTCTTCGATGCGCAGCTTCTGGCCGGCGCGGTACGGCGACTCGAAGTACTTCCGGATGCCGAGGGCGCCATCGGGATCGATGCGCCAGGACAACTCGATCCAGAACTCGTCCTCCTCCCAGACCTGGCCGAGGCCGGCGGCCTCGTGCGCCTGCCAGGTGAGGTCGAACGTCCGGCCGCGCTTCTCCAGCGCTACCCGCAGCACCGGCTGGCGGAAGCCGATCCAGCGCGCGGCGTGCGTCTCCTGCGACATGAGGTCGTGGCGCTCGGAGGCGTGGCCCATCGGCAGCACGTAATCGGCGAACCACGCCGTCTCGCTCCACACCGGCGTGAGGCACGCGTGGCGCTCGACCTTGGCCTCGTCGGTCAGCATTTCCATCCAGGACATTCCATCCGGATTGGTCCACACGGGGTTGTAGACCCGCGTGAAATACATGGCGAGCTTGCCGCGGCCCTCGCGCAGGAAGTGCGGCAGCAGGAAGCTCATCTCGAAGAAGGCCAGCGGGTACTCCTTCGGCATGAGCAGCTCGCTCCACACCTTGCCCGGCGGCGGCATCATCGGCGGCGCCGGGACCGCCTTGTTCCAGGCGCTGGGCGCGGTGCCGCCCGGTGTCGCCACGGCGCCGACCAGGACCACCAGCCACTCGAGCGCGCGGGCCACCTGCCAGCCGCCCAGGTTGCCGGCCGCCGTGTTGCGCCAGACGTGGGTGGCGAGCGCCGAGCCGGCGTCGCCGATCGCGCGGGCGATCTGCACGATGGTGTCGGCGTCGACGCCGCTCTCCTTCGCGGCGAACTCCGGCGTGTACGACGCGTACAGCTCGTCGATCGCGCGATGGAAGGCGTCGAACGTCACCGGTAGGTCGGGCCGCTCCTCGCGGAGGTACTCCTCCCAGTTGGTCCAGCGCCGCACGAACTCACGGTCGTAGCGGTGCTCGCGGATGAGCACGTGCGCCATCGCCAGGAGCAGCGCGGATTCCGAGCCCGGCCACGGCGCCATCCAGTAGTCGGCCATCGACGCGGTGTTGGACAGGCGCGAGTCGATCACGGCCACCTTGGCGCCGCGCTGCTTGGCCTCGATGATCCGCTGGGCGTGCGGATTGAAGTAGTGGCCGGTCTCCAGATGCGAGGACAGCAGCAGGATGAAGCGCGCGTTGGCGTGATCGGGCGAGGGGCGGTCCATCCCGTGCCAGAAGGCATAGCCGGCCCGCGCGCTGGCCGAGCAGACGTTGGTGTGGCTGTTGTGGCCGTCGATGCCCCAGGCGTGGAAGACGCGCTGCAAGTAGACGAGCTCGTGGCCGGGCCGGCCGAGGTGGTACATGACTTCCTTCGGCCGTCCCTCGACGAGCGCCTTGCGGATCCGCCCGGCGATGTCATCGAGCGCCTCGTCCCACGTCACCCGTTCCCACTGCCCGCCCCCGCGCGCGCCCTTGCGCCGCAATGGATAGAGGATGCGCTCGGGGTCCTGGATCTGGTTGAGCGTGGCCGGGCCCTTGGCGCAGTTGCGCCCGCGGCTGCCCGGGTGCACGGGGTTGCCCTCGAACTTCTGGATCTTCAGCGTGTCGCGATCGACGTAGGCCAGCAGCCCGCACGCCGCCTCGCAGTTGAAGCAGATGGTCGGGATCAGCTCGTAGCGCCGCTTGACCTTCTCGGGCCAGGCGATCGGGTCGTACTCCTCCCAGTCACCCCAGCGCTCGACCGGCGGATACGAGGCCAGCCCGCCCTCGCGCGGCGGCAGCTCGCGCGCGGCCGGATGCAATGGTTCGCGGGACGCGGTCGTCATGATTCTCCTAGTTGGACCGGGGGCCCCGATATGGCCCCCAGACCCCCGGTCGCTCGAGGCGCCCCGGCGGAGCCGTGGCGCCCCTCGACATTGCTAGACGTTCATTCATTCATCAGCTCAGCGGGATGGATTGGCCGGCCTTGACCCACACGTCTTCCCAGAGCCAGAGGCCGGCCAGCGCCAGCAGCGCGGCCAGCATGGACGCCGCGCTCGAGCCGAGCGAGGCGGCGGCGATCAGGAGCACGGTCGGCGCGGCGATGCCGCCCGCCACGACGCCACCCCAGAAGCGACCGCGCAGCGCGCCCCGCGTGATGAGGCGCGCCGCCAGCGCGACGTCGCGCACCGGGTGCCGGCTGAACAGCTCGAGGGCCAGCAGCGCCAGGTGCGCCACGAGGGCGACGAGGAGGATCTGCGCCAGCTCGGCGGCGCCCGGGCGGCCCAGCGCGGTCGCGGTCACGCTCAGCGCCGCGGTCCCCGCCACCACGGCGGCGACGACCAGGTGCGGCAGCACGAGCGGACTCTGCCAGAAGTCGCGCCCCTCGGCCTGGCCGAACAGGAATGCGCTGTAGCCCGCCGACGCCAGCGCCAGCAGGATCGTCGGCACCGCGATCAGCTTGATCAATTCATGGTGACCGGAGAGCCCGCCGAGCAGCCAGAGGGTGCCGGCGCCGCCGAAGGCCATGAGGATCCACGCGCCCCACACCAGCCACGAGCGCCAGTTCGGCTTGAGCAGGATGTAGGCGAAGCGATCGGGTCGCTTGAGATCGAAGACCAGCAGCAGCGTCGTGAGCATCAGGAAGAGCAGGCTGAGGGCCGGCGCCGCAATCGTGGAGAGCGTGTCCCAGCCACCGAACGCGGCCACCAGCAGCGCGCCGGCCGAGATCGACTTCGTCCACAGGTACGCCGACACCCGCCAGCCCCACGGCCGCACGGCGTGCGGCGCATCGTAGACCGGACGGCTCAGCGTGCCGTCGCCGCCGGGCTCCTCGGCCTGGAGCGCGGCGACCATCTGGATGAGATCGGCCTCGGCGGCCGGGCGCTGGCCGAACATGAAGCTCGTCGACTGTCGCTGCAGCGGCGGCGAGAGCGTCGAGGAGTCGGCGCCGACGTAGAAGACCTTCGGGCGCGTCCCCTGCTCCGGCTTGCGGACCTCCACCTGCTCGCGCGCCACCGTCCGCGCGATCTCCGTGCGCGGATCGTCGAGGTCGCCGGCGATGATGGCGCGCTCGGGGCACACGATCACGCAGGCCGGCTCCAGGCCGACCTCCAGGCGATGGGCGCAGTAGTGGCACTTGGCCGCGGTGTTGGTGTCGGGGTCGATGTAGAGGGCGTCGTAGGGACAGGCTTGCATGCAGGACTTGCAGCCGATACATCGACGGTTGTCGAAGTCGACGATGCCGTCGGGACGCCGGTAGAGGGCGACGGTCGGGCAGATCGTCACGCAGGGCGCATCGTCGCAGTGATTGCAGCGCAGCACGGAGAAGTAGCGCCGCGTGTCGGGGAACGTGCCCTTCTCGACGTATTTCACCCAGGTCCGGAAGGCGCCGAGCGGCACGCGGTTCTCTTCCTTGCACGCCACCGTGCACGCGTGGCAGCCGATGCACCGCCGGTGATCGATCACGAAGCCGTAACGCACGTCTCCCTCACCCTCCCACCGTCAAGGTCGCAGCAGCAAGTCCCACCATACGCGGATCGCGGTGAGCAGGACGATTGCCATGAGCACGCGCCGCAGCCACGCGCCCGACAGGCGCCGGCTGACCAGCGCCCCGAGCTGGGCACCCGGCAGCGCGCCGAAGGCTACCAGCAGCGCGAGCCCCCACGGGATCTGGCCGGTGATGAGCTTGCCGGCAAAGCCGGCGACCGCCGACATCGCCGTGATCGCCAGCGAGCTGCCGATGGTCACGCGGATCGGCACGCCGACCACCACGATCAGCAGCGGCACCAGCAGGAAGGCACCGCCGGCGCCCACCAGCCCCGCCCCCAGCCCGACGAGGACGCACACGGTCACCGCGCGCCGGCGCGGGATCGTCACGCGCTCGGCGAAGATCGCCTGCCCCACGGCCTGGGTCGGTATGAACAGGACGACCAGCGCCGAGGTCGCCATCAGCCCGAAGACCAGGAGCAGCACGCGATCGCTCAGGAAACGGGACGTCAGCGCGCCGACGAAGGAGGCCGCCGCCATCGACAGCCCGCCGAGACCGGCCAGCTCACCGTGGACCGCGCGCATGCGGTGATGGGCGACGACGCCCGACGCGGCGGCGGCCAACACCTGGACCATCGTGATGCCGCTCACCGCCTTCATGTCGAGCTCGCGCAACCCGAGCAGCGGCGGCGCGTAGAGGAGCAATGGCACCATCACGATAGCGCCCCCGACTCCGAGCATGCCGGCGATGAAGGCGCCGACGAAGCCCAGCGACGTCAGCGTCAGTGCGAACGGGACGGTCACGCGACCGGGACTACCTCAGACTCGAGTAGTACGCGGCGAGGTCGGCCAGCGTCTCGTCAGGCACCGCCTTGAGCGCGGCCTTCATCTTCGTGACCGCTTCATCGCCCGGGCTCCGCTTGTCCATCTTGAACAGCAGCAGCTGGTTGCGGATGTAGACGGCCGGCTGGCCCGCGATCTGGGGCACGAGCTTGGCCGGATCGCCCTGGCCCTCGGGACCGTGGCAGGCCGCGCACTGGGTGGCGGCGACACGACCCCGCTCCACGCCGGCGCGGTCCGGCCGCGGCGAGGCCGCCTCGCGCTTCTGGCCGGCGAAGAACGTGGCCACCTCGTCCACACCCAGCAGCTTCACCTGCTTGGCGAACGGCTCCATCTCCGGCGACCGGCGCTTGCCCGTCGCGTAGTCCTCGATCGCCTTCTTGAAGTACGCCGGCGCCATCCCCGCCAGAATCGGCACCGCCTCCACCCGACTATTCCCCGAAAACCCATGACACGCACTACACGTCACCGTCTTCGCATACCCCACCTGATCCATCGGCCCCGCCCAAGCCAGCCCAGCAAGACTCACCCCCACCACACCGACGGCCAGCACCAGCACCGCGCGCATCATCCCCGTCCTCCGATCCCCACCGTTTCGGAACGTCAGGGCGATCAAACGGGGCCAGATGCTAGGCGCCGCGGAGCGACGACTGAGGCGTGGGCCGCCCACGCCGCAGGGAGGAGCGACGCGGCAACGACGCAGATGGTCCCGTTTCATCGCCCGGCTACCCAAGGATGTCGGTCCAGACGCTGCGCGCCCAGCTCTCGGCGTGTTGCGCATAGAGCACCGACGCCCCCGCCGTCAGCTTCTGCTCGACCTGGACGACCTTGCCGTTCTCGATCTTGTAGGCGTTCACGACGGCCATCACCTCGCGGTCGTTCACCCACGAGTAGCAGGTGTTCAGCGGCGGCACCGACGGCGCCGGCCGCCCGCTCATGAGGCTCACCACCGCGTTCGCGCAGATCTTGCCCATGGAGTTGGCGATCGTTCCCGACTTCGGCACCGGCAGCCCGATCGTGGAGTCGCCGATGACGTGCACGTTGCGGTGCTTCACGGACTCGTAGGTGACGTGATCGACCTCGCACCACCGCTTGTCGGCGCCGACCAGGTCGGCCTGCCCGGCGATGGCCCCGGCCCGCTGGGGCGGGATGAGGTTGATGACGTCGTAGCGCACCTTGTCGCCGAAGTCCGTGGTGACCTCGCGGGTGCCGGGGTCGACCTTGGCCACCTTGTTCGACGCCCGGTACTCGATGTTCGGGTACGCCTGCCAGGCCGCGCGGAAGAGCGCCGTCTTGGAGACGATGTTCTGATTGGCGTCCAGCACGATCAGCTTGGCCTTCGGCTTGTTGTTCTTGAGGTACCAGGCGACCTGGCAGATGCGCTCGTAGGGGCCGGGCGGGCAGCGATAGGCGACCGGCGGCACCGTCAGCACGAACACGCCGCCGTCGGGCATCGCGCGCAGCTGCTTGGCCAGCTCGACCGTCTGCGGGCCGGCCTTCCACGCGTGCAGGACCTTGTCGCCGGCCGGGGCGAGTCCTTCGACCTGGTCGAGCAGGAAGTCGACGCCGGGCGCGACGATGAGACGGTCGTACGTGAGCACGCCCTCGCCGATGCGCACGCGCCGGGCGTCGGGCTCGATCGCGGTGGCCGCCTCCTGACGGATCTTCACGCCGTACTCGCGCAGCCCGCCGTAGCCGAACGTCAGCGAGCCGATGCCGCGCACGCCG
>Ga0134124_10001052_pt1 | contig 22167 bp, 20 predicted proteins | sample KB304_FD_96880 | JGI IMG/M metagenome (GOLD analysis project Ga0134124, IMG submission 96880) | Terrestrial soil microbial communities without Nitrogen fertilizer from Kellogg Biological Station, Michigan, USA - KB3-0-4 | ecosystem: Environmental > Terrestrial > Soil > Unclassified ... | reverse complement strand
GCCATCGAGGCCCTTGCGCCGCGCTTCGGACGGATAGAATTTTTCCGCCGATTGTCCGCGCCGCAATTGCAGCTGTGCCGTCTGCTTGCCTTCGATCCGCAGCGCATCGGCACGTACCAGCCTGCCCTTCAGCAACACGCTTCCGGAAGCGGCCGGCGCGTCACTCATGCGCGGCGTCGCGCGAAGCGGTCGGTGGCACGGCGCAGTGCCGTGGCGATGCCCGGCTCGAAGGCTGCGTGTCCGGCATCCGGTACGATCACCAGCTGCGCCTCGGGCCAGGCGCGATGCAGATGCCAGGCGCTGCGCATCGGGCATACCACGTCGTAGCGTCCCTGCACGATCACTGCCGGGATGTGCCGGATATTCGGTACGTCGCGCAGCAGTTGATCATCGGCATCGAGGAAGCCGCCATTCACGAAATAGTGGCATTCGATGCGTGCAAAGGCGGCCGCATAGTCGGCGTTGCGGAATTTCGCCACATAGGCCGGATCCGTGCGCAGATGACTGGTGGCGCCTTCCCAGATGGACCAGGCACGGGCCGCCGCAGCGCGCTCCGCGTCATCGGTACTGGTGAGGCGCCGGTAATAGGCGCGCATCATGTCGTAGCGCTCTTCCTCGGGAATCGGCGCCACGAATTGTTCCCAGAGATCCGGGAACAGCGAGGCTGCTCCTTCACTGTTCTGATAGAACCATTCCAGCTCCGAACGGCGCAGCAGGAAGATGCCCCGCAACACCAGCTCGGTGACACTGGTCGGGTGACGCTGCGCATAGGCCAGTGCCAGCGTCGAACCCCAGCTGCCACCAAATACCTGCCAGCGTTCGATGCCGAGATGGATGCGCAGCTTCTCGGTGTCTTCCACCAGATCCCAGGTGGTGTTTTCTTCCAGGCTGGCATGCGGGGTGCTCTTGCCGCAGCCGCGCTGGTCGAACAGCACGATGCGGTAGCGCTGTGGATCGAAGAAGCGGCGCATGTCGGGGTTGGTGCCACCGCCAGGTCCGCCGTGCAGGAACACCACAGGCTTGCCCTTGGGGTTGCCGCTTTCCTCGAAGTACAGCTCGTGCGGCGATGCCACGCGCAGCCGGCCAGTGCGGTACGGGCGCAGCGCCGGATACAGGGCTTCCGCCGGCGCAGCGGCGCGCGCCGTGCGCGGCGCCGTGCGTCCTGACTTGCTCCTGGGTTTGCGCTTTACCGCAGTGGCGCGGCGGACATTCTTGCTCTTGCGTGTGGTGGCCATCAACGCGCTCCCGTCATCGGACCCAAAGGTGCGCCGCCGATCAGGTGCAGATGCAGGTGGTACACCTCCTGTCCGCCGTGCGCATTGCAATTGATCAGCAGCCGGTAGCCGTCAGTGGCAATGCCCGCTTTCTTCGCCAGGTCGCGAGCGACCAGAACCATCCGGCCGATCAGCGTCGCATCCTCGTCGGCGATGTCATTGACCGTCGGTATGGCTTTGTTCGGCACTATGAGGATATGCACCGGCGCGCGTGGGTGGATATCCCGAAACGCGGTGATCTGCGCGTCCTGGAACACGATGTCTGCCGGCAGCTCCCGGGCAACGATGCGTTCGAATAGCGTCGGCATGGCTTGAAGACCTTGAAGCAACGGTTACCCCTATAATAGCCGGCTTGAAAACCCCTCCGGAAAAGCTCGCCACGGCGCTGCAGCGCAGCCTCGCACCGGTTTACCTGCTTTCGGGCTCCGAACCGCTGCAGGCCGGCGAGGCAGCCGACGCCATTCGCGCCGCTGCCCGCGCCAAGGGCTTCAGCGAGCGTGAAGTCTTCTTCATCGACCGCGCCAACACGGGTCCGTGGGATGAGATTTTCGCCTCCGCGCAGGCGATGTCGCTGTTCGCCGCGCGGCGCATTCTGGAAATCCGTATTCCGGGCGGCAAGCCCGGCACTCAGGGCGCGCCGGCCTTGCAGGAACTGGCGCGGCTGGCCAATGCCGATCTGCTCCTGCTGGTGATCGTCGGTGAGCTCGACTGGACGGCGCAGAAGTCTGCGTGGGTGCAGGCGCTCGACGCGGCCGGTGTGTGGGTCGACGCGCAGCCAGTGAGCACCGCGCAGTTTCCCGCCTGGCTGTCTGCACGCGCTGCGATCGTCGGGCTTACCCTCGATGCGGACGCGCGGCAGGCACTCGCACAGCAATGCGAAGGCAATCTGCTCGCTGCCACGCAGGAGCTGCTCAAGCTGCAACTGGCCGGCTACACCACGGTCGGCGTGGCTGAAGTACTGGCCAGTGCCGCGCAGAGCAGTCGTTACGATGTCACGCAGCTGGGTGAGGCGGTGTTGCGCGGCGATGCACCGCGCGCGCTGCGCGTGCTGGCGGGACTCAAGGCCGAAGGTGTCGAGGCCACGCTGGTGCTGTGGTCGGTGTGGCAGGAACTGCGCGCGCTGTGGCAGTCGCTGCTGCCGGGTCCGCCGGTGGCCGGAGTGTGGTCGCGCAACAAGGCGCTGCTGCCGGCAGCGGCTGCGCGCCTGAAACCCCTGGGTCGCGCTTTCTTCGCGCATATCGACGAACGCATGGCCGCGGTGGATCGTATCGTCAAGGGTCGGCAGTGGGGCAGCGCCTGGGACGAACTGGCCGTCGTGGTGGCTGAATTCGCCGCAGGCCGCATCATGTTGCCCCTGGCAGCGAGGCGCGCATGAGTGCCGGACGTGCACCGGGCCCGATGGGCATTTTCGGTGGCACCTTCGATCCCATCCATTACGGACATCTGCGCACCGCATTCGAACTGCGCGAGGCGCTGAAGCTGGAAGAGGTGCGCTTTCTGCCGACGGGCAATCCACCGCACCGCGAGCAGACTCAGGCCAGCGCGGATGAGCGCCTGGCCATGGTGCGCGCCGCCGTCGAAGGGCAGGCTGGCTTCACGGTGGATGATCGCGAGACGCGTCGCAGCGGCCTGTCGTATTCCGTGGATACCCTGGGTGAGCTGCGTGCGGAATTCCCGCAGCGCGCCATCTGCCTGCTGCTGGGCATGGACGCGTTTCTCGGTCTGCCCAACTGGCATCGCTGGCGCGAGATTTTCGAACTGGCGCATGTGATCGTGGCGCATCGTCCGGGCTGGAAAGCGCCTACACAGGGACCGCTGGGCGAGGCCATGGTCGATCGCGGCACCGGTTCCGTGCGCGATCTGCACGAGGCTACCGGTGGGCGTATCTATGTGCATGCCGTCACGCAGCTGGAGATTTCCTCCACTGAACTTCGTTCGCTGATTGCGCGCGGGCGCGACCCGCGTTATCTCATTCCCGACAGCGTCTGCGAGCTGTTGCGCAGCACGGGATGGTATGCTCAGCGGCAATGACAGCCGCCAAGATTTCCCGTCCACCCGCCCGCGCAGCCCTGGTCAAGAGCGTAGTCGCCGCACTCGACGACATGAAGGCGGTCAACATCAAGGTGCTCGACGTGCGCAAGGTCACTGACGTGGCCGATTGCATGGTGCTGGCCTCTGGCAATTCCGACCGTCACGTGCGTTCCATCGCCGATCGTGTGGTGGAAAGGGCGAAAGCCGGCGGATTCAGGCCCATGGGCGTCGAAGGCCAGCGCGACGGCGAGTGGGTGCTGGTAGACCTGAACGATGTGATCGTCCATGTGATGCTGCCCCGCGTGCGCGAGTTCTACGGACTGGAAGGTCTGTGGGAAACCATTCCCGTGCGGCCCTCGAGCGCGGCCACAAAAGCCCGCAAGTCCGCGAAGCGGGCGCCTGCAAAAGCCAAAGTCAAAGCCAAGGTGCCGGCACGCCGACGCCCAGCGTCCGCCGGGACGACCAAGCGTCCGAAACGCTGATTCCATCCCGCATGCGCGTGTCGCTGGTGGCGGTGGGGCAGCGGATGCCGGGCTGGGTACAGCAGGGATTCTCTGAATATGCGCAGCGCCTGAGGCCGCGCCTGCCATTGCAGCTGGTGGAGATTCCCGCTGCCAAGCGCGGCAGCGGCGATGTCGCGCGTGCCATGGAAGAGGAAGGCCGCCGGCTGCTGGCGGCGGTGCGCGACGACGATCATGTGGTGGCGCTGGACGAGCGCGGCAAATCCCGCAGCAGTATCGAGTTGTCGCAGTGGCTGAGTCAGCGGCTCAACGATGGACGCGATCTGGATTTTCTCGTCGGTGGTGCGGATGGCTTCGCGCCGGAAGTGTTGCAGCGGGCCAATGAGCGCTGGTCGCTGTCACCGCTGACGTTGCCGCATGCGCTGGTTCGCGTGGTGTTCGCGGAACAGATCTATCGCGCCGTCACTTTGCTCGACGGCCATCCGTATCATCGCGAATGAGTGTCCCATCCCTCATTGTTCTGGCCTCGGCATCGCCGCGCCGGCGTGAGCTGCTGGCGCAGATCGGTGTGCCGCATGTGGTGCTTGCCGTGGACATGGACGAATCGCCGCTGCCGGGCGAATCGCCCGCATCACTGGCCGCCCGCCTGGCGCGCAGCAAGGCGCTTGCGGGCCGTGCCCGCGATGGCGGCACGCGAGCCGTGCTCGGCGCTGACACGGTCGTGGTGCTGGATAACCAGGTGTTCGGCAAGCCGCAGGACGAGGAGGACGCGCGGCGCATGCTGCAGGCCCTTTCAGGCCGCGCACACCGGGTGCTGACGGCCGTGGCACTGGCGATGCCGGGCGGTGATGCGCCAGTGCTCGAGCAGCTGAGCGACACCGAGGTGCAGATGCGCGACATCGGCAGCGATGAAATCCGCGCCTACTGGGCCAGTGGCGAGCCGGCGGGCAAGGCTGGGGCCTACGCCATACAGGGGCGCGGCGCCGTGTTCATCCGTCACATTCGTGGCAGTTATTCCGGAGTGATGGGCCTGCCCTTGTACGAGACCGCGCAACTGCTGCAGTCTCAGGGGCTGTACGGAGAGGCCCGATGAGCATCGAGATCCTGGTCAACGCCGCGCCGCGCGAGATGCGCGCCGCGCTGCTGGAAAACGGCTCGCTGCAGGAGCTGTTCATCGAGCGCGCCAGCCGGCGCGGCCTGGTCAGCAATCTGTACAAGGGTCGCGTGTCGCGGGTGCTGCCGGGCATGCAGGCGGCCTTCCTCGAAATCGGTCTGGCACGCACGGCCTTCCTGCACGTGGCCGACATTCTCGGTCCGCCGCCCGACCCGGTGAACGATGCACAGGAACCGCGCGAACCGGCGCATCTGGCTGACATCCGCGCGCTGGTGCGCGAGGGCGATGAGCTGCTGGTGCAGGTGGTGAAGGATCCCATCGGCACCAAGGGCGCGCGGCTGTCCACGCATGTATCGCTGCCCTCGCGCTACCTGGTGTTCATGCCACGAGGTTCACGCGTTGGCGTTTCCGCGCGCATCGAATCCGAACCCGAACGCAATCGCCTGCGCGAACTGGTGAGCCTGCTCAGCGCGCAGAGCGAGGGCGATGGTGCCAAGGGTGGTTTCATAGTTCGCACGGCTGCGCTGGGTGCGCCCCTGGAAGCGCTGCACGCCGACATGATGTACCTGCAGCGGTTGTGGGCGCATGTGCGTGAACGCGCAGTCAGCAGCCCGGCCGGCAGTCTGGTGCACGAGGACCTGCCGCTGTCGACGCGGGTGCTGCGCGATGAACTCAGGCCCGAAGTGCGCCGCGTGCTGGTGGACTCGCCTGCCGAGTTCACGCGCATGCAGGAATTCACGCGCTCCTTCATGCCCGAATACGAAGGCCGCATCGAACTGCACCAGGCCTCGCGGCCCATCTTCGACCTGCACGGCGTCGAGGAGGAGATCAATCGCGCGCTGGATGCACGCGTGCCGCTGAAATCCGGCGGCCACATCGTCATCCAGCAGACCGAGGCGATGACCACGGTGGATGTGAACACCGGTGGCTATGTGGGCCACCGCAATCTCGAGGAAACCATCTTCCGCACCAACCTCGAGGCGGCGGTCACCATCGCGCGCCAGCTGCGGGTGCGCAATCTCGGCGGCATCATCGTGCTCGACTTCATCGACATGCAGGATCCGGATCACCGCAAGGCGCTGCTCGATGCCTTGCAGGGCGCGCTGGCCAGCGATCGCGCGCAGACGCATATCGCCAGCGTCTCGCCGCTGGGCCTGGTGGAGATGACGCGCAAGCGCACGCGCGAGAGCCTGGAGCATCTGCTGTGCGTGGCGTGTCCGGCCTGCGAGGGCCGCGGCTTCGTGCGCACGCCCGAAACAGTCAGCCATGAAATCTTCCGCGAACTGATGCGCCAGAGCCGGCAGTTCCAGAGCGACGAGCTGGTAGTGTTGGCGCACCAGGATGTGGTCAGCTGGCTGCAGGACGAAGAGTCCTCGGTGCTGGCCGAACTGGAGACGCAGGTGGGCCGGCCGATCCGGCTGCAGGCGGAAGCCCTCTACGGAATCGACCAATATGATGTGGTGCTGGCATGAAAACAGCTGCGATACAGATGACTTCGGGACTCGATGTGGCCGTCAATGTCGCCACCGCGCGCAGGCTGCTCGAGCAGGCGGCCAGCCAGGGTGCGAAGCTCGCGGTGCTGCCCGAGAACTTCGCGCTGATGGGGCAGCGCGAGCGGGACAAGCGCGCCATTGCCGAGACCGACGGCGATGGACCGGTGCAGAACGCGCTGGCGCAGGCCGCACAGCAGTTGCAGCTGACGGTGGTGGCAGGCACCTTCCCGATTCGTGTGCCGGGAGAGGAGCGGGTGGCTGCAGCGAGTCTGGTCTACGGTCCCGACGGCAGGCGGTTGGGACGGTACGACAAGATCCACCTGTTCGATGTGAATGTGCCCGATGCGGCGGAGAGTCACCGTGAGTCGGCGGGCACAGTGCCGGGCCGCCACATTGGTGTCATCGACACACCGGCCGGGCGGCTGGGCGTGGTGGTGTGCTACGACCTGCGATTCCCCGAGCTGTTCCGGCGCCTGGTCGACGGTGGCGCGCAGCTGCTGGTCGTTTCTGCTGCATTCACCGTACCCACCGGCGAGGCCCACTGGCATCTGCTGCTGCGTACGCGCGCCGTGGAGAACCTCTGCCATCTCGTGGCCTCGGCGCAGGTGGGAAAGCATGAAAATGGCCGGCAGACCTACGGCCACAGTGCCGTCATCGACTGCTGGGGCAAGGTGGTGGCGGAGCTGGATGCCGGCGAGGGCGTCGTCATCGGCGAGGTCGATTTCGAGCGCCAGGCGCGTGTACGCGCCGAATTTCCCGTACTTGAACACCGCGTCATCGGGCGCACAATAGATGGATGAAGAGGCACGCATCATGTCGCAGACTTTGGACAGCCTGACCCTCGCCCGCCGCACCATCCTGGCGCCAGGCGGACTTGATGATCAGGGGCTGGACCGCACGCTGAGTCTGGTGATGGATCATGCCATCGATGCAGCCGACCTTTACTTTCAGGTCTCGCGCGAAGAGTCCTGGGCGCTGGAAGATGGCATCGTCAAGGAAGGCAGCGCCAGCATCGAAGAAGGTGTGGGCGTGCGCGCCATCTCCGGCGAGAAGACCGGCTTCGCTTATTCCGACGAGATTCAGCCGGCCGCACTCGAAGAGGCTTCGCGCGCCGCGCGCGCCATTGCGAAGCAGTCACCCGGCAAGGGCGTGCAGGCCTGGCAGCGTCAACCCAGTCACTCGCTGTATCTGCCCATCGATCCCCTGGCCAGCATGGAAGACTCGGAAAAAATCGACTGGCTCACGCGCGTCGATCGCGAAACGCGTGCGATGGATCCGCGCATCGTGCAGGTGATGGCCAGCTGTCACGCCGTGCACGAGATCGTCCTGGTGGCCAATTCCTCAGGCCAGCTCGCCGCCGATGTGCGCCCGCTGGTGCGCTTCAATGTCTCGGTCATCGCCGAGCAGGACGGGCGACGCGAGCAGGGCTATGCCGGCGCCGGCGGACGCTACACGCTTCCCGAACTCATGGCGGGAGACCGGCCGCTGAAGCTGGCGCGCGAGGCCGTGCGCCAGGCGCTGGTGAACCTCGAGGCCGTGCCGGCGCCCGCTGGTCAGATGCCGGTGGTGCTGGCTTCGGGCTGGCCCGGCATCCTGCTGCATGAGGCCATCGGCCACGGACTCGAAGGAGATTTCAACCGCAAGGGCACTTCGGCTTTCAGCAATCGCATCGGCGAGCGAGTGGCCAGTGAGTTCTGCACCGTCGTCGACGATGGCACGCTGGCCGCGCGCCGCGGCTCGCTGAACATCGATGATGAAGGTACGCCCACGCAGTGCACCACGCTGATAGAGAACGGCGTGCTGAAAGGCTATCTGCAGGATGCCCACAACGCGCGGCTCATGGGCGTGAAGTCCACCGGCAACGGCCGGCGCGAATCCTTCGCGCACATGACGCTGCCGCGCATGACCAATACCTACATGCGTCCCGGTCCGCATGATCCGGGCGATATCATCGCTTCGGTGGAAAAGGGCATCTACGCCGTGAATTTCGGCGGCGGCCAGGTCGACATCACCTCGGGCAAGTTTGTGTTTTCGGCCAGCGAGGCCTATCTGATCGAGAACGGCCGCGTCACCACGCCGATCAAGGGCGCCACATTGATCGGCAATGGCCCGGATGTTCTCACGCGTGTATCGATGGTGGGCAATGATCTGAAGCTCGATGAAGGCGTCGGCACCTGCGGCAAGGAAGGTCAGAGCGTGCCGGTGGGCGTGGGGCAGCCCACGCTGCGCATCGATGCCATGACGGTGGGCGGTACGAACTGATAGCCGGGGCTTGCGGGCGCTGTCTGCGACAGCGCCGAGGGTGACGAATCAGGCGGCCACATCGGGTTGCAGGCATCCATGCAGGCCTGCATGACGGGCGCGGTACTGTCGCGGCGACATGCCATACCGTTCGCGGAAACTGCGGCTGAAATGCGGCGCGCTGTTGAATCCCCAGCCGAAGGCGATCTCGCAGATCGAGCGCCCGCGCCAGCGCGGATCAGCGAGCTGTCGGGCCGTCTCCTCCAGACGCCGGCGCAGAATATACGAAGACACCGACTCGCTGGCACTGGCGAAGATCATGCGCAGATAGCGCGACGACACTCTGAGCGAACGGGCGATGCCGCGCGGGCCCAGTTCCGGATCGCGCAGGTTCTGTTCGATGAAGAGTCGGGCTTTGGCATGTCTTGCGCCTACCACCGAAGAGGCGGCGATCAGATTTTCAAAGGCCAGCGTGAAGCTCAGCGCGACCATCTCGAGCACCTGGCGGGCCAGACATTCCTGAACGGCCAGTGGCAGCTGGCCGTCGGTCTGACGGCACAGATTGGTGATCAGTGACGCGGCGATGCAGGTCATGCCTTCGAGGGAAGGCAGCCGGCGTCCGCAGAAATGCTCCGGCGCCGGGAGGTGTTCACGCAGATCCGCCGCGGGAATGCGCAGCATGATCAGCTCCGAGTGCTCGCTCATGCTGTGGGCGTGCGGCGCGGCGTTGTCGCACAGCGCGAGATCCCCGGCCTGCAGATGGGCGTGCTGGCCGTACTGTGAGAGGGAGCCGGTGCCGGTGAGCTGCACGATCACGGTGTAGCTGTGCGGCCCGGCAGCCATGCCATCGGCGGGGGTACGGTCGATGGCGCTGCCGCTGCAGGCCAGGCGCGCAAAGCGCAGTGAGGCGAGGGCGCCAATGTGGATCTGGGCGTCGAAGCGCTCCAGGTCGGCGGCGAAGAGTTCGGCCCGGTCGAACTGCGCACAGTATTGAGCGGCCCACGCGGCGACGCGGGTACGCGTCGGCAGACCCGACGAGCTGAATGTGTCCACGCTGCACCCCCAAGATGACTGTCCTATATCCTATAGGATATGAACCGGTGGCTGTCAAACCGGACCAGGGGGAACAACCCTATAGCTATCGGTTTGAGGCCGGCCGGCGACTATCTGTCGCGCGCGTAGTCCTGCAGGCGCTTGTAGGACTTCTCGATGTGCACACGCATGGCGGCCTCGGCGTCGGCAGCCCTGCGCTTCGACAGCGCAGTGATGAGCTTGGCGTGCTCCGCGCTGGCTTCCTTGGTGACTTCGCTGTGGAAACGCAGCCGGAAGATATGCAGGTGGGTATGCAGCCGGGCGAGGGCGTCGCGCACCAGCGGATTGCCACTGCCTTCGGCGATGAGATCGTGCAGTTCGGAATCCTGCACCGCAAAGCGATCGTATGACTTGCGCGACTCGCCCGGCTCCATGGCCTTGGCCAGCTGCACGACAACGCCCATCTGCTCGTCGGTCATGCGTTCTGCCGCACAGCGCGCGGCATAGGGTTCGAGCAGCAGCCGCATTTCGTACAGCCCGTCGAGCTGCTGGCGATTGAGCTGCGGCGCGCTGCAATAGCCCACGAAATGCTGCTTGGTGACCAGCCCCGTGGCTTCGAGGCGGCTCAACGCCTCACGGATCGGCGTCTGCGACACGCCCAGCTGCCTTGCCAGCTGATCGATGGAGATGCGCGTGTCCGGTGGAATGCGCAGCGACATGATGTCGGCGCGGATCAGCTCGTACACCTCGTCGACGAAGCCCTGCGAGCGACGCACGACGCGTGGCTTTGGAGCGGCAGCAGCGGGGGACGCGTTCGTCTTCATGCCGGGACGATCATATACGAATAGCGACGGCGCGAGACTGTGGCGGCGACGCATCGGCATTCCACCCAAGTTATGGCAAGACGATTTGCCGTCGCGGACAAGTGAGCGGGCTCATGTGCAAATACTTTCCAGGCCAGCAGCCGGATTTCATGCCGGCTTCGCATTTGCACGGATCAAACCTTTCCTGGAGAGAGCCTTGTCCACAAAAATCCGCCGCGTCGTCGCGACGCTGATTTCACTGGCCGCGCTGCCGGCGCTGGCCCAACAGAAACCGGCCGACAATACCGAGCTGGGAGAGATCATCGTCACCGCGACTCGGCAGGCCACCAACCTGCAGGACACGCCCATCGCCATCACCGCGGTGACTTCCGAAACCCTGGAAGACATGGGCCTCAAGAGCGTGGCCGATCTGAGTGCAGTGGTGCCCAATGCGCAGTTCCGCCGCGCGCAGGGCGCATTCGGTCCTGGCGTCACCACCTTCATCCGCGGACTGGGCACAGGGGACACCAGCCTCGGCGGCGAGGCGAACGTCGCCTACTACATCGACGATGTGTACTACCCCATCCTGTTGGGCTCCAATTTCGACCTGCTCGACATCGATCATGTGGAAGTGCTGCGCGGTCCGCAGGGAACACTTTTCGGTCGCAACGCACTGGCCGGCGCCGTCAACATTGTGTCGAAGCAGCCGTCCTTCGGCGAGACCTCCGGCTACGGCCAGCTCACCGTCGGCGACTACAACCGCCGCGAGCTGCGCGGTGGCTTCAATCTGCCCATTGGCGACAATGCAGCGCTGATGGTTTCGGGTGTGTCGAAGAAGCGCCAGGGCTATCAGAAGGTGCTCGACTTCACCTGCGAGATGATCCGTCGCGGCACCCCGTCACTCGCCGGCACACTGCCGCTGTACAACCAGCAGCTGGCCGTGAACCCGAGCTGGAAGCCCGACAATTGCGTCATCGGTCATCAGGGCGGTGAGGATTCGAGCGCGGTGCGCAGCTCACTGCGCTGGAAAGCCAGCGACAAGCTCACGCTCACCGTCAGTGGCGACTACACCTGGGACGACTCGCAGAACCCGGCCGATACCATGGTCGATTTCAATCCAGCCTCCGCGCCGACCTGGTTCCGCAGCCAGATGACGTATTTCGGCATGGCCGTCGACGACCGCTTCGAGACCGGTAATCCCTATACGTCCTACGCCAGCTACGTGGATCGGATTCCTGCAGGCACCGTGGTGCCTGGCAGCACGTTCTACAACGGTGCCAGAACCCGTGGCGGCAACATCATCGATCCGGTCAATCACCTGAAACACTGGGGCTTGTCGGGCAAGGCACAGTACGAGATCAACGACGGCATTGGTCTGACGTTCATCTACGGTCATCGTGAACTCGATGAAACGCATGCCTTCGACAACGACGGCAGCCCGCTGGTCGCCGAGCATGTGCAGTCATGGATCGGCGAGCATTACGACAATGCCGAACTGCGCCTCTCCGGCAAGTCGGAATGGATCGACTGGGTAGCCGGTCTGTTCTATTTCGATGCCTCCGGTTACTTCCACGCCACCAACTATTCCGAGCCGCAGAATTCGATTCGCGCCGTGGATACCACGTATGAGCCGAACAGCAAGGCGGCCTTCGCCAATGCCACGCTGCGGCCCTTCGACAACAAGAAGCTGGCGTTCGTGCTGGGTGCGCGCTATTCCAAGGATCACAAGTACGTCGTCTACTCGAACCACTCGGACATCCAGCCCAGCGGCAGCGACTACAGCTTCATCGTCGATCCCAACCAGGAGAAGTTCTCCTGGAAGCTGGGCGTGAACTATGAGCTGACCGATGATCTGCTGACATACGCGTCGGTGGCCACCGGCAATTCGCTGCCGGGCTACAACGCCCGTCCGCTGCAGAAGACGCAGATCTTCCAGACTGTGGGCAACGACAATCGCGCGTATGAAATCGGCGGCAAGTGGGATCTGTTCGACAAGCGCCTGCGTCTGAATGCGGCGGCGTTCTACACGGACTGGATCAAGCGTGCCGGCACCATCACGGGCGCCGAGCCGACGCTGGATGCCACCACCGGCAACCCCATCGCCGGCAACCAGCAGCTGGAGCCGCTGCCAGGTGGTCCGGCAGGATCCACGCGCTGTTCCACGACCACAGTCGCGGCCGGCACCGGCATTGTGTGTCTGTCGCGCGCCTTCCCCATTACCGCGGACGGCGGCAACAGCCGGGGCCTCGAGTTGGAGTACACGGCCACACCATTCAGTGGCCTGTTGATCAATGGCTCGGTGGGCTGGTCGAAATTCACGTCGCCGACGATCCAGGCGGCTACCGTGCACAAGCGGCAGAGCAATCCATTCTGGACGGCGAACAGCGGCGTGCAGTATGCGATCCAGGCGCCGACGATCGGCGGCACCATCACGCCGCGTCTGGACTGGACCTACCAGAGCAGCGAAATCGTCAGCACCAGTTCAACCAAGTATGACTCGTTGACCGGTTCACGCTCGGTGTTCAACACCCGGCTCACCTACGACAACCGCGACCACGATTTCTCCGCGGCTGTCGGCGTGACGAATCTGTTCAACAAGTTCTACTACCTGAACTGGTTCGACTACCAGGCCTTCGGCTGGCCGCAGACCGAGGCTCAACCCGCAGCGCCGCGCCAGTGGTACCTTACGCTCAGCAAGAAGTTCTGACATGTAGGGGTTCTGATGGCACAGCATCAGGCAGCGACAGCCAATCGGCTGTCGCTGCAGGCGCAGATCGATGGCGGATCGATCCGCGCCATTCAGGTTCGCGTGGTGGTGCTGTGCGCGCTGGTGACCTTGGTCGAGGGCATCGACCTCACGCTTATCCCGCTGCTCGCGCCGGAAATCACCGACTCCTGGTCGCTGAAGTCCACTGAGCTGGGCACGATTTTCTTCTTTGCCGGGCTGGGTCTGATCTTTGGCGGGCTGGGCGTGGGCTGGCTTGCCGATCGCATCGGGCGACGCGGCGCCGTGCTGGCCGCGATGCTGCTGATGACCACAGCGACGCTGGCGACGGCGTGGGTGGTCGACAAGCCAGAGCTGCTGATATGCCGGCTGCTGGCCGGCATTGCGTTCGGCGGAGTGGTGCCCGCGGCGGTGGCGCTGGTATCCGAATTCCTGCCGCAGCGCATACGGCCCAGTATCGTCGCGCTGGTGATTCTCGGGCAGGCCGTCGGTGCGCTGGTCGCCGGGCTGTTGTTGAAGCTGCCCTTTATCCAGGATCGCCCGTGGCAAACCCTGGTGCTGTACACCGGGCTGGCCTGCGGCGCCGTCATGCTGGTAGTCCTGGCGCTGCTGCCAGAATCACCGCGATATCTGGGCCTGCGCAATCCACAAAGCCCGCGCCTGCATGCGACGCTGCAGGCGTTGCGGCTGGACGCCGCTGGTGTCGTGTACGAGGCCGAGGCGCCGGTGCAGCGCTGGCGTCTGGCCGAACTGTTCGCACCCGGGCGCGCCTGGGGTACAGCCATGATCTGGGCCACGTTCATCGGCGTGGGCTGGCCGCTGAGTTTCTTCACCAACTGGCTGACGAAGATCTCCACCGAGGCCGGTTACGACGGCGTGGATGCGATGAACAGCTACTCCACCGGCGCCATCATCGGTGGTTTGCTGCTGCCATTGTTCAGTCGCCGCTGGCACCACGACCGGGTGCTGTTGGTGATTCTGTTCACGGCTGCCGTGATGACCTTCGGTCTGGGGCTGACGCTGGGGATGGAAAAGCACGTGCACATCAGTGCCGCGTTCCTGTGTGGCGTGTTCGTCTCCGGCGCGTTCTTCCTGCTCTATCCGCCGGCGGTGCGTTTCTATCCCACCGACATCCGCTCCACGGGTGTCGGAACAGCGGTCGCCTTCGGGCGCATCGGCAACACCTTCAGCCCGAAAGTCGCGGGCATGATGCTGGGAGTGGGTTTTGCGCCGCAGTCCGTGTTCTGGGCCATGGGGGCGCCGCTGCTGACGTCTTGCGTCACGCTGTATCTGTTCCACCGTCACACGACGCGCGCCGCCGCACCCGCGAACTGAAGCTATTCGTACAGCGATCGCGGATTTTCCTGCAGGATGCGCCGACGCGTCGCCTCATCGGGTATCCAGTCCGCGAGCAGGTCCACCAGATCGCCATCATTGGGCATCGCGCGATCATTCAGCTGCACATGCGGCCAGTCCGAGCCCCACAGCATGCGTTCCGGCGCATGCCGTACGAGTGCCTCGGTGAAGGGCTTCATCGCGCTGTAGGGAAACTCCTCCCGCGTACTGCGCATGGGGGCAGACAGCTTCACCCAGACGCGTCCGGTATCCAGCATGCGCAGCACCGTGGTGAAGGCCGGCTGTTCGAGACCCAATGTCGCATCGAAGGCGCCGAAGTGATCCAGCACGATGCGGTTAGGCAGCCCCAGCAACTCATCGGCGACTTGCACCAGATGGCCATGCACCAGGCTCTGGTACTGCACATGCCAGCCGGCATCGCAGACCAGTTCGGCCAGCGCGGGTTCGATGGTGGGCAGATGGCTCCACTCGTGTCCGGCAGGACCCGCGAACATGCGGATGCCGCGTACGCCCAGCTTCTGCAGCGGCGCGATCTCCTCACGCCTGAAATCCACGGGCGGCAGGATGATGCCGCGCAGCCGCTTGCCGAAACGCTCCAACACCCACTGCAGATGCCGGTAGTTGCGGCCATAACCGCCGGCGCTCACCACCACCCCGCGCGCAAGGCCCAGAACATCCTGCATACGTAGATAGTCTTCGGGGAGCGCATCGTCGGAGGTGTAGGGACTGTGCGCCTCGAACTGGAACTGCGTGGCTGGCCCGAACAGGTGCATGTGGCAGTCCCAGGCCAGCGGTGGTGGCGCATGGCGCGGCGGGTGGGGATTCGGGTCCGGCGGCTGGTTGTGCAGTGCGCGGCGAGGCGCGGATTCGAGATTCATGGAAGCTCCGTGGGGATCTGCAGCGCGAGGCTAGGGCAATACGGGAGCAAAGCTTGTCCTCAGGGGCAATGTTGTTTGCCACTCTGGTCAAGTGTGGCTGTGCCGGGCATCTTACGTTCAGGGGCTTGGCGTCGCTGGCGAGGCTTGAGATCGATGAGCGCGGGGGTAATGCTGGTCACGGGGGGAAGCCGCGGCATTGGCGAGGCCATCGCTGTGGGCGCAGCCCGGCGCGGCTTCGAGGTCGTGCTCAGCTATGTGAAGAACGAGGCGCGTGCGCTCGACGTCGTCAGCCGCATCGGCGCAGAGGGCGGCAAGGCTCTGGCCGTGCAGGCCGATACTGCGCGGGAAGGCGACATCGAGCGTCTGTTCAACACCGTCGACAGCAGGGGCCGTCTGGCCGCGCTGGTCTACAACAGTGCTGTCACCGGTTTGAATTCGCGACTGGTGGAAGCTTCCACGGCCACGATCGATGAAGTGCTGAATGTGAACCTGCGCGGCGCCATCCTGTGCTGTCGCGCCGCAGTCACCCGCATGTCCACGCGATTGGGCGGGCAGGGTGGTTCGATCGTGCTGCTGTCCTCGCGCGCCGCCTTCTATGGCTCGCCCGATGAGTACGTGTGGTACGCCGCATCCAAGGGCGGCCTGGACAGCTTCACCAATGGGCTGGCACGTGAGGTCGGCGCCGAAGGCATTCGCGTGAATGCAGTTTCGCCAGGGCCCATCGTCACCGAGATGCATCGGCCCGGCAGGCTCGAGACCGTGGCCAAACGCGCGCCTCTGCAGCGCGCCGGAACACCGGAAGAAGTGGCGGAAGCCGTATTGTTTCTGACTTCCGACGCCGCCTCGTACATCAATGGAGCAAACCTGTCCGCCTCCGGCGGGCTGTGAATCACTGGGAGCAAGCATGAGCACTGTCACACCCCTGCGCCGCGTACCACTTCTGTTGCTGGCGGCGGCGTCCATCGCCTTGCTGTTGCCGGCATCGCGGCTCGGCGCGGCGGAATCCGCGCCACAACTGGCGCGTCTTGAGGGCAGTCTCGCGGCCGCCGAAGGTGTGCGTGCCGTGAAGCGCTTGCAGAATGCCTATGCCCACTACCAGGACCAGGGCCAGTGGGCTGATGTGGCCGATCTGTGCACGGACGACGTCACAATCGAGTTTGGCACCACCAAGCTCAAGGGCAAGGCCGGCCTGCAGCATTACCTGATGCAGAAGGCCGGTCGCACCCAGGCGGGACTCGCCGCCGGTCAGCTCAACACGCATTTCGTGCTGCAACCCATCGTCAATCTGGGCGCCGACGGGCGCACCGCCAAGGGTGCGTGGCATGAGATCTCGCTGTTCGGCCGATACCAGAAGTCGGCGGACTGGAACGGCGGCATCTACGAGAACGAGTACGTACTCGACAAGGACGTATGGAAGATCAGCCACATTCACTTCATCGAGCAGTACAACGGCACCTACGATGACTACGGCCACAAGGCGCCGCCGAAGTGGAACATCCCGTACCACTTCGAGGCCCTGCATCTGGGGATCACGGTGCCCGAGTCGGCGGCTGCCGCACTGGCAGCCAGGGCAGCTGCCGCGCCGGATGCGCAGCGCTACGCGGATCTGGATCGCCGCGCCATGGCGCTCAACGATGAGACCGAAGTGCTGAACCTCCAGCATGCCTTCGGCTACTACCTCGACCGCAAGCTGTATGACGATGTGGCGGATCTGTTCGCCGCAGACGGTTCGCTCGACTTCGCGTCGCGAGGCGCCTATGTGGGTCGCGACCATATCCGCAAGGCACTCGAGACTTTCTTCGGTGCGACGCCCCTGGCCCGGGGCGAGTTGTTCGATCACATCATGATGGACCCGGTGGTGACCGTGGCGGCAGATGGCACGCGGGCCGCTGCGCGCAGCACGCAGCTGGCGCAACTGGGCATCAACCACAATTACGCACGCTGGGAGATCGGCGTCTACGAGAACCAGTTCGTGAAGCAGGACGGCAAGTGGAAGCTCGCCGCCGTGCGCTACTTCCCACGCATGATCACCGACTACGATCTGGGGCCGCGCGTGGACGCCAAGCCATTGCCTACTCCGAGCGCGCTGATTGCGCCGGATCGTGCGCCGGGACGCTATGCCGCCTATCCATCGCTGCAGTACGTGGGCCAGCACTTCGCCCATCCGGTGACTGGCCGGACTGCCCGCATCGGCGGTCCGGTCGTGCCCATCGAACTGCTGTCGTCGGCGCGCAGGTCCGCCGGCAAGGGCGGTGCTGTTGCCGCCAATGGTCCAGTCACCACGCAGCAGCTCTCGGCGCTGCAGCGTCGTATTGCGGTGGCCACCGGTGTCGACGCCGTGGAAAATCTCAACAGCTCCTACGGCTATTACATCGATGAATCGGACTGGAACTCGATGGCTGATACCTATTCGGTTACCCAGGGGGCCAAGGAACTCACCGGCGTCGGCACCTATGTCGGACGCGAACGCATCCGCAAGTCACTGACCTTGCGAGGCCCGGCTGGTGGGCGTACCGCGAATTTCTTCACCATCCACCAGCTGACGCAGCCGGTGATCCATGTGGCGGACGATGGACTGACCGCGAAGGCGCGGCTGCGCCTGTTCCAGGCCGGCGGCAATGCCGATGGTTCGTCGGGTTCATGGATCGGCGGTATCTACGAGAACACCGCCGTGTTCGAGAACGGCGAGTGGAAGTTCGGCATCCAGGACCTGCATCACCTGTTCAATGCCTCGTACCGCAATGGATGGGCGCGGGTAGGTGCGGGAGGGGGATCGCTGACCGGTCGTGCCGCTTCGCCGCGTGACCAGCGCGGTGGTGGCATCACGCAGGGATTGGGGGGTGCTTCGACCACCGGCAACTGGAGCAAGGATTTTCCGGCCGATCGCAAGATCCGTGCGCGGCAATACGCCTTTCCCGAGATCACCGAGCCGGCGTTCCACTATGTGAATCCCGTGTCGGGACGCAGGCCCGCGGAACTGCTGCCGTAGTCAGGCCACCCACACCGTCTGCGCATTGCAAAGTTCGAGCATGCCGGCGCGGCCCAGTTCGCGCCCATAGCCTGAGAGCTTGACGCCACCTACTGGCAGTCGCGGGTCGGAGGCGGTGACGCTGTTGATGAACACACCGCCGACGGCCAGGTCGCGGGCCATCGCGCGGCCGCGATCCAGATCGCGAGTCCACAGCATGGCAGACAGACCGAACGCCGAGTCATTGGCGATGGCCACTGCCTCATCGGCGCTGCGCGCAGTGAGCATTGCGGCGACTGGCCCGAACACTTCCTCGGCTACGACGGGCATCTGCTTCGTGACGCCACCTACGACGGTGGGCGCGTAGAACCAGCCGCTTCCATCGAGGCGCGAACCGCCAGTGATGACGCGCGCGCCTTGTTGCACTGACGCGTGCACCTGAGCTTCCAGCTGTTCGCGCAGATCCGCGCGCGCCATTGGGCCCATCTGCGTGCCGCTCTGCAGTGGATCACCGCAGCGCAGGGCCGCCGCTGCCGCAGCGAAGCGTTGAGTGAATTCCTCGGCGATGGATTGCTCGACGATGAAGCGCTTCGCCGCGAGACACACCTGGCCGCAATTGGTGAATCGTGCGCGCACGCCCGCCGCGATTGCCGCATCCAGATCGGCGTCCGCGAGCACGATGAAGGCGTCGGAACCTCCCAGTTCGAGCACGGACTTCTTGCAAACGGCGCCAGCCTGCGCCGCCACCTTTGCGCCCGCACCGGGACTGCCGGTGAGGGCGACCGCGGCAACGCGGGCATCGGCAATCACCTTGCCGATAGCCGGCACCGGAGCGTGCAGATTCTGGAACAGGCCCTGTGGTGCACCGGCCGCCGCGATGAGCTGCGCCACCTGAGTGGCGCAGCCCTGCACATTCGGCGCGTGCTTCATGAGAACGGTGTTGCCGGCCATCATCGCGGCGGCGGCGCAGCGGAAGATCTGCCAGACGGGGAAGTTCCACGGCAGGATGGACAGCACCACCCCCAGCGGCCGATGCGCGACGTAGCTGCTGCGCGCCTGGGTCGCCACCATCTCGTCGGCCAGCCAGACCGGTGCCTGCTCGGCGACATATTCACAGTTCCACGCCGATTTCTCGACCTCGGCCTCGGCCTCGGCCAGCGGCTTGCCCATCTCCAGCGTGATGTTGCGGGCCAGCGAACTCTTGTTCTGGCGCAGCTGCGCTGCGATGCTCCGCAACAGGGCAGAGCGCGCTGGCAGTGGCTGGCTGCGCCAGGGGCCCGCCGTGCGATGCGCGGCTTCCAGCGTGCGTTCGATCTGCGCCGCATCAGCCAGCGGCCAGACGGCGAGCTGCTCACCCGTTGCCGGATTGACGGATGTGGTGGCGCTGTCGCGCGCGGATTCCTGCATGATCGGACCTCGTGCTATGGTTCGAGGAATAATAAGCGAACTTAAAACGATCGGGGCGCAGCGCGTGGAAACCTACAGCACCGCAAACGTACCGCGCGCCACTCGGGCCGCCTACTGGAACTCCGTGTATGCGACTCGCCTCGCGCATGTCACATTCAATCCGGTGGATCCGACCGACTTCGAAGCCGAGCTGCGCATGGGCAGCATCGGGCCGCTGGGCATTGCGCGCATCACTTCCAAACCCACCGACATCGAACGCAATCGTGCGCACATCAGTCGCGGCGGCGCGCGCCTGTTCTCATTCCTGCTGTTGGCGCGTGGTTCGGGTGTCTTCGAGCACTGCGGCCACGCCGCGGCGCTCAGGCCCGGTGACTTCACGCTCTGTGACAATGCCGCGCCGCATCGCCTGCACAGTGTCGATTCGACCGAGCTGATCGTATTGCGCGTCACGCCTGAGGTGATGCGCGAGCATCTGCCGAATCCGGAGCTGTGGTGCGGCATGCGATTGCCGGGTGATTCAATGTTCGCCTCCGCGGCGGGCAACATGGTGCGCGATGTATGTCGGCGCGTGGATGCGGGTGTGCCCGATCGCTACGCGCGTACCGTCGCTGCCAATCTGCTCGACGTGCTGGCCACTTCCATGGGCGTGACCTTCGATGTGCCGGGGTCGGCCACCTCGGTGGTCGCACGGCGCATTCAGGCGCAGCGCCACGTGGAGATGCATCTGCGCGATCCGGAACTGGCGCCGCCTGCCGTAGCCCGTGCTTTGCATATTTCACCGCGCTACCTGCGCATGTTGTTCGAGGGCGAGCGCGAATCGATTGCCTGCTACATCCTGCGGCGACGGCTCGAGGAATGCGCGCGGGCGCTGGCCAATCCGCTGCAGCAGGGGCGCACCATCACGGAGATCGCCTTCGCCAATGGCTTCAACAGCGCCGCGCATTTCACGCGTACTTTTCGCGAGCAATACGGCACCACACCGTCCGGGTTCCGGCGCCAGAGCGGCAGCCTGGAATAACTTCCTCGCCGGACATCCAGCGCTTCCGCGGAGGCGAAGTGTGGCCGGTCCTGCCATGTGAGCGTGTCGGGAATCCTTGAGGCACAAGACGGCAAAGATGCAGATACCTGGTCGACCGATTGCCCTGCAGTTGCCGCGCAAGCTGGCCTTTGGCGCAAATTGTCTGGCGGGAGCCGCGGAATGGATCGCCGGCCTCGACCCGAAGGCCGTGCTCATCGTCACCTCGCCGCAGGTGCGGGCGCTGTGCGAGCCCCTCGCCGAAGCGCTGCGCGTGCAGGGCCGCAGGGTGGGCATCTGGGCTGAGCTGCAGCAGGAACCGCATGTGGATGATCTGGTGCGTGGCCTTGCGGCGGCGCGCGACATCCATGCCGAACTCATCGTGGGCCTGGGCGGCGGCAGCGCCATGGACGTGGCCAAGCTGATCGCCGCACTGCTCGACGGGCGGCAGAAGATCGGCGAGGTATTCGGCATCGGCAACCTGCGTGGCCGCAGCACGCCGCTGGTGTGCGTGCCGACCACCTCTGGCACGGGTAGCGAAGTGTCGCCCATCGCCATCGTGCAGGATTCCGCGGATGGTCTTAAGAAGGGCGTGATCAGCCCACATCTGGTGCCCGATGCGGCCTTTGTCGATCCGGTGCTGACCGTGGGAATGCCGCCCGCAGTGACGGCATCGACAGGCCTCGATGCGCTCACGCATTGCATCGAGGCCTATGCGAACCGTCAGGCGCATCCTCTCGTAGATACCTGGGCGCTGGAGGGGATTCGCCGCATCGCGCGCAGCCTGCCCGCAGCGGTGGCCAGTGGCGGCGATCTGGCCGCGCGCAGCGATGTGTCGCTGGGCAGCATGTACGGCGGCATGTGCCTGGGGCCGGTGAATACCGCCGCCGTACACGCGCTGGCCTATCCGCTGGGCAGCGATTTCAATGTCGCACACGGCACTTCCAATGCGGTGCTGCTGGCGCATGTGCTGGAGTTCAACTTGCCGGCGGCGACACAGCGCTATGCCGACATTGCGCTTGCGCTGGGCGTGCCCGAAGAGGGTTCAGCCGAGGACATGGCGGCGGGTGGTCTGGAATTCATCCGCCAGCTCAACAGGCGCTGCGGCATTCCGGCGCATATCTCCGAGCTGGGCGTGCCGGACTCCGCCATAGACCGCATGGCCGACTCTGCGCTCACCGTGCAGCGCCTGCTGGCACAGAACCCGCGCACGGTCACGCTGCAGGACGCACGCGACATCTACCGGCGCGCGTTCTAAGGCGTTTTGCGCGTGTCATCACCGTTCAACTGGTACCGGCAGGCCGACGCGCGCGTGAGACGTGTGTTCTGGACCTGTTCGGTGGCCTGGGCGCTGGACTCCATGGACGCG
>Ga0134124_10001051_pt1 | contig 22170 bp, 23 predicted proteins | sample KB304_FD_96880 | JGI IMG/M metagenome (GOLD analysis project Ga0134124, IMG submission 96880) | Terrestrial soil microbial communities without Nitrogen fertilizer from Kellogg Biological Station, Michigan, USA - KB3-0-4 | ecosystem: Environmental > Terrestrial > Soil > Unclassified ... | reverse complement strand
GGAATCACCATGATCTCCGGATACATAAGCCCCCTCGAGGAGTCTAGATTACTCCCCTGAATTCTTTGAATATTAACGTGGAACTGGCTGTCTCGTCATCCACAACAAATCGTTATTTCCCAGTATATTGAAGGCTGTTCATAACCCACTCTAGACAGTGATTTTTTTAGCTTATGCGAAAAACTGTAGCCGCGGCACAGCGGGAGGGAAAGGAAGGCCCAAATGGTCCCACGGCGCAGGAAGAAATAGCAATCCGAGTCTGGGTTCGCAGGCGATACAAGTTTCATGAGTAAGGTAAAGCTCGAAATCCTAGAAAACGTGCCTCTCGCCCCCCTCACCACCTTAAGGGTCGGCGGAGACGCTCGTTTTTTTGTAAGGGCTCACAGCCTTGCCGAGGTGGAACAAGCGGTTACGTTCGCGCTCGACCGCCAGCTCAATCTCTTCATCCTTGGCGGCGGCAGCAACTTGGTGGTCTCTGATCGAGGATTCGATGGCCTAGTCTTGCAAATCGCCGTCGATGGAATCGAAGAACGCCGAACCGAGGCAGCCACCTGGCCAGGCGCGGCTGAGAATGCTTCCCGAGTAGTCATTCTCGACGTCGGCGCGGGAGTCACCTGGGACGCATTCGTCGCTTTCAGCGTGAGCAAAAACTATGGGGGGGTTGAATGCCTGAGCGGAATTCCCGGCAGCGTTGGGGGCACTCCGGTTCAGAATGTCGGCGCGTATGGGCAGGAGGTCTCTGACACAATCGTCTCCGTCCTTGCTTACGACCTTCACCAGCATTGCGTGCGCGAATTGCAAAAGGACGACTGCGGCTTCTCTTACCGCGCCAGCGTTTTCAACTCTACCCATCACGGACGTTACATCATCGGTATGGTCTCTTACGCTTTGCAACCTGGAGCATCCCCTGCTCTTCGCTACGCCGATCTGCAAAAGCACTTCCGATCGGAGGGCACTCCAACGCTCGGGGAAATCCGCGGCGCCGTTCTCAAAATCCGCGCCAGCAAAGGAATGGTCATCCATCCTAACGACCCTGACAGCCGCAGCGCAGGATCCTTCTTCAAGAACCCCGTGCTCTCGGGTGAGCAGTTTTCAGAATTGGAACAAAGGACCGCTGCTCGGGGGCTTAAGATTCCGCGTTATCCAGCCTTGTCACAGCAGCACAAGGTTCCCGCGGCCTGGCTGGTTGAAAACGCCGGATTCCACAAAGGCTTTTCCCTAGGTGCGGTCGGGATCTCGACCAAGCACACCCTTGCCATCGTCAACCGCGGCGGAGCCAGGGCCTCCGATATCATCGCTCTGCGCGATGAGATTCAGTCCAAAGTCGAACGGACCTGGGGCGTGCGGCTCGATCCTGAGCCGGTGTTTGTCGGATTCTAGTCGCGGGTGACGAACCTCGGTGTTCGGGAAAACCGCTGAGCGTGTATCCTTCTTTAGTCCGCATTGCTCCACGCTCCATAGAGCATCATCATGTTCCGCTTGCTGAGACCGATCCTTCTGCTCCTTGCTCTCTCCGTCTGCTCTTCAAGCCAGGAGACGCATGAACACCCCGCACCTGAACGGTTGGGCAAGGTACACTTTCCCACTTCTTGCAAAACCGCCGTACAAGCGCAGTTCGACCGCGCCGTTGCGCTTCTGCATTCCTTCGCCTACCGCGCGGCCGAGAATGCATTCAAAACTGTCGTTCAAACCGATCCCCAATGCGCCATTGCACATTGGGGGATCGCCATGACCTATTTCCACCAACTTTGGGATCCCCCGCTCGTGGTCGCTTCAATCCAGCTTGGGCAAAATGAACTCCGAGCAGCCAACCGCATGAGGGTAAGCCCTAGAGAGCGGGAGTTCATCGATGCTCTGAGTCTCATCTACAATGATGCTCCCGCGCTTCCCTACCGGACCCGCGCCGCCAACTATGAGCAAGCGATGAAGGCAATCGCGGCTAAGAACAAGGGTGACGTAGAATCGCAAGTTTTCTACGCGTTGGCACTCCTCGGAAACGCCTCCCCCAGTGACAAGACGCACGCGCGACAAAAGGAAGCTGCCGAGATTCTGCAAACTTGCTGCGGGCCAGCGCTAGATCACCCGGGTGTTCCTCACTATCTCATTCATGCCTATGACAATGCCGAGCTGGCTTCGAGAGGCGTGACCGCAGCCAGGATGTATTCGCGGATTGCTCCTTCTGCACCGCACGCATTGCACATGCCGTCCCACATCTTTACGCGTCTGGGGTTGTGGGAAGACTCCATCCGCTCCAACCTCGCGGCTCGTGACGCTGCTCACGGTCAGGGAGACCTTGGCGAGGAACTCCATGCCATGGACTATTTGGTTTACGCGTACCTGCAGGCGGGTCGCGACGAGGATGCGCTGCGGGTCGTTCAGCAGCTTAAGACCATGCCGAGACTAAGCGTTCCCGAACTCAAGGTTTCTTACGCGGCCACCGCCATGCCAATTCGCTACATCGTTGAGGGCAGCAAGTGGGAGGAGGCTGCGCGGCTCGAACCTCCCGCGGGTGTCCCGCCACAGGTGGAGGCAATCGCCGTTTGGGCGCGCGGGCTCGGTCTTGCTCGCTTGGGCTCGACCAAAGCTCGCGCCGAAGCAGAAAAACTTCAACAGATAGAGGCCCAACTCCGCAGCGCCGGCAACGACTATTGGGCCATACAGACGGGCATTCTAGGACGCGAGGTCAACGCCTGGTCCGCGCAGGCAGACAATAATCCCGAACAGGCCGCCAAGCTTATGCGACAAGCCGCGGACGAGGAAGATGCGCTCGAGAAACTGCCCCTAACACCCGGACCGATCGTTCCGGCCCGCGAGCAGCTCGGTGACTTGCTGCTACTACAAAATCGAAATGATCTTGCCCTGGTAGAATTTGACGCCGCCCTCGCCAATGCTCCGGGAAGGCGTGCCGCGTTGCGAGGACGTGCCGCAGCAACCCGTCAGCCAAGAGCCAGAAATGGCTGCAATCTCAAAACGTGTACCCCACAATCAGGCGCAGCTTCGGTGCCGGACCTGAGTACAAGCTTGTTTATTTCGCAGGTGTGGGGTCTTTGAGTCCCCTCACGTGCTTACCGAGAAACTCCCGGATCGCCGCCCAGGCGCGTTGATTCTCCTCGTAAGTGAATCCCCCGTGCCCAGCTCCTAACATTGTTACCAGCCGATTCGGCACTCCTGCTGCATCCAGCGCCTTATGTAGGCGCACGGACTGTTGGTAAGGGACCAGCGTGTCTTTGTCGCCATGAATCGTGATAATGGGCGGATTGTTCCGATTTACGTAATTGATCGGTGACACGCGCTTTGCAATCTCGTCGGCACTCGGCTGATTGCCGAGCCAAACGACTGCGTATCCCTTGGCATTTGCCCCATGCAATTCATCGAGAACATCGGCTATCCCAAACCAGTTCACAATCGCCGCCACTTTCGGATCGCTGTTCGTTCCCGGGCTCTTGCTCCAGTAGTCCTCGTCGTCTGTCCAGCACTGATTGTCGAAACCATCTTTGGGTGTGAGCATGCCGGTTGTGAGCACAAGGTGTCCCCCTGCAGATCCGCCCTGAAGCACCACGCGACTCGGGTCGAAGTTGTACTTTTTCGCGTTGGCAAAGACCCAGTGGAGCGCGCAGCGGCAATCTTCAACCGCGGCCGGCGCCAGCGACGATTTCGCTAAACGGTACTCGACATTAACCGCCGCAAATCCCATTTGCAGATAAGGCATCATCTCGAGAACTCGCTCTTCCTTGCTGCCCGCGATCCACCCGCCACCGTGAATGACAAGGACTACCGGCGTCGGCGACGATGGCTTCTGACTCTCAGCCGACGTGTACAGATCCAGCTTCGCCTCATAGTTGTTTGCCGTGTGATACACAATGTTGGGATGAACCTCGTATCGCGCCATCTCCGCTGCAAACGTCCCGGCATCACTCATTACGCCGCTTTGCCCGATACACAGCGACGCCAATGACAACATGAATACCAGCAGAAGTTTTCTCACGTTATCCCCTTTAGGAATGATTTGAAATCCGCAGCCCTACGCGGAAACAGGTGATGATACTCCGGTTCGAATCCGGGGGGCACCCCAATCTTTTCGGGCACTGATTGGCTGTTTCAGGCGTGTGCCGTAAGCGTCAATCATTTCCAGATTGCCGGTCTTCTCAATGACTTCCCGGAGGCTAAGCCGAATGTCCCCCAGACCGAATGGGCATCAATGGGTAGAAATGGATAGGCCGCCACAAACTAGAGATTCCTGAACAGCTCTTCCCTGGGATCTTCGGGATTGAGTTTTGCCAGCTCTCGTAGAAGTTCTTTCGTCTTCTCGTCGCGCGGCATAGGTACGGTGATCTTTACCTCAACGATCTCGTCTCCGCGAACACCTTCCTTGGTGGCCGACGGCACTCCCTTTTCGCGCAAGCGCAGCTTCTGTCCGCACTGAGTTCCAGGCGGGATCTTCAGCTGCGCGCGTCCGTCGATCGTTGGGACCTCAACTCTCGCCCCCAGTGCAGCCTCGCTAGCAGTCACGGGGACCGTGAGGTAAATGTCGTCCGCTTCGCGGCGAAACACCGGATGAGTCCCAGTACGAATAATGACGTACAGGTCTCCGGGCTGGCCGCCGCCAATGCCGGCGTTCCCCTTCCCCTGAATGCGAATACGCTGCCCATCGCGGGTTCCGGGCTTGATACGAACTTCGAGCGGTTCGGTGCGGCTGACCACACTTTCACCGTGGCACACCGGACAAACGGAAGCATTCTTGCCTGTCCCGCCGCAACGCGGACATGTCACGTTGAACTTCATTCGGCCACTGGTCTGCTCGATCGTTCCCTTGCCGTGGCACTGTGGACAAACACCCGGTTGCTCGATGTGTCCGCTGCCGTGGCAATTGCCGCAGACCTCCTGACGCGTAATGTTGAGCCGCATCACGCCCCCGCGGATTGCCGTCCAGAACGGGACGTTTACCTGATATTCGAGATCACTACCCGGTTCAGGCGCGTGCTGTGCTGCAGCCCCTCCGCGCGCTCCCCCAAAAATGCCTGAGAAAATATCGCGGAATCCGCCGCCACTGTTGCTTGCCTGACCGCGTGCGCCTTCGAACATGTCTCCAAAATCGAAACCGCTGAAGTCGAAGCCGCCGGCGCCGGCGCCTCCTCCCGGCGGTTGTCCACCGGGGAATCCGCCGAAACCACCAGCTCCGGTCGGCCCTCCACGAGCATAAGCTTCGGCGGCTGCGGGATCGATGTTGTCGGAATAAAAACCGAGCTGGTCGTAAATCTTCCGCTTCTTGGGGTCACTGAGAACGTCGTTGGCTTCGGAAATAGCCTTAAATTTTTCTTCGGCGGCTTTGTCTCCGGGGTTGACGTCCGGATGATACTTGCGCGCAAGTTTGCGAAAAGCCTTGCGGATTTCGTCAACCGAAGCGGACTTTTTTACACCGAGGGTTTCGTAATAGTCTTTCTTGGCAGTGGTCGGCATAAGCTAGCAATTAACATTCAGCATTCGGCGGTCGGGGAAAAACACCATCCCGGGGGAATCCGTCGTCAATAAACAACCTTCGTGATTTTCGTTTTGGTAACCGCGTATCACTATGGTTAGAATCTGCAATTTTTACGACGCCAAATGCGTCTCGCCTTCCAGAAACATAGGGACTCCCCACTTCTCCACATCGACGTAAACCGGTATGCGTTGGATTCCTCGAGCCGTCGGCGCGAACACGTACCAGCGCTTCTCTTGCTCCACAAATGCTAAGAAAAATTCTTGATCTTTGACCCGAAATTGCAATTCATTTACCCCTTTTCCAAAAATCCCCAAAATTCAAAGCCACAGATTCACGCGGATTCACGACGTTTGCCCCGTGTTTATCCGGTAAATCCGTGGCCGAGAAGTTCGCTCGCTAGCAGCTAATGGCTACAAGCTCACCGCTCATTTCTTGTCTACGTCCACATACTCGGCGTCAATGACTCCCTCATCTTTCTTGGCCTCACCGTTGCCGCCGGGTTCTGGACCGCTCGCGCTGCCGCTCGGCCCAGCGCCCCCGCCCGGAGGCGGTGTCTGCGCCTGCGCCGATTTGTACATCTGCTCGGCCAGCTTATGCGAAGCCTGTGTCAGAGTTTCGCGAGCGCGGTCCATCTGTGCCTTCTCGTTCGACTCCAGCGCCTTCTTCGCGTCGGCCAGCGCGTTCTCGATGTCGCCGCGTTCGGAGCCAGAAATCTTGTCTCCCTGCTCCTTCAACATCTTCTCCATCTGATACACCATCGAGTCGAGCTGGTTCTTGGCTTCGATCGTCTCGCGCGCAGATTTATCTTCGGCCGAGTGCGCTTCGGCATCCTTCGCCATGCGGTCGACCTCTTCCTTTGACAGGCCAGAAGAAGACGTAATCGTGATCTTCTGGTCCTTGCCCGTCGCATTGTCCTTGGCCGTCACATTGAGAATTCCGTTCGCGTCAATATCGAACGTAACCTCAATCTGCGGCACGCCGCGCGGGGCCGGAGGAATACCCGTCAGATGGAACTTACCCAGGGTGCGGTTCTGAGCCGCCATCGGACGCTCGCCCTGCAGCACGTGGACCTCAACCGACGTCTGGCTATCCGCCGCGGTGGAAAAGGTTTCCGTTTTCTTCGTCGGAATGGTCGTATTGCGCGGAATCATGGGCGTCGCCACACCGCCGAGGGTTTCAATCGAAAGCGTTAACGGAGTCACGTCCAACAAAAGCAGGTCTTTCACCTCGCCCTTGAGCACGCCGCCCTGAATTCCGGCACCGACCGCGACCACTTCGTCCGGATTCACTCCCTTATGACCTTCTTTTCCAAACAACTCTTTCACCAGGCCCTGAATGCGAGGCATGCGCGTCTGTCCGCCCACCAGCACAACTTCATTGATCTTGCTGGCGTCAACGCCCGCGTCCTTCATGCATTGCTTGCACGGACCGACCGAGCGCTGAATGATGTCCTCGACCATACCTTCGAGCTTCGCCCGGGTGAGCTTCTTGACCAGGTGTTTAGGGCCGCTCGCATCCGCGGTAATGAAGGGCAGATTGATCTCGGTCTCCATGGTGGTTGAGAGCTCGATCTTGGCACGCTCGGCCGCGTCGCGCAGACGCTGCAGCGCCATTTCGTTGCCCTTGCCGCGAAGATCGAGGCCCTCATCCTTCTTGAACTCGTCGATGAGCCAGTCCACCAGGCGCTGATCGATGTTATCTCCACCGAGGTGAGTGTCTCCATTGGTGGCCTTCACCTCGATCACGCCTTCGCCTACTTCAAGAATGGAAATATCGAACGTGCCGCCACCGAAGTCGTACACGGCAATGGTCTCGTCCTTACCTTTGTCAAGACCGTAGGCAAGCGCGGCCGCAGTCGGCTCGTTAATGATTCGCTTCACATCCAGCCCGGCAATCCGGCCCGCATCTTTCGTGGCCTGGCGTTGCGCGTCGTTGAAGTACGCGGGCACCGTAATGACCGCCTCCGTCACCTTCTCGCCGAGATAGTCTTCAGCCGCCTTCTTCAACTTTTGCAAAATCATCGCCGAAATTTCCGGCGGAGTGTATTCCTTATCGTGGGCTACGACGGCCACGTGATCACCCTGGCGCACGACCTTGTAGGGGACCATCTTCATTTCTTCCGTGACCTCGTCGTAACGGCGTCCCATGAATCGTTTGATCGAATAAATAGTGTTTTCCGGGTTGGTGATCGCCTGGCGCTTGGCTACCTGCCCTACCAGCCGCTCCCCGGTCTTGGTAAAGGCGACGACCGATGGCGTGGTCCGGCCACCCTCCTCATTGGCAACGACTTTGGGCTCTCCCCCTTCCATGACGGCGACGCAGGAGTTGGTCGTCCCCAGGTCGATTCCTATAATTTTGGCCATAATAAAGTTCTCCTTGATTTCCTAGCTCGTGCCGGTTGCATTGCTTCAATTCTTGATTCAGCCCGTGGAACCTATGATTGCCGCACTTTCCGCGATGGCGCAGCCTCGGAAAAGTCGATTTCCTTCCTTCATTGTTGGCCGCTCACCCACCCGCTACTAATAAGTGCTTTGGATTCAACATCTCACAATTGCGCTCTGGGTTATTATGTGAGTTGAGTGTACCATTGTCAAGTTTTAGATGCCGGACAAGAAGGGCGGGATGCGAAGGCAAGAAGCCTAATTTGCGGGGAACGAGACCCCGTAATCGCGATCCCGAGAATTGATGTCAAGCGCCCTCTTCGACGCACCGCTGCTCCCTGCCGGAGTTTGGTTCATCCCGCGCCGCGATCCTGGCAATCAGTGGGGGCAGCGGGGCCGTGCCTCGGCACCCCCTCCGGCGCGGGGAACCGCCTGCCACAACCGGGAACCGGAGGTCGAACCTGGGCTTTTTCCGGGCCAAGGTTCCTGAACACTCAGTTAAAATCACCCCATGCGGCCGCTCCTGCTTGGACACCGCGGCTCACGCTGTTCCCCTTCCGTTCCCGAGAACACTTTTGCCGCCTTTGATCTTGCGCTTGAGCATGGATGCGATGGCTTTGAGTTTGACGTCCGCTTGACCTGCGACGGTTTTGGCGTTGTCTCTCACGGCACCAAATTTGGCAGAATCCCAATTTCCGTGCAGGCTGCATCCCGCCTGCGGGGCCTACCGAGTCTCGAGGGGGTGCTGGAGCGATACAGCACCCGCGCATTTCTCGATATTGAGTTGAAGGAATCCGGTATCGAGCCGCGGTTACTTCAATTGCTCGCCCGGCGGCCCCCGAGGAAAGGATTCATCATTTCGTCGTTTCTGCCGGGTGTGCTGTTGAAACTCAGGCGTCTCGATGTGCGCCTTCCCTTAGCTCTCATCTGTGGGAATAGGCTTCAACTCCGGCGCTGGCAGGAACTGCCGATCGAGACCGTTATTGCACATCAGTCGCTTGCCACGCGGAGATTGTTGAATGCCGTGCACGATGCGGGAAAGACCTTCTGGGTCTGGACAGTGAACCGCAGCTCCGCCATGATTCGTCTGTCCGATTGGCGGGTCGATGGACTCATTTCTGATAGCACCGACGTGCTGGCGCAAACCTTAGGCGAATGAGCCATTTGCGTCGGTTCCAATCCTTCCGTTTCCAAATGGGAACCTACGTCCCTGCACCCCGGTCACTTGCCGCCCGCCCCTGCACGGGATGGAATTACGCTGGAGGAGTTTATGGCGCGTACCTTCGGTCTGCTCGTCACCGTGATTGCGATCGCGATCGGCATCTATCTGTACTCTAGGCAGTCGCAAACCATCGCCGAGTCGGTTCCCGGAGGCACGCTCAAATCCGCTCCCGAGATCGTCGGCGTCAGAGGCGACTTGCTTTCGATCGCCAACGCCGAACGCAGCTACATTGCCTCAGAGGGCAAGTACGCTTCCACCATAGACGAACTGGTCAACGCTCACTACCTCACCATCCGCGGCGAGCGCCCCCCATATTCTTACAGCATCGAAACCAGTTCCTCGGGGTTTCGCGTCATCGCCACCCGATCTGGCGAAGCCGGCGGTCCCTCGGAAATCTCGATCGATGAGACGATGCAGGTGCAGACTTCCCAGTAACCCTTTCACTGGGCGGTCAACACCTCCGAAAGCTCGGCAACGAGTCGCACGCTCCCGGCCCTCCTGATTGGGGGTTTGCCTGGAAGTTCCAATTCCTTGATTTAAGCAGGCGGATCCAGCGCCGTCTCTCTAATCAAATTCAGTGTTCTGATGGCATCCTCGATGCGCTGCCTTTCGCGATCGTTGCGAAGTGGCGGCTGGTGCAATGAATGCCAACGCTTGCGAAGCTCCTGCTGGGCGCTGTCAATTCGGTCTGCCATCTTGCTGGGATCGGTCTCGAAAACTGCTGCCGCGTACAACTCTTCCCACGGTTGAGGTCCATTCTTTTCCATACGACACCTTTTCAGTTTTGGAATGGCCCGAACCCCTGTTTTCGTGCCTATGCTCTTCTGAGTAAGACGCGGCTTGCTGCCCGAGTTCGCGTAAAGAATGGTAAAGAGTCGTCTCGTGCGCGAAGGGGTGAAATCGAGAAACAACTAGGTCGCGATCGGTTGTCCAAATGTGATCCAGAAGCGGTTCAGGTCTCGAATGATGAACTCCCGCATTCCATAGAAGGTATCGTGCAGGTCCTCGATGATGTCGGCTTGCGCCCCAAGTCTGAGTCGCGTTTCGTCGATATTGTCCACGAGCACGTACAGATCAACTTCGCGGCGAAAGGCATCGCTCGGCTTGCCGTCCTTGTTGAACATCAGTTCCGCACCGCCAAACGTCACTTTAGCCCAATTGATCTCTCCGTCTTCTTCGTTGTAGAGCTCGATTCTAAATCCAATCGATGCGTACCACTTCATCGCGGCACGCACGTCGGGCACGTGGATCATGGGGACAACTTGCTGGAGCATTTCGCGCTCCCATCGGATTCCCCGGAAATCGTAGCACGGGCCCGGCCGCGGCTTTGCTACGATGGCGCATTCGTCGGATGCCCGAAATCGCGGAGCTCTTATGAATTCATATCTACGGATCGTCTTACTAGGCGCATTCAGCTTTGTCCCGAACGCGGTCGTCGCCGCCCAGGACTCCTCCCTGCAGCAAACCATAATCGCTAAAGAACGCGAAGAGCCGGAGGCGATCAAGTCCGGTGATATGACGAGGTTCGCAGAGCTCCTTGCTGATGACGCCGTATTTCTCAATCAGCGGGGCCACGGCGACAAAGCCTTAGTGGTTAAGAATACGAGCCTGGTTCGCCTCCTCGATTTTTCGATGGATGACATTCACTTCGTGCCCCTGGGGGAAAGTTCTGGGCTCGTGGCATATCGGTTGACCGAAACTATGGCTCGCGAGGACAAGCAATTCAACTTCCAGGTGTATGCTTCGGCAGTGTGGATCCGGCGCGCAGATAAGTGGCTCTGCATCTTCAGCCAGGAAACCCCAGCGAGAACACAGCCCTAATCGGATTCGGTTTTGGAAGAAGCCTAAAATCTCCGGGAACCTTCCTCACCTTTCCCTCGTACCTACGTCTATCAATGCAGCATTCGTCCGCCTTCGAGGAGGAGTAATGAAGAAAATTGGCATGTTGATCCTCGCAGTCGTCTTGGCCCACTCGGTTGCTGCCCGCGCGGAACAATGGTCGAAGACTTATAGCCTTTCCGGGGCGCCCGACCTACGCGTGGAAACCTCCGATGCGAACATCCATGTCGACACTTGGGACCAGAAACAAATCGAGGCCACGATCGTCAGCTCGCATTACAAGTTTGGCTCCGGCGGACTTACCGTCGAGGAGCATCAGACTGGCGACACTGTCGAGATCAACCTTCGATTCCCTCACAACCCCGTAAACTTCAACTTCGGCAGCCATCACGTGGACATTAACATTCACATGCCTCGCGAGGGTCGCGTGAAACTGCACACAGGAGATGGCAAGATCGAACTCGCTGATTTCAAAGGTGAAATGGACGTCAACAGCGGTGACGGAGCAGAAGAAATTCATCGCGTCGAGGGCAAACTTCACGCCAGCACGGGAGACGGCCACATTAATGCCGATGGCCGCTTCGATGCGCTGAACCTAAAGAGTGGCGACGGCCGTGTCGATGCCCGCGCAACTGCCGGCTCCACCCTCGCGGAAGAATGGATGCTGCACACCGGTGACGGCAGCGTGAGCCTGGAAGTTCCCGACAGTCTTTCTGCGGACTTGTATCTTCATACCGGTGACGGGCACATCGACGTGAATCTGCCGATGACAACCGAAGGCCGGATTCGAGGCGGTGAAGTGCGCGGCAAGCTGAATGGCGGAGGGAAACTAATCACGGTCCACACGGGCGACGGCTCAATTAACGTACGCAAGGGATAGTCTTATCGACATGGGCTGAGGCTGGAGTTCCCGGGATTGGCCTTCGTAACCTCTCCGCCGAGCCCGCTTTTTCGAAGCTTTCGGGCACTAGAGGGCTGCGCCACCAAGGGCCAGATCCCCGTGTGTCCTGAACTCGTCCCCAGCCCCCTTCCGCTCCTACCCATTGATGAACAATTTCGGTCCGCTTCGCGTACTCAGGTCCATCCCTAGCTTCGGGAGGACACGCTCGCATGCACCGATTCCAGACCGACTGCATTACCCTTGCCGCCATCGCTCTATTGCCCTCTCTCGTATGGGCCGCCACGCCGCCGGCACCAGGCAAACTGATTGACCTCGGCGGGCATAGGCTCCACGTCCATTGCACGGGCAAAGGCACTCCTACCGTCGTGGTCGAAAGTGGCCTTGGCGACTACTCCTTCGACTGGATTCTCGTTCAGAACAAGGTCGCGGCCTTTACGCGCATCTGCACTTACGATCGCGCCGGTTACGCCTGGAGCGACCCGGGCCCGAAGCCGCGCACATTCTCGCAGATCAACCTCGAGCTGCACGACGCACTGGCCAAGCTCGGCGAACACGCTCCCTTCTTGATGGTTGGGCATTCCTATGGCGGCCCGGTGGCACGTAACTTTGCACTTACTTATCCCCAGGATGTCGCGGGCATGGTTTTCGTAGACGCCGCTCACGAGGGTTTGCGTGTCCCGGTGGGGCCGAAGAAGACTCTGCGGCTGGGGGAAGACGCAAAAGGGGCACCCATTCCAGAGCCCCATGAATCACTCGATGCGGCAGACAAAACCACCATTCGCGCCGAAGATTTACCGGCGGAATTGAAGAATCTTGATCCGCTGTTTAAGGTGCTGCCCGAAGCCGAGCAACAGATGCAGGTTTGGGCCCAACAACAACCTAGCGTGTACGATGCGCAGCAGAGCGAGACTCAATGGTCAGGGGAAAATTTTCGAAAATGGATGGCCTCCGCGCAAGCAGGAACGCTGGGCGATATTCCGGTTGTCGTTCTTTCGCGCGCAGAAGGCGGTTACGGTGACGCCGACCTCGATATTCCGGCATCACAGTTGGAGCAGGAACGAAAAGAGGGCCAACGGAAACTCACCCAGCTATCCGGTAATAGCCGCCAGGTGATCGTTCGCTCGGGACATAACATGAATCTTGAGGCGCCGGGCACCGTTGCAAGCTCTATCCGGCAGGTGGTAATGGCAGTGCGCCATCACAGTAAGTTATGAGGATTCTACCGCAATTCGCGATATCGAAAGCATGTAATTGAATGATCGTTCACCATTCCGACCGCCTGCATAAAAGCGTAGCAAATAGTTGATCCTACGAAAGTGAACCCTCGCTTCCGCAGGGCTTTGCTCATCGCGTCGGATTCTGGAGTTCTTGCCGGTACCTCTCGTAGCTCGCGGCGAGCATTCACTTGCGGCTTGCCTCCCACAAACTGCCACAGATATCGATCAAACGATCCGAACTCCTTCTGCACTTCCAGACACGCCTCCGCATTTTTCACGACGGATGCAATCTTCAGCCGATTGCGCACAATGCCGTCGTTCGCCATCAACACATCGATCTTGCGCTTGTCGTAACGGACGATCTTCTTCAAATCGAATCCGTCGAGGGCGGCGCGATAGTTCTCGCGCTTACGCAAAATTGTGTCCCAGCTCAGACCGGCCTGCGCGCCCTCAAGCACCAGGAACTCAAAAAGCACGCGATCTTCGTGTTGCGGAACACCCCATTCGCGATCGTGATATTCGATCGCCAACTCATTCTGCGCCCAGGAGCAGCGCGTCAGTTTTTTTACCCGTGGAATTTTCACTTAGGTATTTTAATAAGCAAAAGTCACGAGAAACATGAATTCTTGCTCGGCCGTCAAGCCTCGGTCGTGGGCCGCAAAAAATGCCCTCGCTCTCGCGAGGGCATTCTCATTTCCTACTTGGGCAGCCTACCGTTTCCTATCCGACTGTTGTGCCGCGTTCTTCAAACGCACCACGAGCCACCTGCTTTTATGTCCCTTCGTTCCATCCGGCCAGATACTCTTCCTGCTCGGGCGTGAGTTTATCGATTTTAATTCCCATCGACTCGAGCTTAAGACGGGCTACGCGCCTGTCGAGTTCTTCTGGAACCTTGTAGACGTTCTTCTCCAGATCCTTGTAGTTCTTCACCATGAATTCGCAGGAGAGAGCCTGGTCCGCGAAGCTCATGTCCATGACTGATGGCGGGTGCCCTTCGGCCGCGGCCAGATTGATAAGGCGGCCTTCGCCCAACAGATTAATCTTGCGACCGTCCTTCAGCGAGTACTCATCCACAAAGTTACGCGTGGTGCGCTTGGACGACGACATTTTCTCTAGCGCGGGAATGTCGATCTCCACGTTGAAGTGACCGGAGTTGGAAATGATTGCGCCGTCTTTCATCACGTCGAAGTGGTCTTTACTGAGCACGTTCTTGTTGCCGGTGACGCTGCAAAAGATGTCGCCAAGTTTTGCGGCGTCGATCATGGCCATAACGCGGAAGCCATCCATGGTCGCTTCCAGAGCCTTGGTCGGATCGACTTCCGTGACGATAACTTCGGCACCCGCCCCGCGAGCGCGCGACGCCAGGCCGCGTCCGCACCAGCCATAGCCGGCGACGACGAACTTTGATCCCGCCAGCAGAAAATTGGTAGCACGGATGATGCCGTCGATCGTGGATTGTCCGGTGCCATAGCGATTGTCAAAGAGGTGCTTGGTGTCGGCGTCGTTGACGGCAATGATCGGATAGCGCAGCACGCCTTCCTTCGCCATGGCGCGCAGCCGGATGACTCCGGTCGTGGTCTCCTCGGTGCCACCGATCACGTCGACAAGCGCGTCGGTGCGCTTAGTGTGCAACACGCTGACCAGGTCGGCACCGTCGTCCATGGTGATCTGCGGTTTGTGATCGAGAGCGGCCAAGATGTGGTTGTAGTAAGTCTCGTTGTCCTCGCCCTTGATAGCGAACACCGAGATACCGTGATCGCGCACGAGCGACGCGGCAACGTCGTCCTGCGTAGAGAGCGGGTTCGACGCGCACAGAACAACGTCGGCTCCGCCATCTCGCAGGCAAATGGCCAGGTTTGCCGTCTCAGCGGTCACGTGCAGGCAGGCGGAAATGCGCACGCCTTTCAGCGGCTGATTCTTGATGAATTCCTTGCGAATGATCTGCAGAACCTTCATCGACTGATTGGCCCACTCGATCCGTTTTTTGCCTAAGTCGGCGAAGTCGATGCTCTTGATGTCAGACTGCAACGTCGTGGCGCTTACTGTTGACATATATCTCCTGGTTGCTGGTGTCTAGTGACTCGTTTTCTGAACCCTGCTCTGAGCGAACAGCCAGCTCAGCCATTTAAGCTAGTCTCTCCCCAAGTTGTAATCCGTGTGGCTTTGACTGTGCCGAGGGTTTTCTGGTGTTCACTTCAGTGTACCTTCCGCGCCCTAGTTCCTGAAACTCTTCTAGGCAAACTTGGTCGCAGGTCTTCGCGGCCTTGAAGACAAGAGATTGCCTCCGCGACTGCCCCGTCAAAAACTGTCGAAAATGCCCCACACTCGAGGCGACCGGAGCCAAGGAACCCGAAAGCAACTATTTCGCTCCCGCCATAGCGGGTTCACGCAAACCCGCGTCGCAGGCCAACTGAGCGGCCTTGTCAGTTGCTTCCCAAGCGAAGTCGGCGTCGTTGCGTCCGAAGTGCCCGTATGCGGCCGTCTTGCAGTAGATGGGACGCCGAAGCTTTAGGGATTCGATAATTCCCTTGGGTGTCAGTTTGAAGTTCGCTCGAACCAGATCGGCGATCTTCTCGGAATCGACTTTGCCCGTCCCGAAGGTGTCGATCAGTACGCTCACCGGTTCTGGCACGCCGATGGCATACGCAAGTTGCACTTCGCAACGGTCCGCCAGTCCAGCCGCCACGACGTTCTTCGCGATGTAGCGCGCCATGTATGCCGCGGAGCGATCCACTTTGGTTGGATCCTTTCCGCTAAACGCGCCTCCGCCATGACGTCCCATGCCTCCGTAGGTGTCGACGATGATCTTGCGGCCGGTTAAACCGGTATCCCCCATGGGCCCGCCGATGACAAAACGTCCAGTGGGATTGATGTGGTACTTAGTATCTGCATCGAGCAGTTCGGCCGGGATCGTGGCCTGGATAACGTGCTTCAGAATGTCTGCGCGAAGCTCTTCGGTGCTAATCGTCTCAGAATGTTGGGTAGAAATAACGATCGCATCAACCCGAACCGGCTTACCTTTCACGTCGTACTCAACCGTAACCTGCGACTTGCCGTCTGGCCGCAAATATGGCAGTTTCCCTTGCTTCCTCACCTGCGACAATCGCATCGTCAGCTTGTGCGCTAGCGAAATCGGCATTGGCATCAGTTCCGGCGTCTCATTGCACGCATACCCAAACATCATTCCCTGATCGCCGGCGCCACCGGTGTCTACGCCCATGGCTATGTCGCCGGACTGCTTGTTAATGCTGGAGATGACGGCGCAGGTGTTGGAGTCGAAACCGTAGAGAGCGTTGTCGTAACCGATAGAGGCGATGACACCGCGTACTAGGGCCTGGAGTTCTACGTATGCCTTGGTGGTGATTTCACCCGCGACAACCACTAAGCCGGTGGCAGTCAAGGTCTCGCAAGCCACGCGACTCGATGGGTCCTCGGCAAGGCAGGCGTCGAGGACGGCGTCGGAAATCTGGTCGGCGATCTTGTCGGGATGGCCCTCGGTGACAGACTCCGACGTAAAAAGGTACCGATTCTTCGATGGCAATGTAGTTCTCCTTCAACGGCCCTGGGAAGGTCTTGCCTGGCGGCGTGAACAGGTCGCTTCGTACCACAAGGGCCATGAAATGAATATGTTGCAGTCTCAAAAAGGCTATCAAAGAAGCCTCTGCGAAGCAATGAAATTCAGGGTAACCAAGAGGTCCTGCACTGGAACGGAGGTTAGTTGCGGTGGACGGGGAAAGGGGATGGGTGAATGGGTTTGACGATCGTCGGTTAGCCGAGTGAAATGTGGTTCGACAGCTGTGCATCGCAAGCAAGGTCCTGCTCGGCCGCCCCCTCCCAGAATTTGATTTCAGGAGCTCAGGTTCTTCTCTGTGGGCCGCTCCTCTGTCGTTACTAAGGTTCATTGCTCGTGGTTCCGAGGGGTGCCTATAATCACTCAACTGGTGGCCAGTAAAGGACCTCATCGATGTCCCACGCTACAGGAGCGGAGACCGCCCGGCAGAAGCAGGAACTGCATATCTTTCATGACGTCGCGAAGGCGTTGACGTCATCGTTAGATCTCGATTCCATTCTGCAGACAATCATGGAAAAGATGGCGGAGTATTTCCGTCCGGACACCTGGTCCTTACTCATGGTGGAAGAGTCGAAGATGGAGCTGTACTTCGCAATCGCTGTAGGCGCGGCGTCCGATGCATTAAAGAATGTTCGGCTGAAGGTTGGCGAAGGAATCGCAGGACACGTGGCCAAATACGGCGAGAAGCTTGTGGTTCCGGATGTGCGCGCTGACAAGCGATTCACCAAACGGATCGATGAAGTCACGCAGCTCGAAACACATTCCATTATCTGCGTTCCGCTCAAATCGAAGCTGCGTGTGCTGGGCGTGATTCAGCTGGTGAACGTTGACATGGCGCATTTCACGCACGAGGAAGAATTCTTTCTGCAGGCCTTGTGCGACTATGCTGCGATCGCGATTGAAAACGCGCGCTCGGTGGAAAAGATTCAGGAGTTGACCATTACGGATGACTGCACGGGGCTGTTCAACGCGCGCCATCTTTACAAGACGCTGGAGACAGAGGTTTACCGCTCGGCTCGGTTTGGATATGAATTTTCCGTGCTGTTCATTGATCTCGATCACTTCAAAAGTGTGAACGATACGCATGGGCACCTGATCGGCAGCAAATTGCTGGCGGAAATCGGATATCTGATCAAGGCACAGCTGCGACTAATCGATTTTGCGTTCCGCTACGGTGGAGACGAGTTTGTAGTTCTGCTTCCACAAACCGGGAAAGATCAGGCGCTGGTTGTTGCGCACAGACTGCGCGACAGTCTGCGCGCCAGCTGTTTCTGCAAGGAAGAAGGATTGAATCTGAATGTGCGGGCTTCGATGGGACTCGCCACCTATCCGCACGACGCCAAATCTCCCCATGACATCATTCGTCAGGCCGACGAGATGATGTATATGGTCAAGAACAGCACGCGCGACAATATTGGGATAGCGCAACGGGGAATAGAGCAGTAGGCCCCAGGCGGGGCTACCTAGATGCGCGATGTATCGATCTGATGCGACAACCCCCTCTCTCTGCTGATTCAATCCTTGAATGCTAAAATAAGTAGTCGTATTCCTCACGTGTCCCCGTCGTCTAGCCCGGCCTAGGACATCGCCCTTTCACGGCGGTAACACGGGTTCAAATCCCGTCGGGGACGCCAAAGATCTTAAGCACTTACTTCTTGTCCTTTCGCTAGCAGCTTATTTCCGGTGACATATCGGTGACATTCTTTAAAGGTGGAATCGAGTGTATGGACTGCATCCGATAGAAATCCCGGGGATAGATGCTGGTAACGCGCGGCCATGCGAAGGTCCTTATGGCCGAGCAACTGCGCAACAGTATGGATATCGGCGCCCTTCATCCTGAGCCATGACGCTGCTGTGTGCCTGAGATCATGAAATCTGAAATCTAGAATTCCGTGCTTGCGGCACAATCGCGTGAATGCCACGCTGATCCATTCAGGCTCAAGACGAGGGAACAGAAGATCCGTTGGCTTGGTCTGCTCTGTGACCGGAAGCGAAAGGACAGCATCAAGCGCAAGCCGATTGAGGTACACGATTCTGCCTTCGCCATTTTTCGTTTGCGGCAACATGGCTCGTTTGCCGTTTAGATCGAGATCCAACCATCGCAGTCTGAGAATTTCAGAACGGCGCATTCCAGTAGCGACGCCCAAGGCAATGATCGGCCGCAGCCATTCAGGCGCGGCCTCGATGAGTACTCGCAAATCACCCGGCTGGAGGTATCGAACTCGCCCAGGAGCAGCTTTCGGAGCTTTCACCCGCTGGGCTGGGTTCACGGGTATGTATTCCCACTCTTCAACCGCAAGGCGATGCAGGTGCTTAAGTACGTTGAGCTCCTTGGAAACTGTTGCGGCTGAGACATCCGCGCCCCGGTGAGTCACATAACGTTGGATGGTAGCCTTACGAATGGCTTTCAATTCACCGTCAAAGAATGGCTTAAGGTGATCTTCGATGATGCCACGCTCGCGCTCATAGTTCGCAGAGCTGATGCGTGGCTTTTGGTGTGCTAAGTAGTCTTTAGCCACGTCCGCGAAAAGCTCGGGTCCCGGGGGGCCTGATGCCGTGTGCGCGTGCAATTTCCTCGCGACCTACATAGCCGCTACGAAGTGTGCTCGCATTTGAAACGTTCGACGCTTTAACTTTTTTCCTGCGTCGGCGACCGTCAGCGTCCTTGTAGCTGATCCAGTAGCCCTCGCGATCCCTGCGCGTGTAAATACCATCACCGTTTCTTGGCACGTTGAGCCTCCTCTATTACGATCTCCAACCCTTTTTGTTCTCGATTCTTGAGTCCCTTCCGGTATTCATCTTGTTTCTTTGCCTTTTCCGCCTTGTACTCCTTTGTTGCTTCTATCTTTCGTTGCCGACATCTGGTTGAGCATGAGTGCTGCTCTGGAGTGATTTTTACAAACCATCTACCGCATGGACCGCCACCGCGGGGAAGGGGTGCCGAGCATCGTTGCGGAAAATTTCCTTCCGGGGCAATACGCATGAGGTTGTTCAGAGCAACCCACGCATCTCTGTCGCCGGAGGCGTGGTCGGTTTGATCAGAGGGAATCGCAAATAGTGTTGCTCTTTCCCACGTACCGCTCGTAGCCGTCGGGCGAATCTCCAACCACAAAGCATTCGGCGACATGGAATCAGCGCCCCTGATCGCAAGGCCGAATCGTAGTTGACTCATCAGTCGCTGCAATTTCGTCGCACGTTCATCAATATCGCTGCTCGTAATTTGCGGATCGTGAAATACCTTCCCACCGGGCCTTCGCTTCACGAACCATCCTTTCGAGTCCATCCAATCGAGAAGGCAGCGGCCCTCACGGACGATGCTCATGACCTTATTCGCAATTCCAGTCGGATGAGGTTGATTGAGCCAAGCGTTGAGCGCTTTCAGGCCCGCTTTCTTGCGCTGCATGGGCTTTTTGTTCCTACGGGATACAAGCATTTCCAGTAGGTTACAAAAAGTTACCACATGCCGTCAAACAAAATTCGATAATGCAGCTTCGTTGGAGGTCCACAAAAGTTATGGATCGCAAATATCTGCGGGTACCTGGGGCAGCCGATCGTGGAAAGGTTTCTCCTTGGACGATAAGACGATGGCTCACTGACGGGAAATTGACGCGCTACAAAATTGGCTTGTCAGCCGGATACAGTGTTCACCCGATGATAGAGTGACGGCTGAGAGCTTACGCTCGAATGTTGCATGGAGTCCCGACGCGAACCGCGCAGACAGGTAGAGCTGATTGTCTCGTTAAAGGGGCGGGACAAAACAGGGGAATCCTTCACCCAAGAAGCCCTCGCCAGCAGCATAAGCGTTTGTGGAGCACTGCTTTCTGGAATCGGACGAGAGATGAGGTCCGGAGATCTAATCTGGGTGGATTATGCTGGCAGACAAGCGCGTTTCAAGGTGGTCTGGGTCAGAAACTCTGAGTCTCACCAGCTCACTCAAGCGGCAGTACACCTTTGCGAGGGAGAGAATTCTCCCTGGAAGGACAAGGTTGGGAGTCAGTGAGGGCAGTCGCACTAAAGAAGGGCAAGCCTCACGCAGAGCTTGCTGGCTTGAGGGAAATGGGCACCTTACGTTGCGACAATTGCGGTGAGCAGTTCGTGATCGGCCATCCTGCCCAGAAAGCAGACAAGAAGATTGCTGAAAGGCAAGCTCATTGGCTTGAAAAGGTCTTGGCCGAGGAGCACGAGCGCGAAAAGAAGCACGCTGATCGAATTGAATTGCCCGAATAAGCGGGCTGGGTGTTGGGCAAGAAAAAAGGCCGGCTTCTAAACCGGCCCTTCGAGGAGATTCAATCTCTGCGTACTCTCATCCTAACCTGAGGCGCGCTGAATGCAAGACTTCTCTTCGCTCGGTACTGAACTTCTCAAGTATGGTTTTCAATCCGTCATTCTCCTCGGCACTGCACACAATTTGCGGAAACCGGGGCAGGCAACGGGCCAGATTTAGCTACAGGCTAAAAGGTCTCGCCACAATCCCCGGCTTCCGAAGATTGGACGTCTCATGAAAATCAGCGGTTGCGTGTGCAGACCACCATTTTCGAAAGGACCAATGTTCGTTTCGGTACCCAAAAATCCGAGTTAGTTTTCTGCTTTGTTTGATTGTTTCTGCTGTAGCTTGAGGCGCTCTTCCTTTTCGCCCAGCAGCCTGTTGATCTCGGTAACAAGGCGCAGCAATTCCTCTGGATTCTGTTCATCGGCTGCCAATTGACACAGTTTCTCCCAACGTTCTCTCGTTTCACCCTTCATGTAATGGTAAGTACCCCCCTGAGCGGTATTATCTTCCGGCCAGAGTTGTAATCTGTCTGCTACCGGACCATGGCGCAAAACCTCAGTCACCACACGAAGTGACCATCAAGATCGCCAAGTAGGTGGATGTACGTCATTAACCCGCGTAACGAGCCGAAGTTCCGAAAAAACCAGCAATACCACAAGTGTTAACTGGGGCCGGTAAACAGCGGAAAAAAGAAGGCCAGCTTGCCGACTGGAGGGGTATGGGTGACTGGAAGCGCGTGGGGCGGATGCGTCCGATGAAAGGTAGATTCGCACCACAAGCGGATCAAAGGACCAGAGCCGAAGACACCGTTTGTTCCAACTTCTTGTGTTTTCTGGGCTGAAGGAGTTGCGCAACATGACATCAAAGTTTACATGCCGCGCCCTACCTTGCTAGTTGTCGAGCCCGAGCCTCTGCAAGCTCTTTCTGTGAGGAAGTTGGTCCTCGAAACGGCAAAATTTAATGTCTTAACTGCGCACTCTACGCGGGAAGCCCTGGACTTGTTCCACCTGTTCCCGAATATCTCGATGGTTGTGCTTGTAGGAGAGTCTTCAATCGACTGTGATGCGGTTGCTAAACACATTCGGACGACGACCGAGAAGGTTCCAATTGTCTTTCTTAGCGCCCGAATCGGAGCAAAATGCGAACGCGCTCATCACAGCCGACCTAGTGGAGAACCGGAAGCACTGCTTGATCTCGTGCGTTCGTTGCTGGGCGATCCGCGAGAATCAGGCAGTCAAGTCAGCTAGAGTTGGCCAGCATTCCCAACCACAATTGACGTTAGCAGGCGAT
>Ga0134124_10001050_pt1 | contig 22180 bp, 16 predicted proteins | sample KB304_FD_96880 | JGI IMG/M metagenome (GOLD analysis project Ga0134124, IMG submission 96880) | Terrestrial soil microbial communities without Nitrogen fertilizer from Kellogg Biological Station, Michigan, USA - KB3-0-4 | ecosystem: Environmental > Terrestrial > Soil > Unclassified ... | reverse complement strand
GGAAATGTATCGGGTAAAGCAGGTCCTGTTCAGGGGAGAACGCTAGCCTTAACGCCTCCGAACACGAAGTTGAAGTTTGACATATTGCTTCACGGGATCGGTAACGCCGGTGACAGCGCAAACCCCAACGGTGGAGGAGGGAACTTTAACGTCGTTCATCTCCAGCGGGTCCTCAGAGTTGAAGTGCTTGACGGCAATGACGCAGTCATTGCAAGTAATCCAAACGGTTTGGTGCTCTTTGACACCCAGTCAGGAAGCTTCAAAGGAGTCATCGACATGGGGACTCAAATCCCGTCAACCGGAACATACGGGGTTCGTGTCAAGATGACCCAGTCACTCAAGAAGCTTAAGATTCAGGCAATCACGGTTGGGACAACGAATGAAATTCCGCAGATGACACTGACAAACGGAGATGTGAATGATGATAATGCAGTATCAATCAATGTGGCAGACTACAATATTTTACTTGGCTGCTACAGTGACTTTACTCCGGCAATAGATTGTGATTCAACGAGAAAAGCAAAAGCAGATCTCAATGATGACGGCAATGTCAACTTCAACGATCTCAACCTCTTCCTCAGAGAGCTCAATACGTCAACGGGGCAGTAGTTATAGCCTCTCATCTTGGCAAGTGAGGGTAAAAGTGATACAATAAAGGTCTGCTTAAGGCAGTAATATGCAATTTCAGAAGAAAATTCTCCCAAACGGTCTTCGCATTTTAACAATTCCCATGCCTTCTTTTGAGAGTGCCACTGTCCTCGTCATGGTAGCTGCAGGTTCACGATACGAAACCAAGAAAAATAACGGTATTTCCCATTTTCTCGAACATATGGCGTTTAAAGGAACGGAAAAACGTCCGAGCGCGATGGATATTTCTTCTCTCATTGACGGGATGGGCGGCGAGTTTAATGCATTTACCGGCAAAGAAACAACTGGCTATTACATCAAATCAGCCAAAGATCACGTAGAAACCTCGCTTGATGTCCTTTCCGATATGCTCCAAAATTCCAAGCTTGATCCTGTCGAGATAGACAAAGAGCGGGGAGTTATCACCGAAGAAATCAATCTCTACGAGGATATGCCGGCACGAAAAATCGGTGATATCTATGAGCAGCTTTTGTACGGCGACACACCTATGGGGTGGGATGTCGCAGGTGAAAAGGCAAATATCCAGAGTATTACCCGTGAAGATTTTCAAGCATACATGAGCAGTCTCTATAGCGCAAGCAATATGACGGTTGTCGTTGCAGGCGGCATTGATCAGGAAAGCGTTGTTGAAAAAGTTGAAAAGTTTTTCGGTCAGATGCCGACCTTTGAACCGATGAAGCACGAAGCAGTGGTTGAAAATCAAACAAAGTCCGAGCTGCTTATTAAGCAAAAACAAACAGAGCAGATTCATATCGCACTTGGTGTCCGTACTGTTTCTATTGATTCTGATAGACGATATCCCTTGTCGGTTCTTTCGGCAATTCTCGGTGGGGGTATGAGTAGTAGATTATTCCATGAAGTTCGCGAGAAGCGCGGGTTGGCTTACTACGTCAGATCAAGCGCTGATGAGTATGCTGACGCAGGTTCACTCGTTTCTGTGGCAGGAATCGATCCAAAACGAGTCACAGAGGCAGTGGAAGTGATGATGGCGGAATATCAGAAGGTCGCAACAGGGAAGATGGATTTGACCGATGAAGAGCTGAGAAAAGCCAAAGAATTCCTCAAGGGTCACTTTGTCTTGGATCTTGAAGACAGTCGTTCGGTTGCGAGCTTTTATGCACATGAAGAGCTCCTTGAGAAATCCGTTGAAAATCCCGATGAGGTGCTCGAACAGATCGAAAAAGTAACCAAAGAAGAGGTCGAGTCTCTCGGTAAGGACTTTTTTGTCGAAAAAGGCCTCAATTTGGCTCTTATCGGTAACTTTGAGGATAGACAAAAACTCGAGAGCTTGTTAAAATTATAAAATAAATATGGAGAAAACAGTTGTTTTAGTAAAACCGGACGGCGTACAGCGCGGTTTAATAGGTGAGATCATCCATCGTTTTGAACGTAAAGGATTGCGTTTGGCTGCGATGAAAATGATCAGTCTTAATGACGCGATTTTGGACGAATGGTATGTCCACCACAAAGATAAATCTTTCTTTCCTGATTTGAAGAACTACATGATGTCGTACCCCGTTGTTGCCATGCTGTGGGAAGGAAGCGATGCAGCGACAACTGTTCGTTCAATGATTGGTATCACCAAAGCCCGTGAAGCAGCACCCGGCACGATCCGAGGGGACTACGCGATGAGTCAACAGTATAATCTCATTCATGCATCGGAAAGTCCTGAAGCAGCCCGTAAAGAAGAAGCAATAATCTTTGAATCTGCAGAAATTTTTGATTGGGAAAAAGTTGACGCAAGCCACATTTACGCAGACGAAGAGAGAAAGAAGTAATGTTGTTCTTTCTTCAACTTGGAGATTTTTTAGAGAAAAAACCTCGTTTTATCGCTCCATCAATAATTGCTGTCGCATAGGTATAGGCAATTTGTTGTCCTACTACCTCGAGTAATTCCGGGTCATCGGTTACTGCCCGCATATTATGAAAGGCCGGGCATATGCCTTCTGTCAGTCCCAAAGCTAATGCTTTCTCTGCAAAAGGTGGTGGCAAATTTCTTAGTTTTCTGGTAGTCCAAATGTGCAGACGCATTTGCCGAGTGTTGATACCGTCCGGTCCAAAAGAGTCAGCAACCTCCTGAGCAACATCCTGGTCCATAAGGGCTGCATAACCGGCAGACATTGCAAGCTTTTCTTCAAATGTCTTTAGTCCTAATCCTGCAAAAAGTCGCTTACGTCTGTATGGAGGGAGATAAACACCTTCTTTTTTAAATTCCCAGACAAATGCAACATTTTCAATGTCTTCACGATTAAATGCCTCAGATGCTTTATGCGCAGCTGCTGTTACCAGTGAAGTTGCCCGGGAGATATAACCAGAAGCGTTTTTAATCTCGGCATCGCCAATTGCAGGGAGAGCTCTAATGAAAATGGGATAAGCACGTGCCATTTTTTCATCATGTAATTTTCTTGCTTCCAAGTGAACTTGAGGGAGACTGGAGAATAAGAGTGCCATTTGTCCAAAGCGTTCGCCTAAAGGATAATCTTCTGAAGCTTTTTTATAATTTTCCCAGGTTTCGTCGGTCCATTGTTCAGGAAAAGGGGGTCTGCTGTTTTCTGTTGTATCAAAGGTTTTTTCGATATGATCTTTTACTTCCGAGACCGCTGCAAAAAATTCTTTTCTTCCGAACGATTTTCTTGGTCCTTCAGGAGCAGTGGCTTGTGATTTTCCGGTTCGCAAGCCATATTTATTGATCAGCTGCTGCATAAAAAGAACGTCTTCTCCCTCCATAAAGGGGTTAACAAGTGTCAATTTTCTCCATGACGGATCCATCAGCACTTTGGATGCGTATTCGCTCCCGGGACTTACAGTTCTTGCGTCGACAGGGTGAGCCATAATGAGGTATCTTAGCAGAAAAAAAGTAAATAATCAACCTATAGTAAGAATTTTTAGCTCAATTTTTAGTCCGCTTTACAAGTCTAAATCAGTTTGTTATACTCCTCCCGATATGGCAGCACCGGCAGAAATTGCAAAATCGGAGGCACCGAAAAGACAGCAAGACGTGATCAGTCGCTCTGCTCAACTTATTTCAGATGGAGTCTTTGAAGCATCCCCTTTATGGCTTAATGCCCAGCGTAAAAGATTTTTTACAAATTCATGGGGGTGGGGAAGTGAACTTGCAGCTACTATCAATGGTGATACCCCTACCGATATTCGAGTCGGACACAAGGATTGGCGTTTCAACCTCCCTTTTCCCGGTTTAATGATAAAACGCGGATTAAGTCCTCAGCCGGGAGTCAGATTCGGCGACTCAGATAAAGTCTATCGATGGGCAGGAAAAATAGAGAAACAATTAAGAAAGCTTGGCGACGAAGGCGCAAAAGATGCGGTAGCGCCCGTTTTATATGAATTAGCAAGGAGAAAAGGGAGTAGAAAGCTTACCAGTACGACAATAAGAGAAGCGAAAGAATTACACGCAGAAACATTTGCGTTGGTACCGGGTTCTGATCCCGATTCAAAACAAGGAGTACTTTTTCTCACCGATCCGAATTCAGATAAAGTGATGAAGCTTTTCTTGCATACCACGCAGAGGCCTACTCAGGATCAAATTGAGGAACTGAGAGAAGAATTTATTGGTGATAAAGAAGTACAAAGAGCACTGCAGAGAATGCCTTCCCAAGCAGTATCCATTATCAGAGAAGAAAGAGAAGACCGTGTTTATGCACACATAACAGGTGCGGGCGGAGAGCAATATCGTGAAATTCTCTTGTCTACAAGTCCCCGAGAAGGAGTAGTGAGAAGAGGTCAGGAAGCAGTAGTAGCGCCTGTTTCAGAAGCTGAGCCAGACGTTGTAGCTGTAGCAGATTCTCCAGCAGAATTTGGTGAACATCATGATCCATTACCGGCCGGGCCTGTTGCATTGGGTTCAGCGTCTGTCGCTGAAGCAGCGTTAGATGCGAGTAATCAGGATGCGAAAGAAGCCAGGGTACTGCATGAAGGAGATGTTATTGATCAAGGGATTTCGCGAGGATATAGACCATATAAAGCAGGAGAAAATGAGCCGCTTGCGACTCTTGCCTATACTGATACTTTGACAGGAGAGAAGCTGCGTGACCTTGCGACCCAAACAGTGCAAGACCCTGAACGGGCAGATATCGATGCTATAGAAGAATTTATAACAGCCCGTGCGACAGTTGTTGTTGACGGGAAACCAGTTGAGATCAGGGGCGAACATGCCGAAAAGGTATATCTCAATCCTAAGATCATGAGTCTTGAGGATGCGAGAGAAATAGAAGAAATCGGTGATGCGGGAATTGCTCGGTATCTTGAGGAGTATCCTGTTGAAGAGGGGAAAGCCTACCATGATGTTCCCGTGTTTGTGACGAGAAACAATGTGGTTTTGCCCGAGGATTCACAGCGTCGCAGCATCGTTATTAATCCGGAATCACAGGAGCAGCAAAGTATCAGTGACGCAAATCAGGCAAAATCAGGGGATTCAGGTGATCCCGAGATTCAGGACGTCACTATCCGTGATGGCGAGGGCGACGTCAAAGAAGTAACCGCGAAAGCAGTTTTTGAAGGCGGACGGGAAATTACCTTAAAAAAAGAATAAGAGGGGTATATAATCAAAGTGCATGCGCCGCATAGGATTGCTCATTTTTCTTCTCATCCTCATCATTATTGTTCTGCATCCCCGAAACGATCATACAGTCTCCCAACCGGTAAAAATTATGGCAGTCGGTGATTCGATAACCGAAGGACGTGCAGGCGATTACACTTGGCGGTATTGGTTATGGAAGGATTTAAAAGCGAAACATGTTTCGTTCGATTTCGTGGGTGTCAAAGGGACAATCCTGGACACATCTACCGGCAAACAAACACATACCTATCATGATCCCGCTTTTGATCAGGATCATGACGGGGCGTGGGGGAGACAACTTGACGGAGCGAAGGGTTCGATCATTGATGAGATGAGGTTTGCGCATCCTGCGGTGCTATTGGTTTATTTGGGAACAAATGATCTTTTGTCAAAGCGAACTCCCGACGGGATGCTTTTGGATATGAATAGCTTTGTCGGGAATGCCCGCTTGGTCAATCCTCAGATTGGCATTGTCCTGTTACTTCTTCCGCCGCGACCGGTTCCTCCTGATGATTTCTGGATGGTGGGGAGAGCGGAATATAATAAAAAGCTGGTAATCTTGGCCTCAAACTTGGACACCAATGAGTCGCGGATTGTGGCTGCAGACCCGAGTAAAGGGTTTGACCCCAAACGCGATACGTATGACGGAGTTCATCTTACGGTGAGTGGGGAAAAGAAAATTGCTGCTGCTTTCGCTGCTGCTCTCGCGAGTATTGGAATTGGCTCACAATGATTCCGCTGAAATTATTCTATCAGAGCGTTTTTGGTCGGGGTGCTGGGAATTGAACCCAGTGTCTCTGCGTCCCGAACGCAGCGTGATACCGATTCACTACACCCCGATAGATTGTATTTTACCACAAAGATGGGTAAAATGAGCTTGCAGCTCATGTACCTGCTGCAAAGAAGCCGACGTAGCTCAATGGATAGAGCAAGCCCGTCCTAAGGGCGAGATGCGAGTTCGATTCTCACCGTCGGTACAAGTTCGTTAGTGAGACTCATAAACAGTGATCGGCTTGCCTTGTCTCGACCTTTTTTCAACAGCAAGTAGTCCTTCCGGGTTCAAATCTTCTGACAGAGCTGATTCAAATTCGCCGGGTGGAGAATCATCGCGCCATTTTTTAAGAAGCGCAGTAAGAATAGAAAAATCAAATCCTTCCAGTTGTTTTCCGACTCTAGTCTCATATTCCTCAATGAGAAGAGGATCAATTTTTCTTTTATGCATTTGGCCGGTTACATAGTCAACGGTTTTATCCAAAAATCCGACAAAGTGTATCCATTTCTCAATTTCGTCCCTGCGATGTTTGTCAGCGGGGGATTGTGGATCAATTTGAACGTCATTGATAGCAAAGGTGTTTGGATTGTTGGGATCTGTCCTTTTGTCATCTGTTGCCTTACTTCGAAATGCGTAGGCTTCTTGTACGCCGGTAAGCATTTGGTGAAGATACATATTGGATGTTTGGTAATTGCCCTTGAGTGATGCGCGAAATGCAAGACTTAAGTTCAAGACTCTATCAAAGCGCGATCCGCCTGTAGGACTTTCTTCCGGAATGGTTCTGTCCAACATCCGGCCTTGAGCCGCGGCTATTGTTGGCAATGTTGTGGCAGTTGGAATCATGAGCAGATCAAGAAACTCATTTTGCGCTGCTTCTGATTGTTGCGCCTCATGTCCCATAAATTCCCAGTTGCGAAGGATGGTATTGGTTCCGATAAAAACTTCCCCAAACCGGTCAGCTGCGAGATCAAGCATCGCTCCTTCTTGACTTGATTCATTATTGCGTCGAGCACGAATCCCATCAAATAAATCAAGGGAAAATCCCGATGTGACCATGAGTTTACTTTTACTTCGTTGCAGTCTTGATAGAGGCCCGGGGCCTTCATGGTCAAAAACAATATTGCCGCCATCTCTTAATTGTTGTATGGCCCGTCGGGTGATATCAGAAGCACTCCTGTCTCCCGGATAAGCTAATCCATATAACCAATTTAGTCCCGGACCATATCCTCGTTTTTCATGTTTGCGAATTCCGTTTTTGCCGGAAGTACTTTCTGCTTCTGTTGCCATAGGAGTGAGGTATACCAAGATAGTAAGATTTTGTCAAGATAATTTCTGCTATTATAAATAATATGACCCGTAAAGAAGCTGTCCAATTTGTTGCTGTCCGCAGTCTCGGTAACTTTTTACTGCTGTTTGCTCTTTACGGTGTCTTTGCGACATTTGGTCCGGCGCTCTCATATGAGTTGCAGTATCGACTTATTCAGCTGAAAGGAGTTCATTACGTAGTTAGCAAACAGCCTGTTGCCGTGATCAAATCGGAAGAAAAGCAAAAGCCTCCGGAGCAGAGCGGTCCCGGGTTCGGTGAGATTTTAGCAGGATCCAAAGAGCAAATATTGATACCGAAAGATACTGATTTTAGTATTTCGATACCCAAAATCGGCGCGTCGGCAAAAGTCTACCCCAATGTTGATCCGTCAAATCCTGCCGAATTTTTACCCATATTAAGTAAGGGAATTGCCCATGCCAAAGGCTCAGTGTTTCCCGGATTGCCGGGTAATGTCTATCTTTTTGCTCATTCAACGGATAACTGGTGGGATGTCGGACGGTATAATGCGGTATTTTATCTTCTCCAGCATTTGGACAGCAATGATGAGATTGTCGTCTTTTTTGAAGGAAGACGATACGAGTATTTTGTTACGCAAAAAATTATTTCGGATCCCTCGGATACGTCGCTTCTCGCAAATGCTCACGGAGCAGAGCAGCAGCTGGTACTCCAGACGTGCTGGCCGCCGGGGACGACATGGAAGCGGCTCTATGTGATTGCTCAACCGAAGAAGGAATGAGCGATTTAATGAAGATTTAATTTTCGATTAGTATAGTACAGATGCTTCTTGTTAAATTATGGGTTTTTGTTTATCATAGAAAATAATTGACCCGAGGCTGATTTATACCTGTGAGACTGACATTTTTTATTCTAATCTTTATACTGTTCGTAAGTCTTATTGGTAATTTTTTTCTTTTTTTCCGCAACCCATCTTCAGGGATAGCCAATATAGCTGATTTGAAAAAACAATATCCTCTGATCGCGCAGCGTGCGCTCCTTAGGCAAAACAGCAACACAAGCAATGATTTGATTACCAATATTTTGCCGCTGAGGACTGAAATTCATAAGATAATTGATCCGTATAAAGACTCTTTTGCTCTTTATTTTGAATATTTGCCGACAGGGACATCAATCGGGATCAATGAAGATAGTGAATTCACTCCCGCATCGCTTTTGAAAGTGCCGGTTGTGATGGCATATTATTACAAAAAAGAGCGCTTAGGTCTTATCATGGCGCCTATGGTGACGCTCACACCATCAGAATTGAATACCCGTTTTGGGGATTTTTACAAAAAGGGCGCCGGTCAGTCAGTCAGCCTTGATGAAGCGGCAAAACTCGCAATTGAAAAGTCGGATAACACAGCCAGTCTTGTTTTGGCAGATTATATTTCAGATGACGATTATCGTTATGTTCAGGAGGGGCTCGACATTCCGCTCGACTTGAAAGGAAAGGCTCCTATTATTACTGCCCAACAATATTCGTCCATCTTGAAGGCGCTCTATATTTCAAGCATTCTGAATAAAGACGATTCTCAGGAAATTTTGGATCTTTTGTCACATACGGATTTCCATGACATGCTCCCCAGCGGGATTCCCGATGGCGTTACGGTTGCCCACAAGATCGGTCTCATTGACGAGCAAATATACAATGATTGCGGCATCGTCTATGTGCCCAGAAGACCATATTTGCTGTGTATGATTTCTCAATCGGATAGCACAACGGCAAAAAGTAGGATGAAGATGGTGTCAAAGACAATCTACGACTACGTGGCCGGCTATCGTTAGTGATTAGTGAGTGTCCAAAAATATACGACGCAGCCGATAATGGTGATAAGCACGACGCAGAAAACCACACCGAGAAGATATGTCTTTTTCCCGTATTTGTCATGAGGTTCATTTTCGGTTGAAGAAGCTGTTTCGATTTTTAACGGAGCTTTTAAGTCAACTTGGGGAACGGCAGAGGCTTGCGCTCGTGGAGGAGGAGTTATTCCCGCGGGAGCAGGAGTACTCGGGGAAGTCGTTTGGGCAGCAGCATCTTTTTCCATGTCAGACAAATCTTACGATGTTGTTGTGGTTGTAGTTGTCGGTACTTCGTTTCTTGTATAGCCTGCAAGAATCTCTTTGACGATATTGGCAACTTCCTTTGGTTCGTGTTCACTTTTGATGATATATTTAATCGCGCCTTTTGTCATAGCAGTCTCGGCGTCTTGCTGTCCGGCAAGATTGGTCAGCATAATAACGGGAATTGCTTTTGTCTCAGGGTCAAGCTTGAGCTTTTCAAGCGCTTGGAGGCCGTTCATTTTGGGCATCATGACATCAAGAAGCATGATAGTGGGTTTGGTTGTCTTTGCTTTTTCAAAACCTTCTTCACCGTCTGCAGCCATTTCCACCTCATAACCTTCAAAGGTGAAAATTTTCTGATACATGCGGGACATTAAACTGTCGTCTTCAACAATGAGAATTTTTGCCATAATTTTATCAACATACTCGCCCTACCTTAAGTATACGATTATTTTTACGTTTGTCAATCAAATTTCAGGTGTTTTGTGACCATTTCAAATACTTTTTTCGGTTCATGGTCATTTTTAATAAGATACATATGCGCGCCCAGAGAGCGCGCGTTGGAGATCTCATGCTCCATAGCAAGATTGCTGAGCATGACTATCGGAATGTGTTTGAGGCTTTCGTCATTCTTTGCAATCGCCAGCAGTTCAAGGCCGTTCATTTCAGGCATCATCACGTCCAGAATGATGGCGTCAAACTCAATTTCCCGAGCAAGCGCGAGGCCATCCATACCGTTGCAGGCGATGACGACCTCAAATCCGCCGAACATAAAGAGCCGTTTATACATCCGCAGCATTATTTCGTCGTCTTCAACAAGGAGTATTTTTTTCATAGGTGTGCAATTTGCGTTCTGTCGGGCGTATTAAGCGGTTGGGGATTTGCTATTGGTGCTGGTGCGTCGGAATGAGGTTGGGGTGCTGCGTTTGCGGCCGGAGCAATCGGCATGGTGAATGAAAATGTCGTTCCTTTTCCTATTTCCGATGATTCAATTTTTACTTCTCCTCCCATGCCTTGGATTATCATTTTTGAAATATAGAGGCCAAGACCTGTTCCTTTGGTGGTGTCGCGGGTGAGGATATTGTCCTGCGCCTGCTGGAATTTGCGGAACAGAAGATTTTGACTGGCAGGGGAAATACCTTTTCCGGTATCACTCACAAAGACTTTGACAAAATTGTCTGCTTTTTCAAATTTCAAACTGATCCCTCCGACTTCGGTGAACTTGATAGCATTGCCAATGAGATTAATAAGGATTTGTTTTACTTTATTACGATCGGCAAGGACAGCGGGAAGAGGAGATGTCGGATCTTCAATTTTGAGATAGAGTTTTTTCATAGATCCTGTGGTCAGATATTCTTTGATGGTATTCCTAGCGAGATCGACAACATCAAATGATTCCTTTTTGAACTCCATCTTGCCCATTTCAAGACGGGATGTATCAAGAAAGTCATTGACAATTTCGATAAGTCTCGTACTTGATTCGTGAATATCGCCAATCATTTCCGAAAGTTCGGGGTCCTTTATTTTTTCAGCATAAAATTGTTGAATCATTGAAGTGTTGCCCCGGATTGCAGTGAGCGGCGTCCTTAATTCATGTGATGCGATTGAGAAGAACTCATCTTTTGAACGCTCCATGATTTTTGTTTCGGTAATATCTTCAACAAGAATAACAGCACCGATTACACCGATTGCGACAATCGGCGTGATAATGATCTTGAGGAATTTTTTCTGAAATGCCAATTCATTAATGGTTATGGTCTTTTTATGCGTCAGGCATCGGTTGATATAATCGCGAATATCAATAATTCCCTTCAGCTCGTCTTCTATGTGCAGGAGCGAGCAGTCTTTTATCGTGGCGAGCGGGGAGGTTTCTGAGGCGCAGAAGTTGCTCTTTGCCGTTTGGTTAATAATAACGATATTATTATTTTTATCAACCAGAATAAAGCCGACGGACAATGAATTAATAGAAGCTTCAAGCTTAATCTGCTCATCATGGAGTTCTTTTGTTCTTTCAACGACTTTCTTTTCAACCCCTTCTTTTTCTGTCTTCAACTGTGTTTCAAGTGATTTTGCGTCTTCAAGAAGATTTAACATTGCCTTTTTTGTTTTATTCGCTTCTTCGAGAGAATCTTCAATGACTTTTGTTTGACTGTGCACTTTTTGTTGTAAGCTTGCATAAAATTCCGCCAGTTTTGCTGCCATAACATTAAAATTAGCAGCCAGTTTTCCAAGTTCATCTTCGGAGACAGTAGTAATTCGTTTTGAAAAATCTCCGTCGGAAACCATCTTGACACTTTTGGAGAGATCTAAAATCGGTTTCACCAAGATGATTCGTATAAAGAAAATGCCGCCGATGATATTAATGATAAAACCCACAGCGCCCAAAATGATCGTTAGCATCATGAGAGATTTTGCATTTGCTTGATCTGCTGAAATCTTACTGCGGGAAATGACGTTGGTGTCTTCAATGAGTTTTGTAGTTAGTTGAACGATTGTCGAGCGGGTTTCATTTATTCGCCGGGTGAGGAGGAGTGATTCAGTCACCGCAGCCTGTTTTTCTGCCAGCGATTGTGCGTCGGTTGCCTGAGCGAGTCGAAGTGTTTTTCTTTTCAAGGCAAAAAGCTTGAGAGAATCTTTGCTGAATGATCCGAAAGAGAGATCTATTTTTGTCGCCGTTTGGGCAAGTTGGGGTTCAAGGGGAGCAACGATGAGTGTTTTATCAAGTCCCAAACGCTGCCACTCCGAATACACAATTCCGCCGTTTACTTTCTGAAATGCCTGCGATTCACTGCCAAAAATAAGGACATTGGTAAACATTTCAACACGCGTACTTGCGTTGGAAAAAGCCGATTCGTCTTTGCGCAAACGGTCAATATCATTTGGGTTTTGGATAGCGAGGAGATCATTGACGCTCGAATTTGCCTCTTCGAGCGAGAGAAGTCCCTGTTGCGTGCTATGGTCGGTCGCGTTTTGGTTATCGACAAGAGTATTAAAAGAGTTGAGAAAATGATTCAGATTCTGGAACGAGAACAGGCTGATTATCAGAGAAATACTCCCTAGGAAGAGAAATAAGACGGTAATTTTAAGTTGAATTGATTGCTTGAAATGCATATCATAATTCCTGCTGGATAGTCGCGATATCCAGTACCGCCTTTATGACTCCGACAACACTTTTGTCGGGGCCATAGATGGGCACGTAGAGCGATACGGAGCGTGATTGTGCCGATTGGTCATATTCTATTTCGCCATGCGTTGCCTTACCTTGTCCGTTGTTGTAGGCAGTTATCCACCAATCCTCATCAGATTGCAGATAATCACTGGTTTTATTTGTTTGTCCGACGTTCAGTCCTTCTTTATTGGTTGCAAATATCTCAGGATACCCCGGATTGTCTTCCTGAAATTTTTTCAGAATTTGCGCTGTCGGATTGGTCAAGAATTGTTTTGAGAAGTCGCTGTCGCCCTTGGTGGTCTTCCATTCATTATCCAGTGTCGTTATTTGGTCTTTTGTCAGCGCGCTGTCTTTCATGCCGGAAGCAACAACTGCATCAACCAATGCGCTATCCGAGGCAAGTTTTTCCAGAACAATAATTTTCTTCGCCAAAACAGCTTCTATTGCCGGAGACATCTTGGTTGTCGGCGGTACTTCTGTCACAGCGGGGGACGGAGCAGGTATTTTTTCTATCATTGGGTTTGAGGTCGCTTGCTGATAGAAGACAATGCCTCCTGCAACTACGGCAATGAGAATAAGGATCACAATGATGGTCCACACGGTATTGGACTTTTTAGGAGCAGGAGGAGGCGTCGGAGGTGCAGCAGGAGGGGTGGGAGGAGGTTGAGCAACTGCCGGTTGCGGGGATATTGGTGGTGATTCAGCGGTGTTTGTCGGTTTTTCTTCCATATATTTAGTTAAACTTTTTTATACACTAATGTCAAGTAAATTTTATACTTTTTTCATATATTTACTTACTTCGTCGACGACTTGCTGCGGTGAAAAATCCGCCTTTACCATGTATTCTTCTGCGCCGAGTCTTTTTGCGTCTTCTATTGTGTCTTCGCCAGCCAAATTACTCAGAATCAGAACGGGAATTGGTTGGGTCTCGTGGCTCATCTTCAGTTTTTCGAGCACTTCAAGGCCGCTCATTCCCGGCATCAGAATATCAAGCAAAATAAGGTTGGGTTTTATTCGTTGGGCAAGTTCAAGACCTTCCTTGCCGTCTGAAGCAAAAACAAGTTCATAGTGCTCATGACCGAACATTCTTTTATACATTCTTTGTACATACGGATCGTCTTCGATAAGCAGTATTACTTGTGTCATTATTTAATTTGTCCTGAAATATATTTTGCAATCAGGAAGGCGGGAATGATAGAAAATACGAGTAATATGGCACTGACGATGAAGGTGAGTTCGATCGATCTGCCTGCCTCCTGGAGTATTTCAATTTGCTCACGTCCGACAAACAGCATGCCGACAGGGACATTGTCGGTGTCTTTCAGGGGGAGAAAGGCCGAGAGATAAGGGACATTAAGGATATCACTTGTTCCGATGTAGGGCTTGCCGTCTACGAGGACCCTTTTTTTGATGGATGGTGTTTCTTCGGCAATACCGATCCAGCGGTTTTTTTGGTTTGGCTCAACAAATGTGGTGGCGGTGCGTATGTTGCCGCCGTAAATTGAGGCGTCAAGGTTTGTGGCATTTTTTACTCCGTCAACATACGAGTTGTCGATATCGGTTCCCACGATGACCGTCCCCACGACGCTGCCGCCCAGTGTGACAGGAACAGCTGCCCTGAGTGAGACAGTTGGTGCCAAAACGCCGTCTTTTACCACCACCGAGGTAGCGGCTTGTCCGGTGATTGCTTTTTTATAGAGCGGATCGTCCGAAAGCGAATCTCCGAAGCGTTCGGTATCTTCTCCCCGCATCAGTACGGATCCGTTTGATCCGGTTACGACCAGAAACGATTCTTTCTTTGAAGAAACAAGTGACGAGGTAAGGTCACGAAGTGTTTTGCGGTCGCTCTCGCTGATTGCTTTTTGCATTGCGGGGTTGTTGGCGGCGACTTGCGCGTCGGAAAGAATTTCGTTTTTCTTGCTCGTGATGCTGTATGCAAGAATGTTAACATCAGTCGTCAAATGAGCCAGCGCGTCTGCTTCCAGATTTTTAAGAAGCAGATACGTGAAAGAAACGGTCGTCAAAAGGAATATGACAAGGGTGATTGTGGTAAAGATCATAAAAAGCTGGGTTTGTAGCCGTTTGAGCAGATACGCAAAAACCCATCTGCCGAGAATAATCACTGCAGCCAAAAGAAATAGATGTTCGGCAATCCAAAGTACTCCGAAAGGTGCAACGAGATTGAATAGGGTGACATTTGTCGTATTTTGAAAGAGAGAAGTCAGCGATAAGAGTTCGTGGAGGGATAACAGAAAAAATGACATCGCGACGGGTTTTAAGTGATTTTCAAGTCCCTTTGTCGCACGTCTGAGATAGAGGAGGCCCGTTGCTGCTGCGAGAATCGGCGTCAGAACGATAAAGAGCGACCCGAGTCCCGCACCCGATACTGCCGTGATGGCGGGCATTTTTGACCGCTGTTCGTCAGGGCGTTTCTGAAGCGGATCGATCATAAGACCTGCGCAGAGAAAGGCATAGCCTGCGATTCGCAAAAAAAGACCAATCCCGGAAATAATGTCCCCGCCCGAGGAAGAAACAGACAAAATCGTCTCCTCGAGCACTGTCGCATGGGCGACAAAGGAAAGGCAGAGAAGGAAGAGACCCAGAATTTTCAAACTTTCTTTGAATCCTTTTCTGGCAAGCCAGGCATCAAAGTAGAGCCAGGCTGCGGCAAAGAAGATCAGCGCCGCAAAGAGGTTGAGCGCGAAGTGTGCATTTTGTAAAAAAAACTGTGTTTCAATCATAGGGCAGTACTTCTATTATTCACTAATATGAATCATGAAGCAAGAATTATGAATCATGGTTCACTTTATTGTATTCCCAGCAATATATCCTTAATTTCTGTATCGCTGAGGATTCCCGTGACGATTTTTTGAATAGTTCCGCGTCTGTCGATGAAGTAGTGGGTGGGGATGGTGCTCAACCGGAAAGGAGTGACTAATGTCGCGTCGCTATCGACGATAAATGATCCTTTATAGTCTCCGCTTTGTTTGAAGATTTTTGTTTTTGACACGCTGTCGCCAACGATCACCGCATATGCTTTGAAATTGGTTCCGTTTAGCCGGTCTAAGGCAGCAAGCTGCTCATTGGTTTGCGGTGACCAGAGACTGAGGAAGGTAAGCGCAATCGGCGTTCCCCGAGCGGCAAAGAGGTTAAAGTTGCCTCCGTCTGTTGTCGGAAGTGATGTTGACGGAACTGCCGTACCGATCAGACTATCCGTTGCTTCGGGAAGCGTAGGGAGGGCTATCTTTACAGGAGCAGTTGCTGTCGAAAAGTCGGGAAAGTAGAGTTTGAAAAAGCCAAAATCAAACAGCAGTTTGAGGGGTTTGAGGGTGAAGTTGGGATTGAGCACGGTCGGACCGTTAACGGTGAATATCTCACTTTGGGTGTGGCCAAATCCGCCAGCTTGGATATCGAAGTAATATTTTCCTGAAGGGACAAGATAAGAAAATTCTCCGCCCTCATTGGTCTTATGAGGATTCATTTGGTCGTAGGCAGGTCCGTCCCAAACCCGCCAGATCTGATATCTTGCTTCAAAGTAATAGAGGGTGATTGTTGCATTGGCGACAGGAGCATTGTCTGCGTCAACAACTTTCCCCGGCTCAAGGACGGCAATTTTATTGAGTAATCGCTGTGTGGTATTGCCGGCGCCGTCGATCGCGTTGCCTGCAAGCTGGTAGACACCGGGTGCATCAAAGCTGAGGACTCCGGACCAGAGGCCATTGTCCGAGCTTCTGGTGAGTTTGTAGATGGTTACTTGTCCCGAACTTGTCGAAGGAGGTGTCCCTGATGCGTCGGGGCGATAGGCGAGTAACTCGATACTTGTCGGTCCGCCGACAGCCGAAAGGATGATTTTTTGCTTCACACCTTTTGATGTCAGGAAATATCCTGCATCATTTGAGAAGAGAACTTGCGGGCCGATGGCGATGATATTTCCGCCGATTCGCGGAGGCAATCTGTCGATGATGAGTGTATACGCATCGGAGTCTTTGGTATTTTTGGCAGGAGAGTCATCGGTTGCGCGTACTCTTACCTGATAGTTGTCATCGTCCAGAGGCGGAGGGGTGAAGGTGAAATTGACGAAATTTGCTCCGATGTTGGGGATTTCGTCAACGCTGTTCCAATTGTGTCCGTCATCAATCGAGTACTGCACTTTGGAGATGCCTGAGGCGTCGGATGCTTTTCCCGAGATGGTCGGAGGTTTGGTAAACGGTTTGGAAAAATCGGTGTCGATGGAGACGGCAGGAGGATTTCTGTCGGGCACGGGAGTGGGAGTGGGTGTCGGCGTGACCGTTCTGGTTCTGGTAACCGTCGTTGTCGTCCCGGTTTGAGTCGTTCCGGTTGTCCCACTGGCGGCGGTGACAAAAGTATTATCTCCTGATTCACCTGTGCCGCCATTGCTGGTGCTTTTGGCGTTGTAGTGGTAGGTGACGTTTGCTGAAAGTCCGGTGAGGGAGACAGAGTGCGAGGTAGTTGATCCGGAGCCGGTTTGTGTCGAACCATAAGAACTCGTAGTACCATATTGTACTGTCGATGAGCTGCTGATATCCGTGTCCCAGGTAACCGTTACCGATGTTGAGGTAACGTCGCTAACCACAAGATTGGATATTTGCGGGGTAGGTTCTGTTGTCCAATTAAAAATACCCCCCGCATTTGATGCTACTTCCGTCTTACATTCCCCTGAAAGTGCACCATCGGCCGAAGTCCCACTCCAGACTTGAATTAATTGAATTGGAGTACCATCAGGAATATCGTAGGAATCAGTCGTGGACATATAGAATTCTACAGAGCGAAGATTTCCTTGAACTTCAGTTCCATTGTTATAACCGAGGTTCACAAGCCAATATACAGCATTGGTACAACCTGTCAGATCGTCGGTACTATCAAATGAAAGGGAAAAGGAATTGGTTCCGTGACTATAATTGATCGCTGCCTCCGCCTGAGGAGTAAAAAAAAGATTAACCAGCAAGATTATTGCCAGAATTGGTATGAGATGATGTGGTAATTTTTTCAGCATATTCTTATATCTTACTTCATAACTCTTAAATCTTAATTTACAATCCACCAGTTTACTTTGACATTCGTCGCGGTGGGGGATTGCATCTTGATTGTAAAGGTATTAGCATCTTTCTTCTTGGCCCCGATAAGTACCGGCTGGTCAGGTGTCACGAAGATCAGCGAGTTGGCTGTCAGCGCAGTCGTATCGATATCGACATCCGTATCTCCCGCAGTAATGATTACCGATCCTGCAGAAGCCGAGAGGGTAGCAGAAGCAGTGGATTCCGTGTCATCGACGATATTGATCTTCGTCGTCTTGATGATCTTGGCAGTTAATGTCTCTTTGATATAGACATCGCCTGCTGTGTTGACGGTTACTTTACCGTTGAGAATATCCAGACCATTGAAGCCGTCTGACTGAAGCTGCAGCGGGCCGCTGGTCGTGTTGATCGCTGCGTAGCCATTGCTGTCGAGTCCGGTGATAGAAAGAACTCCCATATTGACGTTGCCGGTGATGCCGACATCAGAGAGCAGTGTTCTTCCGAGGACGGACAAGTCGCCGGCGACAGTCGCGTCATCGACATTGAGCTTATCAAGATTCAGCTGCGCGCCGCTACTTGCCGAGAAGTTAAAGATATTTGCCATGTCGATTTCAGCTTCGATGGAAGCGACCCGATCAGAAAGGCTCAATACATTACTTTGTAGATCAGAAATCTTTGTTCCCAGCTGTGCAGCAGCAGTTGCTGCATTCTCAAGTCCATTGAGTCTACTGTTTACATCCTGGCCTGCGAGCGTGAGTTTCTGGACATCGATGCTTGCCACGTTGAGGCTTTGCCCATCAATGTGGCCGACTTTCAAGTTACCGACTGCGGCGTCTGAGAAGAGTCCGACCCGGCTGACGTCCTGACCCTGTGCGTCTTTCACACCGAAGAGGACATTGTCATCAAGTGCCGGTGCGCCCGGTTTTTCAAAGATACTCACATTACCGGTATCGGTGAGATAAACCTGAGGATCATACCACGTTCTATTAATGTAGGCGAGAATTATTCCATTTGGATCTGAATCATTGTAATCTTCAAGAGCTCTTCCAATTACTTCGCCTGCTTTTGTTGCTTTCATTGCAACTCCCGGGACAGGTGATGCGGTAAGTGAATCACCGTTTTTGATAGGACCGTTCATCGTAGATACTTTTAATTTAACTTGACCTAAAAGACCAACGAGTAATTTATTGAGCGCATACTCAGATCCTACAAATCCAGAATTATCAGAAATACTACCCAGAAGACCCTTTGCTTGGGGAGTACTACATGGGACCACACCATTTTCTCCTTGGCAAATAAGCGTACCTACAGGGAAGTGTGCTATTTTATCATCTTCTGTATAGTCTGCTGGCATAATGCTTGGATCAATGGTAAAGTATTCTGCATAATCAGCTCCGGCAGTGTTATATATAATACCAGTGCTACCATTGCCTGTGATTGCACCTCTTCTTTGTTTACCATCTTGGAAACTGATAAACATTTCTCCGGTTCCGATAGCCGCTTCTGTTGTTCCAGGAGCACCCATTTTAATAATAAGTCCAGTCTTACAAGTGTTAACCCTAATATTGAATTGACATTGTGCAAGCGTTTGACCATTAAGAGTAGCCGTATTTTCAATCATAGCGGCGGCGGTCGCTGCTTGGTAATCGCTCACGTACAGCTTATATGGTGTGAAGGCGGCTGATTGGGTACCGATGTTGACGTTACCGTTTTGCTTGATGACAAGTCTCGTTGTTCCTGATGACGAGGCAGTGAAGATATCACCGACTCCTGAGTTATTCACGACTAATGCTGCGAAGGAGGTCTGGGCTGAAATTGACGCCGCGGCGATCGTTTCTGCGCCACCATTGATGTGCAGATCAGCAAGCGGAGTAGAGGTACCGATACCCACACGATCATTACTCTGAGGATTGATCAGGATGTTTCCGGTTGAAGTTCCGCCGATCGTCAGGGTATTATTTTGCGTAGTTTGGATCGTTGCGGCACCGTTTCGGAAGCTGAGCGTTCCGGAAATCGACGCAGCGCCATTCACATCAAGCATTGCGCTCGGCAATGTTGTTCCGATACCGACGTTGCCGTTTTGCGTAATCACAAATCTGTTGAGACCGGATGATGAAGCAGTGAAGAGATCACCGTTGCCCTTATTATCGACAACGAGACCTGCGAAGGAGGTTTTGCCCGAGATTGAAGCGATTGATTGCGTTCCGCTGATAGCCCGTACGTCAAAGGTAGCAAGGAGTGTGCCTGTTGCGCCAATTTTTACACCACCAATAGCCGTACCGATTGAGTTGACAGCCAGATAAATATTTCCGGCTAAGCCGGCTACACCACTACCTGCGGTACCTGCAGCTCCACCTGCAAAATATAGATTACCGCCATTACCGCCGTTACCACCTGAACCATTGGTAGCACCTGAGCCACCGTCGCCGGCAACGAATAACAAATTACCGCCATTACCGCCGCTTCCGTCAACAGAGACACCAATATCTCCTGAGCCACCGTCGCCGGTTGTTAAATTCATGTCTCCACCATTTCCACCATTACCGCCGTTATTGGTTCCACTTCCGCCTAACCCTCCTGTTCCTGTTGTTAATGATATAACTGAACCTGTACCACCATTGTCGCCATCAATATTAATATTTCCAGTTCCTCCCGTACCACCAACCACATTTAATACTTGTAGAGCAGCTACAGCAACTCCTGTACCTGCTGAAGGTCCGACTACGTGAAGCAGAGAAGTTGGCAAGCTTGTTCCGATACCTATGTTGCCGTTTTGTTTGATGACAAATCTATTTTGTCCTGATGATGAAGCGGCGAAGAGATCGCCGCGGCCTGCATTATCGGTGATAAGTCCTGCGTATGAGGTGTTGGCAGAAATTGAAGCGACAGGAGCAGTGCCGGCGAGTTTTGTTTGACCATAGACATGGAAAGTAGCAGAAGCAGTCGCGTTACCGCCAAGGAGCAGATCAAGCGTCGTATTAACCGGGAAGAGGGTTCCTTGTGCCGCGTTGAGTGTCCAGAAACCGTTGGTTCCGGTGACGCAGTTGCCCCATGAAGGAGCGGAGGCACCGGAGATAAGACACAAGTTCGGAGTACCCGTGGTTGCTGCAGTTAGCAGACCTGACGTTGCCGCTGCGTAAAGAGCTGCATTGCTACCTGCATAGAACGGCGCAGTAATCGTCCCGTTTTGGCTAATAGTGAATCTGGTTGTTCCGGATGACGAAGCAGTGAAGAGATCGCCGTTGCCTTTATTGTCGACAACGAGCCCCGCAAAGGAGGAGTTGGCAGACACAGAAGCGACGGACTTGGTTCCTGCAAATTTGTCACTTCCTGTTACTCTGAAGAGGGCAGACGTAGAGGAGACACCGCCGATGAGCAGATCATTGGTTGGATTGGCAGTACCACTTGGGATGATAGCACCATTGGCCACAGTCCATTGACTTGACCCACCGCCACACGATCCCCAGGTGGCTGTTACTCCCGGTCCGCCTGAGAGCAGACAGTTACCGTTTACTCCGTCATTTGTTTGGCCGAATTTAATACCGCCGGCACTGGTAATACTAAATCGCGGAGTACCGGCTGCCGAAGCTGTAAAGATATCATTGACACCTTGTTTGTTAACAATAAGCGCTGCTCCGCCACCTGCATTTGGCTGGACAATAACATTTCCGTTACCGGCGTTGCTGCCGAGTGTAATATTAGCTCCTCCAGAAATCATTGAGATTGCTGTACCCAGACTGCCGCCGCTATTTCCGGTATTTCCAATAGTGAGCGTTGATGCATTCGTCGTGCCAAAATTGATTGTTGCACCTAAATTAGAAGGATCAGATCCTGTATCAAGCGATAGTGTTCCGGCGCTTGCTCCAAGGCCGGCATTTCCATTGCCAGAATTAATCGTGACTTTCCCTCCTAAACCTGAACTTCCGGAGTTTGCTCCACCGGAAATAGTAATATTTCCTCCAATACCCGATGTGCCTGAAGCTCCAGCAGCAAGATTAATATCGCCTCCGTTATTAGATGAAAAACCAGCTCCACCAGTTATATTAATTGGAGCGGCTTTGTTATTGGCACTGGCACCGGGTACGGTAATAACGACACCGCCGCTATTGCCACCGCCAATTGTCAATATTTGTCGTGCGGTTGTTTGGATGACTCCCGCAGCAGTAAGGAAAGCTCCTCCGGCTGTACCTGCTGAGAGGGAAGCGACAGGTGTTCCTCCTGCGATATTGAGTACTCCAAATTTGGCAAAGTTGGTAGGTGATGAGTTGGTAGCTGTGCCGCCAAGTAAGAAGTCGAGTGTTGCCGCTAATTTTGGACTAATCGTTCCATTGACAGTTGAGACATCCCAGTTAGAACCGCCGCCGCTTCCGCTACAGGTAAGAAGACCCGATACCGTCGTCAGCGCAGAACAGGTTTGGTAGACACTTGAAAGCTGAAGAGAACCGTCTTGTTTGATGGTAAATCTGGAAAGACCGGATGATGATGCGGTAAAGATATCTCCGGTGCCTGAGTTGTCAACGACGAGCCCTGCGAATCCTGCATTCGTTGCGCCGGAGATGGAGGCGATAGAGTAGGTAGCGGTGGTTGCACGCAG
>Ga0134124_10001048_pt1 | contig 22208 bp, 18 predicted proteins | sample KB304_FD_96880 | JGI IMG/M metagenome (GOLD analysis project Ga0134124, IMG submission 96880) | Terrestrial soil microbial communities without Nitrogen fertilizer from Kellogg Biological Station, Michigan, USA - KB3-0-4 | ecosystem: Environmental > Terrestrial > Soil > Unclassified ... | reverse complement strand
CACGTGATCGTCGAAGACCACGCCACCATCGGCGCTTATGCAGGCGTGCATCAATTCTGTAGAGTAGGGAAGTACGCATTCATCGGAGGATATTCGGTGGTCGTCAAGGATGCGCTTCCTTATGCGCGGACAGTCGGTAATCATGCCCGGTGCTACGGGCAGAACACCCTCGGGTTGCGCCGCAGCGGATTCAGCAGCGAAGAAATCCGACGCATAACTCATGCTTTTCGGTTGTTGCTCGCAGCGAAACTGAACACGACCCAGGCTGTTGAAGCGATCAGGCGAGACCTGAGCGGCTATTCCGAAATCGATTACCTCGTCAATTTCATTGAGAGTTCACAGCGAGGAGTAACGAAGTGAGTCAAGTGAAAAAGATACTGATTCTTACGCACAAAGAAGTTGGAGAACTGCTTCCGATTCGCGAGTGCCTGCCGGTGATGGCCGAGGCCCTGGCTGATCTCGCTCGAGGCAACGCGTTTCAGCCGTTGAGAATGATTGTTAGCCCGCCCGGCGCCGCGGGCGACATCGGCCTGATGCCGTCGTATAGGGCGGGCGAGCGCGCCGCTTACGGAGTCAAAGCGGTTTGCTTCTTCCCCGACAATCCGTCAAAGGGGTTGGATTCGCATCAGGGCAGCGTGATGCTGTTCAGCGCGGAGACGGGCGAGTTGCTCGCGTTGATGAATGCTTCGGCCATCACCGCCATTCGCACTGCTGCAGTTTCCGGTGTGGCGACGCAACTGCTTGCTCGTGAAGACGCCGGCGAGTTGGCGATAATCGGGACGGGAATTCAGGCTCGCGCTCACATTGAAGCAATGGCGTGCGCTCGGTCGATCAAACGCGCGCGAGTCGCCAGTTTGAACGCGGAACGAGCGCGCAGGTTTGCTGAAGAGTTCAGACCGAGATACCCGTTTCCGATCGAACCGGCCGACAGCGTCGAAGCTGCGGTTCGCGACGCCGACTTGATTGTAACCGCGACCACCGCTGCGGAGCCGATCTTGAAGCGAGAGTGGATTTCAGCAGGCGCGCACCTGAACGTCGTAGGATCGAGCATTCCAACTACACGTGAGGTTGACAGCGCAACGATCGCCGCCTCGAGCCTGTTTGTTGATCGGCGCGAATCGACGATCAACGAGGGCGGAGACTACCTGTTTGCTTTGCGGGAGGGCGCGATCGGGCCCGATCACATCAAGGCGGAGATAGGCGAGTTGTTGATTGGCGCCAAGCCTGGCCGCACAACGCCGGACGAGATCACAGTCTTTAAATCGCTCGGCCTGGCAATCGAAGACCTGGCTTCGGCGGACTACCTCTATCGCAAGGCGACGGAAAATCAGAAGGGAACCTGGGTGGAGTTCTAATTAAGGGCACTCCTGTATGGGCGGTCCTCCGTGGCCGCCCCTTACTGAGGAAGTTCTTCATCGAAGGAGGGGCGGCCACGGAGGACCGCCCATACAGGGCTACCGATTTCCCTCATCCACTCAAACCTCTGTTTATGAAGTACGGTCTGATTGCTGGCAACGGGCGTTTTCCATTTCTCGTGCTGCGGGGCGCGCGAGACAGCGGCGTGGAGATGGTAGTAGCCGCAATCAAAGAGGAGACCGCGCCGGAGATCGAATCGGAGGGCGCTCGAGTTGAATGGCTTAGCGTCGGCCAACTTGGCCGCCTGATCCGATTCTTCAAGCGGGAGCATGTGACGCATGCGATCATGGCGGGTCAGGTAAGGCATCATCAGATTTTCCGGTTGAACGCCTTACCGGATCTAAGAATGATTCGTCTTCTGACACGACTGTCTTCAAGGAACACCGACAGCCTGATAGGCGCGGTTGCAGACGAACTTGCGCGGGAAGGCATAACGCTCATCGATTCGACTACGTTTCTGGCGCCGCTGCTCGCAGCTCGAGGGGTGCTTACGCGTCGCGCGCCGACGAAAGAAGAGCTTTCTGATATCGAGTATGGTCTCGGAATCGCGCGCGAGATTGCCGGGCTCGACCTTGGGCAAACGATCGCGGTAAAAGATCGAGCGGTCGTTGCGATTGAAGCAATGGAAGGGACCGACGCGGTGATTCTCCGCGCCGGCGACGTTACGCGAGGCAGACCCTTCGTCGTAATCAAGGTGGCAAAACCCAATCAAGACATGCGTTTCGACGTTCCGGTGATCGGGGTCCCAACGATCGAGGGCATGCACCGAGCCGGGGCCACCGTAATACATATTACGGCGGAAAAGACGCTGTTATTCGATCAAGCGGAGCTCATAGCTCTGGCCGATCGGCATCAAGTCGCAATCGTGGCCGGTTAATCGGCTTGTTGCCGGGATTAGGGTCCGAATGGCTGCTCGGCCCCGAGCCAACTGTCTTCCATTAAGTAATGTCTGGTGGCCGCGGCAGGTTATGTTAGACTGAACGCGGCGGCGACGCAGACACTGGGATGATGGCTAAGAGCAATCCAAACGAATTTGATCCGGACAGCGCGATAATCGACGCTGACTTGCTGGTGAAGTATCGAATGGTGACTCGAGCGGTCGAAACGCTCGAACGCGCGATCGATGCAGCGCCGCGGCATATCGGATTACGAGAGAAGCTTCGCGAGATCCTGATCGATGCGGGCCGCCGCGACCAGGCTGCGCAACACTGCCTGGCGCTGGCAAGCCTTCATGTTTCGGCCGGGGATGTCGAGCGCGCAAACGAGAGACTGCTCGAAGCTAAGCGTCTTGATCCAAGGGTCTCGGTCACCGGACAACTCCGCGATGTCCGGCAAACCAGCGCGGTCCCACAGCGTCCGCAAAAAATACTCTCCGGTAATCTTGCCGACATCAATTTGTTCGATATCATCCAGATCCTGGAGAACAACCGCCTTACGGGAGTGCTCGAGGTGACATCATCCGCGGTGTCGGGTGAAATTCATTTCGACGAAGGCCTCGTTGTCGGAGCGAAGTCGGGACTGGACTTTGGCCGAAAGGCGCTGAGCCTCTTTGCCGGAGCCGCCGACGGGAGTTTTGAGTTTGAAAAAACCAGCGAAGCGTATGATAGGTCGATCAAAACGACCAGCAATACCGCGCTCATACTTGACATGCTTCGAATCAAGGACGAAGAAGATCACGGTCTCGGCAAGCTCGACACGCTGCAATAAATGTAGGGGCGGCCCTCTGTGGCCGCCCCTCGTTGGTTTCCTTACAAGTCGATATCAGAAGAGGGGCGGCCACAGAGGGCCGCCCCTACATGTTTCTTAAGTTTCGCAAGAGTTTCTTAGGGTTTCGCAGGAGGCTTCGCCGCTGGCGCGGTAGTCATTGGGTTGGCCTTGTTATAGGCGTTTACGAAGTCCTGGGTGACGTCAGTGCGCGGATCGTACCAGAGAACCGTACCCGACTGCACAGCGTTTGAAATGTCCACAAGCATGACAATCCCGCGCTTTGCTGTGTAGTCCTCAGCGAACTTTGTAAGCTTCCCGGTTATCGGCTCAAACGCCTTGTCCCGTGTCCGGCCGGCCTCGGCCTGAAGGTCCTCGCCCTTGCGTTGATACTCGCGCTTCATCGACTCGAGGTTCTCGGTCATCTCGGCTACTCTTGCGGGAGTCAGCACGCCGCTCTGCGACTTGATAGTCGTTTCGAGAGCGTTGATCTTGTCGGCGAGGCTTTGGACTTCCTTTACACGCGGTTCGAACTGGCGGTTCAACTGATCGACTTTCGCTTTGAACTCTTCCACCTGCTCCTGAAAGATTTGGGTATTGATTACCGCTACCTTGCCTTTTGGAAGCAGGGCCGGGCCCGGCGCCGGTTTCGGCGGGGCGGCCGCGGGTTGCTGCGCGAAGGCTGAAACGGCGATCAGCAGTAACGTGAGAGATACGAATTGTAGTTTTAGTAACTTCATCGATGAACTCCTTTCCCGGGTCAGGGCTTCTTCGCAGGCGTGGTACCCGCGGGAGCGCCGCCCGGCACGGGGTTAGCCTTGTTGTATTCGCCGATGAAGTCTTCGGTAATGTCGGTGCCCGGATTCCAGTATGCAAGCGACCCGGACTGAGCAGCGCCGGCAAGATTGATAACCAGGACGACACCGCGTTGAGACGCGTAGTTATTGAGGAACTGGTATAGCTTGTCTCGGACAGGCTTGGTCGCGGTATCGATCGTGCGGTCGTATTCTGCCTTCAGGTCCTCGTAATCTCGCTGGCCCTTCTTCTTCAGGTCTTCGTAGTTGTTCTGCATCTCCTGACACTTGTCCGGAGTTAGCTGAGGGCACTTCACTTTTATGTCAGTCTCGAGCTGCTTGAGTTGGTTCTCGAGCGTCTGGAGTTGCTGATAGCGAGGCTGGAATTGCTTGTCCACCGCCTCATACTTTTGCTTCAACTCGCCGATACCACCGGGAAAGGCCTGAGTGTTGACAACCGCAACCTTGCCGTCGGGAAGCGCAGCGCCGACACCCGCCTGAGTAGCCTGTTGCGCTCTGGCGCTTACACCACTTGATGCGAGCACCACCGCCGCAAGAATAGCTAACTTGATCTTAAACATACCTGCTCCTGTCGTCTTTTAGTTTGAGCCGGCGCCGTCTGTCAGCGACGGCGTCGTGTTTGCAAAAACGTAATTATAGCAGCACCGCTCTCGCCTTTAGAAGCGGCAATGCAAAAAACTCTGCGCTAGAAAGTCCGCCCGACGGAAAATCTAATGGCGCGTTTCTGTTCAAAGAAAAAATTATTGGTATCCGTCTGTGTCCTCGCATTCGGGTTCCATGCAAATATCAGCCTGAACGGAACATTGATCACAGGGACTTGTACTCGCAATTCGCCTCCCATGCTGTACCGATAGTTGTCGAATATTCCGCTCGCCGCGTTTGTAAGGAGTACGTCCCTGGACGTTTGTTTATCGCCGACTATCAACACCTGCTGAAAGCCCGGCGGTAGCCCGCCCTGACTTTCTGGCGGAGCCGCCTTTCGCAGCTCACGCTTCGTCGCCGTCTCGCCGCGTTGGTTGAGAGTTACCACGCCGAGCGTTTGGTTTGGCAGGAATTCCGACCGCTCGAATTGATCAGCCAGGCCGCGCAAGTTGAAGGCAGAGCCGATATCGAAGTATGGAGCAAACTGCAAAGGCCCGATGATCGGTATCCTGTATTCCAGATTGAACAGCATTTCCGTGTCGCCGCCGATGAAAGCCGGAAAGTTCGGCACCGAAGTATCGACCGCATTCTCGGCTACGAATTTCGCCAATACGCTGGGCGCCACGCTGTGGCCCGTGGACTGACCGGGTCTTCGAATCTTGAGTCGTTGTCCGCTGATGTCGAAGGCGGAAATATTTCGCGTGGTAACCGTTGTCGCTACCGGCGCAGTCGGAGAAATGCTTCGCACGTTGTAGCCGCGGATGTCTTGTTCTCCCCCCAGGAAGAAACGCGAGAACAGCGGCGTGCCTCCGATGAACGACAGGGAATTAGACTCGAACGGTGTTCCAAACGGGCTTAAGTGCGCAAACAGGAACCTGAAGCCAAGCGTGCGGGTGGGCTTGCCGCCTTCGATCCGGGCGCGCGCCTCACGGCCCGCGAAAAATGGACGAAACGATTTGTATTCGAAGCTGGGTTGTACAAGGTTTACTTTCCCACCAATCGGCCCGCCAGAAAAAGACGCGGCCAGCGTCACCGACGTTCCTTTAGTCGGGTCCAGCGAAGAATTGAGCGTGTTGTAGGACGTCGATTGCGTAATCGTCGACTGCGTCACCCCGCTCTGGCGAAATGTAACAAGAATGTCATTACTCGGATCGGAGTCCCGGTTTACCGCGGGGTCCAGAATGTTCGTAGTTGAGAAGGAATAAGAAAGACCCAGCCTGATGAATCTCCCCATTCGGAAGCGTTTGGCGAAGTAGCTGAGCGGCGCGCTTGCGGTCACCGACGCTCCCTTTGTCTGCTGGGTGAACAACGAGCTGCCGCTGAAGGACCCGAGAATGTCCTGCGTAGTCAGCGCCCCGAATCCCTGACCGAGGAACTGATAGTCCTGATAAAAAACATTAAAGCCGAGACTGATCGGCCGTCCCTTCAGATACGGTTCCGTAAAGCCAAACGAAATGACTTTTTGAAGATTGCCGGTGGACACGTTGAACGACAGCGCTTCGCCGTAGCCCAGCAGGTTGTTGGTCGAGTACTGAATGCCGATGTAAGAGCCGCCGATTCCCGACACGCCTCCACTAAAGCTGATCTGCTGCCGGCCCTTCTCTTCGAGCTTGACGGTGAGATCCACCTGGCCTTCTTTTTCGTTGGTGTTGACCGTCGCGTCTTCCTTCTTTACCTGATTGAAGTAGCCAAGCTGATTCAGTCGCAACAGGCTGAGGTCCCATAGCTGTTCGTTATACCGCTCACCCTCGTTCAGCAGGACCTCGCGCCGGATCACATTATCTCGCGTGAATGTGTTACCGATGAACTCCAGCCTTCGAAGCGTATACTGCTTTCCTTCCTCAACGGTGTAGGTAATATCCGCCGTCCCTTTTCCAGGATCATTGGGATCGTCTTTGAAGTCGGGCGCGAATCCAGAGTTGAATTGAATGTACCCGCGCGAACCGTACAGCTTCTTCAGGTTCTCAAGCCCCTTTTGCACAACGCTGTAGCCCTTGATCACATCGCCCGTCTTCACCCCGACGACTCCCTTGATCTCGTCAGCGGTGAATTCGGTGTTATCTTCGACTTTGATCTCGCCTGCCTTATACTGCCTGCCTTCGTCGATCGGTATGACGATCTTGATGCCACGACCCTTGTGACCGACGAGGGGCACCCACGTGCCCACGTTGCCAACCTCCTCAACTTGAGGATCACCAAAGTGCGCCTTTAGATAGCCGTGGTCCGCGTAGACCAGAACTCGCAGGCGATCAAGATCGGCATCGAGCTTCTCTTTGTGATAAATGTCTTTCGAGGTGAAGGTGGTGAAGAGGCCAAGCTCCTTGACAAGCTTCATCTGGCTTCGAAGGTACGAGGTGGAAAAAACCTTGTTGCCCTGAAACTCTATCGTGGCGACACGGAAGCGCGGACCTTCGTTGATCCTGAAGATCAGCGCAACAGCGGTCTTTGAGATCTCTTCACGAATAGGGTCGACCGTCGCTTCGGGGTGACCCTCGTTGGCCAGCAATTCCTTGATTACAGAAGCGGCCCTCTTGGCCTTAACCGCGTCGTATTGGGATTCCTTCGAGAGTCCGACTGATCGTTTGCGAAACTCCTCGAGGAGAGTGGAAGTTTGTACGGACTTGAGTCCTTCATATTTGATGTCGAGAAGCAGCGGCCGCTCTACGACTTCAAACGTGATGATCTTTCCGCCGCGCGTCCCTTCTTCGGCGAAGACCTTAACGTCTTCGAAGTGGCCCTGGGCGTACAACGCGCGGACATCACGATCGAGCTGCACCGGACTATAGGGGTCGCCTTCACGGGTGCCGATCCAAATCTTGATCGTCGATTCCGGTATGCGGCGATTGCCGCGTATCAAGACTTGTTCGACCGTGACGTTTTGAACGCGGCTTGCGAGTGCGAATGGCTGAAGGAATGCAACCCGTTCACTGATAGGCCAACCGATTACCGCTACGAGCGCTGCTACGACCCAAACAACACGCTTACTCATAGACAAATGCACGCTCCCTGGAAATGCTGAGTTCGTTTGATTCTGTTCCGTAATTTCTTAGTCACCTGAGCGAGTCGCCGGCTATTATTATCTTACTTTACGCCGATTGCGTGAATGCCGGACCGGCTTCTGATGTGCAACTACGGTCTGTACGTTTGCCGGCGCACGGATCGCGCGTTTCATCCTCAACGAATATAGAACGCTGGGTTGACCGCTTATTGTAACAAAAATGCGAAGCGCAAAGCCAACTGCCAAAAGTCTTTTATTGCGCGTGCTTCGGCGATGGCCGCCGCGTTTGTGGTCCGTCGAAATATTAGCCATCCGGCGTATGTCGTGAGACGTGAAATTCGCTCAGGGGAGAAAGCAGCGGGGATTCTTAATAACGCGAAAAGTGACAGCTCAGAAGCTACTGAACCAGCAACTCGTCGTTAAGTTCTTCAAGCTCGACGGGACGGTAGCCGAGCGACTCGCCGTCCAAATAGACCTCGATCACCGAGGCCTCGCGAAACCTCCCCCCAATCAGTGCTTCCGAGAGGGGATCTTCGACGTGTTTTTGCAAGGCCCGTCGCAAAGGGCGAGCCCCATAAGTCCGGTCGGCGCACGTTTTTTCGACTACCCATCGCTTTGCCTCTTCGGCCATCTGTACCTGAAGCTTGCGGCGAATCAGCGTGCGATTGAGCTGCGCTACCAGCAGACCAACAATTTCAAACAAGTCGGCATCCGTTAGCGGTTCGAAGACTATGATCTCGTCAAGACGGTTGATGAACTCCGGATTGAAAGTCTGCTTGACGGCTTGCAACACTCCCTCTTCAACGGTCTCCTGCTGTGACCGCGCCGACGCCTGGAATCCCATATGCCCGCGCTTCTGGATGAATCGCGCGCCGATATTCGAGGTCATGATGAGAATCGTGTTTTTAAAGTCGATGGTATTCCCGAGCGAGTCAGTCAACGTGCCATCCTCCAGGACCTGGAGCAGGATGTTGAACAAATCGGGATGCGCCTTCTCTATCTCGTCCAGAAGCAACACGGAGTATGGGTTGCGCTTGACCTTCTCCGTAAGCTGGCCGCCTTCTTCGTGTCCCACATAACCGGGAGGGCTGCCGATCAGCTTCGAGACAGCGTGTTTCTCCATGTACTCGGACATATCGAAGCGCAGCAGCGCTCGCTCTGATCCGAATAAGAACTCCGCCAATGAACGCGCGACTTCTGTTTTTCCGACGCCCGTCGGTCCGAGAAAGAGGAACGAGCCAACCGGTCGATTTGGATTCTTCAGTCCTGCTCGACTACGGCGGATTGCGCGTGAAAGCGCTGAGATCGCGCGGCTCTGGCTGACGATTCGTTTATGCAGCTCGGCTTCGATGCGAAGGAGCTTCTGTGACTCTTCTTCCTTGAGTGAAGTAATGGGAATACCAGTCCAGCGCGAAATGACTTCTTCGACGTCGTCGCGCGTGACGATGGGAAAGTGCTCCGCGATCAGGTTGTGCGATTCGCGAAGTGTCGTCAGGCGATCAAGCTCTTCCTGTTCCTTCTGCTTGAAGATCTTCGCGCGCTCGAAATCTCGCTCCGCCGTGGCGCGGTCAAAAGCCGCGGTGTGACGGCGAAGCTTCCGCTGGCAATCGAGTATCTCGGCCGGCAGATTCGTCTCGCGCAATTTCACTCGCGCTCCGGCTTCATCGATGATGTCGATTGCCTTGTCCGGGAGAAATCGATCCGGAATGTATCGCTGCGAGCCGTAGACCGCTGTCTCGACTGCGTCGTCGGTGTACCGCACCTGGTGAAACGTTTCGTATCGCTCCTTTATTCCTTCCAGTATCTTTACGGTTTCCTCTTCAGTCGGCGGCGGGACCTTCACTGCCTGGAAGCGTCGCTCGAGCGAGCGGTCTTTCTCGATCGACTTGCGAAACTCCGCGGGAGTTGTTGCGCCTATGCATTGAATGTCACCACGCGAAAGCGCGGGCTTCAGGATATTGGCCGCGTCGAGCGAGCCTTCCGCCGAACCTGCGCCAACGAGCGTGTGAAGCTCGTCAATGAAAATGATGTAGTGCGGATTCTCGATCAGCTCGCGCATGATCGTTTTCAGCCGTTCCTCAAACTGGCCCCGATACTTCGTGCCGGCAACGACCAAAGAAAGATCGAGCGCGAGAATTCGCTTGTCGCGCAGGAACGGGGGTACATCGCCGGCAATGATTCGTTGTGCCAGGCCTTCTACGATTGCGGTTTTGCCGACGCCCGGTTCACCGATCAGCACAGGATTGTTCTTCGTGCGCCTGCAGAGTATCTGAATTACCCGTTCAGTCTCCGATTGCCGGCCAATCAACGGGTCCAAAATATCGTTGTGAGCCGCTTCGGTGAGGTCGCGGCTGAATTCGGCAAGGTGTGGGGCGTCCTTCTTTTGAGCCGACAGCCGTTCGTTGTGTTGCGCGCGATTGAGGTCGTCGCGAATCTGATTCAGGCGCAAGCCTCGTTCGTACAATATCTCGGCTGCTGATGATTTATCTTCGCGAAGAATTCCGAGCAGGAGATGTTCGGTGCCGATGTGCCGATGTCCAAGCCGCTCGCTCTCGTCGACCGCATAGCTGAGCACTCGCTTGGCGCTGGATGATAGCGGCAGATCGACGGAAGCGGACACTTTATCGCGGAGGGGCGTTCGGGTCTCGATCTCCCGGCGTATTGATTCGACGGTGGAATGCGGGCTGCGAAAGAACTTCTGTGTTAGCTGTTTGTCTTCCCGAAGCAAGCCCAGCAGGATGTGCTCAGCTTCGATGGCTTGAGCGCCGAACTGGCTAGCTTCATACCGGGCGAAGAAGATTACGCGGCGAGCCTTCTCGGTGTAACGTTCGAACATACTATTGAAGCCGTCCGTCCTCGAGGTGGAGCACACGGTCGCAGATTGAAGCAAGACGCTCGTTGTGAGTGACGATAACCGAGGTCAGCTTCTGCGATCGGTGGACCTCCTTGAGGAGAGTATGAATGCTTTCACTTGTTTTGCTATCGAGATCACCGGTTGGCTCGTCCGCCAGCAGCAAGCGTGGCTGAGCAACAAGCGCTCTCGCCAACGCCACTCTCGCCTGCTCACCTCCGGACAACTCTCCGGGCCTGTGCGTCGTCCGATTGGCGAGCCCGACACTCTGCAGAATCGATCCCGCTCGCGCTCGCGCAGCTTGATGTGAGCTTCGCCCGATCAGCAGCGGCATCATTGTATTTTCAACGGCGGTGAACTCAGGCAGCAGGTGATGAAATTGGAAGATGAAACCAATCTCCCCGTTCCGAAACCGCGCCAAGTCTATATCACCGAGTTTAAAAATGTCAAATTCGGCCACTTTTACCGTCCCCGACGTCGGACGGTCTAGTCCTCCTAAGAGATGCAATAGGGTCGATTTTCCAGCGCCCGACGGTCCGACTATCGCCACCATCTCTCCTTCGGCGATCTGTAGACTCAAGTCTCGGAACACGACCACGCGGCTCCTCCCCGACTCATAGGTTTTAGTGAGTCCGTCGACCCGAACCAGCACGGAGCGAGGATCGAGAATCGAGGATCGAGGATCGATTTCCGATGCTAAGACTCTATCCTCTATCTTCAATCCTCTATCCTCAATCCTCAATTCTCTATCTTCACTCATATCTCAGCGCTTCAACCGGGTCCAACCGCGCTGCGCTCAACGAAGGGAAGATCGTCGATAAGAAGCTGATCGCCATCGTTACTGCCGACACGATCACGACATCAAACGCAGTTGTGTGGAAAGGCAAATAGTCGAGCGCGTAGACCCCGACCGGCAACTTGATCAATTGATGGCCGTTTGCGAAGTAGCAAAAGCCCCCGCCAACCAGCACGCCGATTATGATTCCGACTATTCCGATCGATACGCCTTGCGCCATGAACAGGTACATTACGCTGCGACTGGTTGCGCCCATCGATTTCAGGATCGCGATGTCGCGATGCTTTTCCATCACGATCATTATCAGTACGGTGATGATGTTCAGCGCCGCGATTCCAATAACTATCAAGAGCGCAACGCCTGTAAGATACTTCTCATAACTCAGCGCGCTGTATATCGGCGCGTTCAGTTGCTGCCAGTCCTGCACCTCGTAATCGTCGCCCACCGCTGCCAGCACCTCCGCGCCGATCTGTTTGACCGCATCCACGTCGTCGACCTTCATCTGGATGATCTCGGCCACATCCTGCGCGCCGGATAGTCTCTGCGCCGCATCCAGCGAAATGTACGCCCACGTTTCGTCGTAATCGCTCAAACCTGATGCGAAGATCCCCGCAACCTTGAAGTCTCGATAGCGGGGCGCGAGTCCCACCGGTGTGAGGTGACCCTGAGGAGAAATGATCGTCGCGACATCGCCCGGTTTCAGACCTACAGTGCGCGCGAGATCGCGGCCAAGGATTATTTGATCGATCTTCGCGCCGGTGTCGGGATCGGTTTCAGGTTCGGCGAGCGATTGCGCGTTGCCTTCAACGGTGAAGCCGAAGACCTCGTTTGAGCTCGGCGGCGCACCCATGTCGACGCCCTTGAGGATCGCGCCCTCAGTGTCTTTCTCACCCTGGATGAGCACTCGCTGATAGAGCGTTGCCGCAGCCGAGCGAATGTGAGGCAGCCCACTCAGACGGCTGACCAATTCGCGATAATTCTCGATCGGCCTGCGCTCTTTGTGGTTTAGATTCAGGTGGGCGGTGCCCGAGAGGATCTTCGTTTGAAACTCCTGGCGGAACCCGGTCATCATCGCCAGCACAATAATCAGCGAAGCGACGCCCATGGAAACGGCGGCGATCGCGATTATGGTTATGACCGAGATCATTACCTGCTTGCGTTTTGCCCGCAGGTAACGAAGCGCGATGAAGAGTTCGTAGGGCATTTCTGGTCACAGGTTACAGTGAAGCCAAGAGAGCCAACAAGTCGCGAATCGGATCCTTCGTTGACTCGTGCTGGCGTTTCAGTAGACTGGTCTCGATCAGTGACGGATTGAAATGGAATATGGAAATGCCACGCTAAGCCGCCGCTCACGGAAAGACAACGCAGAGCCCTCAGGGAATGTACAGTCGGCCAGTCCCCAGATGATTCCTCAACTCCAGCACGATGGTCAGCAGGCGTTCAACGCAAGCTTCTCGATATGCAGTGTTGTGGAGTCTTTGTTGATCGCTGATCGTTAGGACCGGTAAAGACTCTGGAGTGTTTTCCTCGGTAATGGTTTGTTCGAGAGAATCCGCGTCACCCTGATTGCGGTTGGCTGTGAGTAGCAGCAGACTATCAAGCTGGCATAGCCGCCAGATTTCGCGGTCTCCTGTAGTCCGATCCAGCCCGACATTCTGGAGCGTGATGAACTCGATAAGTTCGTATTCACTCCAGCCAATACTCTCGACCGCCCCGGCAAGAAGCTGCTGAAAACCGGTCACGTCATTGTCCAGTAAGACCTTGATCAAGCCGCTTCCTCTTTGCGCTTCTTGCGCAAGGCAGCGAGCCTGGCCCACGCGGCGGCTTGTTCAGGCGAGAGGTTCGGTGGCGGTCCTGGTCTTTCATCGAGCCGCTTTTGCAGAGCCTCCTGTCGCGCGCGCCAGTAGCGCTCACGCTCTGCGGCTTGTTGCACGACTTCGGCGTACTCGGTTTCGAAACTCTCACGATTTGTTGCGATGTAATCGAGAACGTTTTGCATCTCCTCTTCGGTTAGCAGCAGTTGATCTTGCACGAGATGTGGCGGCCAACCATCGTTGAGGAAGTCCTTGATTAGGTACAGAGTTATTCGATTGCCCTTAACACACAGTCCGCGATCCCGTCTGCGGACAATCCCTTTCGCGACATCGACCTGAAATTCTTCTTGACTCATGCGTATGCTCTACTACGAATAACTTTGAAAGGTCATCCCGCTCGTTAGTCTACTACTCTTACAATAAGAGCTGAAACTGGTTATTTGCTTTCCGGGCGCATATGCGGAAAAAGGATCACGTCGCGGATCGAATGCTGATTTGTCAGAATCATCACCAGCCGATCTATCCCGACGCCTTCACCCGCTGTGGGGGGCATCCCGTATGAAAGCGCGCGAATGTAGTCTTCGTCAATGACCATAGCTTCATCGTCACCGAGCTCTCGACGCTTCACTTGGGCCTCGAACCTCTCTCGTTGGTCGACAGGATCGTTGATCTCGCAAAACGCATTGGCTATTTCCATTCCCGCGATGTAAAGCTCGAAGCGATCTACGAATCTCGCGTCGTCCTGATTCTGCTTCGATAGCGGCGACAGCTCAGTCGGAAACTCCGTGATGAACGTCGGATTGATCAACTTATCCTCGGCGACGTGCTCGAAAATCTCTCCGAGGAGGTGGCCGTAATCCAGCGATTTCAAATGTGAGATTTGAGATTTCAAATCCGCAAGCGTCTCCGCCCAACGCAGTATGCCGTCGCGTGTCGATAAGTCTTCGACCGTCGGGCGAGTGTTGCTGTCCGGCCAATATTGAATGACCGCCTCGCGCATCGTCAGCCGCTTCCACGGCCGCGCGAAGTCGATCTGACCCTCTCCATATTCGACCAGCGTCTTGCCGCATATCTGTTCGCCGAGATTCGAAATCAGCTCTTCAGTCAGCTTTAGCAGATCTTCGTATTCCGAATACGCTTCGTACCACTCGAGCATCGTGAACTCGGGGTTGTGCGAGCGGTCGATTCCTTCGTTTCTAAAGTTGCGATTGATCTCGTAGACCTTTTCGAATCCGCCCACGATCAATCGCTTGAGGTAAAGCTCGGGCGCGATCCTAGCGTACAAGTCGATGTCCAGCGCGTTGTGATGAGTCGTGAAGGGTCTCGCTGCGGCGCCCGTTGGAAGCGAGGTCAACATCGGCGTTTCGACTTCAACGTAACCGCGGTCATCGAAGTAACGGCGAATCGAACGGATGATCTGAGAGCGCGTCTCGAAGACGCGGCGAACTTCGCGGCTGGCGATCAAATCGGCGTAGCGTTGGCGGTAGCGCAGCTCAATGTCATGCAAACCATAATACTTGTCCGGCGGCGGAACGAGAGCCTTCGCAAGAAAGGTAAGCGAGTCGGCATGAATTGACAGTTCGCCCGTGCGAGTTCTAAACAAGCGGCCTTCCGTTCCGATGAAATCGCCGAGATCAAGCAGCTTGAACAGCGACCACGTTCGCTCATCGACTTCGTTCGACTTGATGTAGATTTGAAGGAGGCCGGCGCCGTCACTGAAGCGAATAAACGCCGCCTTGCCCATTTTGTTTACTGCGTGAACGCGGCCGGCAACTCGGACATGCGGGCTCTCGGCTTCGAGTTCCTCGGCAGGTTTGAGAGTGAACCCCTGGACTATCTGACCTATCGTGTGAGTGCGATCGAATTTATGAGGGTAGGGATCGAAGCCGAGTTGGATGATTTCTTCAAGCGAACGCTTCCTCTGTTCGATTTGATCGTTCTCGTCGCTCGCAGGCTCTGGATCTTCGGGCATCGGTTTCTCCGAGTAGCGCCGGTGCGCCGTTTCGTCATTAAGATGGCATCGAATTATAGGAATCGGTTTTGAGGAGTGTCAACGAGAGCGACAAAACGTGAGGAGCTTAACCGAAAAGGGAACTGATGCAGATGTAGTGCGCTGTTGGATGGGCAACGACGCAGATGTAATAGGCGCGGCTCTTGGGAACCCTGCCCAACCATCGTGTGCCGTGCTCGTACCTCCTTGCCAAAATCGGCCGGCTCGGCCGCGAAAAAGTTCGGCGACTTGCAGGCCGAGAACGATGCCGTATTGTCACCTTCGCGCCGCCAGGGATATTTGACGATTCAGCACGCCGCCCTTCTGGACGCGAATCGTATAGCTGTCGATTCGCCCCCAACGAAGCCTCTAATGACGGCCGGACTTCGCAACCTCTTCTTTGGTGTTGTGCGTCTGATGACAACACTTCTTGTGCCAGCGTTCGCCGCTCAACCGGATATGCGTCATCGCCGGCGAAGTGTCTACGCGTCCAACAGGGCTTGAGCCATCGTTAGCATGTCCCTTCGTCTGAGCTTGCCGCAGTCGTGATGATTTGTCGGACCCTGGCAGGGTATCTCGACGTGCATCCACCATCCTTTCAACTTCGGGAAATCCCCCGCCGCGGCGGCAACCCGGCGCGTATTCTTTGCGGTGGCCCAGGGCAACGGCATATCAGCGGCGTTGTCCTTCCACTCATCCTTAGGCACTCTCAAGGGAATGTTGATGTCGTTGCCGACGCAGAAAGCCATGATTGCGACCACTGGCAGCAACACGTCATCTTTTGGGATCCACAAATCGGTAGTCGTCGTACTGTCTTTGCCGCCGCCGGTAAACCCGACCATCTCAATCTGCACCGCAGCCTGCGCGTTTGCTAAGCAGGGTCCAGTACCAACCAGCGCGGCAGCTTGTACATTTAGCGGCCGGCACTGAATGATCTTTCCCTCGCCCACGATGAAGTGCGGTGGGCTGAACTTTCCCTTCAGCGCGGTAAATGACCCTTCAAGCGAACCTGATTCTGTCGTGTGAAGGACGCCAATCTGTGTGTGCGGATTAAGGGCGACGAATGCTTTGCCGCCGGGCCGCGGAATCTCACGCTGGTCGACGGTAAAATCGAAAATCTTCTCTGGCCTGGTGTCCATTTCTTTTTCTCCTTGACGTTATCGGCTGACCACTAACTTCTAAATTTGAGAGGGAGGTCAATACGCTATACCCTCAGCGACGGGGGAGTTCATCTTACAGGTTTTAAGGATACACCGTCAGTGGCAACAAGCAATCCCTGGATGCCATCACCTCTCACACATGTATGTCAATTCCGGCAAAGTATTTCCAGCCGCGTTGGATTTATGTCCTCGGCCTGTTCGAACAAGGCGGAGGATCGGTGTGGGAGGGCTGTCAATGTGTCGTTAGTCTCACTTCGCAAGTGACCTCTGCGAAAGAGTTGGTTTCTTCGGTCCGAGCTCATGGTCCGAGCGCCTCACTTTGATGCTCGGCACGACTTCGCAAAACGCCCTATTGCGTCGAAGTAAGGCTTGCCACCGACGATGTAAGTCGAGTTGTGAGGCGCCCCCTCAACTTCATAAAACTCTTTGGGCTCGGGAGCTGCTTCATAGAGACGACGGCCGAGCTTGTAGGGAATAACTTCGTCGGCCGGACTATGAATGAACAGTTTCGGGCAATGCACGCCGGCGATCTTTGTGATCGAGTCCATCTTTGTATGCAGGAACACAGTTGGGAAAAATGGCAGAACCACTGCGGCCATATCCGCCGCCGACGTGAAGCTCGATTGGACTATCAGTCCCGCCGGTTCAACCTGACAGGCCAGATCGATCGCCGGCGCTCCGCCCAGCGATTTTCCGAAGACGATTATGTGGTCTGGCGAAATGCCGCGCGTTTTTGTCAGATAGTCCCACGCCGCTCGAGCATCCAGATACAAGCCCTTCTCGGTAGGCTTGCCTTCGCTCCTGCCGTAGCCTCGATAGTCGATGATGAACACGTCGACTGGCAGATCCATCATCCCGCGAATCATGTCGTACCGATAAGTGATGTTGCCCGCGTTGCCGTGAAACCACAGCAGTACCATCTCTGTGCGAACCGGCGCCGGCACACCGCCGGTCTTGCGGTGAGGGGAGCAGAACCAGCCGTGAAGCCGCAACGCGTCGCTCGTTTCAAAGTAGCACTCTTCTATCTTTGGGATGATCGTTCCGTCGCGGGCTGAATACGATTCGACATCCCAGACGCCATCCGGGTATTTCGAGGGGAAGTAAATCAATTTGTCTTCGAATGCCATGATCAAGGTTACGATCCCGGCGCAAAGCAACAGAATAATTCGAGCGAGCCGCCAGAGGAAACCGGTATTGAACCAGAAGTCTCTGAGAAATCGAATAAGCACATTGCTCCATGGCAAAGGCATCTCGAACGCACACGCGGGCCGGGACCACTTGTTCCGCTTTCTAGCTAGCGCTGTCCGACAAACTTCAGTTTGTCGTCTGCCCGCCAGCTTCGACAAACTAAAGTTTGTCGGACATCGGATGCGTTGCGGCGTCGTGTGTATCGTGGTTCAATCGACACGATGACCAAGATCATGAGCATCGATGCTCTGATAAAAGAAAGGCAACACCTCCGCGGAGAAGGGAAGCGACTGGTGTTTACCAACGGTTGCTTTGATCTGCTTCATCCGGGGCACGTCAGTTACTTGAGCCGGGCTCGTTCACTCGGCGATGCCTTGGTTGTGGCGTTGAACAGCGATCGTTCGGTTCGCTCTATCAAAGGGGAGGGCCGGCCGATCTTGAATCAGCAGGAACGCGCCGAAGTGATCGCGGCGCTTGAGGCGGTTGATTACGTGACGATCTTCGACGACGAAACACCACGCGAGTTGATAGCAGCCGTTTTGCCCGATGTTCTTGTCAAAGGCGGCGATTGGGCGGTTGATGAAATCGTCGGACGTGAAGAAGTCGAAGCCGCAGGCGGCCGGGTTCTGTCGCTGCCCTATATTGAAGGATCGTCCACCACGGACATCATTGAGCGAATCAAGAACCTGCCACTCTAGTCAAGCAGTTAACCTGTAAGGGCGTCCCACCTTAGAAACCACCCGACGCCGCGAGCTTTGCGGTACTTTGCGAGCTTTGCGCAAGGAATCTGGTCGAGAAAGAGAAATACGTTGAACGCAAAGCTCGCAAAGTACCGCAAAGCTCGCAAAGTACCGCAAAGCTCGCAAAGTACCGCAAAGCTCGCAAAGTACCGCAAAGCTCACAAAGTACCGATTTTGATTCCTACTCCTTAACCGCTGCCAATTTCTTCTTCAGCCTTGCCGTCTCCGTGGGCTCGCTGGAAAGCGACAGCGCTCGCTGGTATGCGGCGCGTGCCTGGTCGGGTTTTCCCCAACCTCCGTAGAGATCCCCGAGGTGCTCCTGAACTTCGGCGACATCGGGGAGTTGCCGGGCTGTTTCGAGAAGCGGTTGCTCCGCCTCAGCGTATTTTCCGAGCTTGTAATAAGCGCGACCCAGACTATCAAGGTAGGCTGGATTACCCGGCTCGACCGACACAGCCCTTTGAATCAACTCGAGCGCTTCCTCCAGCCTTTCTCCTCGCTCGACCATCGCGTAGCCGATGTTGTTCAACACCAACGCGTTGTTGGGTTCAAGCTCGAGCGCTTTGCGATCTTCCTTTTCGGACTCAGCGAGTTTGCCCTGGTGTTCCAGCGCTACAGCGAGCGCGATGCGCGCATTCGTGTTTCTTGGCGCAAGCTCAACAACGCTGCGAAGCAATGTTTCCGCTTCCAGGTCCTTTCTCTGTTTGGAAAGAACTGACGCAAGTCTCAGTCGAGCTTCGACCGAGCCGTTAGTGGCCCGCATTACTTCCCGGTAGGCCTTTTCCGCGTCGGCCAGTCTTCCAAGACCCGCGTAGTTGTCACCCAACGAAGTGGTCAAGGTCTCGTCATTCGGCAGCATTGTGAGCCCGGCATTAAGAACGTCGATAGCCTCCTGATAGCGCCCCATCTCGAAATAGCAGCGCGCGACGTGGCAGTAGGCATCGAGCATTCGGGGCTCGATCTCTATTGCCTTCCTGCCCGCCTGAATCGATTCGCTATATCGCCGAAGTTGCTTCAGTGTCTGGGAGATCTCGGTATATATGACTTCGGGCCGCGAGTAAGGAGGGTCCACTTCCAGCGACTGCCTGTATTCGCCAAGCGCCTCTTCCAAACGCCGGATGTTCGCGTAAGCTGCGCCGAGATAATAGTGGGCTGGCGCAAACCGCGGCCTAAGTCGTATGGCTTCCTTCAAAGCCGCCACCGCTTCGTCATAACGGCGCAGGTTCATAAGCATCCAACCGAGCACGGTTCGGGCTCCGGCATCTTCGGGGCTCAGTTCTATCAGGCGGTTTTGTATTTCGACAGCTTCGGTGAAACGCTTTCGTTGGCGTAGCGCCGAGCTGAGTCTGTCGAGCAGCAACACTGAATTGGGAACCGCGACCAGCGCGCTCTTGTAGGCGAGTATCTCTTCCTCGTATCGGCCAACGCCCTTGTACGCCAGGCCGAGTTGCGAATGCGCGAGTTCATAGTTGGGTTTTAGACGGATCGCCTCCTTGAAGGAATCTATGGCTTCTTCAAGCCGCGATCCGCGCCCGTACGCCTGGCCCAAAAGGAAGTGCGCTTCGGCCGATTGAGGATTACTATCAACCGCTTCTTTCGCGAATTTTATTGTCTGGTCGTCCGTTTGCCGCCGCAGGGTCGGCGCCTGGTTCTGTCGGGGTTCGTCTGCCAGCATCGAAGCGCATAAGAATACGCCAACGGCGACTGTCATCAGATATGATGTGAGACGAGGTCTGAATGCCATGTATGTTCTCCCTACCTCAACGCGAAAGGAATTTGATTGATTCGCCTACTTCTTCACGTCCCCCGACAATTTAGCCTTGATTCTCATTGACTGCGCAGTCGAAGTCGAAAGCGAAAGCGCCTTCGTCCATGCCGCTCGAGCCTGCTCAGGCTTTCTCATTCGATCGTAGACGTCACCGAGGTGTTCATGCACAGTCGCGGATGCTGATCCTATCTGTACGGCCTGGCCGAGATACCGCTCGGCATCATCGAGCTTCCCCTGTTTGAAGTAAGCCCAACCAAGACTATCCAGGAACGACGCGTTCTTTGGTTCGGCCTTGACCGCCCTTTGAATCAACGCCACCGCCTCTTCGAGGTGATCGTCGTGCTCAACCATGTGGTAGCCAAGATCATTTAGCGCCAGCGCGTTGTTTGGATCGGTTTGCAATGCCTTCTTCAACAAGGTTACTGCGTCGTTGTGGTGGTCCAGGTGTTCGAGGAACGAAGCAACAACGACGCTCGGGTTCGCGTTCAACGGCATTCGCGACGACACAGGTTTCAGCACACTCTCGATGTCGCTGTTCTTACTGTTCGCATACAGCACCGCCGCCAGGCCAATGTACCCGGCGGGGTTCTCCGGGGCCAGCTTGATTGTCTCGCGATACTCCTTTTCGGCTTCCGCCATACGGCCGAGGTGCAGATACGCTTCTGCCAGGGAGTTGTGAAAGACTGCACTCCTGGAATCGAGCTGGATCGCTTTGTTGAGAGCCTCAACCGCCTCGGCGTACCGGCTCAAATTGTGATAGCCCAGGCCCAGTTCCCATTGTGAAGTTGCATATCGCGGATTGAGCGCGATCGACCGCTTCAGTTCCTCGACTGCTTCATCGGACCGCCCAGACCGCAGAAGCGCGGCGCCTATCTCGCGACGAACCTTGTATGCCTGATCGTAGGCCGCGTCGGCGCTCAACGCCTGCTTATAGGCTTCAATCGCATCATCATACTTCTTCAGGTTCAGATAGGCCGCGCCGAGGTTGTGATACCCGAGAGGATTGCCAGGGCGCAGTCGAATGGCTTCCTGAAAAGCCGGTATCGCGTCCTGATAGTGATTTGCCCGAAACAGGTCCCAGCCAAGATCGATGTACTCGGCGGCATTGTTTGGTTTGATCGCCAGGATTCTTCGATGAACATCGGCCGCTTCAAGATAACGTTCGGTCTCGCGCAACGATAACGCGAGCGATTTGAGAAGCTCGACGTCGTTGGGCAATGCCTGCACCGCATCCCGGTAAGTCGCGATTTCCTCGTCGCGTTTTCTCAGTTCCTTGTAAGCTGAAGCAAGACCCTGATACGCCTCTTTGTAGTCGGGCTTTAGTTGGATGGCTCGCCTGTATGACTCAATCGCCTCCTCGTACTTGTCTTCATCGGAATAGGCGTCGGCTAAATTGAAGTGAGCTTCGGGTGAGTAAGAATTCTCAGCAACGGCTTTCTTTGCTTCTTCGAGTTCGCTGACTGTCGGGTCTTTCTTCGCGGACTCCCTCCCGAATCCTGATTCCGGGGAACGAGGTTCGTCTCCGAGATTGAAGTTGAAGGTAATGGTGCCGATGACCTTTACCGGAACGCCATCGAGTTTAGTTTGCTGAAACGTCCAGCCCTTTGCCGCCTTCGCCGCCGAGTCTTTCAAAAGCGGATGACCTGAAATCACTCGCGTGGCGATCACGTTCCCGATCTCGTCTACGGTCACTTCTACAACTACGCTTCCACTAACTCGAGCCGCCTTCGCGAGCGGCGGATAACTGGGTTCTACGCGATTGATTGCGGATGCTTGAAGCACACCGCCCGATTTGCGGATTGTCCCAGGCGTGTCGTTCTGAACTACTTGCGCCAGTCCGGACGGGGCGAAGACAATAATTGCCAGCGTAACTAACATTATCTTTCGAAGAAGTAGTCTCGATCTCATACTTCAACCTCCGGCTAATAAGCGTGGGAACGGTTCGAGCGCGACGGGCAGCATTGTATCACCAAACTGCAACTTGCGTAGCCCGGTTCTTGGAGGAGGCGCGTACGTCAGGTGTGATTGACCTGAGCCGGGAACCGCCCGCGACTCTTCGCCGGAAAAGAAGTGTCCTGAGAATTCCCTGGAACCCCGTAGGGGTAGAATGTTTATAGTGGCGAGCTCCATATGTTGCCAACCCCGTAGGGGTGAAATGTTCCTGCGCTCAACTCTATGCCGCTCCTAACGGAGCTAGGAAGTCCGTCGGCGTCCGTAACTCCTCAGAAGCTCTGGATGGCGGAGGATGATACTGCAAGTACACAGATAACTTCCTGAGCTGGGAGAAGCTCCGCACAGATGAAAACTACAAGATAGTTGCAAGCGT
>Ga0134124_10001047_pt1 | contig 22231 bp, 19 predicted proteins | sample KB304_FD_96880 | JGI IMG/M metagenome (GOLD analysis project Ga0134124, IMG submission 96880) | Terrestrial soil microbial communities without Nitrogen fertilizer from Kellogg Biological Station, Michigan, USA - KB3-0-4 | ecosystem: Environmental > Terrestrial > Soil > Unclassified ... | reverse complement strand
TTGTGTTCAAACACATTCACGAATGCATATCGGCATAGAGTACGGCTGAATTAATTAAACACTACGTGACCTTCGGTCACTACGTTCGCTCGCTTGAAAGATCTTCGATCTTTCTTCGCTTTGCGGCTGGTCTTGCATAAATACAAGCGAATTAATTTTATTTTCCGGTAAATTTCTCGCCATTAGTATAGGTAACTTGGTTTGTCATGTTTTTATTTTTTGCTAAGATCGACAGGAATTTGTTTGCAAGATCAGCCAGTGAGCGACGGATTTGCCTCCGGCGAATCCTAGCGAACGTGGCGCAGCGACCGTAGGGAGCGTAGCTACTAGCGAGTGTCGCATAGCGCCCGTAGGACGCGTATTGCGAAAATTGATTTTTTTATATGCATAGCATATTAATGTATGTCGTGTAGCGTCAGTTCATTTGATAATGTATTCTGTTGCGGGATGAGGGTACCACAGAGAGAAGATTCGTGCAAACGTATCAAAAAATTTAAATTGATCAATTTATTATTTAGCCGCTTTAAATGCAAAAAATGCCGCTCAATACAATTTGTATGCGAACTATGTGTGAAGGCGGGATCAAGCGAGCCAGCTGTACTAAAATATAATCCATCATATTTCGCGCAACAATCCAGGTGGGACAAATTATGGATGCATTTGATGAATAACCATACAGATCGTTATAAACGTTCTTATAACTCATATACAGACAGTTATACATGTGTGTATGATACAGGACCAAATATACTTTTAGTAAATTGTTTCAAATTGCTTGATTGTTACTGTCAATTACCATTTGTTAAATGGATAGATACTGGCACATATTTCAGTATTGTTGACGAACAGGCAGGAAGAATGACAAAATCTCATGATGAACATAGAGCATTAACTAGAGCTGCATTTGATATATCAAGATGCGAGGAATTTAATTTATGGTTCAAGGGGTTTATTATTGGTCTTAATTATAAATGTGATTTGTGTGGAGAAAGATATGAAGATGGGCTGCCTTCGATTGAAATGGTTGCGGTGCATCTACTTACGTGCGTTCAGCAATCGACGGAATAAATTTGAATTTTTTATACATCTAGCATACTCCTATGAGCATACCCCTTACGCCTCCTATGCCATCGTTTGATATAGAACGCGAAATAAGTAAAATACCTATATGCCACGGCAAACCGCTCACCAAAAAGAGATACATATTTGAATACCCCGGCATACAACGGATAATTGATTTGTTTATGTATTATTATGTTTGCGATAAATGTGAACACAGTGATTTTGGATGTATGATATGTGATCGACTACACGTGACTTCGTCTATAATAGAACATTATTCAGGCGGGCCCGTAGTCAACGCAGCAGATTTTATATGGGATCATTTGCACAAGAAGCACGTGAAAGATTCTACCATCTTCTCATATGGATACATTGAGTATAAGAGTAGATATCAACCAAAAAGAGCTGAAATATGTTGTTTGGATTTATTAAACAACTACTGCCAATTAGAATTTATTAAACAAGCAGATACTGGTTCAAATACAGAGACTATAATAGAAGCAGTTGAGGATACAATAAGTGACCAGCACCAGCGCAGATTAATATTAATTGGGAGCGTAAAAATAACAGGACACACTGAGTTTTGCGGATGGTTCTGTAAATTCATAGAAAATTGTAACTATAAATGTGTGGGATGTAAAATGAGGTATGAAGACGGTTTGCCGTCAATTGAAATGGTTGCGGCACATATTTATGAGTGCACGGCGCAATCACAGTTTAATGAAATCAGACAGTGAGCGGCGTGCGAATAATTATGTTCGCAGTATCAGCCGCGAAGCGACGGTGTTCTCCCGCTATGCTCCCTACGGTCGCCACGGGAGAACCCTAGCGAGTGCCGCATAGCGTCCTACGGACGCGTATTGCGAAAATTGATTTTTTATTCATCGATTAATACATAACTCAAAATGGAGTGTTGCAGCCGCCGGGTAAAGAAAACCATATTCTGCTCCAATAACGATTGTTTACACAATATAATTAAGGAATTTACTGATTACTTTGTGTGCAGATTATGTCCTAGATTCTGGTTTTCTTGTAAAATATGTTTAGGCAAGGGCGCAATATATCATATTGCAGTTGGATATAAATTCCTCGACAAGCATAGGTTGGATAGTAATCTTTTGTCTCATTTGTGCAAGGAACATATTTCGGCCGGAAGTGTTATCGAATGGGAATCATCAGCAATCAGTTACACAAACTACTGCATACTCAAGCATGGTGAAGATTATAAATCAGTGGATATTGGATGGGGAGGGTTGTTATACAATTATAGCCAATTGCTATTTATAAAACAAATGGACATGGATATCAATACTGAATGCGTGGTGGAAGGATTAAAAAACAATTCTGCGGAGTGGAATGAGAGGAAGGTTGAAAATGCTTTAATAATAAGCTATTTTCCAATATTTTGGGACGATTTTTATGCTTGGTTCGTTGAATTCATCATGAAATGCAATTATAAATGCACAAATTGTGGGGAAAAATATGAAGACGGGCTGCCATCGTTAGAAATGGTGAGTTTGCATGTTCGCGAATGTTTTCTTGAGTCAGATCAATAGTTTGTATTTTTTATCTATTAAAATTAAAATTGGATATATTTAAATTCATTGCATAATAAATTATCCATCCATGCGTCCAATAAATAGAGAACTCGATATGAGTAATATTATTGTATGCTGCGGAAGAAAACAAACAAGGAAAAGATACTCATCTGAAACATCAAAATCAAATATATTAATAAATTTATTCGTATATTATTATAGCTGTGATACATGCGGCAATGGTGATTTTTGGTGCATATTATGTGATCAATTATATGGAAAACCTTTTATGATATGTGATCATCCAAACATATTTGGAAAGAATGGTAAAATGTCAATATGGAATCATTTGTCGAGAAAACACATAAAGGGCTGCGATATATTTCGAGATGGATATACGATTAGGCCTATACGATATAATGGCGCAGAATCTACGATTATTGCGGAAGAAATGGCGAAAATACATTGTTCGGGATTAATAAATAAACACTGCCAATTATTATTTATTAATCAAGTGTCTATTTATGAAAATATCAAAATAATAATAGAAGCGGCAAACGATATAATAATTGACTATCAGGTCCGTGAATTATTGTTATGGGGATCGATTGATGTAACTTATTCGAGTGATTTTTATGATTGGTTTACTAAATTTATGGAAAATTGTAATTATAAATGTGCTAGATGCGGAATGATATATGAGGATGGAATGCCAGCATTAGAAGTCATTGCAGAACATATCTACGATTGTGTAACTTTTGCTCAAGATACGAAAGACGTTCCAATGATTCGCAAAATTATTGCTTCGACTCCCACGCAAAAAGTTCTAAAATGACAAATTATTATAATTAGGAAATATTAGATTGATAGTTTGCATTTTTTGTATAAATATCATATTTATATAATATTTTAATTATATAATATTCTTATCGTGTATAACACAGAATATAAAAAATTGTTTTAATATATGTAGTCTAAATAACGTTTTGTCTGCTGAAAATACATTCGCCGCACTCGCGGAGAACTTGCAATTAAAGATACTCATATTTTAAGACTAAATGTCATTTTGCTTATAGTCAATTTTTTCCTATAATAAAATTAAGGTTGTCCGCGAGTGCGGCGAATGTGTTATTTACAATATTCAGACCAATTTGACTAATTATAAGCTATTGTAATTATGGAAAATTAGGTTTTAAGGGGTCTAATCCGTTATGATCTTTTGGATTATAATAGTTTAAGGTATCATCTTCTAATTCAAATTCATAAATACGATTATTTCTATCTATATTTTTTGTTACCCGTTTAATCTTAATTTTATAACCTAACGCTATTAAAATGTTATTCACTACAGGAAGAATGTATCTAGCCGATGGTTTGTCAACCTTATTAGTCCCGAAAAGTTCATTTTTCCTATCAATCTGCGAATTTATATACTCCATCATTTTAACTGGAAATTCTTCTGTTTTGTTATACAAATCAAATATCTTACGAATTCTAACATACGCCACTTTATACATATATGGGGTCTTTTTCCCATCTAGCCGTTCTTCGTCCGTCATTCCTCTCAATTCATTTTCGCTGAATATCCCAAGTGCCTCTATTGGATCATCGCGGTATCGTAAATATTTATTCATCAACAGAGCATTCTTATCCGTGTACTTTTTTACCCATTCTTCATTCATTTCACCGTTATATCTATATCTGGCTCTAATGATATATTTATTGAATTTGGCACGCTCACCGCCTGTCATCCGCGGCCGCTTACATATTTCTGAAAACTCTTCTTTGGTCAGCTCTTCGGCTGACGCTATTTCCTTAAACTTCACTGATTTGAGCTTCTCAGATATGGTGCTAAGTGCGGAATCTACATTTTTAGACTCAACTGCGTTTAGTTCTTCAATAAATTCGAATTTAGCGCCGATTCTACACAACCCTTGGATAACCTTTTTCATAACGTTACGGCGTTGGCTGTTATGATATACGCGACAATTTATATCGAACTGAAGCAACGGATTATCTAAATTTCGGAATTTAAAATCTCCATTATCATCCCGACCTTCGAACTCATCCAAAATTGCATTCTTTGTTTTATGGCTTATTGACTGTTCAGCATATTCAATTACGTCAGAAAACGTGCGCGGAAGTATATAAGTTCTGCAATTACCAAAATGCATATAATATGTTTTCGTCCTTATATTTCGTGATCTACGCATTGCTTGCAGTATATCATTGGCAAGCGGGCCCAAAGAAGTAATGTAAACGAAACTATAATCAAAATGCTCAGCATTGAAGTCAACTCCCGCCCCAACGGATGGAGATCGTATTACACAATCAAACATAGGCCAATAGTTTTCAACATCCCCAATTGCATTATCATAATCATCAGATTCAGAATGGATTTGTAATATTTTAATGTTAGGCAGAGCACCCTTAATAAAAGCACACATTTCTTCGCAGTATTTGGGCCCACTAGATGTAACTATCTCTACCTTTTTCCCGTCGCGTAGTTTTGTAATAATCTCCATGTCGAATGTGGCTCTTTTTGCAGCTATCCTAACAATGGGCGAATACAATTCAAGTGGGGTATTTTGCAGAATAAAGTAATTTCGTTTGCCTAGAGCATTAACCGCCGTAATAATCTTGTCGTCGAGCATACCGTCTAATAGGATACTTCTCTCTGCATTGCGGAAAAGGGCTTCTAGACGATGGCCATTGTATCTGGCTTCCCGTGTCAGTTTACTCAAATATTGCATGCAGATAGAATTAATTTCATCACAAACCAGCAAATCCAGTTTCTGATCGCGCATATTTATCCTACCCACCGATTCATATTGTATCAATATCCGCGGATGGTCTTTAAGCAGTATTTCTCCCTTCAACTCGTCGTATATCTCAAATCCCAATGCGAGGTATTTAGGCCGCATATCTGCTGTTAACGAGCGACGATGAACAATAGACACTATGCTTGCAGTGGCATCCAAACTGCGTAGATATTCAAATAATGCTTTTGTTTTTCCGGTTCCCATCGGCGACGCTACTGCAACATGCTTTTGATGAGCCATTATGTCTACCAACGATTGTAGATACTTATCGGCCGAGCTCATATGTGGGTTCTTTAGCAAACGTTTTAATCCCGCTTGGCATGTTCTGATCAATTGCTGAATCATTATAATCTTTGCCAATTTCGCTTTTGGATTAACATGCACTTTCACGATGTTATCGTCACTTTTCATTTCCACTTTCCAGTTTGTCTTATCTCTATGACATCTCATTATTACAGTGCCGTTTGCATGAATAGTAAAATACTGATTGTCATTATCATGAATTCTACAACAAATACCACATGGAAGCGTACGATCATTGGTTGTTTGAATAAGGCTATCGCCAACAACTTTTTTAACTCGCAAATTAGGATGATGCTTCTCAATGTAATCACATACTTTCTTTATGTATTCTTGCGAATGATGGTTGGTTATGTTCTCAATGGCTTTATCAGCGTTCTCACCAATTTTACTACAATACGGAGCCAAACAATGGAATTCTTTTGTATCTTCGCTAATTACATTAACAAGGGTTTTATAGTCGAATGGTTCGTCTTCATCTTTTATAACCAACCTGCCTACATCGTTTCCATTCTCATATTTAGGTGATCCCATAATACGCAAACTGCATATTGAATTATACACGGCCGTATCTATGCATTTCGCTAATTCCGGATCAGAACCAAGGCGCTCCAAACATTGTTCCATCTTGCGTTCTATGTAAAGAGGTATACATTTCGCATGGCTGGATACAACACTCACATTGTAGATTAAGTGTGTAGAATATTTGCCGTCTCTATCACACGTCAAGGTTTTATAATCCGGATTATATATTCCTTGTGAATTGAAAACTTCTATCATGTTTCCGTGAAACAAATCAATAAAATCTTCCATGGCAATATTGTTATTTTTGAATATTTCAGACTTACCATCAAAGTCAAAATAAAGTAAATGCCTTTTGTTATCGCTATTGTTACATATCATCTCGTGTATCTCATGATTCTTCCATCTCGTTTTTTCGATGAATTCAATCATCTTGTGTGCGGATTCAAATCCATGATGGGTATTACCAACATGTGGAATAAATTCTCTGACCGCAAATGGGTGACTAATCGCTCGTTCATATCGTTTAATTTCCTTCTCTTTTTCTGCTATTTTTGTATTTTTTGTTTCCATATTAAAGTCATTTTCATCATCAAATAAATTGTCGGAATAATCTATCTTATCTTTCATATAGTCGGATATCATTCTGATGTTCGGTTGTTAACTATTCGTTCGTTTGTGTACTGTTGCGAATAATTGATGAAAGACGGAATAATTTTTTATCTCCTAAATTTAAGAAATTAATTAATAATATAGATCTTGCTCGAAGAATATTAATTAGTATATTACACGCAATAAACTTTTTATTACAAAAAATAATTAATTATGGGAGAGAATAAAGAGCCCGAAAAAGGAGATATTGTAGAAAAATGCCCCCGTACTACAGACCGATCTGAAAACGATCGCAAACATTATTTAAGGAATCTGGAGAAAATCAAAAAACAAAGGAATAATTATTACTACGAAAACAGGGATAAAATATTGGAAAAAGCTCGCAATAAACGAGCCAAAAATGCAGAAATAAATCATAAACGCGGCAGACCCCCAAAATACACAGATCCTGCGAAACCAATATGTATGAATGAAAAAATATTAATAGATTCATCTTTATCTTGAAATTTACCTGTATGTGTTTTATCTTTAATATGTTTTACTTTCATTTAAACAGTTAAGCCGCATCCCCGAAATACTCCTGGATTTTCTCTTTGCATACCCTCAAAGCCAGGGGGTTCAAGCAACTAAGTGTGCCGATGCAATATCCACCTATCAAACACGTAAATTCAACATTATATATTGCTGGGATGTGTTGCTGCACCATCGATGATGAGACGGTAATTATCATAATTGGATATGTTTTGCCACATTCAACCAAAGATATACCAGAGATGATTTTACCAACACGAAGTTCAGATTCGCGCACAATGATAACAAGTCCGCCAGATCCTCCATCCGCGCCCATTTGATATATACTATATTTTCCTTTTACAGAACACTTTTTTACCATGCATACATCATTATCCTCAACCGCACGTGTGGTCATTTGCGACTTGACCTCCATGTATCGTTGCATAAACCCGCGCATGCAGTTTTCTATCATTTTGGCGACACTTGCCGACACCCCTTCAAATGATACTTTTTTTATGCCTACTGCGGTATTCAAGGGCGCAGGCGGACGTGCGATAACAATAGAGCTGGAGGACGGATCGAAACGAAGAAATAAATTACCCGTATCGATACTTGCGCCTGCCGCACTTTCGCGCAGATCATCAATGACTAAAACCCCACCAAACACACACGACTTCGCCTCTGATCTGTTAGTGTCAAGCACGATAAACCAATCGCTGGGGAGCTCGAATTTGATGTCGAGCAAAGAGGGGGTTGTTTCGATATTCATTCCAAGGTACAAAGTACTATAAACCACTGTTATACGTCTGTATGCTTATTGAAAGCCAAATTCATTTTTTTGGTGTCACGCGGCTGGCGCCGCTACACCCCGCTCGGCTCGTGCAAGCGCCTTCGCGTCTGATTTTGTATATAAAAAAATGATCCAGTATTAGCCACGAAGCGACGGCTAGATCCGCGGCGAGAGTAACGAGCCATAAGCGGATCTGCCTAGCGAGTGTTAGCGCAGTATTTTGCGATGATGTAAATTTCATGTGAATCCTTACAATATCCTCGCCGATCGATAACAATGCATCTCCATCTATAGTAATACTTCTGCACAACCAGCCACATCCATAATTTATGCAACATACAAACATACCACATTTGCTGGGCAATTACTTTAGGCGGAAAGCAAATTCCGTTTTCCGATTCACATGAGCTCACACATGTTCCAATAGATAAATTTCTGCAACACTTCATATTGCACAATATTTGAGTAATACGCGGGCTAATTTCGAATCTTGCGCCATATATATGAATCAGCCACGCACGGATATTTTGAAATTCATCTGGCAAATCCAATATGTTATTATAATTGATACTTAATTCGTTCAACGATTCTAATTCGCATAATTGCAGCGGGAACTGCGAAAACAAGTTACAATCTAGAAAAACACGTGTAAGATGTTCAAACTTGCCGAACTCGTCGGGCAATGAATGTAAATTATTATTTGCCGCACCAAAATTCTTTAAAGAAACCAAACAACAAATCTCATCCGGCAAATACGCCAGGCAATTAAAATTCATATACAGATCTCTAAGCAGGGATAAATTTCCTATTTCGGGAGGCAACGCTGAGATATTATTATCTGATATGTTAAGATGGGTCAGTGATGTCAGTTTACCGATTTCAGGAGGCAGAAGGGTTAGCAAATTTTTATTTATATCAAACCGTTCCAAGTGAATTAACATACCAATTTCCGGGGGCAATTCTGTTATCGCATTATCCGAAAGATACAACTGAATTAATCCACCGCCTAACTTGCCTATAGAAGGAGGAATACTAGCAATTAGACCACCCATCATTGATATTCCTTTGGGTATGGGAGTTTTTTCGTGATCTCCGTATGCATATCCGTCGATATGTCTATGAAACTCGACAGTGCCAGTTAGATCCATACTGACGTGTAACTATTATAATTCGATATTCGGATTCATTATTTTTTGGTGTCACGCGGCTGGCGCCGCTACACCCCGCTCGGCTCGGGGATCGGAGATCCCCTGCGCCTTCGCGTCTGGTACTGGCCACATAATTTGGTCGCGAAATTAGCCACGAAGCGACGGTGTTTGCAGCGGCGAGCGTAGCGAGCGGTAGCTGCAAACCCTAGCGTGTGGGCGCAGCGCAGATCATACTTAACACTCCTTCAATATCCGAGTTAATTATACCGCCCTCGGTAAACGCAGTAATGCATTCCTTGTGGATTTCATCAAGCCTTTTTTGTGCAGCCTTGGTGCCATACTTCAATACATAATTCTTTTGCATCCCACCTGGGCTTTCTGAATCTTGTACAATATCATCGAAATCATCTGCTATTTGAAATCCAGTACCTACTAAACCGCCTGCATGCAGTACGCTATTGCGCGCAGCATTATTGCGCGCAGCATTATTGCCCGCAGCATTATTGCCCGCAGCATTATTGCCCACAGCATCACTTGCGCGCCCTATATGCACGATATCATAAGCTAGTTCAAATATTAACCGAAACAATACAGACGTCTTTTCATCAATGAGAACGTCAATATCCTCGCCGCCGGACCCATTATCCACATTCAAATCACGCATTTGACCGCTTACAAGAGTCTTCCCCGCCGCTAGTATCCTTTCGCTAAATTTAATTTTATATTCTTCCGGAAGAAGTTTCTCAGTACTCTCTGCCGGATCGGTATTTTCGCCATCCGTATCAATACTGGCGTTAGTATTCGCATTCATAGAATCACCTGAGCGAAATGCCTTCAGCATCACATTATTTGCCGATGTAAGCAATAACATCCCCGCCATTTGCGCTTTACCAATCCCGTATTTATAATAAATTGACGGCAATCCACGCCGATAGATATCTCCATCCATAATATCGTCAAAAACAAGGCTACTACAATGCATAAGCTCTATACAGGCAGCCAGACACGTTGCAGCAGTTAAATATTCGCGTGCGGAATTATCCACTATTGATAACAAAATAGCGCCACGTAAACGTTTCCCACCCTTTACACTGTCATGCATAATTGGCATAAATTGACCATTTTGGTATCGTTTAATCTCATTCGAGATGCATTCTTCAATCATCTTCGCATAAACTGCAAATTTAGAGGGGATTCTAGCCGATGATAATCTCACCGTGTTTACTGACCCGCTGCAAGCAGATCTTGTCCGCGATTGATCTTCTTTGCCATTTATTATCGAGGTGAGTGCACCTAATATAGAATACCCCTTCTTTGCATAATAACGCATTAAATGTATATTTTGTTCATTCGTTACAATTCCCTTGCCAATGTAATATATGATTATTAAACACATCACTATAATAACTGCACATGCGCCTACTTTTACTGCCACAATCATGCTATCCGGTGTATTGGAGTATATTAACTTCCGTACTTAACTTTTTTACAATATTGGAACAGATAAACTTATTCATCGCTACTATCACCACCGCCGTCACCATCGCTATCAGTATCCACACCCGCATCCATATTTACAAAATTTATATATTCGTCCTCATCAAGCAGTTCATATTCGCCATCCACATCATGGAATATCAATTCATCAATCGATGCAGAATCTGTCTCGCTGTCCGATAATGAATGTTCTTCTCCGGCGCCATGCATATTCGCATGATATGAAAATTCACGCCGAATTTTCTCTGCGTCCATTGATTTCTCTATCATTAAAGGGTTATTGCGATAACATCCTATTGTCGATGCAATTTTATTCTTTGCAACGTTCTGTAACATAAGATCAAATCCGATCATTAATCCGTCGAGGGGGATATTCATTCCCAAACAAAAATACGTGCGCAGATATGAATGGTCAGCATCCGTCATCACCTGCCCACATTTACATACGCCTAAAACCAGACAACAATCCCTACAGTAATCTCGCGAAAGTAATATTGTTATTTCGCATCCATCACATCTTTTAACCTTATCCGTCTGAGACTCATTTTCGCATACCATGCACGGATACGAACCCCAACTAAATCTGTCCGATCGTAATTCTACATGCCCAAGACTTCCGCAAGCTTCACAATCACAATTAAATCTAGCCAATTTCGTATCAACTAATGTGTCAGTGTTTATTAAATCTCCTGGAACTGAGCAATTCTCTTTGCATAATTCACATATTGTGAATTTGTTTACCCCTCTAGAATCCGTATACATGTTGATAAGCCCGTTTGGCACATGTCGTTGCCCAGGACATATCATCAGCTTAAATGATGCGGAGATGGAATCCCAAACATCATCTTCATTTTCTGTTTCGCGATTCATTTGCGAGTTTCGTATATTAATGCGGCTGAATTAATTTATTTTAAATAAAACTTTCTCATCGGGCAATTAATTTATTTTAAATGAAACTTTCTCACTCAGCCCGAAAAATAATTAAATAATTCGCCCGAAAAATAATTAAATAATTCCGCCGCAAAAATAATTAAATAATTCCGCCGCAAAAATAATTAAATAATTCCGCCGAAAAATAATTAAATAATTCGCTCGAAAAAACAACGCTCATCTATGATGAAGAAGAATCTGATTCGCTTTCGGATTCGCTTTCTGGCTCACTTGTAGATGTATCTGATACGTCTGGTCTATCCCTGCGTGGGCGCTGTACGATATCTGAAGAATCGCTGCTAGATAATGAACAATCGGATTCGCTTTCAGAAGTCGACCCATCGCTATAATCATTGGCCAATATTATTGCATCTTCTTGCAATCCTGGATAAATGTTCTTACTCACATATTCTATGTCAAAACATTCAAATATATGACTTATTATCGCGTCTTTGTAAACAGAACCCTTATTGCGCCATTTATGTGTTCTATGTGGATATCTGTCCTGTCTTGTTAATTGATGATATCCGTCCAGAAAGGTTTTTCTGAGGGGATCAAGACTCATGCCGAAAACCTTTTGCAAATATTTTCTTATTTTAGGGTCTTCTTCCACATGATCAGAAAATATTTCATATATACCGCCGCACTTTATACATTTGTTATCGTAAATGTAATCAGACAATGCATTACCATATCCAAACTGACGGCATCCATCCAAACTACGTATCGAACTATGATCGTTATTCATGTGATGTACAAATATATTTCTGGAAGATCCAATTAAAACCGAATTGCATAATCTACATACAGATACATGAAAATCCATCTTGAACGTCGCATCATCGCAATTAAAATCACGAGCGATTTTTATGTGTTCGATCATGTCGCACAGTTTCTTGTATATCGGTCCACAAGTGAATAATTTGGTCAACGCTGACATTATTGCACCGGAATCATATACATGACCCAATGAAAAACCATCAATGTCGCCAATATAAACCTTTCCTTTTTTAATTGCACTATCTAGTGAATTCGGGTCTGCATACGAACCAGAGTCAATATTAATATGTATTGCAAGACCTAATCGCAATAAACAGTTGTATTTCAGTAATAATACCATCTTTGCGTCATCAATGTTATTTGAATGGAAATCAAAAATCCATCCTAGCATACTGGCACCATTTTTGATGGAAAATGCATCTAATAGCTTATTATACACTTCAGACGGCACTTCTGTGGATGGTATTACTAACGGCATTACGTATAGGGTACGTTGCGGGTATTCGTATCTACGTATGCTGAATTCAATTTTGTGCGAAGCACAAGCGCTCGCTAGGCAGATCCGCCATTGGCTCGCGATGCTCGCCGCGGATCGGCCGTCGCTTCGCGGCTGGTCTTGTGAACAAAAAACATGTAAGCGAAATCAGCCAGTGAGCGAAGGGGCCGAAGGCCCTGCAGCGTTATGTGGAACCACTCTCAGATTCATCAGATTCCGTTTCCGACTCACTTGTAGAACCACTCGTAGATTCGCTTGTAGACCGACGTACGGGTTCATCGTCAGAGCTGCTTATAGAATCAGATGATGAACTCGACCCTGGCCGAACATGCCGAATTATGCCTTCCGCATCTTCATGCAGCCCCGGGTAAATATTCTTCACTATCCAATCAGCGTTGAAACATTCATATATATGTGCGGCGACAATATCTTTGTACGCTGATCCAGTATTTCGCCATCTATGTGTTCTATGGGGAAATTGACCACCACATGATATTTGATGATATCTGTCGAGTGATCCGTCGACGCTGTTCTTATGCGCCACATATTCTGAATAATCAATGAAATTATCACGGTGGGCAATGTCAGAATAAATATCATATTCAGCGCTGCATTTTATACATTTTCCATTGTGAACATAATCAGACAAAGCATGTCCGAGTGAGAATGGTCTATCTTTGTTTACGTCGGTTAATTCATAATGTTTTTCATATATATGACGTCTGAATGCATAATCAAGTCCACCACACAACACTACAGAATCACATAATCTGCATACTGATACAAACACATGTAATTCTGTTTCTGATTGCATTCCTCTAAACTCGCGGCTTACTTTTTCATATTTAATTACAGCAGATAATTCTCTACTAATGGGTTCACATTCCAATAATTTCAATACAGCTCTCTTTATCTTCCGCATATTGTACGTGCCGTAATATGCAGAATTACTAGTATTTGCATGTAGTGATTTTTTCATATCATATGAATCATCTGGGTGATCTGCATCATCTGGGTGATCTGCAAAACGTATATCTGCAAAACGTGTATCCAAATTCACATATACCCATATCCCTAAATGCATCAAACACGCAAATTTCAACAACAAAGCCAGTTTGGCATCTTCTATATCCTTGGAATGAAAATTGTTCAAATATATGTTCTGATATCGATAATAATCCTGTTGATCATCCGGCGGTATGTTAGTTCTAATAGCGAATGATTTACATAGCCGTCTGAACACCCTCCCCGGTAATTCGCTTGAATGTATTGAAATGGACATTCCACAACGCTTGCTAGGATTCTCCTGTTATGCTCCCTACGGTCGCCACAGGAGAATGCCGTCGCTTCGCGTCTAATCTTGCTACCAGAAGTTAGGTGCAAGTATGGATTGTTATACGATAGGCGGATTCAATATTTACGCTACAAAAAATATACCTTAGCACGCAGACTAATCACCGCCATCGTCTTCATTATCCTCTTCTGAATCGTCATCCATGTCCTCATCATCTTTTTCATCATCCTCAGAATGTTCTTCTGATTCATCGCTACTTTCGTCATCACTCGATTCTGCAATCATCTTCCTTGCCCTTCTATTAAAACGTAGATGCTTAAAATCATTCCAAACTTCTTTTAATCCGTATTCCTTTATAGAAGCATCATGTATACTCTCTGCTTCTTTCCATACGGACGCAAATTTTCCACCCACCCTATCCATATCTCCATGTGAAGTAAATAAATGCGAAAGGACTATTTCTTTGAATGGATTAAATACTGGTTTAGGCGCTTGTTTTCCATACAATGCGTATGTTCTATATCTGCATCCGGCAATCGCTTCCAAGTCCTTATTTGTCATGTTTTCATATGTTTCTCCGCAAATTAAACATTCTTTATCCGCTTCCGGCTCATTATATTTGTTTTTATCTCCTTTGAGATTAGTAATCCATTTTGCAGTTGATTTAATCTTTGATGCATGTGGTCTAGAATTACATATATATGAGGCGAGATTGGGATCCATATACGTTGAATTAACAGATGGAGTTACCGAGCTTCCAAGGGGGAAGTGGTGTAATTGGATATGTAAGCTCCATATGTTTTTATTTCCCGCTAATACTACACTATTGCAAATTCTGCATATAATAATCCACATTTTTAACCATGTCCTTTTTCCGGCGCCAGATTGCTGCGTATGTATTGATTCAGCATTCGTAGTCAATACATTACATCTAAACTGCCTAACCAGTTTAATTGCTCTAATTAGTTCTAACATGTTTTCTGGTGGAATTTTCATTAGCAGATTGTATACAGCAGTTGCTATTGCACCACCATTCATATGTCTCCACACATATATATGCCCCTTAGAGAATCCAGAATCTATACCGCTGCCAGATGCAATGTGTAACAGTGCTTGTTCATACTTTTGCAAATCGACGATGCTAAACATGATTCCATCTCCAACCATCATAAAATATTCATTCATTACCATAATATCCGTGAATATTTCTTCCGTGGTCATTGTAGCGTAAATCTCTGCCCCTCCAACTTTAGACCGTATTTTAATTTCCTTCGCAATCAGTTGTGCGAATAAATCATTCCACACTTCGTATGGAATATCTCCTGCTGATATCACTTGCATAGCTCATACAAAAAAACATTGATAATTCAATATTTTTCCTACCCAATCACATACCCGGTGCGGGAATTGTTATCATGTTTTTGTATCTTTTAGCGTCAGAATGCTTTTCCAACAAATGATTCTTAATCGCTATAATCAATGCATTCGATGCATGTCCTTTATGAACAAACAAACTATTCACCTGATCGGGTGCTGTGCACACCATACCACAATAATTGTATTTGCGCACTGCATGTAAATCTTTCTTGCCGAATGCATCATACAATTCTCCACAAATTAAGCATTCCAGCCCTCCCTGTTCAGATATTATGCAATAATCCGCCGGATGGTGGCCGAGGTGGTTATTTAAAGGTGTATTTACGTGGATTTCAGTTACATGTCGTAAGCCAACATCGCCTTCATACCCCCCAATAATGATATCGCCGCAGATGTTGCATATCGAAATACCCATAAACATACGTTTTGTCACCATTATAAATCTTTTTGATTTCTTGCCGTGATTAAATTTTTTCATCAAAACATACGCCTTACATATCTCAAGAATCTGATCAGTAAAATCACTCAATATTTCTTTCAACAATTTGCTCCAGTTATATCCATCAAATGTTGTATATGATACTTTACCAGTTTCTGTATTTATTTCTATGAAGGATTCTCCAACGTATAAATAACATCTCATCATTATCATATTTGCATAAAACTCATTTTCCTTAGTATGGTTGTAATAGTAAATTGCCCTGGGGTGCGGCAACATCGCTTCAAATAATCCATCGTATAATTCGCCCTTTACATCGCATTTTTGTATTCTAATGGCCATGATTATATTTCTGATTTAGATACACAAAATATGTATAATTCAATATTTCATTCTACTCTATGCTCTCAGCCTTGCAGATTATACATCTTTTTGTATAATATTGGATCAGAATGCTCGCACAACATATGATCTTTTATTATACATAATACAATATGCCTATCTTCTCTCCAACGTATGTTATTATGAGAATTATAATGTTTTCTTGGGCATGTTGAATAACTACAATAATTGTATGTGCTAATAGCCTTCCAATCTCTCTTTTTGAGTGTTTCATATGTTTTTCCGCAAATAATGCAGTTAATTTGCCCATCTTCCGTAATTTCAGTATAGTTTGCTGGATAGTGAATAAAATGATCATTTGTGTCATATACACGTGTTGAAAGATGATATGTAATAATATGCTTTAATCCTAATTGTTGGCATCCGCCAATTACAATATCGCCACATACATTGCAAATTGTAATATTCATATCCACACATTTCGTTTTCTTGTTGAATTTAAATTCTTCCATTAATTTATGTGCTGAACATATTTCTAGTAATTTGGTCTTGGCACATTCTAATATTTTATTTAGTAAGGACATATTTTCTTCTCTGCTATAACCATATTTGTTTTTGGTTATAGATATTACTTTACCATTTTCGATATCGATCCCCGCGGACACATTTTCACCGATGTACAAATAACACCCATAAAATATCATGTTTGCATAAAATGTTTCGTCTTGTGATTTAAACCTAATTGGTTTAACAACTGTTGGCAAAAATAATTCAAATAATTGATCATATAAATCCCCGTTCACTTCATTTTTTTGTATTCTGATAGACATTATGTGATTTCCTTATATTCGCGTTACAATATGCTTATCTCTATATCAAGTTCAATTTCGCGCTGCGGGGCCTTCGCCCCCTTCGCTCGCTTGCTAGGGTTTGAACGCTCTTGCTCGCACCGACCCCGTAGGGGTCTCCCCTTCGGGTGCTCGCCGCGTTCAAACACCGTCGCTTCGCGGCTGATCTCACACTCAGACGCTATTACATAGAGAATTAAGTATTACTGTGAATGTTTGCGAAACTGTATTGCTCGTCCCTGTTTTTCTGCCTTATGATGCGCGCGAGTACGAGAAGATGTGTTTCCGGATGAATAATAGTATCTTTTGCCATTTTGCCCCCATTTGTAATATGGTCCGTTCGAATCCTTTCCACGCTGTACAGGCATTTCGCTGATAAGTGTATAGAGTATATATTTATGCGCACGAAATATTGAATATTTGTTATATAGATATTGAATATCGCATTTGCGTGCTATGTCAGAACAAAAAGACGATGTGTTTGAACATATTATTTGCACCATACATGATATTGAACACCATATGCAAACACAAACGAGAGTCGTAAAAGAAGGTATTCCCATTACTCAGCTGGGTACATACATGGATGTATACCCATCTTCATTGGCCGGCCCTCCAACAATAGAAAAATATGGCAAGGATAGATATTATGCGCTTGGATATTCCCCGTTGCATACTAGGATGGAAACTATGTACAGAACTCTTTCTTATCAAAAGAAATTACCGGTGGAAACATTCTGCGCGATTGTTACTGGATTGCCAAAACAAATATCAAACCTTACTGATATGTATAATGAATTAGTGAGGTTGACTAACATACTGGAATTGCCTTCTTGTGAAATTAGTCTTAATTTCAAGTATACACTATGGAGGAATGTGGTTGCTATGATTATTGAAGTATTTTTAGATCAAATGCACGTTGCAGATGCAAATAATGCACATAACGCACATAACGCAACCACGGAAATAATCATGCGAACCGCATTAAGCGACATTAGAGGAATAATTCTTGCACATGAAAGCGAATCTGGTGGGCCCATGAATATCCAAGGATCATTGCATATTGTTACACGGGGATACTCTTGCGACAAACCGCCCACAGAGCGTCAGAATATGAGAAGCGATGTTCCATTCTCGATAATAAAAAATAATATGGCATCATCCCTGCTTAACATCGATTCTGTGAAGAAAACACTGAATATTTTGGAAATTGCGTCTGCCATCAGCAACCGTCCAAATATGTCTTCAGCATTGCCCCATTCTAGCAGAGATGCATCACCCAAGCGCAAGTAAACTTATGTATGCACTTAGGTATGCGAAATGAATGTATCATAAATTTCATGTCCGCAAATAGCATCCCCACCTGAGATTTCATTCCCCGGTGAGAATATCCATACTTTTTTACCTCGCAAAAGATATTCAGGTATACTCCAATTTATTTTATCGTATACGCTTACTGGTATTAAGAACGCAATTGCGGCGACGGTTTTTTCTTGGCTTTCATCAGATACGTTACTTAGCCCACTATCTTCTAATAGATTCATTCGGTGCAAAATATCTAAAATCGACTTCTTTTCATTGGTAATTACCTTCATTCCAAATTCGCCAACGTATTTACGGCCCTTAGTAGCCCCTTCCTCTAAATTAATCATGTCGGCCGGAATGGAATCCCCTCCTCTGTAAAATTCCAATTCTTTCTTGCCTGATTTCCGCCTGACTAACACAGAGACATCTCTGCCGAGTAAATTTACATATATGATTTTGGAGTCTTTCATATCTCCGTGGGTAATGGATCTTGTTTGTGCTGCACTCATGCGAATACTGCTTTGCAAACAGTCGGCGGATGGCAATGGTTGCTGTGGTAATGGTTGCTGTGGTTGCTGCGGTAATGGTTGTGGTAATGGTTGCAGTAGCGGTGCCGCCGGTTGCAGTAATGGAGGTTGCTCAAATTGTATTAAATCTTCTGCATTTGCTGTCGTAACAACATTATCAATATTTACCATATTATCTACAGCGTTTGCAACATTCACCGAGTTTATTGGATACTGCCGTGGAGTGATAGCAATATATCGTCTCGCAAAATGTTTGTTGATCATGTCGTTTACGTCACTCGTTTCTATCGCTTCTGAATTCATGTTTTCGTGTAATTGTCTTCGTATATCTCTATTAGTCCACTGTAACCCCGCATCCATATCATCCGATTTATTGGCAGACATTTTATATCCTCTTGGTATTTCCATATATCGTCGTATATTATCAATATGTATATTATCTCTATTAGCATACTCATTATCAATAATTCTGCTATTTTCTAAACGCCCGCCAAACATATTATTAACATTATTGTAATGAATAAATTCTCTTTCCATGTTCCCGTGTCTGAAGGCAGGATTGCTGAACGGGCCTTCATTTGTGGCGCATACTGATCGTGCGGCGTCCAACGCGTCTGATACCATTAAACAGAACGCATTTTCGATAAACTTTCCACCTTTTTCTATAATTTCTCCTACTTTCGGGAAGTTGAATTCCGGAGCGCGGTTTATAAATATGGGATTAACAGGTATAAATTTGCGTTCCATCTGCATGTATTTTCCGTCAGACTGCATGTATTTTCCGTCAGACTGCATGTATTTTCCGTCAGCGGTGTTGCGTCTTCGCATAGATCAATTAAACCGGTCAATTTAAATTGGTATATATTATAATATATACTTTCTATACAACGTATAGCATATACAAAAAGATGAATTATTCTTTAATCGCAATAATAGTAATAGTAGTCATATTATCTGCATATTTTATGCGGGGACATATTAGTGGGGGATCAGTTGTCGAAGGATTGACAGCTAGCGTTCCCGCCGCATCGTCTGAAGAATCAGCTGGATGTGTGAACGGAGTATGTAGTGTGCCAAAAAAGAAGAAAGTTAAAACAGATTAATAATCATATATGATGTAATCATATAATATATATATTATACAATCACGTGAATACGAATATGCAGCAGATAAGAGCGCATGATATGCACCCAGAGGATATCTATCATCCGTACTTAGATACACAATTTGCAGGCGGTGCTATTGCTCACAGCAATATTGCCCGCCAAAATAGCGCAATTCCAGCATTACATCCCCGAGATAACGGACGGTGGCAATCAAATCCGTGGATGCGAGAACGCGAACGGTTAGCCAATGGAGAACCCGTTCCAGGAATAAATACGCCTCTATATACACAATTTATGGTACCTGCACATAGACCCGGATCAACGCCTGATGGTATTATTTACCAATCCCCTCATTGCGGATGTGTTGATTGCCGAACAGGTGGGTTGGGGTTAAGCAAAGATTGCGATGGATATTATATTGCAAGATCAGCAGATCATTATCAAGGAGAGTTTGGCCCCACACTCACGGATGTGTACGGTCCGGCGGCACATGGCGTAAGCGGTTCAGCACGTAATAAGGCGCATTCTAGAGTGATGTCAGGTGCTGATAGTGGAGTTTTATATCCTAACTATGATCCGGAGATGCATGATCAAAGGATCCATACACGCTGGTTGGGGGACAGCGGGCGGCAGCTTGCGCCGGTAGCATTTGGCCAGCCTGTTACATTCCTCTCGGGGTGCGGACCGCATTGCGATGCTAATTGCAGATTGCATAATGAAATTACCGTATTATATAAAATACCAAACACCGGCAGATCTAAAGATCAGTTCGAATTCCGAGAGCGCACAGGATATACACCTATGCAAATGCCGATTAAAGCACCAAGAGAATTGCGAATGAGTAATATTGCGGAATGTAATGATGCAGGACCCGAAATGTGTCTCCACGGCCGTACTGGCGCGTTTAGTGGGCCACGAGGCTCGATTATTGCAGTTCCCGGAGCTAATGCTAATAGCATAATTTTGCCATACAAACCATGTTATAGCAAAATTCTGGCTGATTGTCGGCAATAAGTATATTTTAATACAAAAAATAGTCCTATATTAATAGCTGGAAAATTTCCACGAAAATAAATTAATTGCCGCCGAATTAATTAAACGCTCCGCTACGTTCGCTCGAATTTGCTGCGCAAATCCATCGCTCACTGGCCGATCTAGTATATGAAATTCGGCAGTAATTATTTAATTTTTTGCAGATGTGCAAATAAGTCGCGGCATGTATTCATCAGCAACTCCTTATTTTCATTGATTATTTGAATGCCAAGCAATTGCATCATATCGTCGCGATCCATGTCTAAATCACCGTATTTCTTATGATAGGCCGATGAAAACATCTCCCTCACCGCCAAAAGGTAATCTTCCGCAGTTAGTCTAATGTTAAAATTGTTTTTTCTGGCAATTTCAGGGTTATGTTTCATCTCCCGAATTTTGTGATCAAATATCCTTGCCACATGCTCATTGATAAATAACACAATAATATGGGTAAGAACATCAACCGAGAAATCCAAATATTTAACGGCAGATTCGTCGATATCATCTGGATATTGTGTATGTGGGGTGTCCCCAAATATCATTGAATGATCATCCACGCCATCACCAACGCCGCCATTCACCATAATACATAGCGAAGGAGAACATAAAGTGAAAATAACGTCTCCTAGCAATGTATACATGTTGTCGGTGAATGTGATACCGATTGCATTACTGCATGCAGCATCGCTCTTGGCATCGGTTACCAGTTTGTAATCATTGACAGTACCATCAACCAATGGGGGCAAATCATCATCTATATCATCTATACTATCAGTAGTGTCCGCATCGTTCACATCCGCATCGTCCGCATCCACACCATCTTCACAACTCGTGTTGCTAACCACACTATTTTTCGCGCGATTAGTAACTGCAACCAAAGCGGCCGCTGATATTTTTTCACGTTGCCTTACTGCTTTCTGTTTCTCCATTTCAGCAATGTATAGGTCAAT
>Ga0134124_10001046_pt1 | contig 22247 bp, 18 predicted proteins | sample KB304_FD_96880 | JGI IMG/M metagenome (GOLD analysis project Ga0134124, IMG submission 96880) | Terrestrial soil microbial communities without Nitrogen fertilizer from Kellogg Biological Station, Michigan, USA - KB3-0-4 | ecosystem: Environmental > Terrestrial > Soil > Unclassified ... | reverse complement strand
TCGTCCAGCCCTGATAAGAGTCACCCTGCTGAGTGTCCGTCTGGCGAGCGATTCCTACGTCGCCATCCAGCTTGTCGAGCCGCGCTGCAAATGGGATGACACTCGCCTGAACGGTGTTGTCGCTTTTGTGCATCCCCGGTCGAACGATCAACAGAACTCCCGCGGCTGCAATAGCGAGGATGCCTACGATAAAGACCGCCAATGCGGCCCCTGGTGATATTTTTCCTGACTCATTTTTTAACATTGCGTTACCTCTCTTTGCGTTCTTCCGATGAAATCCTGTGGTTTGAAAGGCAAAGGGTGTTCCTGAATTCTCAGGAGAAATGCACAGGCTGTGAGCCGGATTGAGCCGTTTCAGGCGGTCTTTATGCTAAGTCTGATAGTTAGCACGATGCAGCGTACGGTTCTGGGTTGAGTTGACCGGACTTGATTCACCCGGCAAGTTCGTACTCCTGTCAGTCCTTCGCGTGCTTTGCGGTCCTTTGCGCCTTTGCGCTGAGTATTGAGTATTGGCTGAGTGTTGAGTATTGGCTGAGTGTTGAGTATTGGCTGAGTATTGAGTATTGAAGGAGCAAGACCCGATACTCAGCGCAAAGACGCAAAGGGCCGCAAAGCACGCGGGGGTTATTAAGCAACGCAGAATCCGAACACTACCGAATTTTGGGATGCAACCGCAGACTGGACAGTCTACGGTACTGCGATTGTCTGCCTCTGATGAATCTCGAGGAGCAGCCGGGCAAGCTTGGCGGTTTCGTGACGAACCAGACCGTCCTCGTGCAGAACGTCGCGACAAATCAGTTGAAAACAGTGAGTGCGATTTGTCTTTTCTATGACAACCTGTTGAAGCTCGTTTCGCAGGCCGTCACCGATGGCCGCACCGAGTTCTACCTGCGCGGCTCCGTCTGCCAGGTATTTCTCGCGGAGTTCGTCGTTGATCGGCGCAGTGTTCACCAAAGCGTAATCAAGCTCCAGATCAGGACTGTAGTCGAACAACACTCGCAGATGATCTTCGGCGTCAAAGCCATCCGTCTCACCGGGTTGCGTCATAATGTTGCAGATGTAGATCTTGACGGCCGGCGAGTCGCGCATAGCTTCGACGATTCCATCAACCAACAGATTTGGAATGATAGAAGTGTATAACGAGCCGGGACCGATCGTTATCATGTCGGCGTTTTTGATAGCATCGAGCGTTTCCGGAAGCGGCTGACAGTTATCGCTCGACAATCGCAATCGTTTTATGCGCGAGCGTGATTCAACTATGTTGGTCTCACCTCGAATCACTCGGCCATCTTCGAGTTCGGCTACAAGAGCGATGTCTTCAACCGTCGAAGGGAAAATCCTGCCCTTAATCGCAAGCACTTCGCTGCTGACTTTGATGGCTTCGAGGAAATCGCCGGTGACATCCGCCAGCGCGGCTAGAAACAGATTTCCGAAACTATGCCCTGACAAATCGCCTTCGGACTCAAACCGGTATTGGAAAAGCTTTGTGAGTAAGTGTTCGTCCTCCGCCAGCGCAACCATGCAGTTGCGTATGTCGCCCGGCGGAAGTATCTGAAATTCTTCGCGGAGCCTTCCCGAGCTGCCGCCGTCATCGGTGACGGTTACAACCGCTGTAAGCGTTTCGATCCAACTATCATAAACACTGGCGTATGAAACGGACTCCTTGCCAACGTAAGCCTTGAGGCCGGACAGGAGAGTCGAGAGACCGGTGCCGCCGCCGACGGACACAATTTTCAACCCTGCAGTCTTTTCAGTCATTGTTTTGTCTTTGTTACCGGAGCTACGACGGACAGCCTTATTCGTGAACCTTATTCATGGACAAGGTCGAAGCCGAACCCTGTTAGTTGCTGGAAGCTTTCATCGCTTCGGAGGCCGGCAAAGTCGAGGTCGCGACGCGCGTGAGAGCGATGCGCCGGGCGAATACCTATCGCGTGACGCAACGCTTCAAGAGCTTTCGCTACATTGTTGAGGCGGGCATAAGCGGCGGCTAAGGAATAGAAGACGTGATCGGCGCGAGGTTCAACCTTAAGCGCCTTCTCGAACGATTCAATTGCTTCAGCAGTGTTGCCCCGGTTGAACTCGAAGACTCCACGGTCATAAAGAGCATCAGAATTGCGCGGCGTTGAGGGTGTTCGCGCCAGACGCTGCTCGCAAATCGCCAGATAAGTGCGAACGCGCGCTACAATGTCAGCCTGATCGCCAAACTTGTCGAGCAGACCGTGGAACGCAGATTTGGCCGCCACGAAGTCTTGTCGATTAAAGACCCGAAGAGCTTGCTCGAAGGCCCGGACCGCTGCGAGCGTTCCGGGTGAAGGCGGCTTCTTTGGCGGCGCCGGCAGCGGCTTGGGAGCAAATGCCCGTCGTCTCGCAAGCAGCGCCCTCCTCGATTTCGCCTTTGCACTGGAGAGGACCGGCTTACTGGAAGCGGCTTTCGCGACTTTTTTCCCGGACGCAGCAACAGATCGCTTGCCCTTCGAGACCGCGGTTTTCGCGGCGGTCTTTTTCGGAGTGAGTTTTTTTGCTACCGGCGCCAACCGGCTAGCGGGCTTCTTAACAGAAACCGCTTGCTTGCTTTTCTTGGCCTGTGGACGTTTCTTCGCGACCACAGCTTTCTTATTCTTTGAGACCTTTTGAGCTTTTGGCGCCGCCGTGATTCTTCCCGGTCGCGCAGGCTTTCTGGAGGCAGCTTTCTTGCCCTTGATCGCGTGGATTTTTTTGGACGCGGATGAGCGGCTCTTGTTCCCTTTAGTGATAAGGCTACTCATCGGTCTCCTTCGGCTGAGAATGACCTAGCTCCCACATTTACCCTTTGCGCTTAAATCCTGCGCATCCGCCAGTTTATGGGGTCTTTTATATCAACAATTTATCGGCAAGTCAAGAAAATACCTGTCCATTCAGAGCCTTCACAGAGGCCAATTTAGAGAGCCTCGCCCGCCTCCAAGGGGCGGACCGCAGGTTTAAATGGCGTAACGCGTGGACTTAGTGCCTGCCCGATGTTAGATCACCCGCATGTTTCGCCCCAGCGACCCGTAAGATCTGCTATTGCTTTAATTAAAGGCTAGCTGCCGGCTTCCCTTGCAAGGATCGAGCGGCTAACCGTAAAATCTGTCAGCGTTTAACGGTTTTGGACCGGAAACCGGCCGTGAGACCCAAAAAATGGGGAAAGAAGAAGACTCAAAGCGACTTCAGCACGGGCTTCCACTGCTCGGGAAAACTGTGGTGGTCACCAGGGCGCGGGCCCAGTCCGCGGAGATCACCCACCGACTCGAAGCTTACGGCGCGACCGTGATTCATTGCGCTACGATAGAAGCGGCGCCGCCGAGTAGTTGGGTTGCGCTGGATGAGGCGATCCAGAGACTGGCCAATTACGACTGGCTCGTGTTCACCAGCGCAAACGGGGTTGAGTTCTTCTTTCGACGACTGCGCGAGAAGCGTACTGGCAGCGACCATCAGCCGGCCGCACAAATCGTCTGCGCGATCGGGCCTGCGACCGCGCAAGCATTGAAGGCGGAGGACGCGCCCGCGAATGTTGTCGCTTCAGAATCAAGCGCAGAGGGCGCGCTTGCGTCGATCATCGATTACGTTGGAGGCCCCGAGCGCGTCCGCGGACTCAACTTCCTGATTCCTCGGGCGCAGGTAGCGAGGGAAGTACTGCCGGACGGCCTTCGCAGGCTTGGGGCCCGAGTGGATGCAGTCGAAGCGTATCAAACGATTAAGCCGGACATTGAAGCGGAGACTATCCGCGGGTTGTTCAAGGAACAATCGATTGACGCAATCACTTTCACCAGTTCGTCCACCGTTTCAAATCTAGCTGCCCTTGTCGGATTGGAAGACCTTTCGGGACTTCTGGCGAACACTGTCGCCGTATGTATTGGACCGGTAACCGCCGAGACCGCGTTGAAGCACGGCGTCGCCAGGATAGTTCATCCGCACGAGTACAACACCGAATCGCTTGTGGACTCGATAGTGCAATCTATCGGACGCCCTTGAAAGTTTCCGCGCGTGTTTTATCTCGTTTGTTCCGCAATCGGTTTCGCTCGACGCGTTCATCAAACAGGTGTTTGTTCAATCATGCTTAGGAGCCAGATGAAACGCGCCCGTCGAATATTCCGCCCATCGCTTGTTTTGTCAGTCTGCTTGAGCCTGACTCTAGCGCAAGGGAGCGGAAGAGCATCTGCTCAAGATCCGCAAAAGCCAAAAGGGGACGAGCCCATTCGACTCAATGCCAGTCTGGTGCAGGTTCCGGCTACGGTGACGGACCGCAGCGGCAAGTTTGTTACAGATCTCTCGCGCGGCGATTTCAGCATTTCCGAAGACGGCAAGCGCCAGGAGATTTCGATCTTTGCCACGGTGAAGCAGCCCTTCAGTGCGGTGCTTGTTCTTGACACATCAAACAGCGCCGAAGACAGGCTAAAGGTGATTCAGAATGCCGCGGTTAGTTTTACTACTCAACTGAGACCCGGCGACCGCGTGATGGTGATCTCTTTCGATAACGACGTGCGGCAGCTTACTGATTTCACGAATGACCGGGCCGAGCTTGAACGTGTCATACGGGGAACAGAATCCGGTTTTGGAAAGCTTTTGTACGAAGCCATGGCGCGAGCTTTGGAGGCGCTTCGAGACGTCGAAGGCCGTCGCGCCGTCATTCTCTTCAGCGACGGCGTCGACATGCGCAGCATCGAGGCGTCAGCGGAAGGAACGACGAAACTGGCCGAGGAGATCGGGGCAGTGATCTACGTTGCGCGCTTCGACACTCGATGGTGGATCGAAGCTGCGGCTCGCCGCCAGGAGATCGAGCACCCAAAGAGCAAGACTCCATTCGAAGTGGATGGCCGCATCCCGCTTCCGCCGGACTACGGCGGCCCTGACCCGACTCCCACCGGGTTTCCAAAACCCAACGCGCCAAAGATAGAGATCGGCGAACGGCCTCGGCCGCCTGTTGTCTATGACCCGGATCGATCGGGGTCGCCCGCTCAACGACTGCCCGACGCCGAGCCGGCAGACCAAATAACGACAACGCTAAACAAACTATATGGCGAGGCTGATTCTTATTTGCAAACGATAACGGCGCGAACTGGAGGCCGGGTCTATCAAACGGACCACTTCGACGATACGCGGGCGGCTTTTGCGGCCATCGCTGATGAACTACGAAACCAGTATCTTATCGGCTACTACTCAACCGGTAATCGAAGCGACGGGAAATATCACAAGATCAAGCTCGAGCTGGCGCGCAAAGGCCTGAAGGTGCGCTCGCGACCCGGTTATCGAGTGGCGCTCGAAGCAACGCGCTGACTGCTCTAGTCGTCAAAATGATTGCCGTTTATCAAACAGCAGTTGCACTAATTCGTGTAAGAATCTTAAGCGACCTGCGGTTTTCGGCTAAGCGCTTCTATTGAACGACGAGCCGATCCTCCCTTAGTTCGAACAGTTCGAACGTTTGACCTCAAATCTTTCTAATTCGCCGATTCAGGCACGTAGGTTGCCGAGGATCTTTTCTCCAGTGGCTTAGACGCACGCTTGAAAAGGAGCAACCCATGAAGCGTTTTCTCCCCAACCTCCTCGCATTCCTGCTGCTGGCTGTTACCCTGAGTGTTCTATCAACCAACGGCTTCAGCCAGAACATCGACTCCGACACAAATCAAGACGACGAAGTAGACGACGCAGCTCCGGTCGCGCGAGTAGCTCGATTGAGTTTCGTCCAGGGCGACGTTTCATTCCTTCGCGCCGGCGTAAGCGAATGGGCGCCGGTGGTTGAGAATCTGCCCTTGCTCGCTGGTGATCAATTGTACGTGGGACCCGGGGGACGCGCCGAAGTCCAACTGGCGCGCGGCAACTACATCAGGCTTTCCGAGAACACCGAGCTGACGTTTGCTGAGTTCTCGGATTCCACAGCGCAATTTGAAATCACCGAAGGAACGGTGATCATTCGCACTGAACGCCTTGCGTCCGTTTTCCCGCGCTTCGAAATAGACACTCCTAATTCGGCGGTAGTGCTGAAGCAGGACGGGCTATATCGAATCGAAATTAGAGGGGAGCATTCCTCGGAGCTGATCGTTCGCAACGGCGAAGCAGAAGCTTCCACCGATGAAGGGACTTTCAGGGTACGCGAAGGACACCGGCTCGCCGTCGACACCTCGGCCGATGGACGTGTGGAGCTTGCCTCAGACACAACTCGCGACGACTGGGACCAGTGGAGCTACAACCGAGACACGACAATAGCTGGCACGAATGTAACTCTCGCTCCCGACTATGTTGCGAACTATGAAACGGATAACAACGACTTTTACGGCGTGAGCGATCTTTCGAGTTACGGCACGTGGACCAGCTACTCTTCGTATGGCCAGTGTTGGATACCGCGAGTGGGCTCGGATTGGGCCCCTTATCGAATGGGACAGTGGTTGTGGATCCCGTCCTGCGGCTGGACGTGGCTATCGAGCGAGCCGTGGGGTTGGGCCCCTTATCACTACGGGCGGTGGGCCTTCCTCCCGGGATTAGGTTGGGCATGGGTGCCCGGCTTCGGCTCACCGTATCGCGGTCATCGAGACTATCGATGGCGACCCGCTCTGGTTTTCTTTTTCAACAGCGCCACTCCTCACGGCAACTACGTCGGCTGGTACCCGCTTACGCCTGGTGAGCGCTGGCACAGACCGGATCGAGATTGGCGGGGTGGAGACCGCAACGGAGATCACGGCAACGGAGACAACCGCCGGCGTCGACCTGGAGGTGGTGATGTTGCGATTCAGCCACCCAGGCACCACGGGGTAACTATTCTTCCGTATGATGGATTCGCCCGACGGGATCGTAATGCTCGACCAGGCGCGCCCGGTCGAGACATATCGGACGCGATAAACAAAGGCGCTCGAGCTGGCTTGCCTGAGATGAAGCCGAGTCCGGTTGCAACCGCGCCTGCGCTTGGCGATCGAGCCTCGCGTCGCGTCGCAATTCCTTCAGGCGAAATAATCAAACGCCCGGTAGTAACTCGTAATCCGAATGTTGGCTCGACTACAAGAGCCGATGTGCCGCGCGAACGGCGACTGATCTCACCGCGGACTCCTGCAGTGGGCGACGGAACGGTTCTAATAGATCGCGGCTCAGACCGTCGCGCTAATCGGGGAACACAGCCGAAGTCCGGTGAGAAGTCCAGTGAGAAGTCCGGTGAGAAGTCCAGTGACTCGCAATCCGGCAGCGACTCAACCCTCGAGCGCAAACCGAGAATTCGCCCGGCGCTTCCACCTCAATCAGAGGGAGTGAACGCCGGGGAATCCGGCCGCGATCGCAAGCGATCTCGTGATGAGAGTGCGAACACCGGCGCGGGGACCCAGAAACCTTCGGACGGAGCTGATAGCACGGAAAGGGAGAAGCGCCAACCCAGACACGAGCAGGTGCAAACTCCAGCGCCGCGGGACGGTAACGCATCCGGAAATAATAACGACGGTCGAGTCCGTGAAAGAAAGCCGGCGGAAGATTCGGGCTCTCGAGGCCGAAATGATCAGCCCGCAAAATCACAGGAGCGCGGCGGCTCAACGCAACAAGCGCAGCCGAGGCAGGAACACCCGAAGTCGGAGAATCAAAGTCAACCGCGCGCTGAGCAGCATCAGGAAAAAGAACAGCGTCAGCAAAAGGAACAACCCCAACAGCAACCGGAACAGCGCAAGAAACCGTGAGGAGTGTGATCCGTGAAACGTGATTCGTGACCCTGAGCTATACCAATTCACGGATCACGAATCACGTTTCACGCATCACTATTTCGGTGGCACGGACTGGGCGGACGAAAAAGCGAAACTCAGTAAGGACACCCCATCTGCTTCATCCTCCTTCGCTCTTCCTCCGCCTGGTCGGTGCCATCGGAAACAGAAGCAACACAGCCTGGACAGTACTGCATTCGATAACGGCGCTCACAGCGTTTGAAGGAGACGACCATGAACCCTCACAGAATAGTTCTACTCTCGTCGTCAATCGTCCTTGTCGTGGCCGCGTTGTTTACGGTTACCGCGCAATCACCGAACACTTCGTCCCACCGGGGAAAGAACGGAAGCCCCGCAGAAACAAAAACGGGTGAGGTAAGGCAGATTACCGGACCGACTCGGCAGCAAACACCCAGGGGCTTGCAAGACCCGAGCGGCAGATCCGAACAGGAACTCCCCGACGCCCGAGAACCAGCCGATAACGTGAGACTGGCGGTGGATCTCGTCGTCCTCGACGCGCAGGTCTTGCAGCAGAAGACCGGACGCATAGTCGGCACTTTGAAAAAGGAAGATTTCACCCTGGCTGAAGACGGCGTTAAACAGCAGGTCACACACTTCAGCCAGGACACACTTCCGCTTTCGGTGATTCTCCTGATCGACCGCGGCGGTTGTCTGGATCCGTTCAGCGACAAGGTTCGCCACGCGACGCTCGAAGCAATGCAACGACTCCGTCCGCAAGACGAAGTCGCTTTGATGGCATTTGCGAACACGACCGAGCTGATTGCCGGCTTCGGACGTGGCAAAGAAAGAATCATCAGAGCGCTTGATCGCGTGCCCCCTCACGATGAGGAAGCCGAACACTGTTTCAGCCGGGCTTTCTACGACGCTGCCGGCTATATGCGCGCTGCGGGAAATCCGGATGGGCGCCGCGTGATAATCGTGATAACGGGAATCACCGCGTCGCTTGATTGCCCGTCGCCATCCGCCCAGGAGGCACGCAACGCTGTTTTTGAGTCTGGAAGCGTTGTGTGCGGCATCATACCGAAGACTCCAGGTCAACGAATCGAGAACGGCGTGATGATAGCCGCGGCGGGCATCGGCGGTCTGTTCAAGGCTAAGACTTCGAGCCTTAAACAACTGGCGGAAGAAACCGGCGGCGAGGTGTTGGGCGACAAGCCGGAGAATTTGGACCGAACATTCAACGAACTGATCGAGCATCTCCGGACCCGCTACACGCTCGGCTTTGTATCGACGAACCGAAAGCGCGACGGCTCCTTCCGCAAGCTGAAGCTGGAGGTGGCACAACCAACCCAGAAGAGCGAGGACCGGCTCGTGGTCAAAACGAAGCGCGGCTACATCGCGTCAAAGGAATCGCAACACTAGCTTGTAGGGGCGGCCCTCCGTGGCCGCCCCTGGGAGCGCAGGCATCCTGCCTGCTCTTAGTCGTGCAGCGCCGTGCAGGCAGGGATGCCTGCGCTCCCAGAGTTGACACCCCTTTCTGCCCACCCTTACAGTCGCTCGACATGAGCGAACCACTCGACGTCGCCCGATACATTTTCATGAATGAAGAAGGCGAGTTGCGCTCGGGGTGGCGCATACTCGCATTTTTCATGTTCTTCATACTGGCAGCGTCCCTGCTGATGGCCCTCTCAAAAGTCTTCACGACACTGTTTCCATCTTTTAACGCCTCGCTCGCCGAGCCGGCCGCGTCGGATTCCCTCAGTACAAGCGGTCTGATGTCTCTTTACTTTGGCAATCTGAGAAACCTGGCGGGGGCGGCAATCGCCTCCGCGATCTCCGCGCGAATGCTCGAGCGTCGGAGTTTAGCCTCGATTGGCTTTAGGCTGCATCGCAACTGGCAGCGAGACTTCGCATTAGGTTGCGCGATGGGCGCGGCTGCGCTGGCGATCGCGGTGGGCATTGCCGCAGCCTTTGAGACCATCACGTTTAGCGTTCAGACGCGAGATCTCGCAAGCATCTCGAAAGGCTTCATGATCGCGTTTCTTTTTTTTCTGATTGCCGGCGCGACAGAGGAGTTGATCTTTCGCGGCTTTCCGTTTCAAGCATTGGTGCATAACCTGGGCGGTTTCGCGGCCGTCGCCATCACCTCGATTCTCTTCGGGCTCGCGCATCTTGCCAATCCAAGCGCATCAGCTTTCTCTACAATTAATACTATTCTTGCAGGCGTCTGGCTGGGATTGGCCTATTTGCTGACACGAAGTTTATGGTTTGCGACCGCTCTTCACTGCTCCTGGAACCTTGCCATGGTGTTTATCTTTGGCTTGCCGGTGAGCGGGTTTACGACTCTCGATCAGCTCGCGTGGCTGCGCGGCAGCATCGGCGCGCCGGCCTGGATATCAGGAGGCAGCTACGGACCCGAGGGAGGAGTGGCGGTAACGGCAGCGTTGGTGCTATCGACAATTGCGATCTGGAAAAGCGGGCTGTTTACTCCGTCTGACGAGATGCTCGCCGCCATCCATCACGGAAGACGCGAGCCGGCTTTCATAAGCATCGTTGCAGCGGAAACGGAATCAACGCCGCCGCGCAGCGAGGAGCACGCGGAAACCGGCTCAGACGTCGAGACCCGCCGGGCCGCCGTCAACGGCGAACCCGACGGGTCTCAAAACTCTAATGGCGACGAACGCTAATGCGTCTCAGGCGTTCTTCTCGGCGATGTCACCGATGATCGGAAGCTTCCACATCTGCCCTTGATTCGCCTTGACCATACCCATGATGTGGACAGCCAAAAACGCAACGAGAACCACAAGCCGCACCATGATCATTAGTAGGCCGCCACCCGCCCGCACCATGTCACCTCCAGGTGTAAACGAGGTGCTGATACCTAATGCGATGCCGAGTATTGTAAATATTATCCAGACGATGACCCACACTCCGGCCAGCAGCATTCCCTGCATCGCGTGAAATCTCAGCAGCCGGTTCTCACGCGGTTCTGTGGCAAAAAACAGAATGCCCGCAATCAGGTTCAGGAGACAGCAGCAGGTAGGGATGTAGCACAATAATGCTGCCGTGTTGTATTCCATGTTCAGTACTTTTGTCTTGTTCGTTGGCGGCGGCGGCGGCGGCGGATATCCCCCGCCCTGACTGCCCGGATAACCGTACGGCGGCTGACTGCTCATTCGTTCATCCCCCTTTGACGGTGATTTCTAGGATTGGCGGTCCATCTCGACGCGGAATATTACTAAAGACAACCGCGAGTCACAAGCACAACCGTCGGGACTTGCACCGGATAACGCCCACGTAGTAACGAATTTATTCGTTGGGACTCTCAGAAACGAATAAATTCGTTACTACGTGGGAAGTCCGGCTTTTAATCACACCCGATCACTTATCGCTCTTTTCCGGATCGCGCACCTCGACATTTACTTTGGCTACCTCAATCATCATCCCGCCGGCTTGCTCGATGTAGTAAACATTGCCTTGGCGTTGCGAACGGCCTTCTGCTCGAATGATTCCGATGTAGTATTTCGTGCCCTTGTCGAAAGCGAGCTTCCCCGCCATCGGGCTTTTCGGCTCCTTCCTTGCAAAGTAGCGATCGAACATCGTGCCTCCGTACTGGAGGTACATAAAGACATTCACCGCAACCAGGCCTCCGACGACCGCGATCAGGGTCCCGAATATGAGATTCCTTACGCGCCGCCCCGAAAACAAGCGTTCGTCATATGAGCCGCGTTCCTGCGGCCTACCCTGGGGCGAGCCGCGATCATCTGTATTAAACATTGCCGATCTTTACTGGAGCTTGAAATGACTGAGCAACAACGTCGCAATACCCAGATAAAAAAAGAAGGTGATGACGTCGGTGAAAGTGACGACGAACATCGAAGAAGCCAGCGCAGGATCGACTCTGAAACGTTTCAGCAGCACCGGCACAAGTGTTCCGAGCGCCCCCGCGACGACCAAACTCAGCACCATCGTAACGCCTAAGATTCCGCCCAGCTTCAGGCCGAACGACATCGATCCGAGTTTGGCGCCAAACCAGACCGCGACAATCACAGAGACGCTGGCGCCGATTATCACGCCATTCATCAAACCCACTAATGCTTCTTTGATAACCACTCTTCGCGTGGTCTCAGGCCCGACTTCTCCAAGTCCTATGCCTCGGACGACGACAGTCATCGTTTGCGTAGCGGCGTTGCTGCCCATCGTCGCAACAACCGGTATCAGGACGGCGAGCCAGATCGAGCTCTCGATAGTCGCGACATAGTATTGAACTATCGCAACCGCGATCAGCGCTGCGCCAAGCGAAAGCAAAAGCCACGGCAGTCTGCGGCGAACGGAATTCCACGACGATCCCAGGGCACGGTCGTCGGCCTCGACGCCCGCAAGCGCGTAGATGTCCTCAGTTGCTTCTTCGCGCATCACGTCGAGCACGTCGTCGACGGTGACGATACCGGCGAGCTTGCTCTCTTCATCCACCACCGGCACAGCCAGCAGGTTGTACGTCGCAACTATCCGCGCGACTTCTTCCTGATCCGTGTCTGTCGTTACCTTGATCACATCCCCGATCATGATCTTGCGCAGCGGCGTCGACGATGAATTCAACAACAACTGCCGCAAGCTGACTACCCCAAGCAAGTGATTGCGCGAATCGACCACGTAAAGGTAAAACGCCATCTCGAACTCTTCCGAGCGCCGCTGCAATTCACTGATCGCCTCCGATACCGTCACGTCCTCGTCGAGCGCAAAGTAGTCGGGCGTCATTATTCGCCCGGCCGTCTCGTCCGCGAATCCGAGCAGCTCATTGACGACAGTCGAGTGCTCGAGCTTCATCGCGTCGAGCAATTCGTCGCGCAACTCCTCGGGCAGCGCGGCGACTAACAGCGTCGCGTCGTCGGAGGGCAGCTCCTGGAGCAGACGCGAAACATCCGGACGGTTGAGCGTCGTCAACAGTGAAACCGAACGGGTTGTTTCCATCTCGGACAGAGCTTCGGCGGCCTTGTCGAGGTCGTGATGCACCAGCGCCTGAAAAACTATTTCGCTGTCGTGGTGAGGGAGCTGCCCGAGAATTTGGGCGATATCAACGGGCCGAAGCTTGGTGAGCAGGTTGGCAGCGTTCGACATGGCGCCACGGCGAGCCAGACGGCTGACAGAGTCCAGCATTAGATTTAGCCGTTGCGCCTGCATCCGATTCGTCTCCGCTGCGTAACATAAAGTTTTTAGGGTAACTGTCCATTACAACTGCCGATCGCCCAATCTTTATAGCACACACCGCGAGTCTCGGTAAAAAGAAAAAAGCCTGCCGCCTGAGCACAAATGGCGCGATGAAGACCGCCCTTTGTAGAATCATTTTCCCGATCGGTTGCTCGGGCGAAACGAATAAGGTATCACTTATCACCAGTCTGAAAATGGCTTATCTCACCTCCGACTTCTTCTCACGCGACACGATTACCGTCGCTCGCGACCTCATCGGAACGATCCTTGTTGTCGGCGCCTGTGAAGGCCGAATCGTCGAGACCGAAGCCTACACCACCGATGCGGCATCGCATTCGGTGATGCGCCCAAAGCAGTCCGAGGTAATGCAAACCACGTTCGGGCATGTCTACGTCTACTTCATCTATGGAATGTATTACTGCCTGAACTTCACGACCGATAGCGCGGGAGCTGGCGCGGTGCTCATACGCGCGGCCGAGCCGACCCGAGGTATCGATGTTATGAAGGAGAGACGAGGTACCGATGATATGAGAAGGCTCGCGAGCGGGCCGGGGCGTTTATGCAACGCCTTTGGAATTGATTTGAGTTTTAACGGCGAGCGAATAGGCCGGCGCATCAAGGTAAAATCAGCAAGGACTCCTCCCGACATCGCCATCAGCAAGCGGATAGGTATTTCGCGGGACACCCATCTCGAGTGGAGATTCTATGAGCCCAATTGCCCGTTCGTAAGTAAGTAGAGTTGTGTTCGGTTATTGGGTTGCTGACTTGTAACGTCCGGTCAGTCCTTGGCGTGCTTTGCGGTCCTTTGCGTCTTTGCGCCGAGTATTGGGTCTTGCGCCATCAATACCCAATACTCAGCGCAAAGACGCAAAGGACCGCAAAGCACGCGGAGGTTATTAAGCAACGCAGAATCGGAACACTGCCGTAAGTAGAGTTGAGCAGCCATCATCCCGTTGATAGAATCGAGGCTCTACGAGAAGGTTATCACCACCCTGACGATCGCCTTCTCGACACAACTAAGATGAAAAACGATCTTCTAATTCGCGCCGCCCGAGGCGAAACGGTGGAGCGCACCCCTGTGTGGATGATGCGACAGGCAGGACGCTACTTGCCCGAATACCGAGCCATTCGCGCCGACACCGACTTTCTGACTTTGTGCAAGACCCCGGAGCTCGCTGTAGAAGTCTCGCTTCAACCTCATCGCATCATCGGCGTCGATGCGGTGATCATGTTCAGCGACATCCTGATTCCGGTGGAAGCGATGGGTCAGGAAGTAAAGCTGACCGAGCAGAAGGGACCCGAGCTTCCGGATCCGATTCGTACGCGCGCCCAGGTCGATAGCCTGATCGTGCCTGATCCGATCGAGAAAACCGGGTTTGTGATGGAAATCATACGCACTCTCCGGCGCGAGTTGGATGGCGCCGTACCGCTGATCGGATTTGCGGGTGCGCCCTGGACTCTGGCGGCTTACATGATCGAGGGGGGCGGCTCCAGAAACTACGCTCAGGTCAAGCGCATGATGTACGCCGAACCCAATACGTTTCACGCGCTTTTGGATAAGATCGCGGACGCGATCATCCTCTATTTGAACGCGCAGATTGAAGCCGGCGCGCAGGTGGTTCAGCTCTTCGATTCCTGGGCGGGCGAGCTCTCGCGTGAAGACTACGAGCAGTTCGCCCTGCCGTACGAGCAAAAAATATTTGCGTCCATTAATCGCAGCGCCGCGCCGGCGATTCTGTTCATAAACGGCTGCGGCAACTTCCTCGAGAAGATGGCGACGAGCGGCGCCGATGTGTTGAGCATCGACTGGCGCGTTGACTTGCAGGAAGCTCGCTCGAGGATCGGTGACAGGTTGACGCTCCAGGGAAACCTCGATCCCTGCGTGCTGCTCTCAACACCGCAGATCATTACGCGGAAAGCGCGCGAGCTTATCGCGGCCGGCGGCGGTCAACGGCATATTTTAAATCTCGGGCATGGGATATTGCCGATGACCCCGGTCGAAAACGCCCGGGCCTTTGTTGACGCAGCGAAGACGGGCGCCTGATCGCTAGTTACTTGTAACATGCATTTTGCTAGTGAAGGCCCGTAGTACCCGTGCAAATCCGTCAAATCCGCGTCATCCGTGGTCTATTCGGCGATAATGAGCAGAATTTTTCGAACAATAGACCGCGGATGACGCGGATTGACGGATTCGCACAGATTCTTGCGCTAGCGCAATGCATGTTACTAGTGAGCTCGTGAGGAATTCACCACCAAACAAAGAACGAATCGGGGTCCTGCTCTTCAATCTCGGTGGGCCCGAAACCCTCGACGAAGTTCGCCCGTTTCTGTTCAATCTCTTCTCCGATCCCGACATCATTCGGTTGCCGTGGCGTGCGCTTCAAAAGCCGCTTGCCTGGCTGATCTCGACTCAGCGCTGCAAGCTATCCCGCGGGTACTACGAGCAGATTGGGGGCGGGTCGCCGCTTCGAAAAATAACGGACGAGCAGGCTCGAGCAGTTGAACAAGCCCTGGCCGCTCGTGACATCAGCGCGCGCGCTTACGTCGGCATGCGTTACTGGCGCCCGTTTCTCGAAGATGCGATCGAAGAGATTCGTCGCGACCGGCTAACTCATCTCGTTGTTTTGCCGCTTTATCCTCAGTTTTCGATTTCGACCACAGGGTCGAGCCTGAATCGGATGAATGAACTCATCGGCGCGAATGGGGCCGCCGCGTCACGCGTGTCTGTCATCAAACAATGGCACGATGACGCGAACTATCTGGACTCTCTTTCGGCGTCGATTGCCGAGGAACTCGCTCAGTTCCCCGATCAGGACCCTTCCCGAATCCACATCGTATTTAGCGCGCACAGTGTGCCGGTGCGTTACATCGAAGAGGGGGACCCTTACCTCGATCAGACCAGGGAGACCGTCAACGACCTGATGCAGCGTCTCGGGAGCAGTCGACCGCACTCGCTTTCGTTTCAGAGCAAGGTCGGTCCGGTAAAATGGCTGGGCCCTTCCACGGATGAGACGATTCGGAGGTTGGCCGACGACGGCGCGTCGCAACTCTTGCTGGTTCCCGTAAGCTTTGTCTCAGAACACATCGAGACCCTCTACGAACTGGACATCCTCTATCGTCATGTCGCTGAGGAAGTCGGCATCAAGCAGTATCGTCGCGTGCCCGCGCTCAATTGCCGCGGTGATTTCATCGGCGCGCTCGCTGGACTCGTCGAGAAAGCGTTGATAGACCACTGATGACACAGATTGGACGGATTTCCGCTGATCGGAATGTAGGGGTGGCCCTCCGTGGCCACCCCAGTTCGGAGTTTCAGTCTGGCGTGGCCACGGAGGGCCACCCCTCCAAGATCCGTGACAATCCACCTGATCCGTCGGATCAGTGATCTATACTCCGATTCACATGCCACAAAACCATAAAGACGTCGTCGTCATTGGAGCGGGCATCTCAGGTTTGGTGTGCGCCTATCGCCTCAAGGCGCTCGGCGTCGATGTAGCCCTGCTAGAAAAGTCGTCTCGCGTGGGCGGCGTCATTCAAACCGAGCGAGTCGGAGGCTTCCTAATCGAACGCGGACCCAACAGCTCGCAAGGGACCGAAGAACTCATAGCTCTAGTGGAAGAGCTGGGAATCACCGCCGATCTTACGGAGGGAGATCCGAAAGCGCCGGCTTACGTTTACTTCAACGGCAAATTGCACCCGGTACCTTCGGGGGCAGGCCCCTTCATCAAGAGCCGGCTGCTGAGCTTCGCCGGCAAGCTGAGAATCTTCAAAGATCCGTTCGTTCCTGTGCGTCGCGCGGATTCTGAAGAGAGTGTCGCGGCGTTTGCGAGACGCAGAATCGGCCGCGAAGCTGCCGACCTGCTGGTCGCACCGTTTGTCTCCGGCATCTACGCCGGCGACGCGGAGCGGTTGAGCGTTCAGGCGGCTTTTCCCAAGCTGGCAAACCTTGAAACCGGCTATGGAGGCCTGATTCGTGGCGCCTTCGCCAAGGCTCGAGAAGCGCGTCGAGCGCGCAAGTCGGCGAGCGCGGTGCTCGACAAGGCGGCCCCCACTCGCCGGCGGCTGTGCTCGTTCAAGAAAGGGATGGCATTCCTGCCGAATACGATAGCGGCAATGCTGGGCGAAGACCTGATTACAGAGTGCGAGGAATTGCGGATCGCGGATTGCGGATTGCGGATTGACGAGAGTTCACCACGTCAGGCCACCGAGAGTCCGCAATCCGCACTCCGCAATCCGCAATCGATTCAGTTCTCAATTGACTATGAACGCAAGGGTGATCACCACCAGTTCACCTGCGACAAATTGATCGTCGCCACTCCCGCAACTGGCGCTTCTTGGCTCCTCGCCTCAGTCTCGAACGAACTGAGCGGTCTGCTAGGAGAGATCGAGTACCCGCCGCTCGCAATCGTCAGTCTTGCGTACGACGAGTCAGCGGTTGCGACCCCGCTCGACGGCTTTGGTTTTCTAGTGCCGCCGAGCGAGCGAATGAACGTCCTTGGGTGCGTCTGGAATTCGAGCCTGTTCGAGGATCGCGCTCCAAAGGGAAAGGCCCTCGTTACGTTGTTCATCGGCGGCGCTCGAAACCCGGCCGGCGCGAGCCTGGCGGATGATGATCTCGTTTCAACAGCGCACCGGGAGCTTCAACAGGTGCTCGGCATTTCCGGCGAACCTCAAGTCGTCGCGATCACACGATACGAACGATCAATCCCACAATACAACCTCGGCCACTTCTCGCGCGTTCAGCGTATTGAGAGCCTGCTTCGCGAATTGCCCGGGCTTCGCATCATAGGCAATTATTTGCACGGAGTCTCGACCGGCGATTGCATAAAGGAAGCCGACCGCGTCGCTCGAGAAGTAAGAGATTCAATCGGTCCGCGTTGAGCTCCATTATGAGCCGGCTCAAGGAAAATGGTGTTACTCGCCCACAATCGCGTTGCTCCTCAGCGTCCTCGGCGTCCTCTGCGGTTTTCTTGATTTGGGGCCGGGAATCAACCGCAGAGGACGCGGAGGGCGCCGAGGCGAGTCGCGATGTGAGCGGGCAACGCACTACTCTCGCGTTTTGCGTTGGCTTCCCGGCGAAGAAGCGTAGAATACTCGCGCGGTTCACCCGAAGGAGCAGCAACCTGATGCGGTCTTCCCCCCTCATCAAAGTCACCTGTGTCATTCTGTTGTCGATCGGCCTCAGCTTTGGTCAGGCCGGCCGCAAGCCCCCGACGGGCGATCCAACTAAAAAGACGACTCAGCGCGACGAGCCGACAGACCAGTCAAAGCCCGATCAAAAGGATGCTGATGCTGTGAAGCTCGGTACCACCCTGGTCACCGTACCCGTGATCGCGAGCGACAGGAATGGAATCTACATTCCGGATTTGCGCAAGGAAGAGTTCAGCGTCGCCGAAGACGGCGTCAATCAGGAACTGGTGTTCTTTGCTACAGTGAAGGAGCCCTTTCACGTTGTCTTGATGCTGGACACCAGCGCAAGCACGCAGGAGAAGCTGGGGCAGATTCAACGCGCTGCCGTTGCCTTTGTCGAGCAATTGCAACCAGCCGATCGAGTGAAGGTGATTTCATTCGACGACGACATTCGTGATTTGAATGACTTCACTTCTGACAGGTCGGTGCTACGGCGGGCAATCCAACAGACTCGCCCCGGCAAGGGAACGCGCCTGTACGACGCCTTTCGACTGGCGCTTCAGAACCTGTCGGACGAAGAAGGTCGAAAAGCAATCGTGCTGTTCACAGACGGAGTGGATTGGCATAGCCTTTCGACAACTTACGAAGATAACTTGCGCGCGCTCGAGGAGTCCGGTGTTATCGTCTACCCGATACGCTTCGATACTCGCGCTGAGACCGAGGCGTTGCTACGCCAGCAGGAGCGGCAAGGCCGCTTGCCTGATCTCGGCGTGATATTCGGTGATCCCAGCCGCACAACGCCGACAGTCCCGGGCAGCGATCCGAGACCCGACGGGCGCACGGAAAGGAAAGATCCTTACGGAATCCCCGTTCCGCCAATCGTCATCCCTCAGCCTCGCCGCACACCTTATCCCGGTGGGCGCTACCCGGACGATCGTTATCCTGATCCTCGCGGGCCTGATCCTCGCGGGCCTGACCCGCGCGGGCCTGATCCTCGCTATCCAGGAAATGATCGTTTCCCGAATGATCGTTTCCCCGACAACCGCAACCCAACTTCGGGGCGGCCGGGTACAAGAGTCGATTCCACGAGCGTGTTGCTGGATGGTCTTTACAGCCTTGCGGATAAGTACCTGAACGATCTGGCGACGGTGTCGGGCGGTAAACTCCATCGCGCCGACACGCTGGTTTCGCTGCCGGATGCCTTTGCGCGAATAGCCGCAGAGCTGCGAACTCAATACGCGCTCGGGTATTACCCTTCGAACTCGCGACGTGATGGAAGCTACCGCAAGATTCACGTGCGCACGACTCGGAAGGATGTGGTGATACGCGCGCGGCCTGGCTATCGGGCAGTCGCGAAAGCGCAGTAGATCACAACGTCGCGGATTCCTCAGGTAGGCATCACCACAGGCCCATATGGCCGTTCTCGCCGATACGCTCAAGCGTCGCACATACCCTTCGAGCTTCCACGAATTCCTCCGGCGAAGGCAGGCGTTCAGTTTGACTCTTTCAATCACTAAAGAAGAATTAACCGCTGATTTTCGCTGACTGCGTTTCGCCGATCTGCGCAGATCAACGTACCGAAGGCGGCGCAAATCAGCGGTCAATTGCGGCGGCGCGACAGACCTAACCATTACCCGCTGAAAATAATTCCACCAAAGATAATTCTTGACACTCCGAACCAGAAAGCTTATTCTGCCCATTCTGAAAATGACTTTCAACTTCAAAGAAATCAATGGCGCCCGGGGAGGCCCGACAAATGTTCATAAGAAGGTCCGCTCTAATCTTCAGTATGCTTTCACTTTTCCTGGCCGCCGGGCTGCTCACATCCATCGCGCACGCGGAGGCGACGGCCGGCTCATTGCGAGGCAAGGTAGTTGATCTCGCGCGCGCGCCAATCGCAGGAGCTCGAATCACCGCGGTGCCGGACGGCTCCTCGTCAGCAACAACCGCAACTTCGGATGAAGCCGGTGAATTCACTCTGACGCTTCAGCCTGGCCGCTATATCGTCACCATCCTGGCCGATGGTTTTGAAGAAAGCGCGCAAACCGTGACGCTCGGCGCGAGCGGCGTGACATCCCTCTCGGTTACGTTAGACGTCGCCGGACAACACAACACCGTAACAGTCGTGGCCACAGATTACCTTGCGGCAACGATCAGCACTGCTACGAAGACTCTGACGCCGATGCGCGACCTGCCTCAAGCCATTTCAGTAGTTACTCAAGAGCAGATAAAGGACCAAATGCTCACGAGCGTCGGCGATGTGGTGCGTTACGTCCCGGGCGTCACCGCTCATCAAGGCGAGAACAATCGCGATCAGATAGTGATTCGGGGCGTCAACTCTTCAGCCGACTTCTTCCTGAATGGGGTTCGCGACGATGTGCAGTATTATCGCGACCTGTACAACCTCGAGCGGATAGAGGTCCTCAGGGGGCCGAACGCGATGATCTTTGGACGTGGCGGCGGCGGCGGCATTGTAAACCGAGTTACCAAGGAAGCGGTGTTCGCGCCGTTTCGTGAAATAACTCTCCAGGGCGGCTCCTTCAACGACAAACGCGTCGCGGTGGATCTCGACCAACCACTGAACGGCAAGGCCGCATTCCGCATAAACGGGGTCTACGAAAACTTCGGCAGCTTCCGCGACTTCGTGGGACTCGAACGCTATGGCATCAATCCTACACTGACTATCGCACCCGACCAACAGACGAAGATCACGCTCGGCTACGAACATTTTCGTGACTACCGGACCGCGGATCGCGGCATTCCGTCGTATCAGGGACTGCCGGCCGATACCGGCATTTCAACCTACTTCGGCAATCCGAAGGACAGTTACGTGAGGGCCGTAGTCAATTTGGGTTCCGCGACGATCGAACGCCAGACCGGCGGATTGAACTTTCGCAATACCACCCATTTTGGTTCTTATGACCGGGGCTATCAAAACTTCGTTCCCGGCGCTGTCTCTGCGGATAAAGCCACCGCCGCATTGTCCGCATATAACAACGCGACGGCACGCTTGAACATCTTCAACCAAAGTGACTTTACCTACGGCGTATCAACCGGGCGAATCCGGTATACCTTGCTTGCCGGCGTCGAAGTTGGACGCCAGGTCACCGATAACTTTCGCAATACCGGTTTCTTCAACAACACGCTGACGTCGATCAATGTGCCGTTCGCGAAACCCACCATCGACACTGCGGCAACCTTTCGCCAGATCGCGACCGACGCAGACAATCACATCACGACAATGATCGGAGCGGCGTACGTTCAAGATCAGATCGACCTGTCCAGATATGTTCAGTTCGTAGCCGGTGTTCGTTATGATCATTTCGATCTGAGATTTCACAACAATCGAAACGATCAGGTTCTGGGTCGGATTGACAACCTGCTTTCGCCAAGGATTGGGATAGTTTTCAAACCTGTGACTCGAATCTCGATCTATGGCAACTATAGCGTTGCTTATCTGCCCAGCTCGGGAGACCAGTTTTCATCGCTCACGACGATCACTCAGCAGGTCAAACCGGAGAAGTTCAACAACTACGAATTCGGTGTCAAATGGGACCTGAGCCGCGCGCTCGCGCTTACGACGGCCGTGTATCGATTGGACCGGTTGAACACCAGAGCGACGGATCCAAACGATCCTACGAGGATCTTGCAGACCGGCAGCCAGCGCTCCAACGGGTACGAAGTGGGACTGAATGGAGCCTTGACGCGCGCCTGGCGACTGACCGGAGGATATGCTTATCAAGACGCGTTCATCACCAGCGCTACGACTGCCGCGCGTGCCGGAGCGCAAGTCGCCCTGGTTCCTCATCACAACTTTTCGCTATGGAACAACTATCAGATAGCCTCGAGGCTGGCTGCGGGCTTGGGAGTCATTCATCGCTCCGATATGTTTGCGGCGATCGATGATACTGTCCGGCTGCCGGGCTACACGCGCGCGGATGCCGCGATTTACTTTTCGCTCACTGAGAGAATCCGGCTTCAAGCGAACGTCGAAAACCTGTTCGACAAGCGGTACTACGTCAACGCGGACGGCAACAACAACATCTCTCCTGGCTCTCCAAGAGCGATCCGCGTTGGATTGACCGCCAGGTTCTGAGATCTTTCCCATTCGATCCGGAACCAATGATAGTGTGTTTGCTCGCTCACATTCGCGTTTCTCCTCTGCGTCCTCGGCGTCCTCTGCGGTTGATTCCGAGCCACTGAGCAGGAAAAACCGCAGAGGACGCCGGGGACGCAGAGGACTGCTTGCTGGCAACACGCTAATAC
>Ga0134124_10001044_pt1 | contig 22248 bp, 20 predicted proteins | sample KB304_FD_96880 | JGI IMG/M metagenome (GOLD analysis project Ga0134124, IMG submission 96880) | Terrestrial soil microbial communities without Nitrogen fertilizer from Kellogg Biological Station, Michigan, USA - KB3-0-4 | ecosystem: Environmental > Terrestrial > Soil > Unclassified ... | reverse complement strand
TGTTGCGATAGGCGTCGACCACCACCTGTGAGATGCCCTGGCTCAGATAGACGTTGTTCGCTGCAACGGAATTGATCGCGGCCAGCAGGTCCTGCGCGGCCTGTGTCTTCAATACGTACCCCATCACCTCCGCGTCGAGCGCTTCGATCACGTAGGGCGTCTCCTTGTGCATGGTCAGGATGATCACCTTGGTCTCCGGACACAGGCGGCGGATCTTCTGCGCCGCCGCGAGACCGTTGAGCCCCGGCATCGTGATGTCGAGCACGGCGATGTGCGGCTGGAGCCGACGCGCGAGATTCACGGCCTGGCGTCCGTCGGACACGTCGGCCACCACTTGATAGCCTTCGCGCTCGAGCAACGCCCGCATTCCGGCGAGCAGCACCAGATGATCGTCAGCGAGAAGGATTTTCAGCGGCATTTCATTTCTCCAAGGGAACGAGGACTTCGATCGTCGTGCCGTCTTCGGGCGCTGACCGTATTGTGATGGAGCCTCCGATCGAATGAACGCGCTCGCGCATGCCGAGCAGCCCGAGGCCCTGCCTCTTCTTGTCGTTCAACGTCTTGTCCACGTCGAAGCCGAGCCCATCGTTGTGGATCGAGCAAACGATGTTGTTGCGTTTGACGCGCAGGCGAACGCTGATGGCCGACACTCCGCTCGCGTGGCGGATCGCGTTGTTGAGCGCCTCCTGCACGACTCGGTAGAGCGCGAGCTCGACTCGTGCGGAAGGGCGGTCGCGCAGCTCGCCGAACACGGTCACTTTGATCGTCGAGCGGGTGGAGATGCCTTGCGCGAGGAAGCTCAGCGCTTTCGCGAGCCCGAGGTCGTCGAGAATCGCGGGGCGCAGCTCGTGCGACAGGTGACGTAGGCGCTCGCCGGTCTCGTCCAGCAGCTTGCGGACCTCCTCGAACCGCTCGGCGTCGGCATTCGGAGAGTCCTGAATCGCGAGATCGAGCTGGATCCGCGCCGCGGCGATGATTCCACCCGCTTCGTCGTGCAGCGACAGGGCGATCCTTCTGGCTCCGTCCTCGAGCGTCTCGTTCAGGCGCCTCAGCGTCGCGTTGGCCTCGTCGACGAGCTGACGGCTCATCTCGAACGGTGCGAGCGCCTCGATGAAGAACAGCTTCGCCGTCGACAACGACTCCGCGGTCGATTGCGACGGTGCATCCGAGAGCAGGCTCGCGACGACCTCGTGATGCAGCGTGGCTAGCTCGAGCAGCCCCACGCCATTCGCGAGCGCCCGGCGACCGAAATCGTATGCGGAGAGACAGGCCTCCTCGCGCTCCGGGTTCTCGAGGAACTCGGCGAGCGCACGGCCGTACTCGAGACGGCGAGCTTGGAGCTCGGGGCTCATCGTCCCAACCGCGCGACCAGCACGAGCGCATCGTCGGTCGGCGACCTATAAGCGGCGAGCAGGCGTTCGGCTTGCGCTTGCGGCGCCTCGTCGTAACGAATCGAGTCGATGAACTTTCTGTCGACGCCGTCGGTCGCGAGAATCAAGACGTCCCCGGACGCCACTTCCGTTTGCGATGCCGCATACTTGGTCACCTGCGCGCCGACGACGCCGCTGTACGTCAGAAGATCCGTGCAGGTGAAGCCGTGTGCCGAGCGGCGCAGAAGCACCGCCTTGACGTTTCCCGTCCCGAGCCAGTCCAACGTTCGTTCGTGAGACTCGAAACGTGCGACCGTCATCGCGGCGCCGCGAGTCGCACGAAGCTGCACGTGGCAGCGATCGAAGAGGGTGCGCAACGACTCCTGGGGGGACGTCTCGAGCACGGTCGCGGCGGCATTCGCGGCCGCGGCCGCTTCTTCGCCGTGACCGATGCCGTCGATGACCGCGATCAGCGCGGTGCCGTTCGTGACCGCGATGACGCCGCGGTCGCCGGACTGCGTCTGTCCGGGCATCACGAGGGCAGCTTGCCCCCAATCGATGGCGGCGCTCCCGTTCATCGGCGCATGATAGTCACGTTCACGATCGTTCCGCTCGGCCCGCTCGTGATGTCAAAAGCGTCCGCGATCCGGCGAACCCCCGGCAGGCCGAGGCCCAGGCCGCTCGAGGTCGAGTAGCCCGGCTCGAGCGCGGCCGACACGTCTGCGATGCCGGGGCCGTCGTCGCGCGCGCGAATCTGGACCGCGGAATTGCCGTCCGTCACGAGCACGATCTGGCCGCGGCGCGCATAGGTGACGATGTTGCGCGCGAGCTCCGAGATCACCGAGGCGATCAGCGTCGCCTGGCCCGGCGAGAAACCGAGCTGGTTCGCGAGCGCGCGCCCTTCCTGGCGCGCCTTGACCAAGTCGCTCGCGGACTCGATCGGCACGTACACCGCGGACTTGTCGTTCAGTCTCACGCGACTTCCTTCAGCGTCTTCGCGCGAAATACGACAGGCCTTCCTCCAGATCGAGCGCGGTGGGGATGTCCTCCAGGGTCAAGCCGAGCTGTACCATTGCGAACGCGACGTCGGGTTGGATTCCGACGATGAGCGTTTGCGCGCCGCGTAGCCGCACCATGTGAGCTACGTCGCGAAGAGTGCGCGACGCGAACGAGTCGAGCACGTCGAGCGCAGTGACGTCGATGATCACGCCGCGGATCCGCAGCGTGACGACCTTTTCGACGAGCGCGTCGCGAAGCGCGAGCAAGTCGTTGTCGGAGAGCGCCGACTGAATGCTCGCGATCAGGAATTCGCCCTGCTTCAGAATCGGCACGATCACGGCAGCACCTCGCTAGCGCGTTACGTCGGTCAAGGGGTCCGGTAGCTTCTCGCGCGCGGGGATCTGCTCGACACGATAGCCAAGCAACCGTTCGGCCTCTTCGATGCCGCCTTGGAGGTCGCCGACGGTGTTCATCTTGCCGAGATCGACGCCGATGTTCACGAGCGTCTGCGCGATTGCGGGCGACAGGCCGGTGACGATTACCGTTGCGCCGAGAAGTCGCGAAGCTTCGACGGTCTGCACGAGGTGGTTCGCGATGCTCGAGTCCATCGCCGCGACGCCGGTCAAGTCGATGACGACGACTTTGCCGCGCGTCGCGCGAATGCCGTGCAGCAACTGCTCGGTGAGCTGGCGAGCGCGCTGCGGATCGATCACACCGATGATCGGCAAAATCAACAGTCGCTCACGGACTTGGAGAACCGGGGTGGATAGCTCGCGGATCGCTTCCTGCTGCTCGCGGATGATGCGCTCGCGCTCTTGCACGAAGCCGACGGCCACGGTGTTGGCGATTCGGTTCGCCGCCGGCTCGTACGCATCGAGGATCCGGTTCAGCATCGCGAAGTCGGCTTGATACCTCGCGAACAAGGAGCGTGCGAGCACGTCGCGAAGGAGGAGCACGATGCCGACGACTTCGTCCGTCTCGACGCCGCGCGGGATGATGCGTTCCGACAGGTTGCGCGCGTACGCCGTCAAGGTCTCGAACGTGCCCGTTTCGAGCGCCTCGACGTATTGGTCGTACACGGCAGTGGCCTCCGTGAAGACCTCCTGCTCGGTCATTGCGGTCAGCAATCGCGCCTTCGTGATGCGCTGCGCCCATTCTTGACGGAGCTGCGTGCGGCTTTCGCGTAAGTGAGCGGCGAGCTCGCTCAGCAGCGTCGTTGTCGTCTCATCACTGCTGGGCGGAATCGATCGTTTTTCTGTTTCGTACACGAAACACCTCCGGTTGAAGCGCGCGGAATTCGAGTTATGGGTGTCGGCGCTCGCCCGCAGCGCAAGCTATTCCATGATCAACGCATTTCTTCGGCGTGACAATCGCAGGTGCGGGACCGGTACGTCGGTCGTGCGCGACGCGGCGTCAATGCGCCGTCGGATAACCTCGGGCGATGCGCCCGAAGCCCTCGCGCGTCGCGGACACCAGCTGCGCCTCGGCGCCTGCGAGCAGGCTTTGCGCGCTCGGCAGGTCCAGCGTCGAAGAGCGATCGAACGCGCAGACGCCGATGTTGGTCCGTAGAATCGAAGGCAGCCCGACGGATCTCATCGCGTCGCCGTCGAGGGAGGCTTGCAGCCTCAGAGCGACTCGGGCTGCGCCGTCGAGAGTCGTTTCCGGCAGCACCACCGCGAACGAGCGCTCTCCGTAGCGCGCTACCCAATCGACGCGACCGCGCAGATGCTCGCAGAGCAGCTCGCCGTATGCGCGGACCATTCGCTCGTCGAGGTCGCCCTGTTGCGCCTGCGCGAGCAAGATACCGACCGGATGGCCGAATCTGCGCGCCCGATCGAGCTCCCTAGCGAGCTCGATCTCGAGGTAGCGCCGACTATGCAGGGTGGTGTTCACCGCGATCTCGGCGAGCAGCGCTCCTTCGCCGTGCATTCGAGTCCGATACTCCTCGAGATCGAGTACGCGCGTCGCGAGACTCAAGCGGGTTCGCAGCTTCGCATCCGTGATCGGCTTCGAAAGCACGTCGTCGGCGCCGGCTTCGAACGCGAGCTCGATCGCCTCCTCGCTGTTGTCGTCGAGCACGAGCATCACATACACGCTGCGCGCCGTCGCGCGGACGTCGTGGCATAGGCGCGCGACGTCGAGCTCCGGGAGCGAGGTGGGAACGATGACGACGGCGCGCGTCCGGCCGCTCAAGGCCGAAACGATGGCCGCGGGCGACCGCACGCGCTCCGTTTCATAGCCGAACGACTGCATGCAGCCGCTAATGCTCGCCAACGAGTCGTTGTTATCCGTATCGGCGACAATCGCCTTCCATGCCTTGGCCATTGCACGCCTCATTCAGCCAACCCCTCGGTCACAAATCCCCCGCCGTCCAGCTAATAGCATGCTTCCTTCGAGTGCGGCATCAGGTAAACACCCTAGAATCGATCGACTGTCCACCGGAGTCGCGCCTGCGCCAGGCGGCAGCGCCGAGCGCGACGGCGTTGCGGACCTTGGCGGCGCGATGCCGCGCGGCTAGTCTTGTGCGCCGGCTCGCCTTTGGGTTCTCACCAATGCACTTCAGTGTTTTCCGTTCGCTTCTCTCCCGGTCCCTAGCCGCTCGTGCCGCGCTCCTGGTGTCGTTGCTTGCAGCGGCCGCCGGCACGCGCGCCGCGGCCGCGTTCGGTTTCGACGACGTCGCCGCCATTGCGCGCAAGCAAGCGCGGGCTCCGTACAAGGCGCCCGACCGCAAAGAGCCCGCCGAGCTCGCGGCGCTGAACTACGACCAGTATCGCGACATACGGTTTCGACCGGACCACGCGCTTTGGCGCGGCGACGCGTTGCCGTTCGAGGTGATGTTCTTCCACGAGGGCAAGGAGAACGTCCGAGTACGGATGGACGAGGTCGTCGGCAGCAAGGTGCGCCACATCCCGTACTCGAGCGCCGACTTCAACTACGGCAAGAACACGTTGTCGCCCGAGAAGTGGGGCGATCTCGATTACGGCGGCTTCCGAGTGCATTACCCGCTGAACGGTTCCGTGTACAAGGATGAGATCATCGTGTTCCTCGGCGCGAGCTATTTCCGCGCGCTGTGCGCCGGCGCGCGCTACGGGCTGTCGGCGCGGGGGCTCGCGGTCGACACCGTCGGCGGCAACGGCGAGGAGTTTCCGCACTTCATCGAGTTCTGGCTCGTGAAGCCGGCCGCGGATGCGCGATCGCTGACGCTATTCGCGCTGCTCGACGGGCCGCGCGAGACGGGCGCGTATCAATTCGATGTCGTCCCAGGCGACGAGACGGTCGTCGAGGTGCGCGCGCGGTTGTATCTGCGCGCCGCGGTAGCCACGCTCGGCATTGCGCCATTCACGAGCATGTTTCAGTACGGCGAGAACCAACCGCATCGAACCGATTTCCGCCCCGAGGTCCACGATTCCGATGGGCTCATGGTCGCGACCGGCAGCGGGGAGTGGATCTGGCGGCCGCTGATCAACCCGACGCACACGCTGACCACCTCGTTCGCGATGAGCGAGCTGCGCGGCTTCGGCGTGATGCAGCGCGATCAGCGCTTCGCGAGCTACGAGGATCCCGAGGCGCGCTACGAGCTGCGGCCGAGCGGCTGGATAGAGCCCACGAGCTCGTGGGGCCCGGGGCGTGTCGAGCTCGTGCAGATCTCGACGCCGGACGAGACCAACGACAACATCGTCGCGTACTGGGTGCCGGACCGCGTGCCGCCCCTCGGTCAGCCGCTCGACTTCGCGTATCGGATGCACTGGCAGCTGCACAATCTCAAGAAGCCGCCCGGCGGCTATGTCGTGCAGACGCGGGTGGGCCGCGGCTATCGGGCGCTCGCCGACGACGAGCAACAGTTCCTCGTCGACTTCACCGGTCCCACGCTCGACAAGTTGCCGGCCGATGCCCCCGTGAAGGCCATGGTGTCGGCGCCCGCCAATGGCGAGATCGAGGAGTCGAACGCGTACCGTGTCGAAGCAACCGGTCAGTGGCGCATGATGGTCCGCGTCAAGCAGCTCGATGGCACCAAGCCGACCGAGCTGCGCGGCTACCTGCAAAGCGGCAGCGACGTGCTGACGGAAACGTGGAGCAACCTGGTGCCGGCGGCGCGCTGAGCTCGAGCGCACGAATAACGCACGCCTAGATCGAGGGGGGAACCATGCGACAGAGAATCATCCTGGCCGCGTCATTGCCGATCGCGATGTTGGCGTGCGGCGGGTGTGGCCAGGGCGCCGGCAGCAATGGCGGCGAAAAGGCCGCTTTGGCCGCGCCGGCGGCGTCGAAATCTACACCGGCGGGAACCGACAAGACGCCGCCCGGCGACTGGCCCGCGTACAACCGCACGCTGCTCGGTGACCGGTTCTCGCCGCTCGCGCAAATCGACAAGAGCAACGTCGACAAGCTGCAGGCCGTGTGCAGCTATCGGTTGCCCGAGGTGTCTGCGCTGCAGACGGGACCGCTCGTGGTTGCGGGGACGATGTACTTCACGACCGAGACGCGCTCGTACGCGATCGACGCATCGAGCTGCGAGGCGAAGTGGGTCGTCGAGCGGCCGCTCGACAAGCCGTCGGCGCTCGCGGTGCATCGCGGATTCGCATTCTCCGACGGGCGGCTGTTCCGCGGCACGTCCGACGCCCACGTGCTCGCGCTCGACGCGAATGACGGGCACACGATCTGGGATCACGAGATCTCCGTGAAAACGCCGGGCATGACGATGCCGATGGCGCCGATCGCAGCGAACGGGCTCGTGTTCATCGGCAACGCGGGCGGCGACCAGACTGGAGTCACGGGTCACGTCTACGCGCTCGACGCGAAGGACGGCCACACCGTCTGGCGCTTCGACGTCGTGCCCGCGAGCGGTCCCGCGCGCGAGACGTGGCCGAACGCGGACACCCTGCCGATCACCGGCGGCGCGTTCTGGACCTCGTTCACGCTCGACGCCGACAACGGCGTGCTCTACGTGCCGGCCGGAAACCCTGCGCCCGACTTCGACGCGGAAGCGCGCGGCGGCGACAACCTGTATGCGAACTCGGTCATCGCGCTCGATTCCGAGACGGGCCAGCTACTCGGCTACAACCAGGTCGTGAAGCGCGATACTCACGACTGGGACGTGAACAGCCCGCCCGCGCTCGCGACCACGAAGTCCGGCCGCGCGATCGTCGCGTCCGCGAACAAGGACGGGCTGCTGTCGGTGCTCGACCGTACGCGGCTCGCGTCGGGCAAGACCGCGTCGGCGGACGGCGCCGATCTCGGCAACGTGCTGCCGATCGTCTATCAGTCGCCGACGACGACGCGCGAGAACGTCGACGTGCCGCTGTCGCGAACCGCGCCGGTGCGTTTCTGTCCCGGCATCCAAGGCGGCAACGAATGGAACGGCGCGGCATTCGATCCCGGGCGCAACGCTCTGTATGTCGGCGCGGTCGACTGGTGCGCGACCGTGCAGCTGATGACGGCGCCGGTCGCGCCGGCCGCCGGCGCGATTTGGTTCGGCTCGGTTGGAACCAACATCCAGGGGCCGTCCAGTGAGGCGAAAGGGTGGTTGACCGCGTTCGACGCCGACACGGGCGCCGTGCGCTGGAAGTTCGCTGCGCCGGCGCCGGTGCTCGCGGGCGTTACGCCGACCGGTGGCGGGCTCGTGTTCAGCGCCGATCTCGCCGGTCACCTGCGCGCCTTCGACGCGGACACGGGCAAGGTGCTCTGGGCGCTCGATATCGGCCAATCGATCGGCGGCGGCATCGTGAGCTACTCGGCCGGCGGACGGCAGCTCGTCGCGGTCGCATCGGGAATGAAATCGATGATTTGGCCCGGCGCGACGGATCAGAGCCGGATTCAGGTGTTCGGCGTTCCACGCTGAGGCTCTGTCCGGGGCGATAGCGTCCCGGCCAGCTGTGTCGCCGGTTATGTCGCGATCCGAGGGCGCCGCGCGCGTCGCGGACCGGCGCAAGCCCCAAGTTTAGCCAAGGTCACTCTTGGGACGGGGCATTGCGCTTAAACTACTTGCCGGCCGGGCCGCGGCGTGCGTGACCGGGTGGGGAAAGGAATGGGCTCACGGACTTGGCTCGCGGGAGCGGCCGTCGCCGGCGTCGCGGTGGCGACTGCCGTGGCCGTCTACCGAGTCGAGCATTCCCGCGAGCAACAACGCTGGGAGCTCTTTCGAGCCTACTGCACCGATTGCCACAACAAGGATGACCTCGCCGGGAACGTGTCTTTCCAAGGCGTGACGCCGCAGTCCGTCGCGGAACACCCGGAAGTTTTCGAAGCCGCCGTCCGCAAGCTGCGGGGCCACCTGATGCCGCCGCCCGGCAATCCGCAGCCTAAGTCCTCTGACGCGGACGCACTGATCGCGACGCTCGAGACGTCGATCGACACGAACGCGAAGGCTCATCCGGGCGTCGGCTACGTGCCCGCGCAGCGCCTCAACCGGACCGAGTACGCGAACGCGGTGAAGGACTTGCTCGACGTCGATATCGACCCGGCGGAGTACTTGCCGCCCGAGATCGAGGTGAAGGGCTTCACGAACATCGCGGCGGCGCTGAGCGTCTCGCCGGCGTTCGTCGAGCAATACGTCGACGCCGCGAGCGCGGTCGCGCACCTTGCGGTCGGCGAGCCGAAGGCTAAGGTCGCGACTGCGTTCTTCCCGAAGCCGAGCACCGATCAGACGGGCTATGTCGCAGGGATGCCGCTCGGCACGCGCGGCGGCATGCAAGCGACGCACACGTTCCCGGCCGACGGCGAATATCGGCTCACGATCACCAATCTCGGCGCGGGGCTGTATCCGCGCTCGCTCGAGACGCGGCATACGCTCGTCGTGCTGATCGACCGGCACGAGGCGTGGCGCGGCGACATCGGCGGCGACGAAGACCTCGCGCTGATCGACCGCGGCGGTGCGCCGGCGCGCGAAGAGATCATGAAGCGTTTCATGAACATTCCTCTGCAAGTCAAAGCAGGGACTCATGAAATCGCTGTCACTTTCATCGAGCGATCGCGCGCCGCGAGCGACGAGCTCGTGTCGACGTTCACACCCCAGCAGACGTTCAGCTCGACCGGCGCGCCGCGCGTGCCCGGCATCGAAGGCGGCATCAATCTCATCGGACCGTTCAATTCGCCGGGCCTCTCGCCAACCGCCAGCCGCAAGAAGCTGTTCGTCTGTGAGCCCGAGGTTGCCGACCGCGAGCGTGCCTGCGCCGAGCAGATCGCGTCGCATCTCGCGCGCCTCGCCTTCCGCCGGCCGGTGTCGCAGGCGGACCTCGACCGGCTCATGCCGTTTTACGAGGAAGGGCGCAAGGGCCCGGGCGGGTTCGACGAGGGCGTCGAGCTCATGGTCACGGCCGTTCTCGCAAGCCCCGACTTCCTGTACCGGGCGGTCGCGCCGCGCGGCGGTGCAGCCGGTGGGGCGCACGCGCTTGCCGACGCCGAGGTCGCGTCGCGGCTCTCCTTTTTCTTATGGGGCCAGGGGCCCGACGACACGCTGCTCGGCCTTGCGGCGGCCGGCAAGCTCTCGCAGCAAGACGTCCTGGACGAGCAGGTCCGACGCATGCTGAAGGACCCGCGTGCCGCGGTGCTCGTCGACGAGTTCGCGCTGCGCTGGCTGCACGTTCAGGACCTCGACGCGATTCAGCCCGACAAGCTCTTGTTTCCCGAGTTCACCGACGCATTGCGCGGGGACTTCGCCGAGGAGATCAGGCTTTTCTTGAACAGCGTGCTGATCGAGGACAAGGACGTGCGCACGCTGCTGACCGGGAACTACACGTTCGTCAACGAACGCCTCGCGCGCCACTACGGAGTTCCCAACATCGTCGGCCCGCAGTTCCGCCGCGTGACGCTCGACGATCCGCGCCGCTTCGGGTTGCTCGGCAAGGGCGCGGTGCTGCTGCGCACGTCGTACGGCGACCGCACTTCGCCGGTGCTGCGTGGGCAGTGGGTGCTCGACAAGCTCATGGGCACGCCGCCCACGCCGCCGCCGCCGGGCGTCGACACGAACCTCACACAGCCGCCGGGCGAAAAGCCGAAGACGGTGCGCGCTCGGCTCGAGCAGCACCGGACCAGCTCCGTCTGCAAGGCGTGCCACGGCGTGATCGATCCCTACGGCCTCGCGCTCGAGAACTTCACCGCAACGGGCCGTTGGCGCGACGACGACCGCGACGCGGGCGCGCCGATCGACGCGAGCACCGAGCTCGCGGGCGGCAAGAAGGTCACGGGGCCGATCGAGCTCACCAAAGCCTTGCTCGAGCGCCGCGACCAGTTCGTGCAGGCGTTCACGCAGAAGCTCATGATGTACGCGCTCGGGCGCGAGCTCGAGTACTACGATATGCCGGAGGTGCGAGCGATCGTGCGCTCGGCCGCGGCACGAGACTATCGGTTCTCGGCGCTCGTGACGGGGATCGTACGCAGCGATGCGTTCCGGATGCAGTCCGTCGTGAAGGACGACGGCGCCGGCGTGCAGGCGTCGGCAGACCCTAAAGACTCGGCTCGGGTTCAGGAGTAAGCGCGATGTATCTGACCAAGAAACATCTCTCGCGGCGCACGGTGCTCAAGGGCGCAGGCGTGGCGCTCGGGCTGCCGCTGCTCGACGCGATGATTCCGGCCGCCACGGCGCTCGCCAACACCGCGGCGTCGCCGAAGCTGCGTGCGGGATTCTTCTATATCCCGCACGGCGCGATCATGTGGAACACGGTGTTCGGCCCCGAGATGGATCGTTGGACGCCGAGCGGCGCGGGCGACAGCTTCAAGTTGAGCCCGATTCTCGCGCCGCTCGAGGCGCACAAGCGCTACGTCACCTCGTTCGGCAACATCGAGAATCGAGCGCCGATGAGCTCCGTGCACACGCTCGTGCCGGCCACGTGGCTCTCGGGCGTACGCCCCGACGAGAAGGCGACGGGCGCGAAGATGGCGCCGACGATCGACCAGATGATCGCGGAGCAGATCGGCAAGGACAACGTGCTGCCCTCGCTCGAGGTCGCGTCCGAGACGACGTCGCAGAGCGCTGCGTGCGGCACCGGCGCGTGTTATTACAGCTCGACGCTGTCGTTCCGCAACGCGACGACGCCGCTGCCGATGGAGTTCAATCCGCGCAAGGTGTTCGTGCAGCTGTTCGGCGCGGGCGATACACCCGAGGAGCGCGCGACGCTCTCGCACCGGCGCGCGAGCGTGCTCGACATGATCAACGGCCGCGCGAACGAGCTCAAAGCCGATCTCGGATCCACCGATCGCGCCGTGCTCGACGGCTATCTCGAGTCCGTCCGCGAGACGGAGCGGCGCGTCGAGAAGGCCTCACAGCGCGACCTCACGGGCATCGACCTGCCCGACACGCCGATCGGCGAGCTGGCGGACTTCGATGCCCAGGTGAAGCTCATGTTCGACTTGATCGCTCTCGCATATCAGGCGGACATCACGCGCGTGGCGTCGTACATCATGGTGGCCGAGGGCACGAACCGCACGTACAACCACATCGGCGTATCGGACGCGTTCCATCCGCTGTCGCACCACGCGAACAACAAGGAGCGGATCGAGAAGCTCGTGAAGGTGCAGCACTATCACGTCGAGCGGTTCGCGGAATTCGTCGACAAGCTCGCGAAGACGCCGGACGGGGAGGGCTCGCTGCTCGATCACTCGATGCTGATGTACGGCTCGAACATGAGCAATAGCGACCGTCACAACAACTACCCGCTGCCGATCATCCTCGTCGGCGGCGCGCGCGGCGCTCTCAAGGGCGGCCAGCACGTTCAATTGCCCGAGTACACCACCTTGTCGAATCTGCACCTGACCGTGCTCAACAAGGCGGGCGTCGAGGCGAAGGCGATCGGAGACAGCAGCGGTGCGATCGCGGGCGTCTAGCGCGGCGGCATTGCAGGCCGCACGCGGTAGCCTCGATCGGCGCACAGTGCTCGGCGGTCTCGCGGGCGGTCTTGCGGTCGCGACGTTCGGCGGCGCGGCTCGCTTCGCGCGTGCGGCCGACGCGCTCACCGCGGCGAATGTCGCGCCGGGGTTGACGCTGATCGGTGGTGCGGGCGCGAACGTGCTCGTGCTCGCCACGGACGCGGGCAAGGTCGTCGTCGACGGCGGCGCGGCCGCGCAAGCCAAAATCTTGCTGCAGAAGCTCGACGAGCTGCCCGGCGGGCGTGTCGCAGCGCTGTTCAACACGCATTGGCATCTCGACCAGGTTGGAGCGAACGAGCCGCTCGGCGCGGCCGGCGCGACGATCTACGCGCACGCGAAGACGCGTCAGCGACTGACGGCCGGCTACTACTTGCCGACCGAAGATCGCTATCAGCCGCCGCTCGCGTCCGCGGGACGACCGACTCAGGCGTTTCATACCGAGGGTAACGCAACCATCGGCAAGTCCAAGGTCGAGTACGGCTATCTGCTCGAGGCGCACACCGACGGCGACATCTACGTGTTCTTTCCCGACGTCAACGTCGTCGCCGCCGGCGGCGTCGTCTCGCCTCAGCATGACCCCGAGTTCGACTGGTTTGGCGGCGGTTGGCTCGGCGGCCGCTTGGATTCGTTGAACCGCTTGCTCGCGCTCGGCGACAAGGACACACGCTTCGTGCCGAGCGTGGGGCCGGTGGTGGGCCGCGCCCAGGTTCAGGCCGAGCTCGACATGCACTCGAAGCTGTTCGAGCGAATGGTCGAGCACGTGCGTCTCGGCGAAACCGCTGCCGATATGCTGAAAGCCGGCGTGCTCGACGGGCTCGGCAGGTCGTTCGAGGATCCCGCGAAGCTACTCTACGACGTGCACAAGGGCTTCTGGGCGCACCACAACACGTTGACGCACGATATCGTCTAGGACGAGGGCCGAAGATCATGAAGCTCGCAAGCTCGCGAATGCGGATCGAATCGCGCACCGCCGCGCGCGTTGCCGCGTCGGCCATCGCCGCGCTCGTCTCTCTGTCGCCGCTCGCGGTGCAAGCCGATAGCGCGCTGGCCGACGCGATTCAGAACGGGCGCCGCGCCGCGGCCCTCGAGCTCGTCAACGGCGGCGCCGACGTGAACGCGACTCAGGGTGACGGCACGACGCCGCTGCACTGGGCCGCATACAAGCTCGACGCCGAGCTCGTCGGCGTGCTGCTCGCGCACGGCGCCAAGGCCGACGTGAAGAACGACTACGGCGCGAGCCCGCTCGGAGAAGCCGTGAAGGCCGGCAACGCGCCGCTCGTCGCGACGCTGCTCAAGTCCGGCGCCGACGTCAACGCGGCGAACGTCGACGGCGAGACGACGCTGATGCTCGCCTCGCGCGCGGGCTCGGTCGCGGTGGCGAAGGAGCTGCTCGCGCACGGCGCTGACGTGAACGCGCACGAGATCTGGCGCGAGCAGACCGCGCTGATGTGGGCTGCCGACAGCGCGAACGCCGAGTTCGTCAAGCTCTTGATCCAGCACGGCGCCGACGTGCACACGCGCGCCGCTGCGAACGACTGGGGGGCGCAGATCACCTCCGAGCCGCGCGCCCAGTACCGCCCGACAGGCGGTCTCACCCCACTCCTGTTCGCCGCCCGCTCGGGTTGCGTCGAATGCGTGCGCGCGATCGTCGCGGCGGGCGAGGACGTCGATCGACCGACGCCGGACGGCGTCACGGCCTTGATGATCGCGCTCGACAACTACGAGTTCGACACCGCGAACGCGCTGCTCGATCTCAAAGCAAATCCGCGCTACGCGGACTGGTGGGGCCGCACCGCGCTCTATCTCGCGGTCGACCTGAACACCTACGTGCCGCGCACCCCCGCCTATCCGCATTCGAAGAAGGCGACCGGCTTCGACATCGTGCAGCGGCTGCTCGCCGCCGGGGTCGACGTCGACGCGCAGCTGAACCAGCACCGGCCGGGCCGCGGCGGCAACAGCGAGCGCTTCACCGACGACTTGCTCACCGGCGGCGCGACGCCGCTGCTGCGCGCTGCCATCACGCACGACTACGACTCGATGAAGGCGCTGCTCGAGCACGGCGCCGACGTGAACCTGCCGAACTTCATGGGTATCACGCCGCTCATGGCGGCGGCGGGGCTCGGCGTGCGCAACATCAACTTCGGTGCAAACCGGTCGCCGAACTTCGAGGAAGACAAGGAAATAGAGACGAAGGTGATCGCCTCGCTCGAGATCCTGCTGAAAGCGGGCGCAGACATGAACTCGCGGATCGACGACGGGTACACGCGCACGTCGCGGATCGCGCGCCCGAGCGGTCTCACGGATCGCGAAGGGCAGACCGCGCTCTACTCGGCGGCAGGCCGCGGCTGGACGAAGGTCGTCGCGTTCATGATCGAGCACGGCGCGAGCGTCGACGTCGCGGACAAGCGCGGCAAGTCGCCGCTCGACATCGCGCTGACTCCGGTCGGTGGGCGGCCGATTCCGAATGCCGAGGCCGTCGCGGAGCTGCTGCGCGGCGCGAGCCGCAAAGCTGTCGCCGCGAAGCTTTGACCGTCCTGCGAAGCGCGCCTGCCGCGTCCTAGCGGCGATTGTTGCGTTTGTCACCGTGTCGCCGCGCGGCGACTCTACACAGTATTCCTCGTGTTCTCCGAGCGAGTAAGATCCGAACGTTCTTCCAGCTTCCGCAATCTTCGACGTAGGAGGAGTTGCCATGACTTTCTCGAAACGACTGGTGTGGACGAGCGTGTCGGCCATGCTGTTGATCCTCAGCGCCCAACTCGCGGGTGCGGACGACGCCAAGGACAAGGAGAAGGCGGCGAAGGAACGAGCGGAGATCGACTCCAACGCGACGATGATTCTCAAGGACTTCCAGGGCATGAAGGGCGGCACCGAGGCCTACAACAAGGCCGCGGGCTACGCCGTGTTCAGGGTCACCAAGGCCGGCTTAGGCGCGTCGGGCGCCGGCGGCGGCGGCGTCGCGGTCGACAAGAAGACCGGCGCGCGCACGTACATGCGCATGGGCTCCGCGGGCGTCGGCCTCACGATCGGGGTCAGCCGTTACGACGTCGTGATCCTGTTCGAAACCGCGCAGAAATTCGAGCAGTTCGCGAAAGGCGGCTGGGATTCGTCGGCGACCGCGCAGGCTGCGGCGGGCACCAAGGGCGCCGAAGTCTCGTCGACGTTCTTCGACGGCGTCGCGTACTATCAGATCGGCAAGAAGGGTCTGATGGCGAGCGCCGACGTGTCCGGCACCAAGTTCTGGGTCGACGACCTCAACGAAAAGAAGTAATCGGGCAGAAATAGCCCACGATCCGCCGGTCGCAACGATTGCACTCCGTCCGCCGCTTCGGCGGCGGACGGGACCGCGTCGTCTAGCGCCAGAAGAAGATCAGAAAGAGCACAACCGCGACCATCAGGTACTTCAGCGTGAAGTACAGCGGCCGGTTGTACTGCTTGATGCGCTTGCCGAGCACCCGGATCGGATAAAGCGCCGCGAATGTCTTGCTCAGTGCGCCGACCTCTTCGCCCTGCACGTTCTTCGTCCTGAACGCGCGCATCAGCGTGTCGCCGATGAAGTGATTGAACGCCCGCGCCGCGCGCGTGCGCAGCGGCCGCTCGACATCGCAGAAAAGAATCAGACGATCCTCGTCCGTCTCGTTCTCGGCGCGATGGAGGAACGTCTCGTCGAACAGCACGCCTTCGCCGTCCTTCCACCAGTAAGTCTGCCCGTCGACAGTGATGCGGCATTTTTCGGAGTTCGGCGTTCGCAAGCCGAGGTGAAACCGCAGTGAGCCCGCGAAAGGATCGCGATGCGTCGGCAGGCGGCTCTTCGGCGCCATCCGCACGAACATGGCGGCCTTGACGGCCGGTACTTGCGCGAGCAGCTCGAGCGTGCGCGGACAGAGCTCCTTCGCGGACGGAGTCGGCTCGCCATACCACTTGAGATAGAAGCGCTTCCAACCATGCCGGAAGAACGAGTTGAACCCAGCGTCGTCGTAGCTATCGGACGCGCGAATGCCGCCTTGCGAGTAGAGCCGCTCGACCTCCTCGCGAAGCTCCTTCCAGTGCTGCTCGAGGAAGCGCAAGCCTGGGACCAAATCGATGCTCAAAAAAGCCGTGCTCGGAACCGCGGACGAGAGATAGATCGGCACATTGATCGGTGCGAGCAGCGTCGCGGGGCCGAACACCTCGCGAAGAAATCGTTGATGAGTGCGGCCGCGCAAATGCGCGTAAAGCGCCATCGACACGAACACGGCCAGCAGGATGAAACGCCACGACAGCAGCACATCGATTAGCGAGTCTAGAGTCATCGTTGACGTTGCTTCCTTTCCTCGTCCGCGACGGGCGCTTCCTCCAGCGCCGCCCCGGCCGTCGGCCTCATTTCGAGGCGCAAAATTATAGTCGAAGCCAGCTTTTGTAACGTAGCGCTGTCATCGCCGAGCGCGGATCGCGCGTTGTGTTGCGCAAGGCCGTAGTCGCGGCCGCACCCAAAGGAGGGTCGCAATGAACAAGGGAGTCGGACTTTGCGCGCTCGGCGCGCTGTGGGTTGCCACGAGCGCGCTGGCGGATGGACCGCGTACCGATCAGGTCGTCGATCGTGACGTGAATCAGCAACAGCGCGTCGAGCAAGGCCTACAACAAGGTCAGCTCAGCACGCGCGAGGCCGGTCAGATCGAGCGCGAGGAATCGCGGATCGATCAGACCGAGGCGCACGACCTGAAGGACGGCAAGCTGTCGCCGGCCGAGCAGGCCCACATCAACCAGATGCAGAATCAGGCGAGCCGCAACATCTATCGAGATCGCCACAACGCGGTCGACGGCAATCCCGATTCGAAGTCGTCCGAGCGCATGCAGTCGGACGTTGCGCGCAATATCAAGCAAGAGCAGCGCATCGATCAGGGTGGCGACAACGGCACGCTGACCAACCGCGAAGTCGGCTCGCTCGAGGCCGGCCAAGCGCACGTCGATCGCAAGGAAGGCGTCGCGGCGAAGGACGGCCACGTCGGCGCCGGCGAGCAGGCGAACGTGCAGCGGTCCGACAACCACCAGAGCCGCCGCATCCATCGCAGGAAGACCAACTCGTAGTGTCCCCGGCGCTCGGGAGGGTGGCACGGATGCCGCCCTCCCGACGCACCTTCCAAGAATCTCTTCTCTAGGTCCCGCGCTTGCGGCATTGCGGGCGCTGTGTTGCAGTGACCGCGTCTCGCCGCACTTCGGGGAATCACGCGAATGGCTACGACGCCGCTGCTCCGATCGCTCGCGTTCGCCGGTCTCGCTCTCACGCTATTGTCCGCGCGCACGGCGCTTGCACAACCGCCGAAGCCCGGTGTCACCGGCTACGAGGTCGAATGGGTTTACCGAGTCCGCTACGGCTACATAGACGAGTGGTGGGATCTCTTCCGCAAGTATCAGATCGCGATCCTCGATCGCGCCAAGCAGCTGGGCTACATCGTCGATTACCGCGTCTATCATCCGCAGTTGCACACCGACGAGGCGGGGCGCTGGGATTACCGCATCCAGATCGTCTACAAGGATGCGGCCGCCGCGTCGCACGAAGAGGAGATCGCGCAGCAGCTATTCCCCGACGCGGCGACGCGCAAGCGCGAGGAAAACCGCCGCTGGGAGCTCACGACGAATCACTGGGACTTGCCGATCTTCCAGGTGGACACGACGAAGCCGCGCTGAAGCGGAAATTGACCGCGGCGCTCCACGGGCTCTGCGATCGTCGCTCGAGAACAAAGGGGGAACGACGTACTCGCGGCGTCGGGCCTTGGTGAAGCTGCGTCGCAGCGGGAAAAAAATGATTTGCACGTGCTCGATCGTTCCGACGAAGGTGCTGAGGCGATTCGCGCGCGACAAGCGTCTGTCGGCCAAGGCGCGCAGAGCGTTCGCGGACGCGATCAAATACGAGAAGCAGTGGCGCAAGCTACGAGCCGTCCATACCGAGCTTTCGGCCGCGAGCTCTCGCTTGGAGCGCGGCGCGCCTCTCGCCGCGCCCGAGATCGCGGTATTCAACTGCAAGCAGGGCACGACTTTGCCGGGCATCGCGGTTCGCGCACCGGGAAACGACGCGACGAGCAAGCGCGCGTTCGCCGAGACTGCGGCGGTCGCCGCGTTCTACGCGCAGCTGTTCGGTCGAAACTCGGTCGACGACGCGGGCAAGACACTGATGTCGTCCGTGCATTTCAGCGTGCGCTACAACAACGCTTTCTGGAACGGCACGCAGATGGTCTACGGCGACGGTGACGGCGACATCTTCGTCGACTTCACGAAGGCAAGCGACGTGATCGGCCACGAGCTCACGCACGGCGTCACCCAGTTCAGCGCGCAGCTCGAGTATTCGGACGAGCCCGGCGGTTTGAACGAGAGCGTGTCGGACGTGTTCGGCTCGATGTTCAGGCAGTGGCGCAGAGGCGAGACCGTCGACAAGGCCGACTGGCTCATCGGCAAGGAGATCATCGGACGAGGCGCGAAGGCGAGGGGCTTCGAATGTCTGCGTGACATGTCGAACCCTGCCGCCAAGCATTGCCTCGCGCCACAGCCGACACACTTCTCCGAATACCGATCAGGAATGGATCCGCACGAAAGCAGCGGTATCCCGAATCTGGCGTTCTACAACGCGGCCGTCGCGATCGGTGGCTACAGCTGGCAGAAAGCCGGCAAGATTTGGTACGAGGCACTGACGGGATTCGGACCGCAGCCGAACATGAAGATGAAAGCTTTTGCGCAGAAAACTCGGAAGGTCGCGAAGCTTCTGTTCCCGCGCGACGCGAGCGCGTCCACCGCCGTCGACCGAGCATGGAAGGCGGTCGGCCTATAGCCGCGGACTGCTCCACTCATGACCGTTCTGCACGTCGAGCGGCTCGGAGGTCTGCCAGGGGTCGGCAACCCGCGGTCGCGCCTGCGAAGTTGCGGCGAGATTTCTCTGAGCGACCTCTCGCAAGCCGATCGCGCCGCGGTCGAAGAGCTTTTCCGCAACCCGCCTAGGGCGGCCCCGGTCTTGCGCGATGCCTTCCGTTACCGCATCTCACGCGACGGTGCATCGGGCGCCGAGACAGTCGAAGTCCCGGAAACGGCGGTGCCGACCCCCGTGGCGGCCTGCGTCAAAGACACGTTCATCTGAGCACGAGACGCACGACCGCGGTGGCGCTCAGTGCAATGAAGCAGGCTCGGGGCGGACTGACCCCGTGAGCGAACACTCGTTCACAGCGCGTCCTGCTCAGTCGATGGCACGCTCGTTGTCTCCTGCGTTAATCTCCGAATGTAGAGCGTCATCGGAGACGCAAGATGTTAAGGCTCTCGCTGTTGCTTTTCGCGCCGCGCTCGCAGGCTGTGCCGGCACGAGTGAACGCTCCGCCGTCGCCACGGACGCTGACTTGCCTCAGCTCGTAGCCGCGTGCAACGGCGCGTTCCGTGACGGCAGCCGGAAAGGAAGCGATACCGTCACTGTCCGGATCGCCGTGGTAACGCAGGGGCTCGAAGCCTGTGATCGATTGGCGCTCGCGGGGAGTCTCGACGAAGTGCGTCCGGCTACCGCCGAGATATATCGGCGCTATCGCAACGCGATGACGACCTGCGCGGCCAACAACGCGCATATCTCTGCGCTCGGCGGCACCAACCGAGCTTCGCTCTCATGCCCCGAGCAGGCGACGGTGGCCGTCACTCAGTGGGTGGCCGCGACGCAAGCTCAACCGTAGGTCGCGGAGCCGACAACCACAGGTCTGCGCACGACATGGAGTCACGATGACCGTCATTTCCGCGGCCACGATCCACGACCACCTCGATTTCCTGATCATGCAGCCTGATCACGAGCAAGCGATCGTGCGCGACCTCGTGTTCGCCGTCCTCGCATTCAACAAGCAAGCGCGGGGCGCGCCGTTGCAGATCAGCTTTCCGCTCTATGCCGACGCGAAGGTCACGACGCGCGCCGCCCTGGGTCCGTGCGTGCGGATCACGGGTCCCGCCGAGAAGCTCTACGTGCTCACGCTGCGCTACGAGGTCGCGGCGCATCTGCGCGCGGGTCGGGCGATGACGCTCGTGCGCGACCGCGTGGTCGTCGACGCCGGCCGCAACGAGCGCTTTGCGCTCGTGTCGTCCAAGGGACGAAAGAAGCCGCGATCGATCGAGCGCGGTGTGCGGTCGATCGAGCCCGTGGCGGCGCGTCCGCTCGTGCTGTCCGGCCATTCGCGTCTGCTCGAGACCGCGGGTGCGCTCGGCGCGACGGTGCGTGACGAGGCCGCGTTCATCGAGCGTGCGGAGAGCGAGGTCGCAAACGACGGCGAGATCGATCTGCTCGGCTTCTCGGATGAGAAGACGGTGCCGGTGCTGAAGCGCTGAGCGCATGGCTCGGCGCGCCGAATCGCCGTTCGGGCCGCGTGCGCGCGGAGTGCCGCGGCGCCGAGCCGCCAGTCAGTTGCCGGCTTGCAGCGGGGTGCAACCGGGCTGATCACGGCACAGCGAGCGCAGCAACTCGGCCGTCTGCTCGAACACCTTGATCGACGAGCCGCGCTCGTGGCCGCCGGCTTTGCCTAGCGCCGCGTCGATGGCCGTGCGTCCTTCGGCGTCCGTAGCTCCGACCTTCGCGCCGTGCGTCGCGAGGAACTGCGCGACGTCGCTCCAGCCCCAGAAAGCCGCGCCGAACAGCGGCGTCTGACCCGGGCCTTTCCCGCGACCGCCACCGGTCGTCGCGACGTTCGGATCGGCGCCCGCGTCGAGCAGCACCTGGAGCGCGGCGATCGAGCGCTGCTGCACGTCGGCCGTCATGTACTGCGGGATGCCGGGGCCGTAGCCGCGGATGTCGCACTCGAGCGAGCCGTAGCCCGCGGCCGCGTGCATGGGCGCGATACCGCTCTGATTCGGCAGATCGAGCCGCGCGCCGTGCGCGATCAAGAGCTTCATCGAATCGGTGTCGAACGTCTTCGCGGCGCGCAGCAGCGGCGTAGCGCCGGTCACGAGCATCGCGTCGCAGCCGCGGTCCGCGCCGCGCTCTCGGTACGGAGGCAGGATCTTGAGCTGCACGTTCGGGTTTGCGCCGCGGTCGAGGATCGTTTGCACCAACTGCAGCGCGGTCGTCTTGTCGGTCGACGCGCGATCGGGTCGGCCGCCGCGCGGCAGCGTGTTCATGTCGACGGCCATGTAGAGCGGCGTGCGGCCCCACCAGTCCCACATGTCGAGCGTCGCGCCGGCCTGAATCAGATAGGCCGCGGTGTCGAAGTGCAGGTTGTCGATCGCCATGATCAGCGGAGTGATGTTCCGATAGCCCGAGAGGTCGGGGTCGGCGCCGCCCTCGACGAGCGCGCGCGCGCACTCGGCGCAACCTTCGCGCGCCGCATACATCAGCGCGGTGAGCCCTCCGAACGGGCGATATAGGCGGCGCTTCTCGCCGGACACTTGGCGGTCCCAGTCGTTGCTGTTCGAGCGCGCGTTCGCGTCGGCGCCGCTCTTGAGCAGCAGCTTCACCATCGCGGGCTGGTGCTGCGCGGCGGCCCAGATCAGCGCCGTCTGGCCGCGCCAGGCTTCCTTCGCGTTCACGTCGGCGCCGTGCTCGATCAAGAGCCGCGCGCCCTCGACGTTGTTGCCGCGTGCGATCAGCATCAGCGCGGTCGCGCCGTCCTTGCCGGGCGTCTTCGCGTCCGCGCCCGCTTCGAGCAGCCGCTTGATCACGACGGTGTCGCCCGCGGTCGCCGCCTCCGTGAGCGGCGTCGAGCCGTAGTCGTTCACGGTGTTCGCGTCGGCCCCGGCCTTGATCAGTCGCGCGACGAGGTCCGCGTCGTCGTGGTAGACGGCCCAGTGCAACGCCGTGGTCCCGTCCGGCGATTTCTGCTTGGCGTCCGCCCCGTGCTCGAGCTCCGCGACCGCCGCTGCGTGGTCGCCATGGCGCGCCGCGTCGAGGAGCGATGCGGCGAGCGCCGGCGATGCGCAGACGCCGAGCGCAACGGCCGCGACGGCGGCGAGTCTGCTGCGAACGCCGATGCCCGTCGCGCGCTGGCTCATCTCAAACCTCCGCGAGCTCGCCCGTGCTGTCGCCGACTTTGTCGAC
>Ga0134124_10001041_pt1 | contig 22262 bp, 21 predicted proteins | sample KB304_FD_96880 | JGI IMG/M metagenome (GOLD analysis project Ga0134124, IMG submission 96880) | Terrestrial soil microbial communities without Nitrogen fertilizer from Kellogg Biological Station, Michigan, USA - KB3-0-4 | ecosystem: Environmental > Terrestrial > Soil > Unclassified ... | reverse complement strand
GGAGACGGAGAAGATCGCCGCGCTGGACGCCGGCGCCGACGATTACCTGACCAAGCCGTTCGGCGTGGGCGAACTGCTGGCGCGGGTGCGCGCGATGCTGCGCCGCTCCGCGGTTGCGCCGCAGCCGGCACCGCTGCTGCAGATCGGCGACCTGGCCCTTGACCGCGAGGCCCGCCAGCTTCGCATGCGCGGCGAACCGGTTCATTTGAGTCCGCTGGAATTTCGCCTGCTCGAGCGGCTGGCGCGCTTTCCGGGCAAAGTGATCACGCACCGCCAGTTATTGACCGACGTGTGGGGCACCGACCAGGTCGACCAGCTGCATTACCTGCGCATCTACATGGGCCATCTGCGCAGCAAGATCGAATCGGACCCGGCCGAGCCGCGCTACCTGCTCACCGAACTTGGTGTGGGCTACCGGCTGGCGGACGAGTAAAGACCCGCCGTCCGCCGTTTATGCGATTTTTACGCGCGGGCGAGCACAAACGGAACCTCTGGCACAACGAGGTACCGCTTTTATGGACGCTGAAGCAACGGGCGTGCAATTGCACAAGTCGAGTACGGCCGCACTGACGCTGGCCGCCCTGGGCGTGGTGTACGGCGACATCGGGACCAGCCCGCTGTACACGATCAAGGAGATCTTCCATCACTCCACCGGTGTGCCGCTGAACCCGGAGACCATCGTGGGCGCCGTGTCGGTGGTGTTCTGGGCCTTGATGCTGGTGGTCACGCTGAAATACGTGGTGCTGATCCTGCGCGCCGACAATCGCGGCGAGGGCGGCATCATGGCCTTGCTGGCGCTGGCGTCGCAAACGGCCGCGGCACGGCCGGTGCTTCGTAACCGGCTCCTGATGCTGGGGGCGTTCGGCGCCTGCCTGTTCTACGGTGACAGCGTGCTGACGCCGGCGATCTCCGTGCTCAGTGCCGTGGAGGGCCTGGAAATCGTCACGCCCGCGCTCAAGACCTGGGTGCTGCCGCTGGCGATGGCAATCCTGGCGGGGCTGTTCATGGCACAACGCTGGGGCACGGCCGCGATGGGCCGCTGGTTCGGGCCGATCATCGTCGTGTGGTTCATCACGCTGGCTGCGGTAGGCCTCTACCAGATCGCGCAGGCACCGGAAATCCTGCAGGCGCTCGACCCACGCCACGCCTGGCACTTCCTGGCCGACCGCGGCTGGGGCCTGTTCCTGGCCGTCGGCGCCGTGGTGCTGGCGGTCACGGGAACCGAAGCGCTCTATGCCGACATGGGGCACTTCGGCAAGCGGCCCATTCGCCTGGCCTGGACCAGCTTCGTGCTGCCGTCGCTGGCGCTCAATTACGCCGGCCAGGGCGCGCTGCTCCTGCGCACGCCGGCCGCCGTGGAAAACCCGTTCTACCTGAGTTTTCCGCCGGCGCTGCTGCTGCCCGCCGTGGGGATCGCCGCGATCGCCACCATCATCGCTTCGCAAGCCGTGATCTCCGGCGCCTACTCGCTGACCCAGCAAGCCATCCAGCTGGGCTTCCTGCCGCGCATGCGGATCGTCCACACTTCGGCGCGCCAGCGCGGCCAGATCTATATTCCCGCGATCAACTGGTTCCTGCTGATCTCGGTCGTGCTGGCCTGCATCGGCTTCGGCAGCTCGTCGGCGATGGCCTCGGCGTACGGCATCGCCGTCACCGGCACCATGCTCATTACCACCGTGCTGACGTATTTCGTGATCCGTCACGGCTGGGGCTTGCCGGCCTGGCTGTCGATCGGTGCGACGGCTTTCTTCATCGCCGTGGACGCGTTGCTGCTGATCTCGTGCTCGACCAAGATCGTCGAGGGCGGCTGGTTCCCGCTGCTGCTGGCGGGGCTGCTGCTGGTGACGATGACGGCCTGGAAGCGCGGCCGCGAGCTGCTCTCGGATACGCTGCGGGCCGACATGCTGCCGATGGACGGCTTCGTCGAGGCGCTGGCGCTGGATCCCAACCTGCTGCGGGTGGACCGCACCGCCGTGTTCCTGTCGTCCGAAAGCGGGGTCGTGCCGCAGGCCCTGTTGCACAACATGAAGCACAACCTGGTGCTGCACAAGCGCAACGTCATCCTCACCATTCAATTTCACGAGGATCCGATCATCCCGGCCGAGCGCCGCGTGCAAGTCCACGAGGAAGGCGCCGGCTTCTGGCAGGTGACGGTCCATTTCGGCTTCACCGAGCAGCCCGACATCCCGAAAGCAATGGCCCTGTGCGCGCAGCAGGGATTGCCCATCGATGCCTTCGCAACCTCCTTCTTCCTCAGCCGCGAGACGGTCGTGCCGGCACCGCGCGGCGGCATGGCGCGCTGGCGGCAAAACCTGTTCGAGGCCATGTCGCGCAACGCCGGTCGCGCGGTGGACTATTTCGGCATACCGCACAACGCCGTGATCGAGCTGGGGACGCGGGTGCAGCTGTAGCGAAGTCCTCCAGGCGCTGCACCACGCGCGCCCGCACGGGCTTGCCAAAGTTGGGGTCGATGAGAAAAGGCCGAGTGAAGCCTGGACCTAGTTATGCTCACTGGTTTGGTCAATAAGGAACGGCCGAACCCTACGAACAATATGGCTAAAGCACTCTCTTTCGCGCTCGAAAGGTCCGACTCCGACCCCATTGTTGGCGGCCGGGTTGAGCTGCAGTTGCTCACCACGCTCAAATGCAACCTGAAATGCAGCTACTGCTCACTGGGCGTGGGTCAGGTGCTGGGATCGCAGATTCATGTGGAGTACGACATCGAACAGCTCGGCGCTTTTGTTGACAGGCACCTGGAGGGCAAGGAGGTCTACGTCACGTTCTATGGCGGCGAGCCCACGCTGAACAAAGCGCTAATGCTGGAAGTGATGCAGCGTTTCCCGCGTTTCCGCTTTCAGTTGCAGACCAACGCGACGCTGATCGACAACCTGCCCGACTGGGCCTTGAACCGCCTGTCCAACGTGCTGGCTTCGATTGACGGCGGCCAAGCCATCACCGACGGTTATCGGGGCCGCGGCATTTACCGTCAGGTGATCAAGAACCTCAAGGAGGTGCGCAGCAAGATCGGTGGCTCGATCACGGCACGTGTCACCTGGGGCAACCCCGACACCTGCTTTGAAGAACTGGACCAGCTGGTGGATGACGACATGCCGTTCGACTACCTGTACTGGCAGTTCGTGGCCGACGAGATGTATGCGGGCGATTCGCTGGCCAAACGCCAGGCGGTGCTGGTGCAATTGATCGACAAGTTCTTCTCGTGTACGGATGTGCTTTACCCGCTCATTCCGCTGATGGGCATGGTGCGCAACAAGCTGTTCCCCACGCGCGCGCTGGAGCTGTATGCGGGGCGTACGCAATGCCGCGCGTCCACCCATCTGCTCAACGTCATGCCCAGCGGCGAGATCTATCCATGTCCCGATATGTTGTATGCGCCGGCCATGAAGATGGGCGATATCAAGGACAACTGGCTCCAGAAGAGCCCATTGCAGGCGACGACTGAAATGCCCTGCGCGAGCTGCGAAGCCTATTCCTGGTGCCGTGGCAACTGCATGAAGAACCTGTATCTGGGCTACGTCAAGCAGGACATGCGCTACCGCACGAATGTGGCGGAGCCAATTTGCGAACTGATTCGATTCATGGGCCGTGAAATCGACAAGCGCGATCCGCAATCCTGGTTCGACCAAGCCACGATTGCCGTGCGCAAGCAGCTCATGGATTGCGAAGTGTATGAATACGTGGAGGTCATGCCTTGAGCCGGAACACGAGCCTCTGCATGTCGTTGCTCTTTGATCCATGAGCACCCGCGCGCCAGAGCGTTTCCCGATCCGGTTCGACGACTGGTACGCTGTCTTGTCGAGCGCCTTGTTTCTGCCCCCGTCCAGTGCCTACGTCGAGGTGGTTGGCGATGAGGTGCAGGTCCGAATGGGTTGGGCGTTTCGAGCCCGTTTTCCCCGGTCGGCCATCGCTGTCGTCGCGAAGGATCACGGCAGACCGTTGAGCCGGGGCGTTCACGGATTCGGGGGCAGATGGTTGGTGAACGGATCGGCGCAGGGGTTGTTGAGGATCGACCTCGCGCCTGGGCAACACGGCCAAGTGGCGGGATTTTCCGTCCGTCTGCGACGGCTTGTCGTTAGCGTGACGCAGCCAGCTGCTTTGGCCGCGGCACTGAGGGCATCGCCGTAGCATGCATCGAGATATGACCCTGTTGGCCGAGCTAAGCCAAAGGCTCATAAGCTCGCGGTCGGCCGCATGCAGCAGCGTCGTCCCATGGCGGAATAAACCGCCGTATCAATCTTCCGGCACCAGCAGCCGATGCCGCAGCTGGTCGGCCACCACCGCGATGATGAGCAGCCCGCCGAGCACCACCATTTGCAGGTACGACCCCACGTTGGTCAGGTTCATGCCGTTTTGCACCAGGCCGATGAACAATGCCCCGAGTACCACGTTTTCCACACGGCCCATGCCACCCCGCAAGCTGACACCCGCGATGACACAAGCCGCAATCGACTCCAGCGCGATGGTTCCACCCAGGTTGGCTTCGCCCGTCCCCACCCGGGCGGTCAGCAGCAGCCCGCTCACCGAAGCCAGCGTCGCGCAGAGTAGGTAAGCAATGAGCAGCACTTTTCGGGTGCTGATGCCCGACAGCGTCGCGGCCCTGGCATTCCCGCCGACGGCCAGCAGGTGGCGTCCAATGACCGTCCGGTTCATCAGCACCGTCATCCCCGTGACGCAAACGACGGTGACCAGAATCGGAACGGAAATGCCGAACACGCTGCCAAATCCGAAGTAGTCGCTAAACACGCTGGGAAGTCCCGAGACTGGCACGCCGCCGGTCAGGAACAGTGCAATTCCGAAACCGACCGATTGCATGCCCAGCGTCACGATGAACGGAGAGACTCCCACCACCGCGACGCCAAGGCCGTTCACCACGCCGATCAGCGTGCCGGCCAATACCCCGGCTCCGCAGCCTGCCGCGATGGCGATCCACGCCGCGTCGGGGCTGGCCTGAATCACGCTGCTCATCACGGATGCCGAGACCACTGACGTGATCGCCAACACCGTCCCAACCGAAAGATCGAATCCACCGGTCACCAGCGCCAGCATTTGCCCCATGGACACCAGGATCAGATAGACCGCCTGGCGCATCAGGTTGGTCAGGTTCTGCACGGACAGGAACTGATCCGACGCGAGCGAGAAGACCACGATCGCGATGACGAGCATGAACGGCAACACACCCACGCGCACAAAGGCGCGGACGAGCAGTTGCCACAGGCGCCGCGGGAGATGTGAATAGTGCGTATAGTCAGGTTTCAACACAGCGCTCATGCCGCCAACCTCGCGGGTTCGAAAAATAGATTCAACAGGCGCGATTCGGTGATGTGAGGCGGATGCAGCTCACCGGATAGCTCACCGCGGCACATGACGTAGGTTCGATGCGTCAGATGCAGGATTTCAGGCAGATCGGACGAAACGATCACGACTGCGGCGCCGCTTTCGCACAGCGCCTGGATCAGGCCGTACAAGGCGCTTCGCGTCCCCATGTCCACCCCCACCGTGGGCTCGTCGAACACGTACAGCGTGGCCGATTGCGTGAAGCCTTTGGCGAACATCACCTTCTGCTGGTTGCCGCCCGACAGCAGACCGACCGCCCGGTACAGGTTGCGGGTGGTCAGCTCCACTCGTTGCGCCGAGCTACGCGCCAGCTGGCGGCTCAAGCCCTGCCTGAGCCACCCGGCCGGACCGCGCAGCGGACCTGCCAGGATGGGCAGCACCATGTCTTCGCTCGAGCGGAAGTTCAGCACGAGCCCCTCCGCCTTGCGGTCCGGCGGAAGGTAAAAGAACCCGTCCGCGAGCATCTGCGCGGTAGTCGCGTTGGTACGGTCTTGTCCCTTGAACAGGACGCGGCCCTGGGTCACCTTCGACAGCCCGTACAAAGCCCGCACCAGTTCCGACTTGCCCGAGCCGACCAGGCCGGCAATCCCGACCACTTCGCCGCGGCGCACATGGATGCTGGCGTTTCGCACGCCATTGCGAGACCACAGGTCGTGCACCTCCAGCACGGTTTGGCCCGGCTTTGAAGCGATCTGCGGGTAGATCTTGGCGATGCTGCGCCCCGTCATCAGCTCGATCAAGCGTTCTTCCGACGCGTCTTCAGCAGCAACGGTGGCAATTTTCTGGCCGTCGCGCAGGACCGTGATCCGGTTGGCGATCTGCTTGATTTCCTGGATTCGATGCGAGATGTAGATGATCCCCACGCCCTGGTCCTGCAACCGCTTGACCAATTCGAACAGGCTTTGGGTTTCCTGGTCCGTGAGGGACGCGGTGGGCTCGTCCAGGATCAACACGGAGACATTCCCGCGCAAGCTCTTGGCAATCTCGACCATTTGCTGCTGCGCGCGTGAAAGATGGCTGACGAGGCTGTCGCAGTCGATCTCGAATCCGAGTTCGTTCAGCAGGCGTTGCGCGCGGCCGCGCAGCGCCGCCTTGTCCAGCAACGGGACAGCTGCGTATCTCGGCTCCTCTCCCAGGCACAGGTTTTCCGCCACCGTCAGCGTCGGCACCAGCGAAAACTCCTGAAAGACCGCGCTGATGCCCTTGGCGCGCGCATCGCGCACGCTCGACAAGTGCGCGGGCTCGCCCTTGATGCCGATCTCGCCGGCGCTGGGCTGCACGGCCCCGGCAAGGATCGAAATCAGCGTGGACTTGCCGGCGCCGTTTTCGCCGAACAGCACATGCACTTCGCCCGCCAGCAACTCGAAATCGATGTCATCGAGTGCCTGCACGCCGGGGTAGTGCTTGCTCAACCGAAAAGTGCTGAGCAGGCACTCCGCCGGCGCATCGCTGGTTGCGGGCTTGATGTCCACGAGATTGCCGCCGGCAGGCCCTTGTTACTTGACCTCGAACACGGCCTTGAACGCGGTCGGAGGCAGGATGTCAGTGGACTTGACGGTCTTCAGGTTGGCGCCGTCCACGACGAAGATCTTCGGACCGACGTGCTTGACCAACTCCTTGCCTTCCAGCGCCCGCACCGCCTGGTCGATGGCGACGCGGCCCTGGATCACCATCGAATCGGCCGGCGCCGCCATGATGCGCCCGTTCTTGATGCCGTCATAGACGCCGGGCGTCATGTAGAACGACATCACCTTGACCTTCTTGTCCTGGCCGCGCGAACGCAGGATGCCTGTGGCGGCTTCGGCCGTGACCGCGGTGCCCGCCACATAGGCCAGGTCGGGGTTGGCTTGCAGCACGTCTTCGACCAGTTTGGACTGGGCTTCCTTGCCGGTGTCCCCATACTTGGGATCCAGGATCGTCAAGGCGCTGTTCTTGGTGGCCTCCATGAAGCCTTTGTGCGCGGCTTCGACCCATGATGCACCCGCGGGCCCGGGGAACCAGCCTACCTTGACCTTGGGGCTGCCGGCGGGATGCAGTTTGGTGAGGTATTCGCCGGCGGAGAACCCCATGGTGTAGAAGGACACCAATGACTTGGCGGTCAGGTCAGACGAGTTGATGCCGTTGACCACGTCAATCACCGGAATCTTCTTGGCGCTGATGGTCTTGACCAGGCTGTTCAAGCCGTCGCCGGAAATCGCACCGATGACCACCGCGTTGGCGCCGCGCGCCACGCAGTCCTCGATCTGCGAAATCTGCTTGCTGAGGTTGGTGTAGCCGCCGGCTTCAACCAGTTGCAGCTTGGTCCCCAGGCGCTTGGCTTCCTCCACCACACCGTAGTCGACGCCCAGCCAGTAGGCGTCCTTCATGTGCGGAAAGGACACGCAGATGTCCCACTTCTTGCTGGCCTTGGCCAGCGGCGTATAGCTGATATCGGACTTCTTGCCGTCCGCGGCAAACGCAGGGTCGGTCACCTCGGCCTTGTATGGGAACCAGTCCGCGGCATGGGCGGAGGTCGCCAGTGCAATGGCTGTGAAAAACGCACCCGCTGTCAACGCCTTGCACGTATTGGATTTCGTCATGTCATCTCCTTTGTGGGTTAAGAAACTCGGGGGTCCGAAAGTGGATGCGAAAAACGCGCGGTCACGCCACGAACGCGGTCCGCAGCTGCTTGAGCCGCGCGGTTTGCCCTGCCCGAGCCTGCAGTGCCTGCGCCATATCCACCGCCACGAAACGGGCCTTGTAGTTCGGCTGCATCTGGGCGATCAGACCCATGTCGGCGCTGACAACCGTACCGATCATGGCGTAGCCACCGCCCGATACCGCGTCGCGCTGCAAGATGATGGGCTCCAGGCCGCCGGGCACCTGGATCGAGCCGTAGGGATAGCCCGCGTCCACGATGTTGGACGGGTCGGATCCCGCGCCAAAGGGCGGCGTGCGGTCGCGGAATTTCAAGGGCTGGCCGTGCCGGTAGCGGTATCCGATACGATCGGCCTCCGGAGCGACCGACCAGGTGTCGGCATAGAAACTGACGGCCGCTTCTTTCGTCAGGCGGTGGTCGTACAGGCCCGGCAGCACGCGCAGCCGCACCTCCTTTTCCGGCTGGCGCACCCAACCTGCGGGCGCGGCGGTGCCTTCCCTGGCGCGCCGCGAGCGCGCACCCACCGGCAGGACATCGCCGGACTCCAGCTTGCGCCCCTTGAATCCGCCGAATGCGCCAAGGCCGTAGGTCGAGCGGCTTCCAAGCACTTTTGGCACGTCGATGCCGCCAGCCACCGCCACATACAGGCGAGCGCCCAAGGTCATGAAGCCGAACTTCAACGTATCGCCCGCCCGAACCGTGAACGACGTATCCCGGGGCGCCTCTTTTTCGTTGACCTTGACCGTCGCGACGGCGCCGGTGATGGCCACCATGGCGTCTTCCGTGAAGCGCAGCTCGGGCGCCAGCAGCGAGCACTCCAGCGCAGCCGAATCTTCCGGATTGCCGACGAGCAAGTTGGCCAGCCTGAACGACAGTTGATCGAGCGCGCCCGACAATGGGATGCCCAGGTGGTAGTACCCGGGCCTGCCTGCATCCTGTACGCTGGTTGCAAGCCCCGGTTTGAGGACTTCAATCGCCATGGAGCGCCTCCAGAATCTGTTGGTTGTAGCCAGCCGGGTCCGCCAGGAAATGCTTCAGCGAAAACTGCACGGGACGGATGCGAAGGTCGAAGGTGCCCGCCTCCACCTGCGCGACATTGCGGTCGTATTCGGCGCGGTCGATCGGTTTCCACTTGACGATGTCGCCGGGACGGAAGAACACCATGAAGTCCTTCAGATAGGGCAGCGACTGCGCCGGATCGAAGATCGGTGCCGGCGTGATGCCGAACATCTGGTAGCCGCCCGCGCCGCGCACCGAGTAGATGCAGCTGAAGCACCCGCCATGGCCGATGGTGAGTTTGGGCGTATCGGTGCGGGGGCGCAGGTATTTGGGCACTTCAATCTGGCGCTCGCGGTCCACCATCTGGAACAGGAACGGCAGGCCCGCGACGAAACCCACCATGGAGACGAACCAGGGCGCTCCCGAATGCGCTGCGATGAACGCGTCGACTGAATCGAAGCCGTTGATCCGGGCGGCATACTGCAGGTCCGTGCTGTCGGGGTCCTGGTGACGCTCGCGGAATTTCATCAGCGTTTCATGGGTCCACGGGTCGTTGTAGAGGACGGGAATCTCGACGACTCGGGTTTGCAGCTGCAAGTCGGCGCCGCCCACCGCCTGCTCGACGTCCTTGAGCGTGCGCAACACTGCGTCGGGTGCGATCACGTCGGGGTCGAACCGGACCAGGTAAGCGGCATTGGCGGGGCAGATTTCCGTGATGCCGGGCACCGCGCGCCGCTGCAGTTCGGTGCAGATGGCCATGCCCTTGAAGAATGCGCTCAACGACATTTCGTCGCTGATCTCGACGAACAGGTGCTCGTCGCCGCCGAAGGAGTAACGCGCGGGGCTGGAGTTCATGAGGTGACTTTCGCAAGCTGCGGTTGGGAAATCGAAGCAGGTTCCGCCTCGGCTTTCGGCTGTGAGGCCGGCGGCCTGGCCAGCCACTCCTCCAGAAAGCCGGTATGAAATCGCGCCTGTTGCACGTCGCGGTCGGCGCACAGCGCCTTGTGCAGGTCGGCGGTGGTGGATACGCCGGAGATGACCAGTTCATCGAGCGCGCGCCGCATTCTGGCCATGGCCGAGGCGCGGTCCTCGTCCCAGACGATGAGTTTGCCCAGCAGCGAGTCGTAGTACGGCGGAATGGTGTATCCCGGGTACAGCAAGGTGTCGAAGCGCACGCCGGGCCCGCCCGGCATCACCAGCTGGGTGACGTGTCCCGGGTTGGGCATGAAGTTCTTCGCAACGATTTCGGCGTTGATGCGGACTTCGATGGCCGCACCTCGCAGGCGAATGTCTTCCTGCTTGATGCGCAAAGGCTCACCCAGCGCTACGTGCAGCATTTCTTTCACCAGATCCAGTCCGGTCACCATCTCGGTCACGGGATGTTCGACCTGGATGCGCGTATTCATCTCGATGAAGAAGAACTCGCGGGTCTCATCGTCGTACAGGTATTCCAGCGTGCCCGCTCCGGTGTAGGCGACCGCGCGGGCGAGCTGGAGTGCCGAGTCGCACAGCGCCGCCCGCGTGGCCGCATCGATCGCGGCCGATGGTGCTTCTTCCCAGATCTTCTGGCGGCGGCGCTGCAGGGAGCACTCGCGCTCGAAGCAATGGACCACGTTCTTGCCGTCGCCCAGGACTTGCACCTCCACGTGGCGGGCCCTGCGGATAAAGCGCTCCAGATAGAGCTCGCCGTTTCCAAAGAGCGACTGGGCCTCGGCGCAGGCCAGGGCGAACTGCTGTGCCAGTTCGGCTTCGTTCCCCGCGATGCGGATGCCGCGGCCGCCGCCGCCGGCGGAGGCCTTGATCATGATCGGAAAGCCGATCTGCGCGGCAACCTTCAATGCAGCATCGATCGATATGACCGCGCCCTCGCTGCCCGGAACCGTCGGCACGCCGGCATGGATCGCGGCCGCCCGGGCCGCGGCCTTGTCCCCCATCGTGCGAATCGCGTGTGCGGTTGGGCCCACAAAAACCAGACCCGCTGACGTCACCTCTTCCGCGAATGCAGCGTCTTCGGAGAGAAAGCCATATCCGGGATGGATCGCGCCGGCGCCGGATTTCATGGCTGCGGCCAATATCGCGCCGCGATCGAGGTAGCTCTTCCGGGCGTGCGCCGGTCCGATATGGATCGATTCGTCTGCCATTCGCACCGCCAGGGCGTCCGCATCCGCATCGCTGTACACGGCGACGGTCTCGAGCCCCAGCTCCTTGGCAGCGCGAATGATGCGAACCGCGATTTCGCCCCGGTTGGCGATCAGCAGTTTGCTAAAGCGTCGGTTGAATGTCATGGCACGCCCGACAGTTTTCAGCCCGGCACGATTTCGGCCAGCAGCTCCCCAGGCTCCACCGGCGCTTCGTTGGCCACGGCGAAGCGAACCAGGCGACCGGCCGCCTCCGCGGTGACCTCGCTGAACTGCTTCATCACTTCCACGATGCCCAAGACGTCGCCCACGGCCACCAGATCGCCTTCTTCCTTGAAGCGAGGCGCGCCCGGGGCGGCGCTGCGGTAGAACGTGCCCGGCAGCGGGCTTAACACTTGGACGGTGGTCGACATGGGGGCTTTCCTTGAAGAGTTTTCAGTGTTGCGGGCGGCTTGCCGCGGGCGCGCTGATCCCGCAGATCTCGATACCGTTGCTGGTCAGCAATTCGCGGGTGGCATGAATGAGGTCCAGGGCGCCGGGCGTGTCGCTGTGAATGCAGACCGAATCGAACTGCATCGACAGGTCGGCACCGTCCACGGTTCGCACCAATCCCTCCTGGCAGGCCCGCAGGACCTTCCTGGCCACGGCCTGAGGATCGAGCCGGCCGACACGCCGGACAAAGACGATCGAGCCGGCGCTGTCGTAGTCACGGTCCGCGTAGAACTCGGTCACTGTGGGATGGCGCATTTCGCAGGCGACCTGATAGGTGAGCGACTCGCGCATGCAGTACAGGTGCAGAGTCGGATCCGTCAATTGCAGCGCGGTGATCAGGGAGCGCGACAACTGCTCGTCTCTGGCCGCGTGCATGTACAGCGCGCCGTGAGGCTTGAAGTGCTGCAGCGGAACTCCCGCCATGCGGGTGAACTCGCGCAGCGCTCCGAGCTGGTAGACCATGTCGTTCACGAGTTCATCGGCCGACGCATTCAGGTGCCTGCGCCCGAATCCCACGAGATCGCGAAAGCCCGGGTGTGCTCCGATACCGACACCGTGTTGCTTGGCCAGCCGGACCGTATCGCGCATGATGGTGGGGTCGCCCGCATGGAAGCCGGTCGCAATGTTGGCCGAGCTGATCAACGACATGATTCGGTCGTCAACGCCATCGCCGATGCGCCAGAGGCCAAAGCCCTCGCCCATGTCGGAATTCAGGTCTATTCGAGTTTTCAACGGTCACCCTTGGAGAAGACGCGTCGCGCGTTTCAGATGCGACGAGGGTGAACTGTGCAGTCGGGAAGATCGCTCGAAAAGCAGTATCTTTAGATACAGCGTTATCAAAAAAACAGATAATTGGAGTGAACCAAGTGATTTTTTGCGGGTTTACCCGCAAATTTTGAGTCTTCTCGTTTGGAAAAACAGATACCGAGCTTCAAGAATTCGGGGCTTCTCGCAAACCCCTAGCCGCCATGTCCCTGTCGATTCGCCATCTGAGGTACTTCGCCGCAGCCGCCGAGCTGGGTCGCATTTCGGCAGCGGCAGTGCAGTTGAACATCTCCCAGTCAGCCATCACGACTGCAATCCGCGATCTGGAAGCACTGCTCGAGCAACAGCTATTCGACCGGGAGTCGCGTGGCGTGGAATTGACGGATGCGGGACGGCGGTTTTTGAGCCACGCGTACACGGTGCTCAGCGCCGTGGACGATGCCTTGCGCATGCCCAGCAAGGATGAGAGCGTCGAAGGGACTTTGAGCATTGCGGCCACCTACACCGTGCTGGGTTATTTCCTGCCTCACCATCTGCAGCGGTTCGGACAGCGCCATCCGAAGGTGGAATTGAAGGTTCACGAGCTGCCCCGGGAGGCGCTCGAGGATAGCCTGGTGGCGGGCAGCTACCAGATGGGCGTCGTGCTCACCTCCAACGTGACCAACCACGAAATCGCGACCGAGACGTTCTTCGGCTCCGAACGCCGGTTATGGGTCTCGAGCAAGCATCCTTTGCTGGACCGCGCCGAAGTCACCCTCGCTGACGTGGCGAACCACCCCTACATCATGCTCACGGTGGACGAGGCGGACTTGACCACGCTGAAGTATTGGAGAAAGACGCCCCACCAGCCGGGAATCAGCCTGCGCACCAGCTCGGTGGAAGCCGTGCGCAGCATCGTTGCCAACGGCCTGGGCGTGAGCATCTTGTCGGACATGGTCTACCGGCCCTGGTCGCTGGAGGGCCGGCGCATCGAAACGATCAACCTGAAGGACGCGATCCCGCCCATGAATGTCGGGCTCGCCTGGAAGGCCACGGCCAAACACACGCCCGCGATGTCCGCTTTCAGGGATTACTTTCGCCAGTTGTACATGGAGCCCTCGGTGTCGCGGGCCGGGCGCAGTCGCATTTGACCGGAGCGCTGGCGTCCTACGAGGGAAATTTCTGGACTGTTCGACCCCTCATCACAATCGGTGTGTCGCAACTGTTCACGTTCATGTATACCAGATCGCCGGGACGGTACGCTTCGCCCGCATGCAGCGGCACAACCCTATGCCGCAAGTGGCCCATGTCCTCGTACGAGAGCACGGCGAATTGGCCGGACGCGATCTGGTCAGTCTCCGCTCTATGCCGGCAGTCGGAGAAGCGGCGTCCGCCCAGCGCCGGCGCGTCCCCGGTCATGACCACCCTGGCTTCACGCCAGCCTTGATGCCAGTCGTATTTTCCTTCGTATGCAAAGGCGCAACTTGTGGCAGCGAGCGCAACGACCAAGGCCGCTCCCAGTAAGTGGGACGGTATGCGCCCAACGCCAGATGGCGTGCGTGCGCAACTGCTTGCGAGATCAATTTGTTTCATGAGAGCTCCTCTTCAGCCTGGCGCCACCGCGGTTGAATCCGACCAGCAGCGCACATGCGGCCAGCGCCCAAACGATCACTGCGCCGGACGGCAGATCGAACAAGGCGGAAAGCGCCAGCCCCAACGCATAGCCCAGCGCACCCAACCCGAAGCCCACGGCAAGACCCGCCTTGCCGGTGTGCTTGCCAATCGCGAGGGCTGGAATGATCAGGCTCGAGAACACCAGGTACACGCCGACGACCTGGACCGACGCCGTCACGGCGACAGCGAATACGCCGTAAAAGCCATAGCGCCCGAGCCGCTCGGCCCAGCCGAGCCAAAGCGTCGCCAGCAATACCGCCGTGATTCCGGCCAGCCAGAGCAATTGCGTGGTATTGACCCACAGGACCTGGCCGACCAGCAGGTCCTTCAGATGCTCTCCGCCATGCGGATTGCCGGACAGCACCAGGATGCCGGCGCAGGCCGCGAGGATGAACATCACGCCGATCAGCGCTTCCTGCCGCTGCGGTGCGCGCCTTTCAGTCCACGTCAGCAAGACGGCGCCCAGCAACGCGGCCGTAACGGCGGACGCCTGCACCGCGAGCCCGCCCTCGGGCAGTCCCAGTGCATCGGCGCAGATCACGCCCAGGCCGGCGATCTGCGCGATGGCCAGATCGATGAACACGATGCCGCGCTGCAGCACCTGCACCCCCAGCGGGACATGCGTGGCGAGCACCAGCGCTCCGGCGATGAAAGCCGGGCCCAGGATCCCGAGGTCGAGCGCGGACCAGCTCATTTCGGTGCTGCCGCGGCCGTCAGGCGCGCCACCGTGTCATCGAACAGCCCGAAAAGGTCCTTGGCCGCATCGCTGCCTCCGACCGTGAAGGGAAGTCTGACCGCCGGTAAGTGGGAGTTGGCGCTCAACCATTCGGATGCGCGCGGATCCTGGTAGGCCGCATAGATGACCATTCGTGCAGGCTGCGCCTTGAGCGTCGCGAGCACCTCCTGCAAATGCGAAGGGGTCGGTTCGATACCCGGTTTCGGCTCGAGCACGGCGATCTCCTTCAGGCCCAGCCAGTCGTAAAGATAGGCAAAGGCCTTGTGCTGCGACACCACGCTGGCGCCTTTCAAAGGCGCGGCCTGGGCGGCCCAGCGGCCCATCGAGTGCTGCCAGCGCTGGGAGAAGCTGGCTTGGCGCTGCGCGTATTGCGTCGCATTGGCCGCATCGAGCTGCTGCATGCGCGCCGCCAGCACTGGCGCCACCACTGCGATGTTGCGCGGGTCGGTCTGGATATGCGGATTGCCTGCCGCGTGCACGTCGCCTTGCGAGCGGTCGAGCACTGTGGGCACTTCGAGCTTGCGCACGAAATCGGCCGCGGCGAGATTTCCGGGCAGCCCCGGCTGAACCTTCGAATTGCCCGATTGCTGCAGCAGCCGCGGCAGCCAGCCGATTTCCAGCTCGGCTCCGGTGCACACTACCAGATCGGCGTTGCGCACGGCGGCGATCAGGCTCGGCTTGGCCTGGATCTGATGCGGATCCTGCAGGGCGGTGGTGGCCGACGATACCTGCACCAGGTCACCGCCGAGTTCTTGCGACAGTGCGGCCCATTCGGGTTCGCATGCAAACACGCGCAATGCCGCATGCGCGGGCGCGGCCATCAAAGCGAGCGGCACCAGAAGAAAGGCCGCGGCGAAAGTCTTGAGATTCAACATGAAAGTCTCCTTGCGGAACAGGTTCTAGAAGCCGTGGGCACCGTGCGCGCCCAGGCTCATCTGGTATTGCAGGAACAGCTGGTTGTCCGGCAACCCGTTGCGCGAGTAGTCGCGCGCCAGCTGCAGGCGCATGCGGGAGAATTCGCTCGGATTGAAATCGAGCATCAACGTGTTCTTGTGCGGCTTGTACCCGGCCGAATCGAACAGCGCCGGGTTCGCGTCGAAACCGGTAGTTCCGGAGTCGAGCCTTTCGGTGCGCAGTCCGACGCGCCAGCGCGGCATGAACTGGTAGACGCCCTGCAGGTACCAGCCCGACTGGGTAGCGAGATACCCGCCCGCAGTGGCAGCGCCTTCGACGTCGGCGACCAGCGCGCCGGCACGCCGGCTGCGCAGGTACTCGCCCTGCAGCTTGAAGTTCGTTCGCGTCGCGTTGCCGTTGGGCGCCCATTTGTAGACGAAGTCGGCGACCCACACGCGGGTGCTGCCGCTGAACGAATTCGTGATGGCGCTGCCCGGTGCGCTGCTGAACACCAGGGTCTGATCGGTGGCTTTGGCGTTGAGCGCGGAAAGGCCGGCGCGCCAGCTGCTGCTCGTTCCCAGGTCGCCGCCTACGTGCCCGTAGAGCGCGGCCGCACCGGCTCCATTGCGCGAGTCGTCGCCACCGGGAAAGGGACGGCCGCGGCCCAGTTCGGCGCCCAGCTCGAGGAACAGATCGGTCGGCGCCAGCCAGCGAAGTTGCAGGCCATCGTCGCCGAACTGGTTTCCGAGAAAAGCCTGGTATGCCAGCGGGGCGTCGACGAAATCCCAGGTGTGCGCATGCTGCTCGTTGAGGTAGCCGATGCCCGAGAAAAATCGGCCTGCTTTGAGCGTAAGCCCATTGCCCAGCCCGGTGGTCTGCACGAACGCTTCCTCCACCGACACCGTGTTGTCGGGCGCGATCGAAATGGCGGCCGAGCCGCGCAGCCACGGATCGATGCTGGCTGAGAAGCCGAGTTCGCTTTCGGACAGGCTGAAGCCACGTGTGCCCGGCCCGGCTTCGGCGGCCTGCGGAAGGTGGAAGCCGCTCAGCGAGTAGTTCGCCGGGTCCCTCGACGTGCGTGTGTACAGACCCGACAGGATCAGCGAGATCTCGGGATTGAAGGCGTTAGCCCCTCCCCCCGTGCCGGTCGCTGGCCCCACCGGTGCTGGTGGTGCGGCGGCCACGCTCGCCGCGGTTGCTTGCGCCGCCGCCTCCGCTGCCTTGAGGCGCTGTTCCAGCACTTGCAGGCGCTGCTCGTAGTTCGCGCGGATCGCTTCCATTTCCTGCCGCAGCGCCTGGATATCGGACGCGGTATCAGCAGCCGCGGCCAAGGGCGTGGTGGCCAGTGCGACGGCCAGCCCCGCTGAAAATAAATTGCGCATGAAAATACTCCAGACATGCCAAATCGAACCCGCGCCTCCCGAACAGGCGAGGCGCGACCCAGGAGTTCAACCGGCAATGACGGGAGGCGCGCGAATGGCGTAGGGTTGGCGCGCCGGCGCGAGCTGCACCGGGATCAGGCGCGGCGTGGGCGGCGAGTGCGGCGCAAGCCGCGGCAGCAGCGGCGCCGCGAGCATTGGCGGTGCGCCGCCCAGGTTCGCCACGCCCGCAAGGCAGAGCCCGCAATCCGCGAGCTCCATTTGATCCTGCTGGCCTGCGTGGCCTGCCACTTCGGCGATGCTGTGGCTGTAAGGGTGCCAGGTCGCAAGCGAGTGCGCGGCCAGCATGACCAGGCCGAGCCACAGCAGCCACACTCGCGGAGCGCGGGTGAGCCGCTGTAGCGTGGATGTCATGCGAGGCGTCCCATGCGGCGATGGTATCGCAGGTCACGAGTCGAAGCAGGCAGCTCGTTCTGTCTGCTGATCAGCAGCCGATCAGGTGCGAAACGGAGGGTCCGGTCCATGCCATCGAATCGAGAGCATCGACCGAGCGAGAGAACGGCACAGGCACCGTGCGGGGCGTCGCCGACGATCAGCAGCGACTGTCCGTTCGACTTGGACAGCCAGAATTCGCTGTCCGCCTGAAGCATCGAAATCGCTCGCGTCTAGCCAAGGTCCTGGGACGAATGGTGCGTTACTTGCGACGCAATGGAATCTGGAGGTTCGTGGGCCGGTTCGCTTCGGTGTCGAAGCCGCGGCCGTCGACGTTGCGCGCGCCCCAGAAGAGCAAGCCGTCCGAGAGGTACACCAGATCGTGCTCCATGAAGTTGCGGCCGGCGGTCAGCCCGAACGGGACAAAGTCCTTGCCGAATACGCTCTGGGTGCCGTTGACATTCCACGTCGCGTAGCCCTGGCCGGCAACCCGGTTCAGGAGATCCGCGAAAGGCTGGGCCAAGGGCGTCACTTCGTAGGCTTCATCGGCAACAAAGTCCACCTTTTGCGCGCCGTTTGCGATGGGGTGGTCACCCTTCCACTGCATATGACCGCGCAGGTGGATGCGCGCCACGGGCAGCTTGGCATAGGGATCCGCTGTATTGAGGATCGTGAGATCGAAGCGGTCGTCTCCAAGATACCTGAAATCCCGCGTGAGGTAGAACGGCTTCAAGCTTCCATCAGGGTTCTTCGTCGCGCTGGGGCGCACCTCCGGGGCGATGCTCGCCCATTCGCCCAAAAGCGCTTTCCGGGTTTCCTCCAGTGTCATGGGAGTTCCTTTCCTATGAGGGGTCGAGGGAGTAGAGGCGCAGTTGGCACACGCAAGGGCAACTGCGAGCGTGATTCCAAGCAGAGTGCGCCTGGAAGATGTGTTTGAGGATTTCATACTTTTGCGTCTCACGTGCATTCCAGAAGGCGTCACGACTGCCGAAGCTCGCGGCGCAGGATCTTGCCGACCGTCGATTTCGGCAGCGCCTCGACGAAGGTGACGTGGCGAGGGACCTTGTACGCGGCCAGGTTCGCGCGGCAATGCGCCTCGACTTGGGCCGACAGCAGGCCGGCATGGCGCCGGACCACGAACAGATGCGGGGTCTCGCCGGAGCGGGCGTCCGGCACGCCGATACAGGCGCATTCGACAATCTCGGGCATTCCCGCGACCACGGCCTCGATCTCGTTCGGATAGACGTTGAAGCCGGACACCAGGATCATGTCCTTCTTGCGATCGACCATGTACATGAAGCCGGCCGGGTCCATGGTCACAACGTCGCCGGTCTTGAACCAGCCGTCGTCCGTAAAGGCCTTGGCGGTCTCGTCGGACCGCTGCCAGTACCCGGCAAAGAGTTGAGGCCCGCGCAACAGCAACTCCCCCGCGGCTCCGAGCTGAACATCGCGACCATCTTCGCTGACGATGCGCACGTCCGTCGAGGGCACAGGAATTCCTATGGTGCCGTTGCGACCCGGCGGATTGAAGGTCGCGCTGGGCGAGGTCTCGGTCAGGCCGTAGCCTTCCGTGATCGGCGGCCCTCCAGCGTCCTCCCAGCGCCGCGCGACGGCGCCTTGAACCGACGCGCCAGCGCCCGTGACCAGTCGGGTGCCCGAAAAGTCGACCGACGACAGCTCGGGGGCGTCGACGAGCGCGTTAAAGAGCGTGTTGACGCCGATGAACATGCTGAACGGGCCGCGTTTCATTTCGGCAATCACGCTCGAAAGATCACGCGGGTTGGGGACCAGCCGATTGTTGCCACCCAGCGCGAGGCTCAGGAGGGAAACGGCGAGCGGGTATACGTGGTACAGCGGAAGCGGCGTGACGATGGACAGGCCTTCCGAAGGCAGGGACAGGCACATCCACGACATCATCTGTCGCAGGCTCGCGCATACGCTGCGGTGCGTCAGCACCGCTCCCTTTGACACGCCGGTCGTTCCGCCCGTGTACTGCAGGAAGGCCGCGTCTCCTGGTTGCGGCGGCAGGCACTCGATCGCGGAGGCGTGGCCGATTTGGAGCGCCCTTCCCATCGGCGTCTCCGGCGCAGTCTGGGCCAGCGCAGCCTCGGCCGACCCGTCGACGGCACGTTCGCCCGTCTCGCGTGCCTGTGCCGCGGAATGAAGCCCGGCAATGGGCGTGGTGACGATCTGGCGCACCGCGGTGCGCGGCACGAGGGGAAGCAGTACCGGTCGGAGCGATTCCGCGGCGACGATCAGACTGGCGCCGGAATCGGCGAGCTGCTGCTCGACTTCACGTGGCGTGTACAGCGGATTGACGGTGACCACCGCCATCGATGCGCGAAGGACGCCGGCCATCGCAATCATGAAGGGGGCGCAGCTCGGCAGCATCAAGGCGACCCGATCCCCCGGCCGCAGGCCGATGGCCAGCAAATAGCGCGCGAATGCCCCGGAGAGCCGGTCCACATCGGCGTAGCTGAAAGAGTCGCTCGCGCAAGTCAACGCAGTCCGGTCTGACTGCGTCGCGAAGGCTCGCTCCAGGATGGTGACGAGGGTTTCCTTCTCGTCGATCGTGATGTCATGCGGCAGCCCCTGCGGGTAGGAGGCATGCCAGCGCCGTGCTTCCATTTCTTTGTCTCCTTTGAATCGTGTCGTCGCGGTCCCGCCTCGGCACTCAGGCCAGCGCTTCCCGCACGAAGTCGAGGCGGTCCTGGCCGAAGAACATCTCGTCGCCGACGAAGGTGGTCGGCGCGCCAAACGCGCCGCGGCGGACGGCTTCCTCCGTGGTAGCACGTAACACGGCCTTCACTTCGGGGTCGCTCGTGAGGCGCTCGATCTGGACCGCCGGGAATCCGCCCGCGGCCAGGGTCGCGGCCGTGAGCTGCGCAATGTTCAGGTCCAGCGCGTTCACCCACATGGCCTCGAAGACGACCGCCAGAAACTGCGGGAGCCGTGCGGGCTCGCGCAACTGGATCCCCGTCACTGCACGCATCAGGTGGAGGGTGTTGATGGGAAAGTGCGGGTTCATGGTCAGCGGCACGCCATAGCGCCGCGCGAACCGGCCGAAGTCGACGGCAGCGTGCCGGCCTTTCGCGGGCACGGAACCAGGAGAAGCATTTCCGGTGGCCTGGTACACGCCACCGAGCAGCATCGGCCGGTAGACCAGTTCTGCGCCCGCCTGGCGGCACAGCGCCGGCAACTGCGTCCAGGCCAGGTAGGAGGCGGGGCTTCCCACATCGAAAAAGAACTCCACGGCCTTGCTCATTCGCAGCTCACCATTAAATAGATGTCGTTTAGTAAACGGAGCCTATGTTACGCTTGCCTCGTTGTCAAACGAAGAACTCTGGGGGATTTCCCGAATGCGGTACTCGAGCACCCACAAGCAGGAGACGCGGCGGAAGCTGGTCGCCAACGCGCGCGCGATCGCCAAGCGCGGCGGTTTCGGGCAGACCGGGGTGGACGCAATGATGTCCAGCATCGGCCTGACCGGCGGCGCCTTCTACGGCCATTTCCCGACCAAGGAGGCACTGTTCAATGCACTCGTCGGGGAGGAACTGGAGAACAGCCGCCAGATGCTGGCCGGCGACGAAGGTTCGCCGCCGGACCATGTCGCCAAGAGCCTGCGCGGTTACCTCAGCAGCGCGCACGCACTGAATCCGGAAGGCGGCTGCGTCCTGCCGACCCTGGGTTCCGAGATCGCGCGCGCGAGTCCTGAAGTGCGTGCGACCGTGGAGCGGGGCATCAGGAAGATCCAGAAGAACTGGAGCACGCGGGTCGGCGACGCCGACGCCGCCTGGGGCGTGATCGCACAGTGCGTCGGAGCGCTCGTGCTCGCGCGGGCCGTGGAGAGCGACCGCACGCGAAAGGAGATCCTCGCCGCCAGCCGCCGCTTCCTCGGCGAGGCGCTCAACATGGAGTCGCTCGCCAAATCCGGCCGCGGCGGCTAGGAGTCTGGGCGGCAGAGAAGCCCGTTTCTCTGCCGCCCAGACTCCTGGCCAATCCCCTGTCCTTGACAGCCTTCCCGTCGTGACCTATCGTTCGTTTACTAAACGATCGTTTATTGAAAGGATGCTGATGGCGGCAGGACTGGACAAGGTGGCCCTGGTCATTGGGGCCGGCGACGCGACGGGCGGTGCGATCGCCCGGCGTTTTGCGCGGGAGGGCTACGTAGCGTGCGTAACGCGGCGCACGGCCGGCAAGCTGCAGCCTCTCGTCGAGGCGATCCGGGCGGAAGGCGGGCGGGCGCACGGTTTCGCCAGTGACGCCCGCAAGGAAGAGGAGGTGGCTGCGCTGGTCGAGCGCGTCGAGTCCGAGATCGGGCCGATCGAGGTGCTGGTGTTCAACATTGGCGCCAATGTCCCGAGCGGCATCCTCGAGGAAACCGCGCGCAAATACTTCAAGGTCTGGGAGATGGCCTGCTTCAGCGGCTTCCTCAATGCACGCGAGGTGGCCAAGCGCATGGTGCAGCGCGAACGCGGCACCATCCTCTTCACTGGCGCGACCGCCTCGTTGCGCGGCAGCGCGGCCTTCGCCGCATTTGCCGGCGCGAAGCATGCGTTGCGCGCCTTGGCGCAAAGCATGGCGCGCGAGCTGGGGCCGAAGAACATCCACGTGGCGCACGTGGTGGTCGATGGCGCGATCGACACGGAGTTCATCAGCTCGACCTTCCCGGAGCGGTACGCCATGAAGGAGCAGGACGGCATCCTGAACCCCGAGCACATCGCCGAGAACTACTGGTACCTGCACCAGCAACCGCGCGACGCCTGGACGTTCGAGCTCGACCT
>Ga0134124_10001040_pt1 | contig 22269 bp, 19 predicted proteins | sample KB304_FD_96880 | JGI IMG/M metagenome (GOLD analysis project Ga0134124, IMG submission 96880) | Terrestrial soil microbial communities without Nitrogen fertilizer from Kellogg Biological Station, Michigan, USA - KB3-0-4 | ecosystem: Environmental > Terrestrial > Soil > Unclassified ... | reverse complement strand
GTCGGGTGGGCCGGGGTTATCCCCCCGCCCAAACGGACGAGCGCGCGGAATCGGTCGTTCCCGGGAGGGACGCCCAGCTGGCGAGGCATTCGCGCGCTGATCGACCAGCTACAGACTGGTGATGCCTCAGGTCGCGGCAAGCGCACGGCGCTTGCGGAATTCCAGCGGCCCCAAGCCATAGGCGCGGCGAAAACGCCGGGCGAAGTGACTGGGCTCGGCGAAGCCGCAGCGCGCGGCTACATCCATCACGGTGACGGCATCGCAACGCGGATCAGAAAGCAGCCGGTGTGCAGCTTCCAGCCGCAGCCGCATCAGCTCGCCACCGAAGGTGGTGCCGGCGCGACCGAACAGCAGATGCAGGTAGCGGCGCGAGATGCCCTGCGATGCGGCGAGCTCTGCCGGTGCGAGATCGCTTTCGAGGCAGCGCTCACGCAGTGAGTCGTGCAACCGCCGATACAGCTGGTCGGTGGGGCGCGCGGCCTGCGCCACCGGACCTGAGGCCAGTGCGACCAGTCCCGCCAGCTGATCAGAGACCGTGCCCGCAGGCAGCGAGAGATCCGATTCCACGCAGCCCTCCAGGCCGGCCAGCGCTGCTGACAGCGCACCACCCCAACCATTGCCCGCGCTGAACAACCGGCACGCTGCGGTCTGTGGTGAAGGCAGCCACGCCGAGAGCCAGTCGTGTGGAAAGCGCAGCACCAGACTGCGGGTAGGTCCCTGGCAGTCGAGCTGATAAGGAGCAGTACAGTCGACTACCGCGACATCGCCGGCGCGCAGCGTGCATTCGCGGCCATGCTGGCGAAAATGCTGCTGACCTTCACGGATCTGCATGAGGATGGTCCAGGCCCCCTGGCCGCGCGAAATATTCGCCGGCGTGCGGCGCACAGACTGCGTCTGCGCCTGCACCAGGTAGAGGCTGCCGGAGCCGAAGGGCACGCTATCGAGCCGGGCCTGGAAGGCGCCGGGCTCCGGACTGTCGATGTCGATTTCCAAGAAGGACCGGCACACCGTATCCACCCAGTAGGCGAGCGCCTGCCGTGGATCGACGTCCTCAGTCGTCCAGTGGTGCCGCGATGAAATGGCTGCCGCTCCCCTCATGCGGGCATGTTGCGGCAGTCCCACGGGGCGGGCAATAGGCTGCACCGACAGGCTTTGCACCGTCGGGCGCGTTGGCCTGCACCCGCGGACGCGCCCGGCCCGCGAGCGGGGGATACTATGGGCCAGCCCCCTCTTTCGTGGGGCGACGGGGGCGCGATGACAAAAAATGCCGGCCGGGGATTTCCCCTGCCCAGCTCGGTAAAAGTGGTGCCAGGTACCGAACGGGCCCAGGCCGCCTATCCCTATTACATGCAGTTCGCGCCGGAAGACGACCAGCGCTTCTGGTTCTACAACTCCATGCACTTTCCCGAACCCATGTGCGCCTTCGATTCGGTGACGGGCGAGGCGGCCTACTGCGCGCTGGGTGCGGCGAATACGCGCGTGCACTGCCTGCCCACCACCAAGGGCATCGACGAGCGCTATATCAACGGGCGTGTGTACATCGGTGGGGTGGGCGTGACGGATCCCGCCGAGGTGCAGGAGCGCACCGAAGAATTCATGCAGCGCGCGTTCTACTACTACGAGAACTGGGAAACGCTGTACGCGCAGTGGAAGAAGAAGATGGGCACGCTGATCGAGGATGCGCAGAAACTGTCGCATCCCTCGCTGCCCAAGTACGAGCCGCTCGCGAATGTGCGTGCCGGCAAGGGCGTGGCCTCGAACCACGACCTGCTCGACACCTACCAGCGCACGCTCGAAGGCTACTTCCGGATGTGGCACCACCACTTCGAGTTCCTGCTGCTGGGCTACGGCGCGTACATGACTTTCTTCGCCTTCTGCAAGAAGGCGTTTCCGGAGATTTCGGACCAGACCATTGCGCGCATGGTGGCCGGCATGGAGGCGGAGATCTTCCGTCCCGATGAGGAGCTGCGCCGGCTGGCGCGCTGTGCGGTGCAGTTCGGCGTGGAAGCGCCATTTCAGGAAGGCGTGAGCGCGGAGAAAGTGCTCGCGAGCCTGCGTGAAATGGGCGAGGCGGGCGGCAAGTGGCTGGCCGAGCTCGAGATCTCGCGCAATCCCTGGTTCAACGTGAACGTGGGCGATGGGTTCTATCACTACCATCGCGCGTGGAATGACGATCTGACGCTGCCGTTCTCCGCACTGCCCAGCTACATCAAGCAGGTTGGCGAAGGCGTGAACCTCGATCGTCCGGTGGAACAGCTGGTGAAGGAACGCGCGCAGCTGATCGCCGACTATCGTGAGCTGCTGCCCACCGAAGAAGATCGCGCGGCCTTCGACCAGATGATTCATCTGGCGCATCGCGTGTTTCCCTATGTGGAAGGCCACAAGTTCTACTGCGAGCACTGGTACACGAATCTGTTCTTCAACAAGATCCGCGAGTTCGGTGGGTTGCTGAAGGAGCATGGCTTCTTCTCGCGCGAAGATGATGTATTTCACCTCACGCACTATGAGCTGAAGTCCGCCATCATCGACCTGATGCAGTCGTGGTCGGCCGGTTCTCCGCCGCGGGGTCCTGCACACTGGCCGCCCATCGTGGCCGAGCGCCGTGCGGCCATTGCTCTTTGGGCCAAAAACGATACGCCACCGGCGCTGGGCCCGGTGCCGGAAATCATCGATGATCCGGCCATCGTGATGCTCTGGGGCATCACGCGCGAAAGCCTCGATGCCTGGCTGGATGCCGACAGCGGCGAGGCCAAGCGCGACATCAAGGGTTTTGCCGCATCGCGCGGCGTGGTCGAAGGCATCGCGCGCGTGGTGAAGTCGGCGGAAGAGATCACCCGCCTGCGTGAAGGTGACATTCTGGTCTGCCAGGTCACGAACCCGACCTGGTCGCCGGTGTTCCGCAAGATTGCGGCAGCGGTGTCGGATATAGGCGGATCGATGAGCCATGCGGCCATCGTGGCGCGTGAGTACGGGCTGCCGGCGGTCGTCGGTACCGGCAATGCCACGCGGCGCATTCGCGACGGCCAGCGTGTGCGCGTCGACGGTGACCGCGGACTAGTCACGCTGCTCGATTGAGATCGCAAATGGCTTCGATTCTCTGGTTTCGGGAAATTTCGCTCGCAGATCGCCCCGCCGTGGGCGGCAAGGGTGGTTCACTGGGCGAACTGACGCGCGCGGGGATCGCCGTGCCGCCAGGATTTGTCATGGCCACCGAGGCCTTCGATCGCTTCATCAGCGTCATTGAAGAGACCACTGCGATTCGCTCCCGTGTGGAGACCCTGAGCGAGGATGATCTGGAGAGCATCCAGGCCTGTTCCGCCTTGATTCAGGGTGCGATGCTGGCTCATCCATTGCCCGAGGTGTTGCGCGCGCCACTGCGCGAAGCGCACAGCGCACTGTTTGCCGGCGGCGCCATCGGGCCGGTGGCCGTACGCTCCTCGGCCACGGCCGAGGATTCGGCCGACGCCAGCTTCGCCGGCCTGCAGGATACCTTGCTGTGGGTTCTCGATTTCGCGGCGCTGGAGCGCGCGCTGCTGCAGTGCTGGGCCAGTCTGTACTCCGTGCCATCGATCAGCTATCGCCGCAAGCGCGCCATGCCCGAGGCGCAGGTGTCCATGGCGGTGGTAGTGCAGCAGATGGTGGACGCACGCACGGCGGGTGTACTGTTCACGCGCAGCCCCACCACCGGCGATCGCTCGGTAGTGGTGATCGAAGGCGCGTGGGGACTGGGCTCGGCGGTGGTCAGCGGTGAGGTGACGCCGGACCGATTCGTGGTGGGCAAGATCACGGGCGAGATCACGGTGCGCGACATTCGCGACAAGCATGTGATGCATGCGCCACTGCAGGGCGGCGGCACGCATGAAGTGGAGACACCGGAAGACCGGCGACAGGTTCCGTGCCTGGATGACGGCCAGCTTGCCCAGCTGCGTGACCTTGGTCGGCGTATCGAGCGGCACTACGGCTGTCCGCAGGATATAGAGTGGGCTTTCGATGGCAGCGGTTCGTTGCTGGTGCTGCAGAGCCGTCCGGAGACAGTGTGGGCAGCGCGCGATGCGGCGCCGGTGTCGAAGGTGCAGGAGAATCCCTTGCATCATTTGATGAGTGTGTTTGGAGGCAAGCGGTGAGTCTGACAGCGCGGGATGTGGCCGAGATCGTGCGGGTGCTGGAGGAATCCAGCTTCGACAGCCTGGAGCTGGACATCAACGGCATGCAGCTGCGGCTGAAGCGCAGTGGTGCCGTCGCGCCGCAGAATGAAGCAGCGCAAACCCGCGCGGCCGATCGGAACGCGGCGGCAGCGCTGATGACGGCGCCTGCCCCCGCGGCGTCGCCAGTGGTTTCGGGCCCGGCTGGCACTACACCGGTTCCCGCGCCATTACTGGGCATCTTCTATCGCGCGCCCAAACCCGGCGAACCGCCCTTCGTGCAGGCAGGAGATCGTGTGCGTGCCGACAGCATCATCGGCATCATCGAGGTGATGAAGCTGATGAACACCGTGCGCGCGGGCTTCGATGGCGAGATCGTGCAGATCAGCGCCGCCAACGGCGAACTGGTCGAATACGGCCAGCCGCTGCTGTGGCTTCGCAAGAGCTGAAGTGGCCGCGATCCGCCGTGTGCTGATTGCCAACCGCGGCGAGATCGCGCTACGTATCATGCGCAGCTGCCGCAAATTGGGAATCGAGACCGTACTCACTGTTTCTGAAGCCGATCGCGACTCACTGCCCGCGCGTCATGCCGATCGCGTGGTCTGCATCGGACCGGCGCCATCCAGCCAGTCCTATCTGCGTCCCGACACCATCATGCAGGCTGCGCTGAGTACCGATTCGCAGGCCATCCATCCTGGCTATGGATTCCTGTCGGAGCGCACGCAGCTGGCCATGCTGTGCGAAGAGAATGACGTGGCCTTCATCGGCCCGACTGCGGCCCAGATTGCCGCCGTGGGAGACAAGCTGCGTGCGCGTGCGCATGCGGTTGCGGCGCAGGTGCCCGTGGTGCCGGGCGGACCTGTGAGCACGCAGGATGATGCGGAAGCCTTGTTCGAACATCTGGGTGCGCCGGTGCTCATCAAGGCCGTCGGCGGCGGCGGTGGACGCGGCATGAAGCTGGTACCGACGGCCGATGATCTGCCGGGCGCCGTGCAGATGGCGGCCGCCGAAGCCGGTGCGGCCTTTGGCGATGGCCGTATCTACATGGAACGCTACGTGGCCCGAGGCCGGCATGTGGAAGTGCAGGTGCTGGGCGATGGTGGGGGCCGCGTGCTGCACCTGGGGGAACGCGACTGCTCGGTGCAGCGCCGTTATCAAAAGCTGGTCGAAGAAACGCCGGCGCCGGGCATCTCTCCCGAGCTGCGTGCGCGCATCTGCAACGCGGCCGTGCGTTTCGCCGCCGCGCTGAACTATCGTGGCGCCGGCACCGTCGAATTCCTGCTCGATGCGCAGCGCGAAGCCTTCTATTTTCTGGAGATGAACGCGAGGATCCAGGTGGAGCACCCGGTGACCGAGATGGTGAGCGGCGTGGATCTCATCGCCGAGCAGATTGCGATTGCCGCGGGCCAGGGCCTGAAACTCACGCAGGAGCAAATCGCACTGCAGGGGGCTGCGGTGGAATGCCGCATCAACGCTGAAGATCCGCGCGCGGATTTCATGCCCAGTCCGGGGCGTGTGACTACAGCTCAGTGGCCGAAGATGGAGGGTGTGCGTGTAGACACGTGGATCGAAACCGGCTCCATGGTGCCGCCGTACTACGACTCGCTGCTGGGCAAGATCATCGTGCACGCATCGACGCGTGAAGCCGCCATCGTCCGCATGCGCGAAGCGCTGGCCGCCACCCGCATCGAGGGCGTGCGCACGAATCTGGAATTCCAGTCCGCCGTGCTGGGCAGTGATGATTTCGCGGCCGGCGGCGTCGATACCAACTGGCTTGGCCAATTCATACAGCGCGAAGACTGGGAGGCGCCCCGTGGCTGATATCCGTATCGTCGAAACCTCGCTGCGCGACGGCAACCAGAGTCTCTGGGGCGCCACGGGCATCGACACCGCCATGACGCTGACCATCGCGCCGGTGATGGATCGTGTGGGCTTCTCGGCCATCGACTTCACCACTTCCACGCACATGGGCGTGGCGGTGCGCTACAAGCGCGAGGATCCCTGGGAACGCATCCGGCTGATGGCGGCGGCCACGCCGCGTACACCGCTGCAGTTCATGTCCACGGGTTTCCGCTTCATTTCCTGGGATACGGCCAGCCCGGAATTCATGGAGCTGGCCTTCGGTACGCTGGCGCGCAATGGCATCAGGCGTTTCTGCCTCGCCGACCCCATGAATGATGTGGATGCGCAGATTGCCTGCGCGCGTTCGGTGAAGCGCGTCGGCGGCGAGTTCGTCATCGCCGCACTGGTGTTCAGCATCAGCCCCATACACGACGATGCGCACTATGTGCGCAATGCCGCGCGACTGGCCGCCTGTGCCGACATCGATGCGCTGTACATCAAGGATCCCGGTGGGCTGCTGCAGCCGCAGCGCGCGCGCACGCTGATCCCCGCCATCAAGGCGGTGATCGGCAGCAAGCCGCTGGAGCTGCATTCGCATTGCACCATCGGCCTGGCCGAACTGGCCTACATGGACGCACCGGACTTCGGAGTCAGTGCGGTGCAATGTGCTTCGGGGGCCGCGGCGGATGGCACTTCGAACCCCCACTCGGCGCGCGTGGTCTCGAACCTGCGTGCACTGGGTCATCGTGTCGACGTGGACGATGCGGCACTGGCGGAGGTGAATCTGTACTTCACGCAACTGGCGGAGTCCGAAGGGCTGCCGGCCGGGGCGTCGCAGCCCTTCAATGCCAGCTATCTGCGTCATCAGTTGCCGGGCGGCGTGGTCAGCACCATGCGCCGGCATCTGCAGGACATGCGTCAATTGCCGCGCGAGGCCGAAGTGATCGAAGAGCTGGGACGCGTACGCGAGGAGCTGGGCTGGCCCATCGTGATGACACCGTTTGCACAGATGATCCTCACGATGGCGGTGCTCAATGTCACCGGCAAGGAACGCTACAGCGTGATTCCGGACGAGGTGATCCGCTACGCGCTGGGCCGCTTCGGCCGGCCGAATATTCCCATCGATGGCGCGGTGATGGATCGCATTACATCGCTGCCGCGAACGAAGGAGATTCTGGCCGAGTCGGGCATGGCGCCATTGTCCGAGCTGCGACGGCGCATCGGCGCAAATCTTTCCGACGAGGAATTCCTGCTGCGCGCGACCATGCCCGCGGAGCTGGTGAATGCCATGCAGGCGGCCGGATCGGCCAATCGCGAGTACCGGCCCTATGCGCGGCCGGTGGTGCAGCTGGTGCGCGAATTGTGCGCGCGACGGGACATCGGCGATGTCGAGGTGAAGAAGCCGGGCTTCCGGCTGGCGCTGCGGCGTGGCGCACGGGGCGTTGCTGCATGAGGGCACGGAAGGTGACCCGGGCGCCAAAGAAGACACCGGCGGGCAAGGCGGGCGGTGTTCGCAGGCGCACCACGCGCAGCGCGGTGCGCGGCTACATGTTCGATCTCGACGGCACACTGGTGCTCGGTGACAAGAGCCTGCAGTCCTATGATGTACTGCCTGGCGCCATCGAAACGCTGAACACGCTCAAGCAGCGCGGCATTCCTTATGTCGTGCTCACCAATGGCAGCGCGCATCCACCGGCGCATCACGCGGCAAAACTCAGAAAAGTCGGATTGCCCATCGAAGACGCACAGATGCTGACGCCCTCCAGCGTCACCGCTGATGTTTTCCTGCGTCGCGGTGTGCGGCGCGCACTGGTGCTGGGGATGCAAGGCGTGGCGCATGCGCTGGAGGCCGCCGGTATCGAAGTGTGTTTCCCCGCGCAGGCAGAAGGCCGCGCCTTCGATGGCGTCTACGTGGGATGGCATCCGGATTGCCACATGAAGGACATCGAAGCGGCCTGCAATGCCATCTGGGCCGGCGCAAAGCTGTACGTGGCTTCGGATGTGCCGTTCTTCGCCGCGCGTGGTGGACGCACCATCGGCTATTCCTACGCCATTGTCGGCGCCATTCGTCGTCTCACCAAGGCACCGGCCATCATCACGGGCAAGCCTTCGCAGTTTGCACTGTCCGTCGTGGCGCGCACGCTGGGAGTCCGCAAGTCGGAAGTGGGCGTGGTGGGCGATGACCCCTTGGTGGAGATGATCATGGCGCGTGCCGGCGGTGCCACGGGATTCGGCGTATGCACGGGCACTACCAGTGCCAGACAATGGGCCGCGCAGCCGAAATCACGACGACCGCATCATGTGCTGGAGAATGTGGGCGAGCTGCTGCGCGACTGAGGTGCGCTTGGTGTCGACCGGTTTGATGGGGGCAATCATGTCAATCCGAAGCCTGTTCACCGCACTGCTGGCCAGCTGCCTGCTCGTCGGCTGCGTCACTACCGCACCGGCCACCTCCTCAACGGCCACCGAGAAGCAGATCCGCGAACTCGAACAGCAGCAGGTCAGGGCGGCCATCGCGCGTGACCGGCCAGCGCTGGAGCGACTGTTCGCGGCGGACTTCCGCCTGGTCAATCCCTCCGGCGCCATCGCCAGCAAGCAGGAACTGATGCAATTGCTGACCGAGGGCGCTTCGCCCTATTCATCGGCCGTCTACCAGACAGATGTGGTGAGCGTGTACCGCGATGTGGTGGTAACCATCGGACTGGAGACCGTAGTGCCGGCGCGCGGTGCGCAGGCCGGCCAGCAGGTGAAACGTCGCGTGACTCATGTCTGGCAGCAGCAGGGCGGCCAGTGGCGACTGGTGCTGAGGCAGGCCACTGTTGTCACGCCCTGAAGGACGCGACCGCTAGAACATGGAATTGGCGTTGTCGGCCGTATCCGGGATGGCCTGGATGATGTCCCAGTGCTCGACCACCTTGCCGTTCTCGATGCGGAAGATGTCGACCACCGACTCACCATGGGGATTCGGTCCTCCCATGCCGTGCAGGTGCAGCATCACATAGGGTCCTTCGGCGATCACCCGCTTCACTTCATAGCGGTGGCCGGGAAAGGCGGCCTTGAAGCCGGCCAGCCACGCGCGTAGCCCGTCGTGGCCATCGGCGGCATAGGGCGCGTGCTGTTTGTAGCTGGCACCCATGTAGGGCAACGCGGCGTCGAAATCCTTGCGGCCGATGATCTGCTCGTAGAACGCCAGCACCAGCTTCTTGTTCGCCTCGAGCTGCGCCTGCGGACTTGCTGTGCGGCGCGCAGGCTTCGCCTTGCGCACCGGACCGGCCTTGCGCGCGGCACGCTTCTTCACGACCTTCCTGGCGGCCTTCTTCGCGACAGGACGTTTGCTGCTGGCGGACTTGCGCTTGGCCATGATTCCCCCGTTAGGTGGTGGAGCAGACGGATACCGGCAGAGAAGATTATAGTCCCGCAGATGGATTTCCAGATTGTGTCCGCCTTGCCCGATGCGCATGCGGCAGCGGTGCGCGAGATTTTCAACGATGCCATCGAGAACACCACCGCACTGTACGACTACCAGCCGCGGTCGCTGGCCACGGTGCTGCAATGGTTCGGCACCAAGGCGCGCGAGGCGCATCCGGTGCTTGCGGCTGTCGACAGCAGAGGCGCACTGCTGGGGTTTGCCAGCTATGGCTCGTTCCGCGCCTGGCCGGCATACAAATACAGTATCGAGCACTCGTTGTACGTGCACCGGGACCACCGCCGCCGCGGCGTGGGGCGGGCGCTGCTGCAGCAACTGGTAGCGCGTGCCACCGAGCTCGGTTATCGCACGATGATCGGCGGCATCGACGCCACCAATGCGTCCAGCATCGCGCTGCACGAGGCGCAGGGTTTCACGCACGCCGGCACTATTCACGATGCTGGCTACAAGTTCGGCCGCTGGCTGGATCTGGCGTTCTACGAGAAGCTGCTGCCGGGACCGGCACAGCCAGTTGATGGTTAGGGAGGACTCATGTACGAGCTGTTCATCGGCAACAAGAATTATTCCTCATGGTCGATGCGCCCCTGGGTGCTGATGCGCGCCCTGGGCCTGGCTTTCGAAGAGCGGTTGAAACCCTTCCATCTCAATCAGGGCGATGGCGATTTCAGGCATTTCTCCCCGACCGGAAAGGTGCCCCTGCTGGTGCACGGTGAGGTACGCGTGTGGGATTCGCTGGCCATCATCGAATATCTGGCCGAACGGCATCCTGGCGTGTGGCCTTCGATAGCGAATGCTCGCGCTTGGGCGCGATCGGCTGCCTGCGAAATGCACTCGGGCTTCGGCAATCTGCGCAATGACTGCTCGATGAGTGTGGGCGTGCGCATCAAGATGCATCGCATCTCCGATGCGCTGCGGGCGGAGCTGGCTCGCCTCGACGCGTTGTGGGCCGAGGGCCTGACGCGCTTTGGCGGCCCCTTTCTGGCCGGCGCAAATTTCACGGCGGTGGATGCCTTCTATGCGCCCGTGGCGACGCGCATCCAGACCTATGGCCTGCCCGTGGACGAGCGCTCGAAGCGCTATGTGTCCCTGCTGTTGCAGCATCCGGCCGTGGCCGAGTGGATCGAAGCCGGCACGCGTGAAACCTGGCGCGATGTGCCGCATGAAAAGGAAATCCTCGCCAGCGGCGAGCTGCTGCAGGATCTGCGAGCGTGATGCAGATGCGGGGGTTGCCCGCAGCCATGCTGCTGGCATTGCTGGCGCCCTGCGTGCATGCCGCCGCAGCCCCTGAGTGCGGATCGCTGCGCCTGCCCACATCCGTGAAGGGCGAGATTCTGCAGCAGAAGATGCAGCCTGCCGGCGGCTTCCAGCCGGAAGGTGCATCGCGAATGGAGAACCTGCCGGCGTTCTGTCGCGTGGTGGCAGTGCTGAAGCCGACGGTGCAATCACAGATCCGCGTCGAGGTGTGGCTGCCGCAGAACTGGAACGGCAAGCTGATGGGCGTGGGCAATGGCGGCTTCTCGGGCAGCATTGCCTACGCAGCGCTGGCGGATGGCCTGCAGCGTGGCTATGCCACGGCTTCGACCGACACCGGCCATGAAGGCTCCAGTGGACGCTTTGCGCTGGAACAGCCGCAGAAGGTAATAGACTTCGGCTACCGCGCGGTGCACGAGATGACACTGGTCGCCAAGCGGTTCGTACAGGACTACTACAGGAACGCCGCGCAGCACGCCTACTGGGTGGGCTGTTCCGCCGGCGGGAGGCAGGGCCTGCAGAGCGCGCAGCGCTATCCCGAGGACTACGACGGCATCGTCGCCGGTGCGCCGGCACTGGACTGGACCGGTCGGGCCAGTTCCGCATTGCGCGTGGCGCAGGCTGTACGTGCCACGCCGGCTGCGCGCGTAGATACCCGCGCGATGACGCTGCTGCATCAGGCGGCACTTGCTGCCTGCGATGCCAGCGATGGACTGGTTGATGGCGTGATCGAATCGCCGCAACGATGCCGCTTCGATCCACAGGTGACTCGATGCACGGACAGCGCCAGCGGTACCAGCAGTGCCGACAGCAGCTGTCTCGCTCCAGCGCAGGCCGAAGCCGCGCGCGCCATCTACGAAGCGCCGGCAAATTCCGCCACGGGCCGCGCCATCACCGGGCTGTATCCGGGCAGCGAACTGGGCTGGGCAACCTGGGCGGGCAATCAGCCTTTCGCCACTGCCATCGATCATTTCCGCTATGTGGTGTACGCAGATCCCGCCTGGTCGCTGCAGCAGTTCCGTTTCGATCGTGATGCGCCGCGCGCCGAGAAGCAGGATGACAACACCATCAATGCGCTGAATCCGGATCTCGCACGGTTCTTCCAGCGTGGCGGGAAACTGCTGCAATACCACGGCTGGAGCGATCCGCAGATTTCACCGGGCGTGAGTCCACAGTACTACGAGTCTGTTGCTGCGCGTATCGGTGACATGGCACGGGTGAATGCCTCGTACCGGTTGTTCATGGTGCCTGGCATGGCGCATTGCTCTGGTGGCGACGGCGCCAGCCGCTTCGACATGGTGCCGGCGCTTGAAAACTGGGTGGAGCGCGGAGTCGCGCCCGGCGAGATCATCGCGCAGCGCGAGCGCGGCGGCGCGGTGGATCGCACGCGACGATTGTGCGCCTGGCCGCGCGTCGCCCGTTATGACGGCAGCGGCGATCCGAATGCCGCGGCGAGCTTTCGCTGCGAGAACCCGTGAAGGCGGGAACGACGCGGGCCGCGACACGGGGCGTGAACGGGAATGTCGCGACACCTGTGATCACGCGATACGCAGTGCTGGCCATGCTCGGCTCCTTGCTGCTCGCCGGCTGCCGCACGGCACCGCAAGGCGAAGCGCCTGCAACCGAAGCTTTACCGGAACTGCGCTACGAAGCCGCCACCTTGGCTGCACTTCCCGGATGGCAAACCGATGCCATCGGCGAGGCATGGCCCGCATTGCTGGCGAGCTGCCGCAGTACGGGGCTTGCACCTGCGTGGCGTGGATTCTGCGATCAAGCCTCTGCGTTGCCCGCAAGCGATAACACTGCTCAGCGACAGCTGATCGAATCGCGTTTGCGTGCCTGGCAGGTGGTCACTTACACGAATACGCCGCGTCACGCGGTGCGCAGCGATACAGGCCTGATCACCGGCTACTACGAGCCGATGCTGAACGGCTCACGCAAGAAAGGTGGCAAATTCCAGACGCCGCTGTATGCCGTGCCCGACGATCTGGTCTCGGTGGAACTCGGCGAAGTCTATCCGGCGCTGCAGGGCGCGCGCGTGCGTGGCAGATTGCAGGGCCGTCGCATCGTGCCGTATCCGGAACGTGCGCAACTGAGCGACGGCCGCGTGCTCGCGGGCAAGGAGATTCTGTGGGTGGACAGCGCCATCGATGCATTCTTCATGCAGATCCAGGGTTCCGGCCGCGTGCGTCTCGACAATGGCAGCACCGTGCGACTGGCCTTTGCCGACGTGAATGGCCGGCCATATCGCGCCATCGGTCGCTACCTGGTGGACAAGGGTGAGATGACGGTGGAGCAGGCGACCGCGCCGGCATTGCATGACTGGCTGCTGGCGCATCCCGAACGCCAGCAGGAAGTCTTCAACCAGAACCCCAGCGTGGTTTTCTTTCGCGAAGAGAAGCTGCCCAATCCGAATGAGGGACCCAAGGGCGCGCTCGGTGTGCCGCTGACGCCGGGCCGCTCGGTGGCCATCGATCCGCGCGCACTGCCGCTGGGCGCGCCGCTGTTTCTCTCGACCACGCATCCGGTGACCGCGACACCAGTGCGGCGATTGGTGCTTGCACAGGACACGGGTGGCGCCATCCGTGGTGCGCTGCGCGCCGATCTGTTCTGGGGCTGGGAAGCAGGCGCCGGGGATGCGGCCGGACGCATGCGCGCGCAAGGATCACTGTGGCTACTGTGGCCGGCAGATCAAACACCACCCGCGCCCGTAGCAGCCACCACGGCGCATTGACGGGAACCTTGCCGACTGCCTATGGTCTGGATACTCGCTCGCGGTCGCCGCAGCAGCATCCAGGGGAGCATCATGGACGAACGTACCTTCCGCATTTCGCGTCGCGCAGTGCTGCAGACCGGTGTCGCCGCCGGTGTCGCCGCCACACTGGGCCAGTCGCTTGCCACGGCAGCCACACCCACCAAGGCGGGCGTGCTGACGCGAGCCATTCCTTCGAGCGGCGAAAAGATTCCCGTCGTCGGTGTGGGCACCAATGCCTTCGGCGTCACCTCGGCCGAGGAACTGGCCGAACTGCGCAAGGTGCTGCAGGCCATGCCCGGTCTCGGCGGTGCCGTCATCGACACGGCGCAGGCATACGGTGCGTCGGAAGAGGTGATCGGCAGACTGCTTTCTGATCTCGGTAATCGCGACAAGTTCTTCCTCGCCACCAAGACGCCGCTGGCTGGCGATATCTCCGGTGGCAAGGCTGTGCTCGATCTTTCGTTCCGCCGGCTGCAGGTGAGCAAGATCGACCTGCTGCAGATCCACAATGTGTATGGCCTCGATGAGCTGATGCCGCACTACCTCGACTACAAGGCGGCAGGAAAGATCCGCTACATCGGCGTGACCACTTCGGTGGATCGCCAGTACGAGCAGATGAAGGCGGCGCTGGCCAAGCACAAATTCGATTTCATGCAGATCGATTATTCGATCGGCGATCGCAGCGCGGCCGAAGCGCTGCTGCCCATGGCGCGCGACAAAGGCCTCGCGGTGCTGAACAACACGCCTTTCGGTGGCCGTGGCCGCAGTTACTTTCCGCGTGTGGCGGGCAAGGCCGTGCCGGAATTCGCGAAGGAATTCGACGCCACGACGTGGGCGCAGTTCTTCCTGAAGTACAACCTCTCGCATCCGGTGATCACTGCGGCGATTCCCGGCACGACGACGGTGGCTTATCTCGAAGACAACCAGGCCGCTGCACGCGGCCGGCTGCCCACCGCGGCCGAGCGCAAGAAGATGGAAGAGTTCTGGGATTCGATGCCGGGGTAGCGACTAGTCCAGCCCGAAGGCCAGCAGCACGTTTCCTGGCCGACCCACCAGGCCGCCGTAGCCTGCGTTCACGAACAGCATTCCGCCGGCCACGATGGGCCCGGGTCCATCCATGCTGGCGCCGTTGGCCTTCACGCCGTTGACCGTGGGGAATTCCTTGTTGGCATCGAAGGTCCAAAGGATGAAGCCGTCCTTGGTGGAGTAGGCACGCAGCCCCCCATCGTGCGCGCCGCTGAACACGGCACCGGGAATTGCCGTGACGGCACCGCCCTGGCCTGCACCACAGCCCATGCGCTTCTGGCCGCAGAGCAGCGGTTGCGGCGGCATCTTCCAGACGATGTGACCATCGGCCAGCGAGATGGCCGTCATGCCCCCCGGCGTGTCGGTCTTAAAGTCATTGGTGCCGGTGTAGAAATTCACGCCATCCGCGGCGCCGCCCCACTGGCCGCCCAGGCCGCTGCCATTGCCGAAGCCACGGATCCACACCACTTCGCCGTTGTGGTCCGGATCGAGCGCATAGGCGGTGGCGGATTTCTGCGGTATGACGACGAGCTCGCGAGATCCCACCTTCGCCAGCATGGGCGTGGCGGAGAAGTCGAAGTCCGGGCCCAGCGTTTCAGGGCAGGCCGGATTATTCGGATTTTTCGCATTGCAGCCCATGGCCCAGTTGTCGGCAACGGTGAGCTGCTTGTACCAGCGCACCGCCCCGGTTTTCTGATCCATGGCGATGACGGCATTGGTCATCTTCTGCGCCGGATCGGCATAGGCATTGCCGGTGGCGGTGTAGACCACGCCGCGCTTCACATCGACGGAGGGCGCGGACCAGATGCCGCCGCCTGCCGGCCCGTACAGCTGCACGCCGTCCTTGTTCTTCGCACGTGGCCTGGATTCCTCGATGGTGTAGGTTTTCCACAGCACCTTGCCGGTGGACACATCCAGTGCATTGAGGCTGCCGCGGAAGGTGCAGCAGGCGTAGCCGCCCGTGCTGCCGCGACCTTCCTCGCTCAGCCCCTGCACGCCAATGAACAGCCGGCCGTCGTACACCACGGGACTGCCGGTGATGCCAGCGGAGGGATGGTCGTCCACGTGGGTGGTCCAGAGCTGTCGCCCCGTCTGCGCATCGACGCCATACACATTGGTGCGGCCGTCGGCGAAGAGCACGGCGTAGCCACGCTTGCCATCAGCCATGCGATAGGCTGACACCGAGGGTGCCGTGCGCACGCCGGCCTGGGCCTTGAAGGTCCAGTAGGTGCAGCCGGTTTTCGGATTCAGCGCATGTACTTCGGCGTTTTCGCTGGCGACGAAGAGACGGCCACCGGCCAGCGTGGGCTGCGCGCGGGCTGCGCCGACATTGGCGTAGCCAAAGGCCCACTTGAGCTTCAACCGCGGCAGGTCGGCGGCGGTGATGCCCCCGGCTTTCGCATCCTGAAAACGCGTGGCTGCCGGCCCGTTGCCATGGCCGTTCCACCCTGGCACGGAGGCCGGATCGCGCATGGGCGTGTCGATGGCGCAGCGGTTGGCCACTGCCGTGATCGCCGCGCCCACCTTTTTTCCGGTAGCGAATTCGGCCACCGTCCGCCGCTGTGTTTCGGTGAGGGCTGCGCCCTGAGGCTGCATCTTGCCGGTGGTCAGCGCGGTAATGACCGCTTCGGGCGCGAACTGCTGCAACTGGGCGCGCGTTGGCGCGCGTTCATTGGGCGTGCCCGCGGCGGCTGCCTTGTCCTGGTGGCAGAGGGCGCACTGCGTAGTGAATATCTGCTCCTCTTCGGGCAGCTGGGCCGCAAGGCAGGGGACTGTAAACGCAAGACCCACCATAGCCAGGAGGCCGGAAACCGAGACGCGCATCAGGGAATCCCCCGTTCAGGTTGTTCTGCCAGGCAGTATAGCGTTGTGGCGTCGCAATACCTTGCGTGCGACGCGGTAAAATAAGCCCTTAATGAGCATTGAAACCCCGGACCCGTGGCAGCCCATAGAGATCGACCAGCTGCGGGTCGGCCAGTACATCAAGATCAACCACCGCTGGTTCGATCACCCGTTCGTGCGGCGGATGTTCCAGATCTCCAGCGAACGCGAGATCCAGACCATCCGCGACGTGGCGCTGACGCGCATCTTCGTCGATCAGAAGCGCTCGGCTGCGGATCCTGCCAAGGCGGAAGAGGCGAAGGCCGAACCCGCATCCACGGAAGCCGTGCCGCAGGATCCCGATCCGGCAGAGAAGAAAAATGCGGAAGCCGCTGCGATCAAGCTGGAGCGCGAAGCGCTGGCCGCGGCGCAGCTGCGCGGCCGGGCCACACTGGAGCGTGCGCAGTACGTTTTTTCAGCGCTGAACTATGCGGACAATCACGGCGCCACGATTGTCGACGAATTCGTCGACTACCTGGTGGCCATGCTGAACAACAGCACCACGCCGCTGGCATTGATGGCCTCATCACTGAAAGGTCACTCGGCGCAGCGGCAGGCGCTGCTGGGCGTCGATGCGGTGAGCATGGCAGCCGTCATCGGCAAGCGCATGGGGCTGAAGAAGCCGGAGCTGCGCACACTGACGCGGGCCGCGGCCACGCATTTGCTGGGATTGGCGCGTCTGCCACCCAATCAGGTGGATGAAGAGGCCGACGGCGCAGCGGCCAAGTCGGCCAATTACCGCAATTACCCGATGTTCAGCGTGGCGACGCTGCAGCAGTGTGGCGGGTTTTCAGAGGATGTGCTGCGCATCGTCCGTGAACATCGCGAGCGCCCGGATGGCCGCGGCTTTCCGCAGGGACTGAAGGCCGACTCCATTCATCCTCATGCGCTGATCGTGGGAGCGGTGCGGGAATTCCAGATCCGCTGCGCGGGCGGCAAATCGCCGGTTCCTGCGCTGGCCTATCTGAACAAGAATCTGCGCACGGTGTTCGGCGCCGAGATCATCGGCCATCTGGCGGCCTCACTGCTGTCGTATCCGGCGGGAACCCATGTGCAGTTGTCGGATGGGCGGGTGGCGCGGGTGTTGCGCAGCGAAGAGGCCATGCGCCTGTCGCCGATTGTCGAAGTGTTCGAGGACACCAGCAACCTGCGCAACCGCGAGCAGATCGACCTGTCGAAGCAGAAGACGCTGTCGATCGTGCGCGTGCTCGACACTTCGCAGCTGCCGCCGCGCATGTTCGAGACTGCCAAGCGATCGATGTCCAGCGAGCCGCCGAAGCCAGAGGCTGCCACGGGACCTGATCAGCCAGGAGCGGCGCCCGCAACTGCTGCCGAGGGACCTGCTCCTGCCACCCCTGCGCCCGCCGCTTCCGCCCCGACACCGGAAAAGCCGGCGGGTTAGCGCATGGTCCGCAGCGGCTATTGTCGTGCCGCGTTGCGAAAGCGACCGAAGAAAAGCCGACGTAGCGCACATTCCTGATGGCTGCTGCCCGCGGTGCACTGCGCATTTATGTCTTGAGGCCGATACTGACCTGAACGGAAGTACGAGTTCCTTCCGCCAAGGTGGATGGTCTGGCCGCAAACGACGAAAACTGGCAACCGATCCGGGCCGACCAGCTGCGCATCGGGCACTACATCAAGATCAACCATAGCTGGTTCGATCACCCGTTCGTGCGCCGGATATTCCTGATCGCCTCCGAAGAGGAGGTGGCCATCATCCGCAATGCGCGGCTCACCAAGCTGTACGTGGATCATGAGCGCTCGACACCGGCGCCTCCGGCCGAAGCGCCGCAGCGTCCGCCGGAAGAGGAACAGCGCATCGCCGAGCGCGCGGCCTCGCTGAAGGCCGAGAAGATCGCGCAGATCGATCGCATCCAGGAGCATCGCGCGGCGCTCGAAGCGGTTGCGTTGATGTATTCGGAGACGGTGGAGCACACGGGCAGCCTGCTGGGCATGCTCAATTCCGCCGATGCCAGCAGTGCCGCACAGCTGGGCAACTGGGTGGGCAAGGTGGTGGAGACGGTGGTGCAGGGTCAGGCGCCGCTGGCGCTGGTGGCCACCGATCCGCCGCAGAACGACATGCAGCGCGTGGCCATGCTGGCCACTGATGCCGTGGGCATCTGTGGTGTGCTGGGCCGCAAGCTTGGACTCGAGCCGCAGCACATGATGGCGCTGACCATGGCGGCCGCCGTGCACGTGTGCGGTCTGCAACGCCTGCCGCCGCGGCTCATGGATGAAAAGCCCGATGGGTCGCAGCGCGAATCGCCGGTGTTCCGTCAGTACCCGGCCATCGGTGCAGAGATCCTGCGCCAGTGCGGCAACTTTCCGCAGACGGTCATCCGCATCGTGCGCGAACATCGCGAGCGTCCCGATGGCAGTGGTTTTCCGCTGGGTCTCAAGGGCGAGCAGATCCATCCGCTGGCGCTGGTGCTCGGCGCCGTGCGCGAGTTCCAGGTGCAATGCCGGGGCACCGATGTCGAGCCTGCCGCGGCACTCTCCTGGCTGTTCCGCACGCTGCGGCCGGTGTACGGCGAGGACATCATCGATCACCTCATCTCCTCGACCACGGTGTATCCGCCGGGCACCTATGTGCATTTGTCTGATGGCGCCATGGGGCATGTGCTGCGCGTCAACGAGGCCGATCGCATGCGGCCCGTAGTCGGCATCGTCGAGGAAGAAACCGGCGCCCGCGAGCGGCAGATCGTCGATCTGCTGCAGGAGCCGACGCTGTCCATCGTCAGCCTGGTCGAGCGCCCGCGATTGCCGAAGAAGATTCTGGAAGCCCGGCGTCGTTCCTGGTTCGGCATGGGTCTCGCGCCCGCCGAGCGTATTCCCGTCGTGACGCAGACCGCCTAGTCGTTCACAATCCCCGCCCAAACGGGGGTGAAACATGCCGCTTTTCCGCAGCAGACTGGTGCAGCTCGGGCTGCTGTGCGTGCTGTCCATCCATGCCGCCATCGCAGCGGACGCGAGCGCGCCGGTGCATCCGGGCAAGGCGCTATACGAAAAACACTGCGGCAGCTGCCACGACAAGCCGGACCTCACCCGCGCGGTGCCCTTCGCGCAGCTGCGCAACATGCGGCTGGGCAATCTGTTCTTCGCGATGACCAATGGCAAGATGAAGGAGCAGGCTGCGGCGCTGAACGAGCAGGAGCGCGGTCAGCTGGTGGATTACATCGTTGGCCGGCAGCAGATCGATGAGAGCTGGGTCGACACCATGCGCTGTCAGCAGCCGGGCGCAGGGGCTGCGAAGCTGCAGCGTGAAGAGGCAGCGAACGTACTGGGTTTTGGCTTTACGCGTGACAATCGCCGGCAGCTGTCGCATGAGCGCTCGGGCATCGCCACGGCCGACGTGCCGCATCTGGAGCTGGCCTGGGCGCTGGCGTTTCCGCGCGCCAGCACCATGCGCGCGCAGGCGGCGGTGGTGGGCAATGCCCTGTACCTGCCGGTCACGGATGAGGCGCGTGTGTTCGCCGTCGACATCAGCGGCGGCAAGCCCTGCTTCCAGTGGGTCTACGCCAGCAATGTGCCACTGCGCACTGGCGTGGCTTATGGCGTGCTGGCATCGGGTCGGCCAGTGCTGGCCTTCGCCGATGCCGCGGTGAATGTGCATCTCGTCGATGCACGCACAGGAAAGCTGATCTGGAAGACGCCAGTGGGTCGTTGGGATCTTTCCAATGCCACTGGCACACCGCAGATTTTCGGTGGCCGCGTGTACATGCCCATTTCCGCTTCCGAGATCAATTTCGGCGGCGAGGATTCGCATGAGTGCTGCAAGACTCATGGCATGTTCGTGGCGCTGGACGCCAGCAATGGTCGCATCGTCTGGCGCTACCAGACCATGCCGGATGCGAAACCGGTGCGCGATCGTGGGGATGGCAAGAAGCTGTGGGGTCCTTCGGGCGCGCCGATCTGGTCATCGCCCGCGCTGGATGCGCGCCGCGGCCTGCTCTATGTGGGCACCGGTGAGGCGACGTCGGCCCCGGCCGCCGATACGATTGATTCAGTGCTGGCGCTGGAAATGGCCACCGGCAAGCTGCGCTGGAAATTCCAGGCCACGGCCGACGACATTTTCCTCACCTCGTGCCTGCGCCAGACCAAGGGTTTGAATTGCCCCCGCGAAGGTCGTCTGCTGGATGTGGATTTCGGCGCCTCACCCATTCTGGCGCATCGCAAGGATGGCAGGGACGTGCTGCTGGCCGGGCAGAAATCCGGCACGCTGTGGGCACTGGATCCGGATAGCGGCAAGCTGTTGTGGAATCGCGAATTCGGCAAGGGTTCGCCACTGGGCGGCATTCACTGGGGCATGGCCGCAAATTCCGAACGTGTGTTCGTGCCCATCCACAAGATGCCTGATGCTGAGGGCAATGATCCGAATCAGACTCCGGGCCTGCACGCAGTGGATTTCACCACAGGTGAAGTGCGCTGGAGCTTCACGGCCACCGCGGATTGCAGCGGTGATCGCAAGACTCGAGTGCCCACGTGCAACGCCAATATTGGTCTGTCAGCAGCGCCGGCCGTGATCGATGGCGCGGTGTTCGAGGGCAGCGCCGATGGATTCCTGCGCGCCTTCGACGTGAACACCGGCACGCTGCTGTGGAAGTTCGACACCGCGCGACCCTACGACGGAATCAATGGCGTGAAGGGGCACGGTGGCGCGATCGACAATGCCTCGATCGTCGCGGCCAATGGCTATGTGTTCGTGAATTCCGGCTACGCGCTGATCGGTGGGCAGCGCGCGGGCAATGTGTTTCTGGCGTTCCGGCGCAGGCAGTAGTTACGCGTCGGGCGCGTAGTGGCCCCAGAGACTCTTGAATGAAGCAATCACGAAGGCGCGCGAATCGCCCCACTGCGCCTCGTATTCCTTCGCGGGCTGGGAGTCTGCGCATTCTTCCGGGCCCATGCCCTTGACCAGCTGCTTCACGCAGCGGTCGAAGACCTGGAAGTACATGTCGCGACAGGACTGCAGGAATTTGCGGTCCACCAGAGTGCCATTTGCCGGCACCACCTTCGTGGCGTCATCGGCAACCTTCAGCAAGCGGTCGTAAGCGGCCACCAGGCCGCCGATCCAGCCGCCAGTCTGCCAGTCGAGCAGCGGCCAACCCGCGTTCGATACCACGCCGCCGGCAGCGAGCACATTCGCCCTGGTGAAGTGCACGTACAGGTCGCCATCGGTATGTGCCTGGCCGAGATGGCCGAAGGCCAGCTTCTCGCCACCGAAGTCGATGCTGTCGGTGGTGTAGAAACTCTTGTTGGGCAGCGCCGCCTTCGGCAGCGGACCATAACCGCCGGGCAGCCATTCGGTGACGATCTTGCGGCCCAGCCACAGTTTGGTGTTTTCCTGCGCGATGATGCGCGCGCCGCTTTTTCCGACACGCTCATTGGAACCAGTCTGGTCCGGATGCCAGTGCGTGTTGAACAGTGTGTGTACTTGCTTAGCGCCGGCGGTCTTCAGCGCCAGCTTGAGCAACGCCGCGGAGCTGGCTGCATTGCCGCCGTCGACCAGCAGCGCACCATCAGGACCGCCGAGCACCACCACATTGCCACCGCCACCGGTGATCAGTGAAAGGCCAGGCGCGATTTCGGAAACGGCCAGTGCAGCCCTGGCCTCTCTGGACCATGCCGACTCGAAAGGTGAAGCGCACAACACGGCGCCCGCGGAGGTAGCTGCGGCGGCCTGCAGGAAGCCGCGACGGGAGACGGAACTCATCGGCGTACGATATCAGACCTCGGCAAAGGTGCCGCTGCTGTTGCCCAGCTGCGGCATCGGCACACCGGCGCGATCCAGCAGCGTGAGCAGCAGGTTCGCATGCGGCGTGTCCTGCGGGTAACGCAGATGCTGGCCGCCTTTGATGCGCCCATAACCCTTGCCGAGGATGGCATTGGGCAGCGGGTCGTTGTTGTGCAGGTCGCTGTTCGACATGTTGCTGCCGTACAGGATGATG
>Ga0134124_10001039_pt1 | contig 22269 bp, 18 predicted proteins | sample KB304_FD_96880 | JGI IMG/M metagenome (GOLD analysis project Ga0134124, IMG submission 96880) | Terrestrial soil microbial communities without Nitrogen fertilizer from Kellogg Biological Station, Michigan, USA - KB3-0-4 | ecosystem: Environmental > Terrestrial > Soil > Unclassified ... | reverse complement strand
AGTTGATGGGAGGGGGCGAAAGATCGACATAAGCATGCTTGACTGCATGCTCTCATGGCTCCATACAGCCACTCGATTCGATGTCGCCGGCCCCTCGTCCACCACATTTTTGCTTGAGGCAAGCGACGGTCGACATGTACTGGTGCAGTGTCCGCTGCACTTCGAAGAACGATTCATCGGTTTGATCGTCGGCCAGCCGGGATTTGAGCATTTGGCCAGTGATGAAAGATTTACATCGCGGAAAAAGCGAGCCGAGAATCGGCAGCAGTATGTCGAGGCAGTTCAAGGTGCATTCAAGAGCATGACCGCGGCTCAATGGCTCGAAAAGCTGGCGACCGCATCCATACCGGCGGCCGAAGCTCATCGCGTGGCGGAGGCGCTCAACCATCCGGTAGTGAGCGGCCGCGGCTGCTTGGCCGAGATGCATGTGAACGACACCCTATCCTTTACCATGGTCAGATCCCCGTTCGTCATTGATGGAGTGCGATGCGGTGAAGTCGGACCGCCCCCTTGGGTGGGGCAGCACACAGACCAGGTATTGGCAAGTGTCGCCGGATACACGCGGCAGGAAATAGATGGACTCCGCCAACGAGAGGTCGTTCGATGAGCCGGGGAATGGATGTTCTTTTGATCGGAGGAACCGGTCAAACGGGACCCCTCGTCCTGCAGGGCATGCTCGACCGTGGGGCCAACGTCACGCTTCTGCATTACGGCCGCCATGAGCCGGAACTTCCGCCGCTTGAGCACATACATGCCGACGCTCATTTCCGGGAGTCGCTGGAGCCAGCGCTCTCCGGAAGGCGATTTGACCTGGTCATCTGCATGTACGGACGTGCCACCCTGATCGCAGATGTTCTGGTCGGCAAGACCGAACGGCTGATTTCAATATCGGGTACCACATACGCTTATTCCCAGCCTCGGGATCCGCGCTGGGGACCGATGGGTGTCGGAGTTTCGCAGGAAGCGAGCCCATTTCCAACTGACCCGGACGCTGACCGGATTGGAACAAAGGTCTGGAGCGCGGAGCAGGCCATACTTGAGCACCATCGCCAAGGTCACTTTCAGGCGGCTATTTTGCGTTATCCGGAGATTTACGGCCCGGATTCCTTGTTGCCGAGCGACTGGAGCATCGTCAAAAGAATTCTGGATAAGCGCCCTCATTTTCTGCTCGCCAACGGCGGCCTGCGCCTGCGTTCGCGGGCATATCGCGACAATGCCGCCCACGCCGTGATGTGTGCCGTCGATCGACATAAAGAGGCAGCGGGGGAGGTTTTCAACGTTGCCGATGAACCTCCGATCATTTCGATCGGGCAAGTTATCAGCCGGATGACGGAGGTCATGGGACACGAATGGGAACTCATCGATGCTCCCTTTTGGGTCGTCAACCAGTTGTATGGAAATATTTTTGGATTTCATCGAATACTCGACATTCGAAAAATTCAGGACCGCCTGGGGTACAAAGCAATAGTTCCCCTGGAAGAGGCCATCGAAAGAACCGTGCGATGGTGGGCGGAACATCCGATGACATCCGGCGGCCAGGCCGACAAGGCGCTCGGGGATCGTTTCGACTACGCGCTCGAGGACCGTATTGTCGCAACCTTCAAGGCTGCCATGCAGGAAATCGGCCAAATGGGAATACGCAAATCGGCGATGGCCCACCCGTACGCCCACCCAACAAAGCCCGGGGAGGGATGGACCGAAGGGGCCGGCAAGCGTCTTTTCAACCGACGCGAGACTTTTCCATTTGAAATGTGGCACCCAGCCGCATCGCGAAATGTTTGAAGTGGCAATCGAGGTAGGCGAACCTTTCGATGCGAGGGGGCCTTCCGGATAAGCCTTGCCTCCCCGCGCTTTACAGCGGCGCCAATATGTGACACGATCGTCACTTACGCCGATGGCTCGAAGGTGCAATCCACGGGGACAAATCAAGCCATTGTGAACGTGCGCCCCGAGCTCCGGCCGAGCGAAAAAGCGGCCGGCAAAACCCATCATCTGGAGCACAACAATGACCAGGACGTTCAGCCCAAGCGCGCAGGTCAACAAGATTCGCAGCCAAATCGATCACCCAATCATTGATGGAGATGGGCACTTCTTTGAATTCTATCCGGTTGTGCAGGAGTATTTGCAGAAGCAGGGGGGCAGCGAGCTCGCCAAGCGGTTTTCCAACCACCGGCGGCATCCACGCAAAATTGGTGCTTATTGGGGGGCGCCGACCAAAAATACACTCGACCGGGCTACCGCGATTCTTCCCGACTTGATGTACAGACGGCTCGACGAGGTCGGGGTCGACTTCGCTCTTCAGTATCCAAGCGCAGGACTGAGCGCGGTGGCCATTCGGGACGATGAGCTGCGTGTGTCATTGACTCGAGCACTCAACAGCTACTACGCGGACCTGTTCGCTCCTTTCCGCGATCGCATGACGCCGATCGCCGTAATTCCCATGTTCACTCCGGAAGAGGCGATCGCCGCGCTGGATCACGCGGTCGTGAAACTGGGCCTGAAGGCTGTCCTCATGGGAGGAAACATTCCCAGAGCCGGAACCGACGAGCATGGAGCGGCTTTCACCTGGATCGACTCGCTGGGTCATGGCAGCGCCTTCGACTATTCTCCGGTTTGGGAACGGTGCGAAAGACTGGGCGTGGTCCCCACGTTCCACAATATCGGCTTCGGCTGGGGAACACGGGTGTCAACCAGCAATTTTGTGCATAACCATATCGGCCACTTTGCGACCGCGCAGGAAGCGATCCTCCGCAGCCTCATTCTTGGAGGCGTTCCAATGAAATTTCCCAAGCTTAAATTCGCTTTTTTGGAAGGTGGCGTTTCCTGGGCTTGCCAGCTGTACGCGGACTTGCTCGGCCATTACGGGAAGCGGAACAAGGGTGTGATCCATAACTACGACCCGTTTCTGCTTGATACGGCGATGCTCGGGGAACTGTTTGATCAGTACGCGACCGGGCCGCTTGCCGGCCGCAAGGACCGCAGCGAGATCAGTCCCGAGCGAATCACGGTCGGACAACTGCGACCGGATTCCATAGACGATTTCGCGGAGTCCGGGATCCGCGGGCCGGAGGACATTACGAGGATGTTCACTCAGCAATTTTTCTTCGGTTGCGAGGCGGACGATCCGTTGAATGCGCTGGCTTTCAATGACAAACTGCTCCCACATGGAGCGCGGTTGAATGCGGTGCTCGGATCGGACATAGGTCATTGGGACGTCACCGACATACGCGAGGTTCTTCCGGAAGCCTGGGAGATGGTCGAGGACGGTCATCTCGAATTGGCACAGTTCCGCGAGTTTACCTTTGGGAACGTAGTTCGGATGTTGACTTCCGGAAATCCCAAGTTCTTTGACGGAACGGTTGTCGAGACGGCGGTAAGATCGGAAATGCAGACTCGGCGATTGACGGCGGCAGAAGCCGCCAGCGCATGAACTATAGCCCGTCACCATCCCCAACCACAACAGTTCTCATAACCATTCCACTATGCCTGCTATGACGACCTCAACTGAATTCCCCGGCCCTCTTGAAACCCTTACGTACGCCAATCGCGACGGCGTGGCATGGGTGACGCTGAATCGCCCTGAAGTTTACAACGCGTTCAACAATAAGATGCTGTACGAGCTGCGCCATATCTGGCGGGGCCTTCGCCGCGACGACAGTGTGCGCGCGGTGGTCCTGACCGGCGCGGGCGACCGTGCTTTCTGCTCCGGTGTCGACAGAAAGGAAAATGCGGGTGAACGCGTCAAACCCGAGCAAATCGGCGAGGACCGGCCGAACACGTTCGGATCGACGCCGTTCATGTTCAATGACCCTAAAGACTGGATGTCCCCCAAGACGGTCGGGCTGTGGAAGCCGATTATCGCGGCGGTCAATGGCATGGCATGCGGCGGCGCATTTTACCTGCTCGGGGAAGCCGATATCATCATCGCGGCAGACCACGCGACCTTCTTCGATCCCCATGTGACATACGGGCTGACCATGGCATATGAGTCGGCGATGCTCGCCTCCAAAATGCCTTTGCATGAACTCCTCAGAATCGCCCTTCTTGGCAACTGGGAGCGTATGAGTGCTCAGAGGGCAAAGGAGGTTGGGTTCTTGTCTGAAGTCGTGCCGCTCCCGCAGCTCCACGAGCGGGCGGAATGGATTGCCCGCGCAATCGCCAGTGCGCCGCCCAATGCGATCCAGGCGACGCTTCGGGCGGTTTGGGCGGCAGCGGAACTGAGCCGGTCCCAAAGCCTTGATCTGGCGTGGTCATTCGTCGGACTGGGAAACACGGCGGATCAGATGTCGCAAGGAGACGCATTGTTCAAAAGCGGTGTGAAAATCGCCCCCCGGATTCGATAGCGACCGGTCCCAATCTTTAAGCCGCTCCGCCGACTTCAACGGCAAGCTTTCAGGTTCTGCGTGCGCGTGCCCGGCTGGGTGAGGATGTGCCTGCGGTATATTGGCCACGGGTCACGTCCGCGGTCCGCGGGTTAATGGATCACACGCGCCCGGACTCGAGTCCTTGAGGTCATCGAAATGAGTGAATTAACGGACAAACTGACATCCGAACGCCAAAAGGCCGTTTCGGAAATGGGGGGAGCTGAAAAGGTAGCGAAAATCCACGCGAAAGGAGGGTACACCGCCCGTGACTGGATCAACAACCTGGTCGATCGGGAATCGTTTCAAGAAATCGGAACATTCGCGCAAGCGGCCAAACCTGAGCAGCGTGACGGAAGCTATGGGGATGGAAAAATATGTGGACATGCTCGAGTGGCCGGTCGCCCGATCACAGTCGGTGCCGATGACAATACCGTCAAGGGAGCAAGCGAAGGCCCCTCCAATTTATGGAAGAGCCATCGCTTATACCGTCAAGCATTGAGTTTCGGTAATCCCTTCGTTTGGTTTGGCCAGTGTGGTGGTGGGCGAGTGGACGACCTGTTGGGCGCAGCCGCCATGACCCGCCAACCGGCCATGGAACTCTTTGAGCTTCGGCAACGGCGGATTCCCATGATCACGGCAATTGTGGGGCGTTCATATGGCCAGTCTTCGTTCATGGCTGCCCTGAGTGATTTTGTAGTCCAGTTGCGCGGTACGGCCATGGCGGTCACCTCTCCCCGGGTAATTCAGGTCGCCACCTCGGAGACCATCGACGAAGAAGCTTTGGGGGGCGCAGATGTACACAGCGAGCGATCGGGCCAAATCGATCTCGCTGTTGATACCAAGGATGAGGCAATAACGGCCATCCAGAACTTTTTATCCTATGTGCCAAATAACGCCGAATCCATTTCCCCGCGGACTGAGAGCAGGAGGACCGCACCGGAGCCCGCCTTACGGCAGGTAGTGCCACAGGCCCGCAGGCGGGCTTACGATATGCGCAAGGTGTTAGGGTACTTGGCGGATGATGGGCGGTTTCTGGAGTTGAAGCCCAGGTTTGGCCGGGCACTCATTACGGCTCTAGCCCGAGTGAACGGTCATTCGGTCGGAATTGTAGCTAACCAGCCCATGTTCCAGGCGGGAGCAATGAGCCCGGCGGGGTGCGATAAAGCCGTGCGCTTCATCTGCCTCTGCGACAGCTTTAACATTCCGCTGGTCTTCCTTGTGGACACGCCCGGTTTCCTGGTTGGTTCGAGTGTTGAACATGAAAGACTGCTATCCAAGGCCATGATGCTCAGCCAGGCTCTGGCCCACTCACGGGTACCTCGGGTGACGTTCATTCTCCGGAAGGCGTTCGGACTTGCATACTTTGCCATGTCCTGTTACGAGCAAGGATCGACGTTCACTTGCGCATGGCCGACCGCGGAGATCAGCTTCATGGATCCGGAAGTAGCGGCTAATGTCGTCCATGCCGGTCAGCTGGAAGAGTTGAGTCCGGAGGCGAGGCGCGCGCAGGTAGCAACGCTATCGCAGCGCTTTGCAAAAGAAACAGGCGCCTTCGACGCGGCCGCGGTCATGGGTGTTGACGAGATAATCGACCCGGCCGAAACACCGCGTATTGCCGGTGATGCGATTGAGAGGATGTTGCAGGCATATAATCCTGCCGCCGCCAAGGGTGTTCTTACCTCTTGGCCGACTTGTTTTTGAGTCAACGTGGGCCAGCGTATTGACGCAGCGATGGGGCCAGTTCCCCCGATTGCGCGACCTACTTGGTCTTTCGACCGATGACATAAGTGAACTGCGCGATAAGAGCATCATCTGAAAACCGATCGTTTAGAGGGCAATCCCCGGCAGGAGGGGGGCGCCGACGTGCCGTCAAGCTGGGGTCCCGACAAGGTGCCGTTACTAGTCAACAGGTATGACGGCCGCGTCACATCTATGGTAGCCTGCCCAAGTCCGTTACCACGTCGAGGAGAGACGCCATGAAAATAAGCACACTTATAGCCGTCGTTTGTTTGGCCTGCTCACAAGCGGTAGCCCAGGATTATCCAAATAGGCCGATACATCTAATCATCCCGTTTCCCGCGGGCGGAGCCACAGATGTCTCTGGCCGACTGGTGGCTGAGAGCATGAAAGACTTTTTGCCGACACCAGTCGTTGTGGAAAATGTGAGCGGCGCGGCCGGCACTCTGGGCGCAGAGCGCGTGGCTCGATCCGCACCGGATGGCTATACGGTCCTTTATCTGCCGAGCGGCGTTGTAGCGGCCAAGTTTACCGTAAAGTCCTTTGCAGATTTCGACCTTGCGAAGAACCTTACGCTTGTAAGCTATCTTGCGGAAATACAACCGACGCTCATGCTGGTCAATTCTGCCTTACCGGTGAGCAATTTGAGAGAATTTACAGCCTACGGTAGGGCTAATCCGGGCAAGATGAACTTCGGGGCATCCAGCAGCGTAGCCGAATTGGACGTGGGGCTGTTCCTGCATCTGGCGGGGATCAAAGCCGCAAAAATCAGCTACCGTGGCAATCAACCTGCGGTTCAGGCTCTGGCGGCGGGTGAGATTGATTTCACAGTGGATGTTCCTCTTGCCACGACAAAGGCCTTCATGGAAAGCGGCCGCATAAAGGCAATCGGCATTCTTACCGGGCGCGAATGGCCGCAAAACCGCGCGCTCGGGCTCGCCAAGGAAGTGGTGCCGGGCTACGAGATGATCCCCAACTGGTTTGGCGTCGCCGGTCCTTCAGGGCTACCTCAGGGCATCGTTTCTCGACTTTCGACCGCTTCGCGACTCGCGATCAACAAGAACGAGGTAAAAGCCAAACTCGCGCCCATGGGCGTGCTGGTAGCCGACGGCGACGCAGATGAACTGAAGCGCCAAATTGACAAAGCGTCCATGGCATGGAGCGAGGGCGCCAAGGTGACCGGCATCCGCCCCGAGTAAGACAAGCCTTCATCATTGTCCCTCTCGCCGGAGGAAGCAACCGGCCGCGATTTGAAGGAAAAGAGAATTGGGCAGCTTGAAAAATGGAAACGCCTCCAGACTGACGCCGCTCGACGATGGTTTTCACCATTTCACAGATGATCCGTGGTTGACAGAAGGTTCTTGGTGGTGCTTCTTCGTTCCGGAACGTTGCATCGACGTATGGCTTTACAACGTCAGCCGGACGAACCTGGGGGTTGTTTCCGGAGGTTGTTGGGCATGGGATCATACTGCCCATCAATGCCAGGAGGTCCTGTACTACGCAAACTACAACTGTTTGCCGCTGCCCAAGGAAGCTGATCTCAGAAACATTCAGTTCCCCAGTGGAGTAAGAATCGAAACGCTTGAGCCGCTTCAAAAGTACCGCTTGAGCTATTCGGATGGCGACTTAATACAGATAGATGTCGTATTTGAAGGGGTGGCCGCCCCTTGTGTGAATGTCACAGACGAAAAGGGGCCTGCCGCGCGGTTTGAGCAACTATGCCTCGTGACCGGCGACATGCGCCTCCTTGGGGAGAACTTTCGCATCAACAGTTTGTCCCTGCGCGACCATTCCTGGAGCGTCCGCCCGGAAAGGCGTGAACGAATCGACCCGAGATGGACGGGGCATGCCAGCGAACTGGGTCGGGGGCCGGTGGGCTTTTTCTTCGGTGCCGAGTCTTCGCGCAACGCATTTCTGGTTTCCAGGCTGGGGTCGGGGTACCTGATCGCCGATGGTCAACGGGCATCAATTCCGTTCCTTGAAAATCAGTCGATCGAGCGAAGCGACGCGACCGGCCTTTTGCGCAGAGTGACTGTTTCCGGCAGGGACGAAATGGGACGCGAGTTCCAGGCGGTGGGCACCGCTGTCAATGGTATGTCCATGCCCATGCCAGGATGCCATTTCGCGATGTGTAATTATTTGATGGATTGGCAGTTCAATGGTCATCGCGGCTGGGGGGAGATTCAAGAGGTTTGGCCACGTCCTGCTTGGTCTTCCTATCGCCGTTGGCAGATCGCGAATTTCGCCAGGTAGCCTGGCATGCACATAGGCCCCCAGCGTAATGTAGAGCAGGTTCGCAGCGAGATCGAAAGTTGGTTTCGAAAGAGATATTCCCATAGCCGCATTGACGTCCCCACGATCGGCATACCGCGAACAGGTGGCCGGACAAATGACACGTTCATTCTTGAGGTGAATTCGAAGGGAGCGCTCCCCTATGAGAGGCTGGTGCTGCGGATAAGGCCCGATCGCCACCAGGTTTTTCATGACTTGAAATTCGAGGAGCAATTTCGTGTCCTGGAACTGCTGAACGAACGACAGGTAATACCGGTTCCTGGCGTTCTATGCTATGAGCCTGATGCTTCCTTATTCGGGGTTCCCTTTTATCTTATGGAAGCAGTAGATGGGCAAAGCCCCGGAGACCGCCCTTCTTACAGGATACAGGGGTTTGTATATGACGCTTCCAAGAAGGAGCGGCGAAGCATATGGGAAAGCGCGGTGCGCACCTTGGGCGACTTACATCGTTTTCGGTTCGGATCCGATGAACTGTCGTTTCTGGACAAGGATGGAAATGCCCGCTCGGGGCTTGAGCGACAAATGGTTTGGTGGAGAGATTTTCTGAATTGGGCCGCCGAAGGTAAAACGGTCCCTCTTGCCGAAAAAGGGTGGGACTACCTCATCAGTCATCCCATTAAAAATCCCCCCACGGCCCTTTCATGGGGCGATTCACGCCTGGGCAATATGATCATAAAAAATTTCGAATGTGCCGCGGTGATCGACTGGGAGTTGGTATCGCTCGGCGGCGGGATGCAAGACCTCGCGTATTGGCTGCTCTATGAATACGAATTCCTGCCCTATCCACAACTCGAGGGCTTTGGCACGCGTGACGAAACTATCGCCTTGTGGGAAGAATCCAGCGGGCATCGGGCTGACGATCTATTGTGGTACGAGATCTTTGCGGCGCTCAAGCTTTTCGCAATCATCATTCGCTTGTGCGCTCTGCGGCTAAGAAATGGGGAGCCCGATCCCTATCAGGACTACCAGTGGAACAACCGGTGCACCCATCGGCTGGCCCATTTGCTGGGTCTCCCGGCTCCTGGTCGACTGCCGTAAACCGGGGTCACTTGCCGGCGATTGAGCGTTTGCGTCGCGGCGGTATCGTATAAGAAACGTTGCAAATGATAGGTCAGGGCGTCACGGTACGGGTGTCTCTACCGGAACGAAGTATCCGACCGGGAAATTTCCCCAAGAATTCGTTCTCACGCACGATTTCGCACCCTCCAACGAATACGTTATTGACCCCTACTGCATCGGCAAACAGACGTCCGGCGCCGGCCGGCAAATCCTGGCGCATATGCACCGGGCCGGCTCCCACAGTGTCGGGATCAAAGATCACCAGATCGGCATGGTATCCGATCTTTAGGGCGCCGCGGTCCACCAATCCAATCAGGCCGGCGGGTACGCTGGTCAGTTGGCGCACGGCCTGCTCAACGGTCAGGAGCTTGCGGTTTCGAACGCCTTCGGCGAGCACCTGCACGGGTGCCGTAAAGCTGTCGATCATGTCCAGGTGCGCGCCGGCATCGGAAGCACCGACAATCGTTCTTTCATCCAGCCACGCCTCCGCGCGCATCTTCCAGGTGGCCTCATCATTGCCGCCGTGCGGCATTTGCAGTGAAGTACGAAGTTCGTCCGCCACGACGATCTCGCACATGGCATCAAACGGGGGCTTTCCAAGCGCCTTCGAAGCCTCACCTATGGTTTTGCCTTGGAACCGCTTGTAAGCCGGATGAAACACCTCCGCGATCGTCCAGTAGTCCCATCGGGAAGGCAGTCTGCGCGGCACCGGGCGGCCGGGCGTCCCAGGCTCGATCGATCGACGCCGCTCCGGGTCGCTTAAGCACTTTATCCGCTCAGGGATCGACTGGCGGAAGAGTTCGTCCCACCCGGAGTACGTATCCAGTATGAACCCGCTTATGAAATTGACCCAGACTGTGTTCACCTGAGCGGTAACCAAAGGCACGACCCGCGCCCCACGCTCGCGCGCATAATCGCTCGCCCCCAGGTGCGACTCGTACATGTCCCGCCTCTTGGACATGGGATTGAGCACGTTCCAGTTGAGAGGGCGGTTTGCCGCCTTTGAAAGATCGGTCATCAGATCCAACTGTTCGGGCGGGAATACGTCCGACATGACCGGCAGGAATTCGAGCGTGGTACCGGGGAAATCCTTGAGAACCCCCGCCAATGCCAACAGCTCTTCCCGTGTGGCGAAGCGTGAAGGGACCGGGTTGCCATCCGCATCGTTATGCGTAGAACTGATCGTTGACGAAAAGCCCATGCCTCCTGCCTGCAGAGACAGGCGCAGCAGGTGCTGCATGGCCGCGATCTCTTGGGCGTCAGCCTTATTCCCAACTGCCCGCGCTCCCATCACGGCGCGGCGCAACGCTGAGTGCCCCACCATGAAGCCCATATTCAATGCGGTGCGTCCATCCAGGCGGTTGAGGAAATCGGCAAAGGTCACCCAATCCCACGGCACACCGGCTTTCAGCGCTTCCAGGGGCATGCCCTCTACCCGGGCCAGCATGCGCATCAGATAGGCGGCATCGTCCTCGTTGCCGGACAGTGGTGCGATGCTGAAGCCGCAATTTCCCGATACAACGGTAGTTACGCCGAAGTGGCTTGAAGGGCTGAGTGTGGGATCCCAGAAAGCCTGGGCATCGTAATGAGTATGGATATCGACGAAACCGGGAGCCAAGATGCTGCCTTGCGCATCGATAACCCTGACAGCGTCACCGTCGATTTTTCCCAGTGCCGCGATCCGGCCCTCCCGTATGCCCAGACTGCCCGTGCTGGCGGGGCCTCCGCTTCCGTCGACCAGTCGCGCATTGTCTATCCGAATATCGAAGGGCGCCGTACTGGATGCATAGTTCATATTCCTCTCCTGATCCCGGATCCATATTCCGGCGCATCATCCAAAGCAAACCAATATGTGATGATGACCTCGCAACGGCGCGTAAGAAGAAAGAACAACATCAAAACTCCGCACCGTTCAGACAGTGCCCACAGGAACCAGGCTCTTTGGACGAGCGTCAGTCCGAGTCTCATAAAGATACAGTCAAGGGTAGTATGATCTGACTAGAACGTCAATAGATCGACGTCGGTGACCGAAGCGTCATAAAGCACAGCATGTCATGTCAGGCATCGCCAAGCACAAGAGGTGTGTTTTATTTTGGAGAAGCTATGCTCTCGCTGCCCCTGTCCCCTTATCGCGTCCTTGATCTGAGCCGGCAGATCGCCGGGCCAAGCTGCTCGATGATGCTTGGTGACCTGGGCGCGGAAGTCATCAAGGTTGAACGGCCAGGCTCGGGCGACGACATCCGCAACTATGGGCCGCCTTTCCTGAAAGACCGCCTTGGTCGGGACAAAAATGTATCCGCCTGGCATCTGTGGGCTAATCGCAACAAAAAGGGCATCACTGTCGATATTTCGAAGCCGGAAGGGCAAGATATCATCCGGCGCCTGGCGCTCAAGTCGGACGTAGTGCTCGAAAATTATAAGGTCGGCGATTTAGCGCGCTACGGGCTCGATGAGAAAAGCCTTCGGAAACTCAAGCCGGATTTAATCTATTGCTCCGTCACAGCCTATGGCCAGACCGGGCCTGATGCCGCCCGGCCGGGTCTTGATGTACTTTTTCAGGCGGCTTCCGGCTTTATGAGCGTCAGCGGAGAGCCGAACGGCCCGTCCACCCGAGCAGGTTTCCCCCTGAGTGACCTGTTAACCGGCCTGTATTCGGCAATCGCCGTCATCACAGCTCTTTTTTATCGCGTGGCCCATCATGGTCCGGGTCAGCACATCGACATGGCTCTGATGGACGCGTCCATCGCGGCGATGTCAAATCGCGCGCAAAGCTATCTCATGGATGGCAAGGACCAGTGGCGCCAGGGGAATTTGACGCCCAATGCTTCTCCCTCCGGCGTATACCCGACAGCGAGCGGAGAAATCGCAATATCCGCCGTCACGGACGAGCAGTACGCGGTTGTTTGCAAGGCGATCGGGCGTTTCGATCTCGCCGAAGACCCGCGGTTCAAATTACGCGCTGAACGAATTGCCAACATGTGGACGCTGGTGGATATACTCTCGGACGTCTTCAAAACGCGTCCTGCACGGGAATGGGTGGATTTGTTGAAACAAGCCGGGGCAGGAGCCGCAGTCGTCAACACCGTCGCTCAAGCGTTTGCGGAAGAACAAGTGCGGCATCGCCAGATGGTCGTGGAAGTGGAGCATCCCGATGCCGGGACCATAAAGCTCGTTCGCAATCCGATTCGCTTCTCGGATACTCCACTTGACCGCTACGAAGCGCCGCCGGACCTCGGCCAACATACAGACGAAATCCTGGTCAATCTTCTTGGATTATCTCCGGACGAAGTTGCCCGTCTGCATAGGAGCAAGATAGTTTAAGGGGCTGTCAAACAAATCAGGTCACGGTGAGCGGCCGCTCAACCCGCGCACGCAGCGTGTTAAATGGGATCGTAGCGGTCTGGCCTGTCGCCCAACGGGTGGAAAGACCCCTTGATCGTGGGAATCATGGCTAGAAGCTGCTCCGGGGTCCACCCGCCGTCGCGATGAATGGTGCGGACCAGGCGGTTTTGGCTGTAAATAAAGACCTCTCCCCCGCGCGCTCCGAAAACCTGGCCATTAACCTGGTTGGCGGCGTCGCTCGCCAGCGTTGTCGCCAGTACCGCCACTGACTCGGGCGGCATTTTTGCCAGCCGCGCCTGGCGCGCTGCTTTCATGTCCGAAGCTACCGGAACGCTCTGAGTCATGCGCGTGGAGGCCGCGGGGGCAATGCAGTTCGAGCGTACGTTGTACCGCTGCATATCCAGGGCGAGCGCAGTCGAGAGTCCCACGATACCCATCTTTGCCGCCATGTAGTTGGCCTGCCCGACGTTGCCGAGCAGGCCCGAGGTGGATGTCATGTGCAGGTAACAGCCGGACTCCTGCTTCTTGAAATGATCGGCTGCCGCACGGCTGACGTAGAAGGCGCCGTACAGGTGCACCTTGATGACTGCGTCGAAATCCTCCGGCGACATCTTGAACACCATGCCGTCCCGCAATATGCCTGCGTTGTTCACCACCACGTCGATCTTGCCGAAGGCTCTTACCGTCTCAGCCACCATGCGCTGCGCACCTTCCCACTCCGAGACGCTGTCGTAGTTAGCCAAGGCCTGTCCGCCCGCCTGGGTGATGAAGTTGGCCGCTTCCTGCGCCGGGCGCTCGGTCGTATCCTGACCGTACAGGCCCGCGCCCACGTCGTTCACCACGACGCTCGCGCCGTGCGCCGCCATCATCACGGCGATCTCGCGTCCGATGCCCCGGCCGGCGCCGGTTACTAGAACAACCTTATTCGACAGCAGGTTTTCGCTCATATTAATTTAAGCCTTGTGACGATTCCGCGTTCCGGAATGTGCATTAGCGTTCAACCGCGAGCCGTGAGAACGTCGGCCATGCAATTGAGCCGAGCGGCCGAATTCGAGAGCGCAGCAACGATTCGGCGCCGAGCATTGCAAGAAGGAAAGCGCATTGCACCGTCCGAGCGTACGGACGATTAGAAAACGTCGGGAAAAATCGTGTCTGCGGTGCGCCGCATTAAATCGATCTGACCCGCTCGATCGAGTGAGACAGTTGTCAGAGTAAGCGTGCGGGCGCCCCAGGAAATCAATTCACGCAGGCGCTCCGCGCATACCGCCGGGGGGCCGATGATCGCGAATCGCTCGATGAGGTAGTCGGTCAAACCGTACTTGTCGAGCAGGCTGGCATTGAAATGGTGATCGCCAAGCTGCTGATGACTGCTGCTCCGGTACTCGGCCTGAAGGCCGCGGAACCCGGCGTGAAGGTGTTCAGGTACGAATTTGTCGGTGAGGGAGTGCCGGAATGCGCGATTGGCTGTGCCGGCCAAGGCGAACTTTATGGCCTCGCGGCCGGCAGCGGCGTCGTCACACAACTCAAACGGGATAATCCATTGAAGCTCGACATCGTCTACGCTGCGCCCTGCTTCGGTGACACCGGCATGGACCTGCCTAATGCTTGCTTCCACGACTTCTCGCGAGATGCCGTTAAACAGGATCGCGCCGTCAGCGAAGGTGCCAGCCAGTCGTTGCGTCTTTGGACCCTCACTGCACAGGTGCACCGGCACCGGCTTGGCTGCCCATTTCATCGTCAGTGCTTGTCCCTGATAGACTGCTGGCCGCCCTGAGCATAGGGACTGAACGGCACGCCCGTACGCTTCGACTTCGGCCATTTTGGCGCGTGGCTTGCCCATATTGGCGACGGCGCTATCACCCGATCCCAGGCCATAGAAGGCGCGGCCCCCGGAAAGCAGCTGGAGACTCTCCATGGCGGCCGCTGATGCGACCGGATGCCGGCTGATCGGGTTCGTCCCCTGCACGGAAAGGCGCAACTTACTCGAGTGCTGGGCGGCGATGGCCAGTGTGATAAAGGGATCGTTCCACAGCGTGGGCGAGTCACCGGTAGCGACATGCGAGAAACCGGTGGCTTCGGCGGTTCGCACCCATTCCGGAAACAGGTTGTAATCCCCGGGGATGCAACCTATGCCAATGCGGACGGCGGGTTGTGGATTTTCCATGCTCACGGGTTAATTAAGGTACTCAAATTGAGCAAACCATAAAGGGCAAATGACGAGGCTTTCCGGGAATGCCAACCGGTCAAGCTTAGTGGTAGCCCGGCGCGCATCGGATTTAGAAGTCTTCGTCCGCTCACCTGTAAAACATTCCACCATCCAGCATGATGGTGCTGCCGGTCATGTAAGTATTGTCAGGGCCCACGAGCCAGGCGATGGTTCGGCCAATGTCCTGTTCGGTATCGCCAAAGCGCCCGAGCGGAACCCTTGAGACGATGCTTTCAAACATTGCCGGATCGCGCGCCTTTAGCGCGAGGGTCTGTGGCGTGACAGACAGCGGAATGATTAAAAAGGCTCGAATACCATCCTTGCCCCATTCCACGGCGGCTGAGCGCGTGAGGCCCTGAATGGCCATTTTGGCGGCGTTATAGCTGGCGTGAAAGGATTCGCGAGGATCAAATTGCGTGCCTGACCCGAAATTGACAATGGTCCCGCGGGTCTTTCGCAAGTGTGGGAAAGCGAGCTTCATAAATCGAAAGGAGGCCAGGGGGCCCGTACGCCAGGTAAGGTCCATGTCCGCGTCCGTCACATCCGCCAGTGCCGCGTGCCGGTAGCCCTGTGCGTTGTTGACCAAAACGTCGAGCCGGCCAAAGTGCTCGATCGCTTTGCCCATGCAGCGCTCGACGTCCTCTAGCACACCTACATCCCCCGGAACGCAAACGGCCTTGGCTCCCCGTTTTTCAACTTCAGCCCGGGCATCTTCCAGTGGCTCCCGGGTTCGGCCCATCAGAACGATTGAACAGCCCTCGTTTGCCAGCGCAAGAGCGACTCCCCTCCCAATCCCCGCTCCAGCCCCCGTCACAATCGCAACTCGTTGTTCCAGTTTTCGCAACGCAGCCTCCTTCCAAATGGTGGGTGTGTGGGAAGATAAACCTCCGTCAAAGCGACATTCCCGCTCGGGGTTGGGCTTTTTAGCGCGCCCGCCTCAAGGGGCCACTTTCAAAGACCGGTGCGAGCGTGTCCCGTGGGAAGACCGAGCCTGACGATACATCATATGATCGAAATGACGCGCAGGTCAAATGCCTGCTGCCGCATGACACATACGTCATAAACCTGCATAATCGACTCACCGCAGGGTATTCCTGGCGGCGGCTCGCAACCATTGAAGGAGGAGGTCATGAATTTTGTCGTCCGAGGATTGTTGGTGATGGCGTTAGCCGTTATCCCACGCTACGCGCTGTCGCAATCGGCTGCCGACTACCCGTCCAAGCCTGTTCGTGTCATTGTGACTTCCACTGCCGGAGGGCCGTCAGATTTACTTACGCGTTTGCTGAGCACAGCTTTGGAAAAGCAATTCAAGCAATCGTTCGTGGTGGAAGACAGGCCAGGGGGGCTTCAGGCGATTGGCCTTCAAGCGGTAACACAAGCGCCAGCTGATGGATACACTCTGGGTGTTGCAACAAGTGGATTTCCGTATGAAGAAGTTACGAACAAGGACTGGTCGCTTCGGTTCGCGCGCGATTTCACCGCCGTCTCTCTGTTCGCCAGCGGCGGGACCGCCATTATCGTGCCGGCAAATCTACCCGTCACCAACATGCAAGAGCTGGTCGCGTACGCCAAGCGCAATCCCGGAAAGCTGAATCAGGCAACCACGGGCAGTGCCCCGCCACCCCAAATCACGGCAATGTGGCAGAAGCTGGGTATAAACGATTTGCTGACATTGGTGCCCTATAAGGGCGGGGGCGACGCTGCACAGGCCGTGGCAAAAGGGGAAAGTGACATATGGACGGCCACGGTTCTGGATGCAATCAACTTTGAAAAAGCGGGTCGCGTTAAGATTCTTGCGTACACTGAACAGCAGAGGTACCCGACGTTACCTTCCGTCCCTACCTTGGGAGAAGCCCATCCTTCGTTGGTTGGACATGAGTACTCATATTGGTTTGCGCTCTTGGGGCCGGCCGGATTGCCCGATTCTATAGTGGAGAAACTTTACACTGGGGTCCGTGGGGCGACTGGGGAGGCTCAATTTCGTACGAAAATTAATGACCTTGGAATGCAGACGAACGCGCGAACTCCCGAGCAATCGCGGAATCGAATCAACGCGGAGTTGCAGAGCCTGCGGGACATGGCGGCGGCGGGAATCAAGCTGCGGTAGACAGCAACAGAGAACCCGTATAAACAAGTGCTCGGCCTTTGCCTTGTCTTCGAGGGCGATTGACTGATTTAAACCCACCAACGGCAATTGAGGCACGTGCAGCTCACCTGGCATTCGGAATGCGGTCGAGATCGAGAAGCGCGGCATCCCTGCGCTGTATGTACCCATTTACCTTGAAAGGACCGATTCATGCTTAACCGAGCGATGTCCCTCTTGTTCGGCCTCGCCTTGGCGGGAACGGCAGCGGCGCAGTCGGCCTACCCCAGCAGGCCCGTCCGTCTAATCGCTGCCTCTGCTGCGGGCGGAAGCATAGACCTGCTCGCGAGGACGACGGCACAGTGGTTGCAGCCGCGCCTTAAGCAGCCATTTCTGGTGGAAAATCGGCCTGGCGCTCAAGGTTTGGTGGCCACGGATATGGTTATCAAAGCGCCGGCAGACGGACTGACTTTGTTGGTCTACGCGCACACCATCGTTACCCAGCAGCATCTGCTCAAGGAAAGCACATATGACTGGAGGCGCGACATCACACCCATTGCCAAGATAGCCGGAAGCGGGCTGGTATTGATTATTTCGAGCAATATCCCACCCAAGACCTTGGGTGAATTTATCGCATTTGCCAAAGCCAATCCCGGCAAGCTCAATATCGCGCTCGCGGGAGGTGTCAACCCAGACGCGAGCGAGATTGAAGACAAGTTGGGCATAGAGCTTACGCCCGTAATGTACAAGGGTGGAGCGCCGGCCACGGCCGCGATCGCTGCAGGCGAATCGCATTTTTTGCTCGGAGGTTCTTATCAAGCGGTAGCGTTGATCCAGGGGGGCAAGGCGCGCGCTATCGCGTACACGGGGCTGAAACGCCACTATTCTCTTCCCGACGTGCCTACTTTGTCCGAGTCGGGATTCCCAGGGTACTCCGCTGGATTCTGGGTCGGTCTTTTCGGTCCGGCGGGTTTGCCACCGGAGATCACAGGTGTATTGAACCGTGAAATAAGGGAGATGAACAAGGCCCCTGAAACGCTGGAGCGCTACAGGTCGCAGGGCTATGAGGCGTATGACTTGACTCCTCAGGAATTGCGCCAGGAGATGCTCGATTACGACAGTCGCACAAGCGCCATCATTACCAAGCTTGGGCTCAAGATTAACTAAGAACTTCGCCACCGCGTCTGTAGCGGCCTCACTTCCTCGGTAATGCGGAAAGTTCGGCAGGACCGAAAACAAAAAACTGTCACGGCCCCGACGCTGTTCGGGTCTGACAGACCGCAACCGGAAACCGCAAGACTGGCCCGCCTCAATCAAACGGTGGGCAACCGCGTCTGCAAAGCCGTCTGTCTGGCTGTGGGCTGAGATTTGGCACGTTAAAAAAATCAAACTATTATTCGATAGAAATAGTAACATCGTGCGAGTCTCTGGCGACCATCCTCGACGAACTAGGAAAGTTGCCGCAGCCAATTTTTAAGTAACAGGAGCGAGGAAAATGCAATTCGATCATTCGCGCAGGAAGACGATCAAGCGCCTGGTTGGGGGAGCGGCAGCCGCGGCTGCTGGTCGCTTGGGCCCGGCCCTCGGTCAATCAGACACGATCAAAATTGCCTGCATATATCCCTTGAGCGGATCAGTGGCGATGATGGGAAACGCCATGAGCATGGGCGCCAGAATCGCTGCCGAGCAGGTCAATCGTGCAGGGGGGGTCCTGGGGAAAAAGATTGAGTTGGTTGTTCGAGACGATAAAGCGAGCCCCGCGGAATCCGCGCTCGTGGCACGCGAGGTCTTGGGCAGCGGAATAAAATTCATAGTTGGCGGGCTCCTCACGGCCCCCAGTCTGGCAGTCAACAATTTGCTTCAGGAAAACAATGCGCTGTTTATCCAGACCGGAGCGCAGGTAATAGCGTTGACCCACGAGAACTTCAATCCCAACGCGTTTCGATCACATGTCAACAGCATCATGAGCCAATCGGCGTCCGCCGCAGCCATGCCGATCGCGCACCCAAACGTCACCAAGTGGATCGGCGTGGCGCCGGACAATCAATTCGGAACTGATAACTACCGCAATTTCACGACGGCCCTCAGAAAAGCGTACAAGGCGAAGCTTAAAAAGGACGTCGAAATAGCGGATCCGGTGCTGGTGCCGTTTCCCGCCACGGATTTCAAGGTCGCCATTTCACGGCTGATGAGCGGGCAGGCGGAAGGGCTATATATTGGCTCAGTGGGAGCGGACTTTTATACCTTCATGGCGCAAGGCCACCAGCTTGGTCTTTACAACAAAATGAAGGTTTTCGTCGAGGCGGGCAGCGGCATTCAGATTGCCCAAGGACTTGGAGTGAATTTGCCCAAGGACAATTTGTGGACGCCTACGACGTGGTATCCGCAAATGAAAGACGCCAACGAGGTGAGCAAGCAACTCGTGAAGGATGCCGCCGCAATCAGCAAGGGGCCGGTCGACAACATGCTTTGGAACGGCCATACAGGGATGCTGGCCTTGCTAAATGCCATAAAGAACGCCAAAAGCCTCGAAACACCGGTGGTGCGCGTTGCGCTGGAGAGAGTGGAGTTTCAATCGGCCAATGGACCATTCCGCTTCCGGCGGGAAGATCACCAGGGCATAGCCAACATCTCCGTTCTTAAAATCCAACAGAAGGCGGGTGAGCCTGGGTGGGAGGTCGGCAGAGTGGTTACAGTGCCGGGCGAGGAGGTCATCGAACCCGCCAGCCCAGGCCAGAAATATACGCCGGCATAATCATGACGCCTTCATTGAGACTCTCGGGAAAAGTTGCCGTCATCACCGGGGCGGGGAGCGGAATCGGCAAAGCGAGCGCGATGCGGATGCTGGCTGAGGGTGCTTCAGTTGTTTTCGCCGATGTGAATGAATTTACCGGGACGGCGGCGCTCCAGGAAGCCGTGCAAAGCGGCCACGCCGCGCGCGCTCGCTTTGTTAAAGCGGACGTCAGTCAGGAAGCCGATGTAGCCTCGATCGTAGCGGTGGCGCGATCGGAATTTGGCCGCCTCGATTGCATGTTCAATAATGCCGGTGTTCCGGGAGCGCTCGGTCCGCTCGATGAGATGCGCGCGGATGAATGGGATTTCACCTTCGCGGTACTCGCACGCAGCGCTTTTCTCGGGATCAAGCACTCCACCCGCCTGTTCAAGCAACAGGGAACCGGCGGAGTCATCATCAATACGGCGTCCATCTCCGGCCTGGTCGGAGGAAGCGGGCCTCGGGCGTACTCGGCGGCAAAGGCGGCAGTGATTCATCTGTCGACTGTCGCTGCCGTTGATTTAGCCCCTTATCGCATTCGCGTGAATGCGATCTGTCCAGGAGCGATTCTGACCCCTCTCGGCGGAAAGGACCAGCAGGCTGCGATGGACCGCATGAAGCGATCGCAGCCGTGGCCGGACCATGGGCGCCCCGAAGATATCGCTGGCACAGCATGTTTTCTTGCGAGCGACGATGCCCGGTTCATAACGGGAACGACAATAGTGGTAGACGGGGGTGCTTGCGCGGCTGGTCCGAACATCGAACAACGCACCGGCCGTGGCGCCTCATGGAGTGGCACGAGCGGCATTCATTTTGGTACGACTGGCGTCAAGGGGGAGTTGCGCCGCGTTCCGTGAACCGTCGCGCGCAGACCTCGGCGCAACCGAGCTCGCGCTGGTCGGATGCGAACCGAATGGCCGTCTCCAGGCATTCTGAAAATGCTCTAGGCGTCTTTCGGCTTGTAGTAGGCACCCAGCTTATTACCGTCAGGGTCCCTGAGATAAGCCTGATACAAGCCGGTCGCCGGGCGAAGGCCGGGCGGGCTTTCGCATGTCGTTCCGCCATTCGCCACTCCGGCTGCATGCCAAGCGTCAACCACCTCGGGACTTTCGACCAACATGGTCAGCGTGCCACCGTTGGCCGGCTGCGCGGGCTGGCCATTATTCGGGCGAGTCACGATGAAGATGCCGCTACGGCGAGTATAAATCAATCGCTTGCCCGTTGAATCCAGCGCTCCGGGCTTGATTCCCACGGTTGCGAATATCGCATCATAGAAGACCTTCGACCTCTGAAGGTCATCGCTGCCAACGAAAACATGGTTGAACATGATTTTTGGTCGCCCCTGAAGTTGACTTTCCTAGAAGGGAACTATAGCGGCGTATGGGAATTGCAAACCACCTTTCCCCTGGAGCGCGACGATATCGCCGTCCCTAGAAGAAGTCCAGCGCGGTCGATCGTGCGCGGTTTGGCGAAGGTTCTCCTTTCTCGATGACGACTCGACCAGCCAGCCCGCAGATTCAGCCGAAGATCACCGGCGTCGCCCGCTCGTCATCGGCTCGCGTGGCGAAATAGGTCTCAGGGAGCAGCTCGAAATCATCAATGCCGATGTTGAGGAGAAGGCTGAGCCTCGGCTGGGAGCCGACGTTTCCGCCACTCGCGTGTAGCGTTTCCGGCGGATGCGAAAGAGCCCATCCTGCGGGAAGGACGGCGGCTACTTCGTTCCAGGATTCGCCTTCGGGAACTTCAATCTCACTGCGCTGGCGTTTGTGATCCTGATCGAAGAAGCCGGTGGAATAGTTGCGGCCCCAACGATTGGAGCGCAGCACGTACCTGAGGGGGCCCATGTCTTCCTGTACGTCGACGAGCGCGATCCAGACGTTCATGGCCCGGCCCTTCAAGATCCTGGTAAGATAATGGCCGTCCTGATGCCAGCCTACGATCGAAGCCGTGCCGTCGCCTGACGGATACTTCTTCAGGATCATCGCCGACCAGATCTTGAGGCGTTTGGCACCGGAAATCTTCGCTGCCCATTGCGCGATCTTGGGGTTGCGCAGCACCTCGGCGATGACGTTGTCGGCGTCCTGCGGGAACTGCGCTTCGATATAGGCCGGGTGATTGTCGACGTCCGGGCCGCCCATGTTGTTTCTCGGCGCAATCCCGGTCTCGTAGACTCCATTCAGCACCCGCTCCGCATGCTCGCGGACGATCGCCACCTCTTCCGCGGTCAGCAGAGGGCCGGGCGAAACTGCAAACCCGTGTTCGTTGTAGCTGTAAAGGGCGGCATTTTCAGCAGCCGTCCTGGCAATGTCGGTCTGGACATCCATTTGCATGATTTGTCTTCCTCTTGTCTGATCTGGACTTTGCCGGCGCAAACGCGCCACTCAACTGAACGTCAGGCCGACGGCGTGCCCTT
>Ga0134124_10001038_pt1 | contig 22270 bp, 17 predicted proteins | sample KB304_FD_96880 | JGI IMG/M metagenome (GOLD analysis project Ga0134124, IMG submission 96880) | Terrestrial soil microbial communities without Nitrogen fertilizer from Kellogg Biological Station, Michigan, USA - KB3-0-4 | ecosystem: Environmental > Terrestrial > Soil > Unclassified ... | reverse complement strand
CTCGGTGCTTTTCGAACTGGTCGGTGATCCGTTGTACCTGACTGCGACGGCGCCGCAGGTGCTGAAGCAGCAGATGGAGCAGCAGAACCAGGGACTTCTCACCACCCTGCAGGTCGCCGCGGGCAGGTATCTGGATCTCACCTTCCAGCTAGGTGAGATCGACTACACCAAGAAGAACATGGTGCACGCCGATGCCAGCACCGCCGACTTCGAGCGAATGCAGCGCGAACGCGGCGAGAACATGCTGACACTGTTCGCCCGGGCCATGAATGCGCAGATGAATGGCGGCCTGCAGACCGTGGCAATGGATGATCTGAACATATTCGAGCTCATCCGCATCCTCATGAGCCCGAATGCAGCCGCTGAATTCAAGAAAGTGCTGGCCAGGGCATTCGACGGCGCGGAGTCGATGACAGCGCTCATCGACGGCACGTCAGGATCCGCGGTGCTCAGCGATCGCAATGACGTGGCGATGAAAAAGATCCAGGAAGTGCTTGCCAACCGGCAGCAGCGCCGCATTGCGGTGTTCTACGGCGCTGCGCACATGCCCGGCATCGAGGCACAGTTGATTGAGAAGCTGCATGCCAGACTGGTCGGCGAGGAATGGCTGGCAGCGTGGACGATGCCGCAGTAAATCCTCCCCTAGAATTTGACCGCCCGGGCATCGGTCATGATCACCTCGTGATAGATCGGCAGCGACCAGCCCTGGGCTTCCAGCTCATTCAGGCGCTTTTCCACCTGACGCACGTAGTTGGCCGGAGTGCCGTATTTCTTCTTCACGATGGCTGAATCGATCGGCGTCTGCCATCCCGACAGAAAGCACAGCAGCGGCGTCTGCATCCGGCCTGAACCGGCGCCGGTGCTGGCCGGATTGGGCGGGTTGTGCATGGTGTACTTGAACAGCGGCACATCCACCCAGGTATTGCGGATGCCGCCCATGGCATTGCCGTATTGATCCAGCTGCATCAGCGAACCATCGTTCACGGTATACATGTCCATGATCACGCGCGGCGCGTGCGGCGGGCTGATGCCTTTATCTACCCAACGCAGCAGGTGATAGAGAGCCACCGATGCCAGTGGATCGAGCGGCAGTTCGGACAGCGGCTTCAGGCAGTCCTCCTGCTGCAGACGCTTGCGGGTATTGCGCGAATCCAGATGCGCCATGGCGGCAAATTCGTATACGCGCAACTGCTTGCCGGGTTCATCGCTGTCCTGCGCTGCAGTGGCCACATCCTGGTACTCGACCTGCGTGGGCACCAGGATGATGGGCACATCCACGGTCGTCAGGTTCGAACCGTTGTTCATGGTCGGCAGGAAGCCGTCATAGATGTTGGCCATGCCGGCCAGCTTGAATACCTTGTGCGTCGACAGGTAGTTGACCACCATCTGCGAGCTGGCCGATGTTCCCCACAGGACCATCTTGCGCAGCTTCAGATCGGCAATAGGGCTTTGCGGGCTCTTGATCAACGCTCCGGCCTGCGCAAGGATCTCGCTCACCTGCTTCTGAGTTACCTTCAGCGAACCGTAGCGCTCGGCATTGAATGCCGCGATCTGCTCGACACCCGTGGTGTCGATCTCCACCGCGATGTGGCCCGCGTCCATGATGTAGAGCGAGTTGTATTCAAAGGCGTGCGCCATGGCGGCCGCCGGATGCATGGGCTCGGCTACCACCAGACCACTGAACTTGCGGTTGTCCTTCGGCTTGCGAATGACCAGCCGCGTCTCATAGGGCTCGCCAGCGGCGGTGCCGCTGATGAGGTATTCATCGACCGCATAGTTGAAGTGATCAGGCCCTTTGCCCGGCCACAGCGCGCCGGCCGAGTCGTAAACCTTGCCGGGACCGGTGAGCGGCTTGATGGCGGGGATGGGTGCCACGACAGGAGGCGGAATCACCTCCGGCGCCGGCGGGCGGCGGCCCGGAAAGCCGGGTGGTGCCTGTGCCATGCCCAAGCTGGTCACGACAAGCAGAGTCAGCGTGGCCAGCGGAACACGGAAAATTCCCGCAGTTGCTTTCATGGTCATCCCCCCGAGTGGTTTTCAGCAATTATCGCTCATGAATCGTATTGCGACTTGGTATGACATATCTACAGGGCGGCCGTGAAATCCATCACAAGCAATCCCCGCATCCACTGCTAACGTCAGTGGCATGCAGCAGAAAATCGTTGTGCTCAACCCCAAGGGCGGTTCGGGCAAGACCACCATCGCAACCAACCTCGCGGCGTATTTCGCAAGCCAGGGTTTCAAGCCCGCGCTGCTGGACATGGATGCGCAGGGCTCCAGTTCGCGCTGGCTCAGCAAGCGCTCCAGGGACCTGCCACCTGTTCACGGCATTGCTGGCTATGAGCGCAACCTGCGTGTGACACGCAGCTTTGCCATGCGCGTGCCCACCGATTGCGAACGCCTGATCGTCGACACACCCGCTGCGGTGGCGCCTCAGGATCTGCCGGATCTGGTACGCGCCGCCGCGGCCATCATCGTGCCGGTGCTGCCTTCGGATATCGACATACACGCCGCCACCAAATGCATCGGCGACCTGCTGCTCATCGCCAAGGTGAAGCGCGAACAGCGGCGCCTCGCCGTGGTCGCCAATCGAGTCAAACGGCACACCATCATGTACCGTTCGCTGATGCGGTTTCTCGAATCGCTGGATATTCCAGTGATCACCACGCTGCGGGACTCACAGAACTATGTGCGGGCTTCGGAAAGCGGCACGGGCGTGTTCGAGATGAAGCCGCGTCTGGTGCGCGAGGACACGGATCAGTGGCAGCCGCTGGTGGGCTGGATTGCGCAGCGTCCGGCCATCGCGATGGAATTGCCCAGCGTGCAGGCTGCAGCGCCGGGCGCTGCAAACATCACGCCGGCCATGATGATTCCCGCGTTCAGCGCAGCTTCCACTCAGACTGTTGCAGCCAACGCCTAAGCAGCGGCACGCGCAACCAGCGGCGTCCTATCTGTCAGAGGCGACCAGGCCGTTCTGCACTCTTCTGACGCCCTTCACCTGCGCAGCGACGGTCTGCGCTGCCGTCCGGTCGGCCGCCGACGGAACCAACCCGCTGAGTTCGATGGTGAGATCCTCATCGATGCCGACGGTGACCTGCAGCTTCGAAGTGCGGGAATCGCGGTGCAATGCTTCCTGTACGTCACGTACCACCTGGGCCGAGGCAGAGCCAGCGGTCGTTCCTGATGGCTTTTCCACTTCGATGCTCGAGGAGATCTGCACGCCATCAGCGGCTTTCTCCGCAATGGACTTGGCGCGTGCTGCCGCTGCTTCATCTGGCACTGAACCACTGAGCAGTACGACCGAAGCGTGAGTGGCGACTGAAATCTTCGAAGCATCGATCTCGCGCGATTCGCGCAATGCCTGGGTGATGGCTGCCGCCGCAACCGCGGGATCCTTCTCGCGAACCACTCGAGCGCTGGGATTGGGCCCGGTCTCCGTGGCCGCGTTACCCCTGACACCTTCGGCCGCCATCACGCAGACCGACGACAGCGATGCTGCAATCAGGAGCGCTCTAATAGTGATCTTCATACAAGCCTCCATTGCGGGAGCCCCGCTGAAGGCATATTGGCCTGTCCAGGCGTCGAGTCTGTCGTCGAGCAGAGGATGAGCGGGTAGGACTTCGTTACTCAGTCGCCCAGCCGCGCCTTCAGGCTGGACACTTCATTCACCAACTGATCCACCAGTTTCTCCAGCCGCGTCAGACGATCTTCCTCGTCATCGTCACGAACGCGCGCCACTGGCTCTGGTTCCGAGGTCGCGTCGGCGACTGGGCCGCAGAACAGTTGGGCGTAACGGCTGTCGCGCCGGCCGGCTTCCCGCGCCAGGCGGGTCACGAAAGGTCCATCGGGTCGCGTCATCAGGCTCTGTAAGGCGGCATCCACCTGCGACACATCGCCGACCTCGCTCATACGCGCGGCGCGCGTGCGCAATTCTCCTGGCGTTTGCGGGCCGCGCAGCAGCAGCTCGCAGAGAATCGCGGTTTCCAGCGGCGTGAATTTCAGCGAACCAAATTCGGTATTGCAGAACACATGTTGATATTTCGGCACGCGACTGCCGTAGCCCGCGCGTTCCATCACCATGTGCTTGCGTGCCAGGCCATCCACGACCTGCTGCACGGTCCGTTCGTCGAGTTCGAGCACTGGATCGCGATTGCTCTTCTGATTGCAGGCATTGACCAGGGCGTTCAACGACAGCGGATACTGATCCGGCGTGGTGATCTGTTTCTCGATCAGGCAGCCGATGACGCGGGCCTCCAGCACAGTGAGTTCGATATTCATCAGCGCCCGCCTCCTCCACCGCCCCCACCGCCCCCACCCGAAGATCCGCCACCTCCACCGCCGGAACTGGAACCAGGTGGAGTAGACGAGGCAGAGATCTGCTGCGTCAACGCAGTGCCCAGGGAATTGCCAATGCTGGCCAGATTCATGGACGTCGACGGACTGCTGCCGTAATACCAGGTTGGTGAGGATTGTTGTGCAGCCGCGACGCCGACCGCGGCGGTGAACTTCTTCGTCCAGGCCTGTTCCACCTGCAACGCCATGGCATAGGGCAGCAATACTTCATAGCGTTTCGCATCCAGCGAGGGCGGCTGATCAGGTCCCGGCACCGCTTTCAGCTCATCGCGCTCGGCGACACCGAGGTACATCCGCAGGCCTTCAATCTCATCCATCAGCTTGCGGCCTTCGGGCGTTGGGGCTTTCATCAGGATTGCAAACACGACATGCATCACCAACGCCAGAGCACCCAGCGCAATCACTGCCGGAATCCCGTTGCCTGCTGAGAGGATGAAGGCGAGGAGACCTACGATCAGGGAGAAAGCCACACCCGCCAGCACAGTGCCGCCGTGGGACTGAAAGTAGCGCGGCTTGAGCCGCTTGGACATCTGCGCCGCATGCGCCGCCATCGCACCGCTCACGCGCGTGGCTTCGGTGTTCTTCAATACGATTTCATTGCCATCCCTGAACAGCGCGATAGCCAGCGCACGCTGGCTCGCCGAAAGCACGTCCAGACTGGCATGCGGCTCGCGCACGAGGCGCCATTTGTCGCTGCCGGTGCCTTGATGAATCTGCAGAAAGCCACGCACACCCATGTCCACGACGTCGGCGGAAAAGCACAGCTGGTCATTACCCATCCGCCGCAACATGCGCAACTCGCCAGGTGCAAAGCCCTCCGGCGGCTGGTAACGCGGAAAGATCGGGCCTGACGGCGGATCGATGCCAAACTGCTTCCAGCGGCGCAGATAGAACAAGAACAACAGGATCAGGCCGATCAGCGCCACCAGCACGCCACGATTGTCACGCATGAACCAGCCGAATCTCTGCGCTGCCGTGGGCTCGTAAACAATACCCTTGGGAAACTCGACGACGATGGTCAGCCCTTCCTGAGCCGAGAGACTGCGCGTCGTACGGAACGAAGCGACCCCCGGCTGATCCGAGCTGGCCTGGTAGTCCTTTCCCCGCGCACCAAAGCTCCCGGTGTATCCCTCCAGCTTCAGAGCGGTCGACTCGACTGGAGAGGGAAGTGAAACCCTGGCGTGAACCTCATCGATGGGGAACTTCCAGCCCAGTCCATTCACGTTCCAGTACAGCTCATCGTGATCGGGAAAGAATCCCAGCTCACGGGTAACGCGGTAGTGAATGGTGAACGTGAACTCGCCCGGTGTCGGCAGAAAATCATCGTTGCCGGTATTGATGCGCAGGCCATTGCCCACTCGCTCGGTGAAATTGGGCTCGCTGCGTCCGTCGCGTTCCACGCCCAGCAGCTCGAAAGCGACCTGGACCCTGTTGCCGTAGCGATCGGTGTAGCGCGTCGGAAAATCGCGATAGATGCCGCGCCGGATGCTCTGGCCCTCGGCTCGAACACGGATGGATTCGGCTACCAGCAGGCTGCCATCGGCCTGAATGTGCATGTCGCTGTCGAAGCCGAGGATGCGTTCATCGGCGATTGCAGGGCTCATCACCGCCAGCAACGCGAACAGCGCTCCCAGCAGCGGTATGGCTTTCCTCACGGCTGCAGGCCCACCTTCGGTGCGAATGCCGCGCCCTCGGCGGCCTCGAAGAACTCTGCCGGTTTGAAGGCGAAAACCCTGGCGATCAGCAGGTCGGGAAAGCGCTGCACGCCGTCGCGGAGTTCGCGCACCGCGCCATTGTAGAAACGGCGGGCATACTGCAGATGATCCTCCACATCCACCAGATCGCGTTGCAGCTTCAGGAAGTTCTCGCTGGCTTTGAGTTCCGGATACGACTCCTGGATCAGCATCAGCCGCCCCACTTCATGCTCCAGCGCCGCCTCGACGGTGGCCAGGCGCGCGGGCGAATCGACCGACATGGCTTCGGAGCGCAAGGCAGCGACGCGCTCGAATACCGATTTCTCGTGGCCGGCGTACGCGCGCACCGCCTCGACCAGCATCGGCACCAGGTCATGCCGGCGCGTCAGTTGCACATCGATGTCACTCCACCCGGCACGCACTTGATTACGCAATCGAACCAGGCGGTTGAATATGAAAACAGCCCAGGCAAGGAGGGCGAGCAGCAGAAGGACAGTCATTAGAACCATGCTGCGACTATAGACCGCCCGGCCCCGGGAAAACATTGTCAAAGAATTCACCAAGCCGGTGGCCGCATTCCACTATGCGCTGGAGACGCCCATCGAGGCAGGCCGCCTGCAGCTGTATCGCGACGGGGCTTATGTCGGCGCTGCGAGTCTGCCGCTGCTGCTGCCGGGTTCAGATGTGCGCGTGCCCTTCGGTATGGATGAGCGTGTCCGCATCGTCGTCCGTGACGAACAGGCCGAATCCGGACGTCGCGGTGTGCTGGGCCGGCAGTTGCTCAGTGAGCACCGGCGCCGATACGAGATCACCAGCTATCACGCGGCAGCCCATCCGACACCTCTATTCGGTGCGCTATCCCGGCGACAAGATGCTTTCCCTGACGGAGAGCCCAGACGAATGACAACGCCGGAAAATCAGGCGGGTCGATTCATGCTGAACATGCTGGGCGGCGAAATTTCCGCATAGCCATCCGGGCCACCGGCCCGAAGAATGGGATGCGCCGCCGCGGTATCGTAGATCCCGTCCACCAGCAGGTGCCTCGCGATATGCACCGCCACCACCTCGCCGAACACCACCCAGTTAGGCATGAGGCCGCCCTGTGAGTCGGTGAGCTGCACGATCTGCGTGACCTTGCACTCCATCGCAACCGGGCTTTCCGCCACCCGCGGCACCGCCACACGGGTCGAGGGAATCGGCGTCAGCCCCGCCAGTTCGAACTCACTGACTTCGGGCGCCACCCTCGCTGATGTCTGGTTCATCTGCTCAGCCAGGTTACGAGTGGCGAGGTTCCAGACGAACTCTCCGGTCTCACGCACATTGCGCAGGGTGTCCTTTGCGCCCGTGCTGCCGAAGCCGATCACCGGCGGCGTGTAGGCGAAGGCGTTGAAGAAGCTGTACGGCGCGAGGTTCAAGCGCCCGTTCGCGCCGCGCGTGGCGATCCAGCCAATGGGGCGCGGTCCGATGATGGCGTTGAAGGGGTTGTGAGGCAGCCCATGGCCCTGCGCAGGCTCGTAGTAGTAATCGTCGACCTTGTCTGCCATGCGGTCTAAGTTACAAGCGACGGGGGCGATCTGTCATCATTGCCAACTTCACCGTGCAAACCACCGATCCAGGTCTCGCGCTCCTCATTCTGGCAGGACTGGCAGCGCTGCTCGTTGGGCTATCGAAGGGCGGCCTGTCGATGGCAGGCGCGCTCGGCACGCCGCTGCTCGCGACGGTGATGTCGCCCGTCAAGGCCGCCGCACTGCTGCTGCCGATCTTCGTGGTGAGCGACTGGTTCGGTCTCTATGCCTATCGACACCAGTTCGACAAACGCAATCTGCAGATCCTCATCCCTGCTGGCATCGTCGGCATCGGCATCGGATGGTTGTCGTCTTCAGTGGTGTCCGATCGCATGGTGGGATTGTTCATCGGCGTGATCGGCATTGCCTTCTGCCTGAATGCCTGGCGCCTGCGGCATCGCCCGCCGCCGCCCCGCCCTGCCGACATTCCGCGCGGAATGTTCTGGGGCGCCATTGCCGGATTCACCAGCTTTGTCTCGCACTCGGGCAGCCCACCCTTTCAGATCTACGTGCTGCCGCAGCAGCTGCCCAAGGCCGTGTTCGCGGGCACCACGACCATCACCTTTGCCGTGATCAACCTGGTGAAGCTGATCCCTTACTGGCAATTGGGCCAGCTGCAATCAGACAACCTCAAGCTCTCGCTGCTGCTGATGCCGATTGCGGTGGCCGGTACATTCGCTGGGGTATGGCTGGTGCGGATCATTCCGCACCGCACCTTCTTCGTGATCATCCACGCCGCCTTGTTTGCGCTGTCGGTCAAGCTGGTGATCGCCGCGCTTCTCTAGCAGGGCACCGCCATCGCAGGGCTAGCGACAAGCGACCGGCAGGTATTTTCTCTCGACTGTAGTAGCTGAGGGCGCATCTGCAACGTCCGGGACCAGCGACCTCAGACCCGGTGGCGACGGCGCGTATCCACAACGCCACACGATGTCGCGACCAGGTGTCGCGAACGGCGTGAACGCCAATGTCTTGCCCCGGAGCTTTGCATTGATCGTATTGCCAAAGGTCACTGTGATCACGCCACCCGAGACATCGACAGCCTCGACGTGTTTGCCGGATGTGTCCCTGGGAGAGGAGGGAAGCCCGGCGGCACGACGATCTTTCGGCAGCACGCCTCGCGCCGCGAAGCTTTCAGCCACCGCGGCTTTCACGGACGCTGAAAGGTTCAGGCCCTCCGTCACCTGCGATCGGATCGTATAGTCCTGATAGGCGGGAATCGCGATCGCGGCGAGGATACCCACCGTGGCAACCGCGCCAATCCCGCCACCGGCCAGGAACAGTTCGCCCGGGTGACTCTCGTAAGTCAGATCGAGCGAGAGATACGGTTCGCCCAGATTGACACTGAAACCCACCGCCCCCTTTTCAGGAAGCGCCAGCTGATCCGCGGTCGGCATCGACCAGACGTCGAACTTCGCGTCAGTCACGTCTGCCAGGTTCTGCAGGATGCCGAGGTACGCCTCATACGTGCGCCGCGGCATCTTGGACACCGATCCCGTTGCGGCGAACAGCGATGTCGACATGTCGACACGCTGCTTGGTCGCGAGCCAATCGGCGACACGCGCCTTGGCACCCGTGCGCGCTCGATCGATCAGTGGCTGCGGAGTCGCCGCCATGTAGAGATACTCGCCGTCACGGATCCAGTAAACATGGTTATGCAGTTTCCCGAGAACCGCGAGAATGCCTCCCACCGCGCCCGGCCGGGGAGCAGCGGCAGGGTTGCCGGCCGAACTGAACAGCGATGGCAGACGCCAATGATGGAAGGTTGTGCCGCCAATCTTCTGCTCGTCGGGCCCGACACCGGTCTTTGCAGTGATACGCCGCACGAGATCGTCGAACAAAGCGGGATCGCGGAGGTGCACGGCGGTGTAGTCGCCGGCCTGATCAAAGAGAACAAGCACATCAGGCCCGATGGCCGAGAAGATCTCCTCCACGTCGACGCCGATCAGCTCCCTGGCTTTCGCTTTGACCTGCTCCATGCCACTGCGGCCGCGCGGTGGCAGCGCACCGAGCAACATCGATTCGAGCCGTGAGATCTCATCCTTGCTCGGTATCGAGAACAAGATCGCCGCATCAGGATCACCGACCGCTGTAGCCTTGATATTGTTCGCGAGTACGGGGAAAGGCCGTGCCTTGTGGTCATTGCCGACGTCGACGACGAGGCTCAGACGTCCCTTGCCATTGGCGGTGCCGAAGCCAAAGGCCACCGCGCGCGTCCCGCCGAGGCCCATCTTGTTCAGAGACTGGGCGAAGTTCGGCACGATGGCCTGCGTCATCGGCACGATTTTGGCGGCATCCGCCCAGACGAAGAGCCCTTGCCCGCTGGCATCGATCTTCTGCTCGAGCGCATACATCGGGTGGTCTTTGAGAACCGTCGGCAGGTTCTTCAGCAACTGCTCGAACGAAGCACGATTCACGCCGGGCCCTGCCAGCAGCAGCAAGCGTCCATTGGCCTGGTCAAACTTCACGAACGCCGCCAGAGGCAGGCCGACAAGCTGACCAATTCCCTGCTTGTCGACTGGCGCCGCGAGACTGACTGAAGGCGCCACCCTTCCAAGATCCGTGAACAACTTGTTGAAATCCGCGTCGCTGCGAGTTGCCAGCGTGGCACCGATCAGCAGCGCGGGGCTCGGCATTCCGATGCCGGCAACCTCGATGGGCGAGCGCACGGCATCAGCCAGGAACTTCAGGCGCGGATCGGAAAATGTCGGCAGCGTGAGCACATTCTGCACCAGCCCCTGCTGGATGCTCTTGACGTTGTTGACGTTCGCTTCGCTGCGCAGTGCTGCATCGAGCTGGCTGTTCTTCGGCATCGCGAGCAGGCCGAGCAGATTCGGTATCCGCGCGTAGGTCACGACTTCCGGCGGGAGCTGCTTGCGCAGAAAGGCGGGAGCAATCGGCAGCTCGCCCTTCCATTGCTTGACCTTCCCCGCATCGTTCGCCCCGCAGGCGGCGAACGAAACCACGATCAATGCTGCAGCAAATCCGATGACACGCATTAACCAATCTCCCTTCGGTGCGACGCGTAGCTTCGAATGGTACGTATAAACCACAAGAAACGCTTGAGACCCCTGCGCCTTTCTCGGGGGACCTTTTGATTGATCAATGGATCAAGTCCGCGCCGTCGTCGCAGTGGACAAGCCAATTGCCGGCGAGCAGGATCAACTCCCATGAATACGCTGCGGGCGATAGCCTGTGCCGGGGCGACCCTGATATTGGCCGCGTGCAGCACGCTGTCTCACCAGCCTGCAGCCAGCCGACTCCCCATGCCGCGACCATACCGGCTGCTGCTGGTGCGCCCGGACATCCAGGTCAGGCAACTCACCGCCGATGGTGCCCTTTCCTTTCGCGAAGACTGGACCGACGCGGCACGTTTGGCAGTTGCCGAACAACTGCAGCGTGTGCTGACAGGGCGGGCGGGCGGCAACGTGGATGTCGTCCGCAGCGAGGCCGTGAACGCCGATGCCGCACTCGTGGCCGAATTGCATCTTCGACACGACGCCCTGGGAAAAATGCTCCCGCGGCCAAAAACCGTAGGTAGATCGCTGGGCGATGCCGCCACGGATCTGAGCAAGGGCACGCATGGCGAGCTGCTGTACGTCATGCACGCCGATTTCACCGTCCGCACTACCGGACGCAAGACGCTTATCGGGATCGGCATGGTGGGTTGTTCGCTGCTGCAGACCGCCGTGCTTGGCGGTGTTGGCAACTGCCGCAATCCCGATGCCGGAGACCAAAGCGCCTTTGCTTCGCTGATTGACGGGCAAACTGGCGAGATACTCTGGACGACGGTTGTCACCTCAGGAGTCGGCGACCCTCGTCACGCACCAGGAGCGCAGAGGCTCGCCAAGGCACTGACTCGACGGCTGCCCGACCTGAAACCTGCGAGGCGATAGCCTGCGAGGCAGCGGCTTGTAATGGCGGCCAGGCAGGCGGGTGATCGCAGCGGCGGGATCATTCAGCGCGGCTTGCGTGCACGAATCATGAACTGATCGGTCTTGCCCCTGATCGCGGGGTCGAAGACGTTCTTCGTGTGGTCGTCACTCGCATGCGCCAGCAATGGCGATTCCGCTTCGATGACGAAGCCGGCCTTGGTGATGGCATCGCGCGCCTGCTGCAGCAGCATGCGATGCAGGGCCTTGTTGTCTTTACCGGCCACACCCACGTGGTCAATCACACCGAGCACTCCGCCCGGCTTCAACGCTCCATAGATAGACCGCAGGAACCCCACGGCAGCAGCTTCGCCGCCAGGCTGATCCTGATATCCGTTGAACACATCGTGCAGATTCTGCGCCGTGACTACGGCGTCTGCCTTGTTGACAATTCCGGCTTCTGCAAGCTGCACATGCACGGCCTCCGCATTGCCCAGCCGCGCAAGGAGCGCCTTCTCGGCATCGGCCTGCACGAGGAAAGCGGGATTCTGCGAGTACACCTTTCCAGTAGGCCCGACCGCAGCCGACAGCACCTCGGTAAACCAGCCGCCAGCTGCCACCATGTCCACCACGGTATCGCCGGTCTTGATACCAAAGAACTGCACCGACTCGATGGGCTTGCGGTCTGCATCCCGCGCCTTGTTGTCGGCGGGGCGATCGGGCGCGGCAAGCGCAGCGCGCATCCGCGTGAGCTGCGCATCCTGCGCGGCGTACACAACTTGCACGAACAGCCCGACAAGGACCAGCAGAGAAACCTTGTTCAGACGCGTGATGGATCTCATGTCGATGACTCCGTGGGCAATGGCCGCAGCATCATGTGCCAGAGGCCTTCTGATGCCAAGGTGCTTGCTAGCACAACGCACCGACTCAGCCCGGCGCGCACCACGCTACGCGGTCCCGCCCGCCGGTCTTGGCCTCGTACATCGCTCGGTCAGCGGCGGCCACGAGTTGTTCGGACGAGACGCCCGCAGATGGCACCAGCGCCGCAACCCCTACGCTGATCGTGACATGCGGCGCCAATGGTGAGGCCGGATGGACGAGTGCTTCCTCTGCCACCGCTTTGCGCAATGCCTCGGCATCGGCGATCGCCTCTTCCAGCGTGCGCCCGGGCAGCAGCAGCACGAATTCCTCACCACCATACCGCGCGACCAGATCGCGCTCGTCCACCGCAAAGCGCTCGCAAATCCGCGCCAGCCGGCGCAGGCACTCATCGCCCCGCAGATGCCCGGCGGAATCATTCAACGCCTTGAAGAAATCTGCATCAGCCAGCAGCAGGGCCAACGGCTCGCCGATTCGTCCCTGCCGCGCCCAGGTCTCCGCCAGGCGCGCGTCGAACTGGCGCCGGTTGGCAATCTCAGTCAGGGCATCGCGCATCGACAGCCGCTGCAGCTTGCGGTTGGCCTCGGTGAGCTCATCGGCCATACGCGCAAAGTGGATGGCGCCCGCCACCAGATCGGCCACCGCATTGAACACCGCGCAGGCCTCGGAGCCGAAGAAATCGGTGCGGGAGCTCTCCAGATTGAGCACGCCATGCAGGCGGCGGCCGTGCCGGATCGGAACCAGGTATTCGGAACGAGCGGTGGCATTGCCGGGCACGTAGTCGGGGTCGAGTGCGGTATCGGGTATCAGGTGCGGTCGCCCCAGCTGCACGCAGCGCCCGGCGGCACCCACCGTGATCGGCCATCTGCCCCGCACCGCAAGCGGTGACTGGGTGAATTCGCCGGAATAAACCTCGCGGACGAATTCCTTGCTGTCATCGTCCAGCAGCAGCACGCTGACGATCTCGACTGGCAACTCCGCCACCAGGCAGTCGCAGATCCCCTGCATCAACGAGTCCAGACTCGCCCCCTGCAATGCCTCGCGCGAGATACGGATCAGAATGTGCGTGAGGGTGGCCTGCCGTGCAGAGGCATCCTGCACGTCCCACGGCAAAGCATTGGGTGCGATCACCTGGGTGACCGACATGTCTGCAAACATAGCCTTCCCTGCCATCCAGCCAGTTTAACCGGTGGCTATCACCCATTTTGTAGGACGGTCGACAATTTGCTCCAACGGCGAACCGGCACTGCCTGAATATGTTCAAGTCCAAGACAGGTAATTCTCCTGCAACTTTTGCGCGCTGCGTCCATTCGACACTGCATGCAGCGAGCCATCAGCCTGGATCTGCTTCAGGGCCCCGGCAGTCTTCTGCCAGGGCCTGTAAGGCGCAGCTCAGGTCGCCTGAGCTGCGTTGCCAATATCACCGCTCGCGTTCGCCATCCGCCCGACGAGCGCAACGCATTCATGGCAGATCCATGCATTGCTTCTCTCGCCGCTTTCGGGATTGCGACGCGCTCGGAATCCTTCCCAACCTCCGCAGCCACCCAGCAGAATCCGCACTTCCGGCGCCTTTTTGCCGCAAAACGAGCATGGACCCCAGGGCGGCGTAACAGGCTGGTCTGTCGGTGCGGGCGACGCTTTCACGGCAAGCTGTTTCGCAGCGAGCGTGTTCCAGTCTGGCAGACCAAACTGCCGCGCGACGATCTCCAGGCAGTCGCTATGCGTGAGCTGAACGTTTCTGTTGCCCAAGGCATCGCGAAGGGATTTCGCCATGGACTTGGCGTCTTTGTCTGTGAGCATCATTGTGAATCCTCCGTACACGGCGAACCACATTGATCAGTGCTTGCGTTGCCGACCTGTTCGCCGAGCGGTGCAGGATTGGATATTCAGTGGAGGATGCATTCACCGTACCTCGGCTGAGGCGCAAGCGGCAGGCTGCATCGAGCCCGAAACTGAAAATACAGGCCGGGAGGAATGCCTGTCAACGCTGCATCGCAAAATCCCGCTAGTTGCCGAGCTTCGCGATGTTGGTGAAACCCATGCGCTTCATGGCCGCCACGCCGATCTCGAATTCTTGAGTACAAAGAAAAACCCCCGGCGTCGGGCCGGGGGTTCTTGTTCATGCAGCAGTTGAAGCTTACCGGCTGACCTGGAGGCTGGTTCCCGCACCAGGACTGAAGCCGCGAGCACCTTCGCCGTTGGAGACCACCTTGACCCACAGCTCGCCCTTGTCCTTGAAGTACGAAGTCTCGCTGGCCTTGCGCAGCGCCGTGAGGCTGCTTTGCTCCGTACCCGAGGCCGCGGCAGTGAACCCCGGCAGCTCGAAGATCACCCACGATCCGGCATCCATTTCGGTCAGGGTAAGGTCCAGTTTCGGCCTTTCCGTGGTCAGCTTGATCTCGGTACCGGCTCGCACATTGCTCCCGGTTTGGGTGTATTCCCTGCCATTGCGGCTCAGAACCACTGGCGGCTGCGCAGGAGGCCTCACAGCAGGCACGGTGATGGGGACCACGGCGCCTGGACCAGCCGGCGCTCCTGCACCGAGGCTCGACGGACGATCAGGAGCAGCAGCGGCAGGACGAGCGCCGATACCACCGCCGAGGGCGGTAAAGGTCAAACGTCCGACATCGCCCTTGCACACCGCGGCATTCCAGTCGCGCTTGATCTGACAGGCTTTGGCATCGGTCGCGATGCTGTCGTAGACGCCATCGTTGAGCAGAATGTAGGAATTGGGCACGCCGGTAACGGATCCGTCCCTGTCGTGGATGGCCGCAGCCTTCCAGGCCACGCCGTTCAGATTATCGTTGCCCCACTTCTTCTCCATCGCCGGGAAATACACTGGCTTGGCGTTGATGAAATGCGCGCGCTCGATGGCGTTTTCCGTGCTCACGCCGGCGCTCGTGAACATCAGGTAGGAGAGCGCTCCCGTCTTGCGGGTGGCGTTGTCCTTGTAGTTGCGGAAGGTGACGTTCTCCACGTCATGACGGTAGTCGTAGTACTCGTAACCGCGGATCGGGAAATCCGGCATCATCGGCTTCGGCAGACTGCGGCCGTAAGCCTTCTCCGCATCAGTGCCTGGGTTGCCGATGTTTTCGGTCTCGCCCACGAACAGCGAATCCACGACCTTCGACGTAAAGGGATCACGACCCGCCGAGCCAGACGCATGGGTGTAGCCCATGGCGTTGTCCGCCACCTTCACGTTCCTGAATACATGCATCTCACCACGGCCCCAGATGCCGCCATTGCGATTCTTGTATGAGGTGAGGTTCTCGAACACTGTTTCAACAGTCTTGCTGTTGTTGTCGGCAGGATTTTCCTTGGGCATGTGTGCGTTGCCCGTAACGCCGAAAGTGTTGTTCGGATTGATGTTCCGGTCGAACATGAAACCGTCGTAATTCGAATGGGCGGTGTTGCCCTTGAACTCGCGGAATGCCGTGCGGCGCGGCCAGACGCTCTTGCTGATTTCCGTGCCCTCGAACTGACCATTCGGGTGCTCGGGCAGGGACATCCAGAAGCCATTCGAGTCGGAGCCTGCGGCCACGTTGTCACGGTAGATGTTGTCCGGGTTGGTGATCCAGAAACTCGACACCGTGTTGTCCGAAGGCAGCAGCACGTCCTTGGAAGCCTGGCCATTCGTCCTGACGGCCAGGCGATTGTCGAAGTCCGGGCTCTCTCCCGCTGCAGCGAGTCGCGTCGGGACGCATGCCTTGCTCGTGTGACACTTGGTCTGGATCGCCAGGTTGTGCACGAACTGGTTGCCGTGCTCGATGCCGTCTTCGAGGAAGAAGCAGTGGCCCACGGTGTTGTAGGTCACGTTGTTCTCGACCTGCAGATCGTTCGTGCCATGCACGGTGACGCAACGGTTGAAGGTGTCGTGGATGGCGGCGTTCCGGATGTACTGGCCCTTGCCATCACCGACGAGGTGCCAGTGAATCGGATAACGCGCGAGAGTCAGGTTCTGACCCATGCGATTGAGCTCGATGCCTTCAACATACATATGGCTCGAAGGCATCGCCATGATGTGTCCGCCGAAGAATGTCTGCTCCGCATCAGCCGAGGCCTGCACCTTGATATTGCGTGTCAGCAAACCCACCTCGCCACGCTCATCCACGTCGAAGGTGATCTTGCCGAAGTGCATGTAGGCAAGCGGCTTGTCGAGCGTGATCGTGTTGCCAGTGATGGCGGCAACCGAGCGGCGCTCGGCCTGCCGTGGATCGTAATCGGTGGAGGCGAGAACGATCTCGTCGCCAACCCGCCATCCCGCAGCGTTCAGCACTTGTATCGAAGAGCTGCCGGCTGCGGCTGTCGCGGACAGCTTGGTCCATGTGTTGGTGCGGTCACCGTGCAGGTTCAGCGTGCCGCCCGAGAGCATGATGCCGCGATCACCCATGCCACCCATGACGTCTTCACCCTTCACGTTATCCGTGAGCGTGATGGTGGCCTTGTGCTTGTAGGGGTTGGCCTCGGTGCCGATGGCCAGTTCGCCGTGCACCATGATCCACTCGGTGTTCAGCTCCAGGTCGGCGTTGTCGGCAAAGCTGAGCTTGCCGTCGATCGACAGACCACCCAGCGCCGGCGGACTGACGTCGAGCACCACATCCTTGTCTCTGCCGATGGTGACCTTGTCACCTGCAACCGGCACCTTGCGGTTCGGCCAGCTGGCAGGATCAGACCAGTTCGTCTGCTTGGCTGTCTGCGCAGTGGCCTCCTGGGCTCCCAGTCCAGCCAATACACTGACCGCGAGGAACGCGGGAATCGGCGACAACAGAACGAACGAGCGAATCTTGCTCATGACATCAACCCCCACTCGAATGACCCGGTACTTGTGGCGCAGAGAATAGCGCGACTGCTGCCTGTCAGCGCGTCTCCGACCAGGGTCTCAGGGCTGAAATCAGCCTAGCGAAAAAAGCCCCCAGGCCTGAGCCCGGGGGCCACTGCTTCGCGCGGCAGAGCACGGTGCACCGTTGGGTACGCCCGCTCGTTTACCGGCTGACCAGGAGACTGGCTCCCCCGCCCGGCGCGCCGTTGCCGGGATCACCCGGAGACACCAGTTTGACCCAGAGCGCATCCTTGTCCTTGAAGTACGATGTCTCGCTGGCCTTGCGCAGCGCATCGAGGCTGCTCTGCTGTGCACCCGATGCGGCCGTGGTGAATCCGGGCAGATCCAGAATCACCCACGAGCCGGCATCCATTTCGTTGAGCGTGAGGTTTACTGACGGCCTCTCGGTGGTCACCTTGATCTCGGTGCCCGCGCGGACATTCGTACCGGTCAGCGTGTACTCCTTGCCATCGCGGCTGAGCACGACGGGCGGCTGGGGAGGAGGCGGCGCACCGAAGCCGCCTGGACCACCAGGTCCTCCCGGAGGGCGGACTGCGCCGCCCGCACCACCGGCAACTGCCGGTGGACCACCCGCCACGACAGCCGGCGGGCGAGCGCCAAATCCGCCACCACCCGGGCCACCCACACTCAGACGCCCCACATCACCCTTGCACACTGCGGCGTTCCAAGTGGGCTTGAACTGACAGGCTTTCGCGTCGGCCGCGATGCTGTCGTTCACGCCGTCGTTGATGAGAATGTACGAATTGGGCACGCCGCTGATCGAGCCGTCCCGGTCGCGGAACACGGCAGTCTTGTACGCCGTGCTGCCGCCATTGTCATTGCCCCACTTGCGCTCCATAGGCGGGAAATACACCGGCTTGGCGTTGATGAATTTCACCTTCTCGGCGCCGTTGTTCGAACTCACGCCGAAGCTGGTGTACAGCAGGTAGGACATAGCGCCTGTCTTGCGCGTGGCGTTGTCCTGGTAGTTGCGGAAGGTGACGTTCTGAACGTCATGCCGGTAGTCGTAGTACTCGTAACCGCGGATCGGGAAATCCGGCATCATCGGCTTCGGCAGGCTGCGGCCGTAGGCCTTTTCGGCGTCAGTGGTGGGATTGCCGATGTTCTCGGTTTCGCCGACGAACAGCGAGTCCACCACCTGCGACGTGAAGGCATAGCGACCGAAAGCGCCTGATGCATGCGTGTAGCCGATGGCGTTGTCGGCCAGCTTCGCATTCCTGAATACATGCATCTCACCGCGACCCCAGATGCCGCCATTGCGGTTCTTGTACGCAGTCAGATTCTCGAAGTCCGACTCCAGCACCTTGCTGTTCGGGTCGGCGGGATTCTCGAGGCCGATGTGCGAACCGCCGCTGACAGTGAAGGTGTTGTTGGCGTTGATGTTCCGATCGAACATGAACGAGTCGTAGTTGGAATGCGCAACATTGCCCTTGAACTCGCGGAACTTCGTTCTGCGCGGCCAGATGGACTTGCTGGTCTCTGTGCCGTCGAACTGTCCGTTCGGGTGCTCGGGCAATGACATCCAGAAACCGTTCGAATCGGAACCCGCGGCTACGTTGTCGCGATACGTGTTGTCCGGATTGGTGATCCAGTAACTCGCCACGGTGTTGTCCGACGGCAGCAGCACATCCTTGGAAGCCTGGCCGTTCACTCTGACCGCCTGGCGATCATTGAATGTTGCGCTCTCTCCAGCCGCAGCCAGGTTGGTGGGAACACAGGACTTGGAGGTATGGCACTTGGTCTGGATGGCCAGGTTGTGCACGAACTGGTTGTCGTGCTCGATGCCGTCTTCCATGAAGAAGCAATGACCTACGGTGTTGTAGGTGACGTTGTTCTCGACCTGCAGGTAGTTGGTGCCATGCACCGTCACGCAACGGTTGAAGGTGTCGTGAATCGCCGCGTTCCTGATGTACTGTCCCTGCGCATCGCCGACCAGATGCCAGTGAATGGGATATCGGGCCAACGTCAGGTTCTGACCCATGCGGTTCAGTTCGATGCCCTCCACATACATGTGGCTCGACGGCATCGCCATGATGTGGCCGCCGAAAAACGTCTGTTCCGCGTCAGCGGAGGCCTGGATCTTGATGTTGCGCGTCAGCAGACCCACTTCGCCGCGTTCATCCACGTCGAAGGTGATCTTGCCGAAGTGCATGTAGTCCAGCTTCTTGTCGAGCGTGATCGTGTTGCCGCTGATCGCAGTGATCGTGCGACGCTCGGCCTGGCGAGGATTGAAGTCTGTCGAGGCAAGGACGATCTCATCGCCCACGCGCCACTCAGCTGCATTCAGTACCTGGATCGTGGTGCTGCCTGCTGCAGCAGTAGCGCTCAACTTGGTCCACGTGTTCTTGCGGTCACCATGCAGGTTCAGGGTGCCACCCGACAGCATGATGCCGCGATCGCCCATGCCTCCCATCACGTCTTCACCTTTTATGTTGTCGGTAAGAGTGATGGTCGCCTTGCGCGTATACGGGCTGGCTTCGGTGCCGATCGCCAGTTCCCCATGCACCATGATCCACTCGGTGCTCAGTTCCAGATCGGCATTGTTCGAGAAGCTGAGTTTGCCATCGATCGACAGGCCACCCAGGGCTGGCGGGCTGATGTCGAGCACCACGTCCTTGTCTCTGCCGATGGTGACCTTGTCACCGGCGACCGGCACCTTGCGGTTCGGCCAACTGGCAGGATCGGACCAGTTGGTCTGTTTGACCGCCTGCGCTCCTGCATCGTGCACTCCCAGCACAGACAGTGCACCCACCGCGAGGAACGCTGGAATGGGCGACAAGCGAAGGAACGAGCGATTCTTCTTGCTCATGACATCAACCCCCGTACTCGCATGACAGTACTTGAACGGCTGAGAATAGCGCGATCGCCGGCTATCTACCGCCTATCACCCGCAATTGCCGGATTTCGAAAGAATGACTGCCGTTCTTGGCAGGAGGCCCGGCCAGCTATACTCCGCTGCCGATCGGACGCGAGCCGATTCGCGCATTTCCACAGTGGGTTCATATAAGGGGGATTCATGAGAGGTCCGTTCAAGGCATCGCTGCCCGTGGCTCTTGGCGCGCTGTGCGCGACAGCCGTCTTCGCCCAGGTTCCGGCACCTGCACCGATGGCAGCACCGCCCGCCGGCAACGTGGTAGTGGCCAATCCAACCTACACATCCATCCTGATGGAAGTGGACGTCAATCGTCCCGCGCCAGAGGTCTGGAAGCGCGTGGGGAAATACTGCGACATCGGTGAGTGGCTGAAGGTGCCCTGCACCCTCACCTCGGGCAAGGATGGCGAAGTGGGCGCCGTACGCTCCATCGGCCGCGAAGTCCTGGTGGGCAAGACGGACCTCTCGTACACCTACACGCAGCCGGTAACGCAAGGCCAGCCGTACATCCTGTATCACGGCACGCTGGAAGCGAAGCCGGTGACAGCCAGCACGTCGAAGCTGGTCTACACGCTGATGTGGGATAACTCGACCTGCGCGGATGATGCCGCTCGCGAGGCGGACAAGACCCAGCGCCGCACGACGTTCCAGACCGCGCTCAACAACATGAAGATCCTCGCGGAAGGTGGCACGTTGCCGCCCGGCCGTGCGGGCGGCCCAGGTGGCTGCCGTCCCCCTGGTGCTGCTCCTGCGGGAGGACCAGGCGCGCCCGGCGCTCCGGGCGCAACGCCTCGGTAAACAAGAAGGCCCCGGCAAGTTTTCTTGTCGGGGCTTTTCATATCGGTCCATGAACCCGGCCTCAGATTGAAAGGCCGACGTCGCCTTCCAGTACTTCCCGCTTCAGCTCGGGGCGCTCGCCCGGCTTCCACCGGGCCACGCGATGTACAACGCGGTAACGAAGCGGGCCGCCATCCTCGGTAGCGCTGCGCTCCAGCGGCGGAGGAATGCACACAAATTCGGTTTCCAGTTGATCTGGCGTCGCGCGCACTGTCGCATAGCCATATCCGCCAAGGTCTGTGAAGGCCAGGTGCGGAGCAACATCCGGATTGCTTGCGGCCCGCGCCCGCACCGGATCGTCGGTATCGCGCAGTACGAGCGCCGCACGCACGCCGTGCAGCAACAGGGTGTTGAACGCGCATTGCATCGAACCATCGGGCCGGTCGTGTACGTAAAAGGGCCGCAGCTTTTCTTCGCGCGGCAGAGTCAGCGCCTGCACCTCCGCCGTTCCCTGCTGCGAGATGGATCCGCAGATGAATTCCACGCCCACTGGTTCGAATGGGCGCGGTGGCAGTGTCTCGCTGGGGTAGCCCGCCCAGAATGAATGCTTGTCCCCGGCCACGATGGCCAGACCCGTGATGCCCTCATCGCGAATCATGCGGAAGATCTCGGCGTTCTCGACGGTATAGGAGCGGTTCATGATGCCGTACTCCCTGCTGGGCCAGGTCGCCGCGAACTCGGCCGGAAGATTCTGCGGATCAGTACGCCAGGTGAGCGTACCGAAGGAATGGCCCCAGATCTTCCAGGGCGCTTTTGACGCGCGCAAACGCTTCTTGAACCACGCCATCTGCTCGACGCCCAGATAGGATTGCGGCGGCGCATTGCGTTGCGGATTGGCAATCTCCTTGTCGCCCACGCGGATCGTGGCAGGCGCGCCGCCCGCGTACTCGCGTCCCTGGTCGAGGATGTCGTTGAGTTCTTCGGGATACGCGCCGAAGTCGGGCAGTGTCACATTGGCCTCGTCCAAGGGCGGCGACATGTACGAGCGATTGTCGGTCAGGATCAGGTCGATGTTCTTGCCGAACTGGAAGGCGCGCTCGATGCGCAGCGCATGAATGGCGGCGATATTGTTGGGCTCGGGGCTGACGCCGCGTGCATCCAGATTCGTCAGCGGCGCGTTCGTCACGGCCGGAGCCTTGAACACATCGCCCGCGCCCGGCTTGACGACGCGCGCAGGCTGGTACTCGTACCACGCCTGGCTTGCCGCGACCTTGAGACGCTGAGCGGGCCGCGGTGGATCGTTGAAGATCAGCTGCTGTGACTGGAAACCCTTCCACGAGAATTCGTGGTTGTCCCACACGCACACGAATGGCCAGCGCGCCCGTGCATCCTGCAGATCCGGATCGGCGAGAAAGTTGCGG
>Ga0134124_10001036_pt1 | contig 22276 bp, 16 predicted proteins | sample KB304_FD_96880 | JGI IMG/M metagenome (GOLD analysis project Ga0134124, IMG submission 96880) | Terrestrial soil microbial communities without Nitrogen fertilizer from Kellogg Biological Station, Michigan, USA - KB3-0-4 | ecosystem: Environmental > Terrestrial > Soil > Unclassified ... | reverse complement strand
AAGAATCTGCATGTCATCGGGAAGCGGCTTGGGCTCATGATCGGTAACGAATTCGATCCTAAGACCGTGCTGCTGCTGAAAATTCTCGCACAACGCCTGCAGCGCCGTTTCAAAGCCGAGTTCGTAGAGGACGGGGGGGCTGAGCTCGAAGGTAAGGGACCGGGATGATTTGATTGCCTGCTCCAGAAGCTCCCGGATCTCGTCTGCCGACCGGCTGCACTCTTCCGCACCGGCAGCTTTCAGCGCTCCCAGCTTGATCTTGGCCAGGGCCAGCACCTGACCGATCTGGTCGTGCAGGGTAGTGGCGAGCTGCCGCCGCTCCCGTTCTTCTATCAACGACATTTCCGACGCCATGAAGCGAAGTTTATCCTGATAGGCGGCATTTTCCAGCTCCATCCGTTTCCGCGAGGTGATATCTTCGTTGACCACGACCGCCCCGACGATTTCGTTCTGCTGATTCCGGAGCGGCACCGCCGAGTGGAGAATGATCCGGCGTATGCCGTCGAACCCTTCGATTTCGATCTCCTCCCCGATGATTGTCTTGTCCTCCCGGATTGCCCGCGCCGCGCCCCACTCTTCTGCCTCGATCCGTTTTCCGGTCTCCAGCCACCATCCCTTGTACTCGCCAAACTGTTCCATTCCTACGAAATGCGCTCCTCCCCAGATCCGTTGCCCGGCCGGATTGCCGTGGGTGATCTTTCCGTAACAGTCGAGAAGCCAGACCCCGACGGGGAGCGTTTCGAGGACGTTTCGCAGCAGCTCCTCCCGTTCCCTGACGGTTTCGCCGGAGCGCCGGACCTCCGCATGGTCCCGGGCAATCAGCCGATAGAGGACCACTGCGGTAACGGCGATAAAGACCCACCCTTTGAACATCGACAGCCGGGTGATGAGGTCCGGGTCGGAGATGAGAAGCTGGAGCAACAGGTCGGACAATAAAATCCAGAGCGCACCGGTGAGGGCATAGATAGCGGCGATTTTCAAGGGGGTATTCTGCAACAGCGCCTCCGGCATGCAAGTGATTGCGGCTTGTCCAGATTATAACAGAATAATGAGCATATTAAAGAATTCAACTGTCGGGGAGTCGTGGCCAATTGGCAGGAATACACCGGGGATATTTCAGGTAAAAGTTATGTGAAGAGGCTTAGGCGCAGGCTTATTCAGCCAATCTGCACCAGAATTTCATCGCCAGTTATCGTGACGGGAAAAATCTTGAGAGTGTAGGCAGGATTGTCAAGGCAGCTCCCGGTTTTGAGGTCGAACCTGTAGCCATGCCTGGGGCAGGAGAGATAACCGTCCTTGACGATGCCGGTATTCATCGGCGCCCCTTGATGGGGACATTCGCTCTCGCAGGCGAAGATCTCTCCCTTGATATTGATCAGCAGGATCTCCTGGCCGTTGACCGTGACAGCCTTCTTCCCGAAATTCGGAACTTCTGATAATTTGGCAGCAAAGGTCATAGTCCTCTCCAGAAACCAATAGTATTACCTCAGTCGGCAAAGCCGGAACCAAGAAGGAAAAGCCATAATGGAACGCAGAAAAGGCGGAAAAATAGGATAACGGCGGATCAATCCAAAGCCAAAAGAATACGTTTTTAAATCGGATTTGATCCTCTTTTTCCGATTTTTCTGCGTACCGTTATTTGTTTATGTTTTGGTTTTGAAGCCAGTTTGTTCAAGTCTTCAGGAAATGGCGATTTCGAACTGCTCCTGGTGGAACCCCGGCTTGGCCCTCACCGTAATTCTCTTCTTGAATTTCTTTTCAAGCTCTTCCAGTCCTCGACGTTCTTCGTCGTAGAGGAGGTCTGCAACCTGCGGGTGCACCGTAAGCGTCGCCTTGGTCCCCCTGATATCGAGCATCTCCCGACGCAGTTCGCGGAAGATCTCATAGCAGACGGTAGTTTTGGATTTTACATAGCCGCGACCTTCACAGTAAGGGCAAGGCTCGCACATCATCCTTCCCATGCTCTCCCGAACACGTTTTCTGGTCATTTCAACCAATCCGAGTTCGGAGATCTTCAGGATGTTGGTTTTCGACTTGTCACTCTTAAGCGCTTCTTCCAGTGCACCGAAGACCTTTTCCCTGTTTACCTCTTTTTCCATATCGATGAAATCTATGATTATGATTCCGCCGATATTCCGGAGCCGGAGCTGGTAGGCGATCTCTTTTACGGCTTCCAGATTGGTCTTGAGGATGGTGTCTTCCAGATTGTGCTTGCCCACATAGCGTCCGGTGTTTACGTCAATAGCTGTCAGGGCTTCCGTCTGCTCGATGATTATGTAGCCGCCGCTCTTCAACCATACTTTTCTCCCCAGGGCGCGGCTTATCTCGACTTCGAGCCCGTAGTGGTCGAACATCGGTTCTTCATCGTCGTAAAGCTCGATGGAGTATTTCATCTTGGGCATGAAGGTGGTTATGAACTGGACAATCCGGTCATACTCAGGCTTGGAATCGACGACTATCCGGTCTACCGATTCGGTAAGGATGTCGCGTACGACCTTCTGGGTCATGTCGAGATCAGAGTGAATAAGGATAGGGGGGTGTCCGATGTCCTTCTTTTTAGCGATCTCCTCCCACAGCTTGATCAGATACTTCATGTCTGCCTGGAGATCTTCCTCGCTTTTCCCTTCCGAAACCGTTCTGACAATGAAGCCGCTGCCGACAGGTTTGATCCGGTCAACGATCTCCTTGAGCCGTTCACGCTCCTCTTCATCTTCGATCCGTCGTGAGATCCCGACGTGATCGACTGTCGGCATGTAGACGAGATGCCGGCCGGGGAGAGAGATATGGGCCGTGATCCGCGCCCCTTTGGTGCCGATCGGCTCTTTGGAAATCTGGACCAGAAGTTCCTGCCCCTCCTGCAGAAGATCTTCTATCGGGTGCAACGGCTGCATGTCCGGAGCCTCGCCATCTCCAGGCTCGTCACCATTGCCGTTGCGCTCCATGAAGGATTCAAACTCTTCCAGCGGGTCATAGACATCGGCAACATAAAGGAATGCAGCCTTCTCCAGGCCGATATCCACAAAAGCTGCCTGCATCCCGGGAAGAACCCTGACAACCCGTCCTTTATAGATGTTGCCGACAATCCCCTTCACCTTTGTCCGTTCGATATAGAGTTCGGAAATGGTTCCGTTCTCTATCAGTGCGACGCGGGTTTCGTGGGAGGTTGTGTTGATCACCAGCTCATTAGCCATACTCACCTCTGGGAACGCGGCTTTTTTGCCCTGGCTGCGTAAGTCAGCGGGTTCGCTTGTGCGGCATAGCGCTGCTATGCCTCCGCGCTCACCCTTGACAGCCTTGCCAGGACGAAAAAATCCACGTTCCTGCTAACAGAATTTTATATATGTAAATCAGCATCTTTAAAAATAACTTCGAGTTTTTCGATCCGGCAGTCGGCAAGCTCTTTGATCGGAATCCCTGTTATTGCGGATACAAATTCCAGCGGTTTGCCTCGGCCGATCTCCATTTCGAGAACTCTTTCTTCCACCAGCAGGGAGTGGAGTTCATGCCGGAGGTCATACTCCTGAACGCCGCTTTTCTTTACCCTGCTGAACGGGTGGCTGTCAGATGAGAGAAACGCTGCACAAGGCCCTTCAAGATCAATATTGATGCTTTCTGGAAGAGTAACCCGGTAGCGCACCCTTTCGGTGATTGCCGAAAGAGAAGGTGTCTTCGCCGGCACGATCCAGGCATCGATTACAGCTATCCCCTCGGGAAGAGAAACGTTCAGATGTTCCTTAATTCTATCCGGACCCGACTCAGCCGAGACCTCCAGGTCAAGATATTCGGCGAAAGATTCTACACCCACAGAGAGGGCAGTTGCAAACGAGAATTTGGGGTGAGGATGAAATCCCAGTGAATATTTTACCGGAATTTCAGCTCTTTTTACGGCACGTGTAAAGAGAGTGATCAGTTCCAGGTGGCTGAGAAAGATCATTGCCCCGGTTTTGGAGTACCTGATCCTGACCCGCAACGACTCTTCAGGGGTGCTTGAAGAGTCCGGGGTCTGCGCAGGCTCGACCTTTTCTCTCTTGCTCCCGTCAGCAAGGCGGTTACGGATCTCTTCAAAGTCACAGACTCCGCAGCCGGAGCAGACCCCTTGACGGCAGTCCGGGGTATATTCTCTGCTAATAGATTTCGTTAGCTCTGTTAGCAGGAACCCTTTACTGACACCACAGTCGAGATGGTCCCAGGGGAGAATTTCGTCAGTCTCACGCTTTCGGAGGTAGAACCTGGGGTCGATACCTGCTTTGGCAAAGGCTTTCTGCCAGGCAGAGAAACTGAAATGATCCCCCCAGCTGTCAAAGCGGCAGCCAAGATTGACCGCTTCGACCAGAACTTTGCCAAGCCTTCGGTCACCTCTGGCAAAAACCCCTTCAATGACGGAGAGAGGTGCATCATGCCACTTGAAATTCAGTTTGCGTCTTTTAAGTTCGTTCCTCAGGAATTCCTGTTTGGTCAGGATATCCTCGTAGCTGATCTGTTCTTCCCATTGGAAAGGTGTATGAGCTTTCGGGACAAAACTTGAGACCGAAACATTGACCTCTCCCATCTTGCCGCAGAGTTTACCTTCATACTTGACGCGCCGGGAGAGTTCGACTATTTCGATGATATCATCCATGGTTTCAGTCGGAAGGCCGATCATGAAGTAGAGTTTTATCAATCGCCATCCCGCGCTGAAAGCAGAGCTTGCATCTCTCAGAAGCGCTTCTTCCGTAATCCCCTTGTTGATGACGCTACGGAGGCGTTCACTCCCTGCCTCAGGGGCGAGGGTCAGGCCCGTCTTCCTGACCTTCTTGATCTCTTCCATGAGTTCGTCCGAGAGCGAGCCGACACGCAGAGAGGGGAAGGAGACGGCGACCCGGCTCTCTGCATACTTTGACATCAGATCCATTAGAAGCGGCGTCAGGCAGCCGTAATCACCGGTAGCAAGCGAGAGCAGCGAGATTTCGTCGTAACCGGTATGTTTCAGCGTTTCTTCGACAGCTTCAAGGATCTTTTCCGGGGAGCGCTCCCGAACCGGGCGATAGATGTAGCCAGCCTGGCAGAAGCGGCACCCCCTGGTGCAGCCTCTGCCTATCTCCATGCTGACCCGGTCGTGAACTGTTTTGAGAAAAGGGATTACCGGAGAGGTCGGATACGGAGTCGGTTCCAGGTCGGCTACAAATCTCCGGCGTACCGAACTGTACCCTGATTTCAAGGGGATGATCCTCGATACGCGACCGTCATCATGATATTCAGCGTTGAAAAAGGAGGGGATGTAAACCCCCTGGACAGCTGCCAGTCTTTCCAGAAGGTCATTTCTGTTCAGGCCGTTTTTCTTGTGCTCGCGGCAGATCCCGGCTATTTCTAGGACAGCTTCTTCCCCGTCTCCTATCAGGAATGCGTCGAAAAAGTCTGCCAGCGGCTCAGGATTGTATGCGCATGGCCCGCCGCCGATAATAATGGGCCAGGAGTCATCGCGAGCCGAAGAGAGAAGGGGGATGCCGGAGAGCCTGAGCATGTTCAGGATATTGGTGTAAGAAAGTTCATGCTGGAGAGTGAATCCGAGGATGTCAACTTTTGAAAGCCGGGTGCCGCTTTCAAGGGTGGCAAGGGGTGTCCCGCTTTCTGTTAACTGGGCTTCACGATCCGGCCATGGTGCGTAGACCCGTTCTGCGGCAAGCCAATCCAGGCTGTTGAGTATGCTGTAGAGTATCTGGAAACCAAGATGGCTCATGCCGATCTCATAAACGTCAGGGAATGCGAGAGCAAAACGTATCTCAGGAGATGTTTTCCGTATTATACCGACTTCACCACCCATATAGCGGGCGGGCTTTTCTGTTTTGAGCAGGGCTCTATCTTTCATTGGGTCTCCCGGTGTGTCAACTTCGCAAGGCAGGCAACATATAATAGTAACAGCTGGAAAGAGATGAGGCAAGCATTGTCAAAAATGGATACCTCAAATAAGGTAGCGTCTATCCTAAATGAGACGAAAATCAGGGGGGCAATCACGGCAGGTTGTGCTGCCGCCATCGCAATATGTTGTAAATACAGCATGTTGTCTGGCCTGCAAGCCGTTGGCACGACATCTGCTACATGAAAGACATTGAATCATTCATTAATGCAACACAAATCAAAGGAGAAAGAAAATGAAAAAAGTTATGTCTTCCATCGTTGCCGCTATCGTAGCAGTTGCTTTTGCTGGTGTATGTTTCGCTGCTGAGGCTGTAAAGCCTGCTGCTGCTCCTGCTGCTCCTGCTGCTGCAGCACCTGCTGAGAAGAAAGAAGAAGCTAAGCCTGCAAAGAAAGCAAAGAAAGCAAAGAAAGCAAAGAAAGCAGAGAAGAAAGCTGAAGAGAAGAAAGAAGCTGCTCCTGCTGCTCCTGCTGCAAAGTAATCAACTTCTCACAGAGAATAAAAAAAGCCGCATCCTTGGATGCGGCTTTTTTTATTCTCTGTGATCGTTATTTAAACTGTCAGGCAATAATGAAAAATCTACTCGTTCTGCCAGACAAACCTCGGCTCAAACCATGGGTCGTAAAAGCCTGGAAACGGGACAAAAAATGTGAGAAGCTCGCCAGCGCCGCTTACTGTCCTGACAACTGTCATCCCGATACCTTTCAGGGGGCCAATTACTGTTCCGCGTAGCCACCCGTCCCTAACTCCCGTAAGATAGATCTGCTTGGGGAGCTCACCCCATCCGGTTACCAGGTTGGCGGCACCACGCACACCTTTTGCCGCCATATGGTCAACCACATCCTGCGGGGAAGAGTTCTCCACAGTCTGATATCCTGAGGCAGATGCATTGCTGTTGACAAGCGAAAGAGACATAAGGACAAGCGAGAGAACGATGAAGCTTTTGCGCATTACTTCTCTCCGGGTTATTACTCTTTTGTGTTGGGAGATTTTTGAGCTTCTCCGTCAGTCTTGACTGTTTCAGTCTTCGGGCTTTCCCACCCCTTCCAGACGAACTCCGGATCAATCATGGGATCGTAATATCCGGGTTGAGGGACCAGGAAGAACAGGGTTTCGGTAATGCCGATGAAGCAGCGGTAAAGAGACATGCCTGCGCCTTTGATAGGGCCTACAACATACCCGACTGCACCATGAGTTTTCCCTGTGAGATATGTCTGTTTCGGGAGCTCGACAATTGATGTAGCAATATTGGTCACCCCTCTGACCAGCTTGAAGGACATCTTCTCAGCGATCGACTCGGGTTTGGGGGTCTCGGTGGCGAATGCCGGCAGGGATGCAAGTATCGATGCTGCGATGATGATGGCTACAAAAAGAGTCTTCATTGCAATGATTCTCCTTTAATGCAGTGAGAGTGGAGTTCTCTTGCTGAATATGTACATTATCTCCTTGTAACATAATATATCCGGGGTGGCAAGCAGGTCCGGACGAATGTAACGAATTATTCAGCAATAAAAAAAGGCGCAGTTCCATGGCTGCGCCTTTTGCTTAAAAAATGTGAAGTTTCGTCAGGCGTTCTTGGAAAGATAGGAAGCAACTCCGGCCGCAGTGGGTTTCATGGCCTCGTCACCTTCGGTCCAATTGGCAGGACATACCTGGTCTCCATGAGTCTCGACAAACTGAAGGGCATCAACCATCCTCAGTGCTTCAGCAACATTACGGCCAAGGGGGAGATCATTTATGACCGAATGCCTTACAATTCCCTTGGTGTCAATGAGGAAGAGGCCGCGCAGGGCAACAGAATTGTTGAAAAGGATGCCGTAGCTCTGGGCAATGTTCTTGTTCAGGTCTGCAACCAGGGGATACTGGATATTGCCGATTCCGCCATCCTCCAGCTTGGTGTTTTTCCATGCGAGGTGGGTGAATTTTGAATCTACAGACACGCCGATCACTTCACAGTTCCTGGTCCTGAACTCTTCGAGCTTCTTGTTGAATGCAAGAATCTCGGAAGGACAGACAAAGGTGAAGTCGAGAGGATAGAAGAAGAGAACAACATACTTTCCTTTGAGCGATGACAGGGTAATCTGTCCAAAGCTGTTGTCCGGCATGATTGCGTCAGCTGTAAAATCAGGTGCCTCCTGGGTTACGAGTGTGCATACGCTCATAGTGACAAATCTCCTTGGCTGATATGGTTGTAAAACATGATAAAAAATACCAACCGGATATGGGCTTGTCAAGTAAAAAAGATAAATACAGTCTCTTTGGTCTTTTTACCTGATTTCGCCCCTGATACCCACTGTAACCTCTTTAAAGGGGATATCCTTACCGCACGCTGCAAGCGCCTGTCTGGCGGCCATCACGATTCCTCCGCAGCACGGGACCTCCATTCTCAGAACTGTGATGCTCTTCAGTGAGGAGTTGCTGAACAGTTCTGTCAACTTCTGCAGATAGAACTGGTTGTCATCGAGTTTTGGACAGCCGATCACAACTGCCTTCCCTGCGAGAAAGTCCTTGTGGAAATCCGCATAGGCAAACGGTACACAGTCTGCTGTGATAAGAAGATCTGCATGCTGAAAGTAAGGGGCCGAGGTCGATACCAGATGGAGCTGGACAGGCCACTGAGCAAGCTGGCTCTGCCTTGAGCCGGTTTCTGTCGCTGCTGCCGGGTTTGTTTCAAAGCTCATCGCTCTGGAACCCGGGCATCCGCCGCCATGACCATGTCCGTTGCCATGACCATGCCCATGATGTCCATGTGCCTGGCCGTGACCGTGTCCATGTACTGCCGGCTTGCCGGTCTCCAGCAGGTGCTGTTCAACCGCAGTCTCGTCAAATTCGTCAGCCTCGCGCTCTATGATCCGTATGGCATCCTGAGGGCACTCTCCCAGGCACGCACCAAGTCCGTCGCATAGGTTGTCAGCTGAAAGAACCGCCTTGCCGTTGATCATCTTTATTGCGCCTTCGGCACATGACGGGACACAGAGTCCGCAGCCGTTACATTTGTCCTGATCGATTTGTACAATTTTTCTGAGCATCTTTTTTCTCCTTTAGCTGAGTTGCATTTAGTTTACATGAACCAGTAGTGAAACAGATAATCCAGCCGCCCCTTCATAATCATCCTTTTACCCGAGTAGGCCATTATTTCCCTGATCTTTGCCCGGTATTCAGGCGTGTAGCAGTGAATGTGACAGCTTTTGCACGAGGGCTTGGGGTGAAGCGGGCAGAGTGTCCTTTTTCTGATGCCGTATTCGAGCAGTCCGGCGCACTCCAGGCAGAGGGTGTTATTTCCCGCGTGTCGTGAGCGGAGGAACTCGGGCAGAATCGACTCGCCGTCGACCTTGCGGTCATGTCTGGCATGACAGAAGAGCTGAATGAAGCGGGCAAGAATTCTGAGGTCGCTGATCTGTCTTTTGTTGAGCTCATCCATGTGTCCACCTTATCAGCCTGAAACCGGATAATGCATGATCCAAGTCAAAAATAGTAAAATCTGAAGCTATGCGATACTCGCTTTGCCATGTCTCTTCGAGTGTGCTATGAAATACCATTATGCAACCACTCCTGCCGAAAATACTGAAGCGTTCAGCCCACAACATATCCAGGACCATGATCAGCCCCAACGCTCTCCGGATCATGTACCGGTTGCGTGACAACGGCTTCAGGGCATGTCTGGTCGGCGGCTCTGTCAGGGACCTGCTTATCGACAGGGCTCCGAAGGATTTCGATATCGTCACCGATGCGACTCCCGAGCAGATACGGAGACTTTTCAGGAACTGCAGACTGATCGGCAGACGATTCAGGCTTGCACATATCCATTTCAGGGACGAGATCATAGAAGTTGCGACGTTTCGGGCGAGCGGCGAAGAGCCTGAGCCTGATGAATTTCCTGCAGACGATGAAGAGAGCGCCCCTGAAGATAACAGAGACCGGCATCATGGTCGACTGCTGAAAAGCGAGGGGGGGATGCTCCTTCGTGATAATCTGTTCGGAAGTCCTGAAGAGGATGCCTGGCGCCGCGATTTTACGGTAAATGCCCTTTCGTACAGTATAGCCGATTTTTCGGTCATAGACTACGTCGGAGGACTTGAAGACCTTGAGAGAAGGGTTATTCGGACCATCGGCGATCCGTGGGATCGCTTCACCGAGGACCCGGTACGGATGATCAGAGCGGTCCGGCTGTCGGCACAGCTCGGCTTCGATATCGATAAGATCGGCTGGAAGGCGCTTATCGAGATGTCTGTCAGAATAACAGACTCTTCTCCTGCACGTCTTTTTGACGAACTCCTGAAAACATTCCTTTCAGGTTCGGCAGCGGAGTGCTACCGGCTGCTGAGAAACGGCCGGCTGTTTAATGCTCTCCTGCCCGTTTTTGATGAGTGGCTCGATGAGAATGGTGACGAAGCTCTGGATTATTCGTTACGGTGGATCGACAGTCGCCTTGCAAGCGGCGGCACCATCTCTTCCCAGCTGTTCCTTGCCGTTTTTTTCGGAGATTATCTGGGGGCGAGGGTAGAAGCGCTCCCGGAACACTTTGGTTCATTTCAGGACAGCGTGGATCATGCCCTTGCCGGCTTCATGAAAGATACATCTGGAACTCTGCAGATCCCGCAGCGGATCGTAATGAGGCTTCGGGAGATCCTTCTCCTCGAAGAGCGCCTCATAAAAGTTCCCGGGAGAAAACCCCAGAATGTCGTCTCGCGACCCGGTTTTCCTGAAACCATTGAGTATCTACGCTTCAAGGCCGGCCGCGACGCTCATATTGAGAAAGTGATCAGTTGGTGGGAGCGTTATGTTGGCGAAGGTTTCCCACAGGTTGAGCAGAAGCATCACCAGGAGCCAGGGAAAAAGCACCGGAGGAAGTACAGGAGGGGCAAGCGGCCAAGAAGTGAGAACATATAGCAATAGCACTTTTTGACTGCTGCAAGCCGGACTCTTGCATTTTCAGGGGGTTACTGCTATTTTTATGAAGTTAATCTTATTGAAGGGGTAATGAATGTCTGTTTCTCACCATAAACTCATCATTCTGGGCTCCGGCCCTGCAGGTTATACGGCTGCTGTCTATGCGGCCAGGGCGAATCTCTCCCCGACCCTTATCACCGGTATTCAGCAGGGGGGGCAGCTGATGACGACCACGGATGTCGACAACTGGCCCGGTGATGTCGACGGTGTCCAGGGGCCGGAACTTATGGACCGGATGTATCGACACGCCGAGCGGTTCAACACCAATTTCATCTTCGACCATATACATACTGCCGACCTGAAAAACAGGCCTTTTACCCTGACCGGTGACAACGGCAGTTACACTTGCGATGCCCTGATAATAGCTACCGGTGCCGTGGCAAAGTACCTCGGGCTGCCGTCCGAGGAGACTTTCAAAGGGAAGGGCGTTTCGGCCTGTGCTACCTGTGACGGCTTCTTCTACCGCGGAAAACCGGTCGCGGTTATCGGCGGGGGAAGTACTGCTGTCGAGGAGGCGCTCTATCTAGCCCAATTAGCCTCACACGTGACCGTTGTCCACAGGCGCGACAGGTTCAGGTCAGAAAAGATCCTTGCGGAAAAACTGGTTGCGAAGAGCCGGAACGGTAACGTCACCATCGAGTGGAACAGTCATCTCGAAGAGGTGCTTGGCGATCAGTCTGGAGTGACCGGCATCCGGATCAGAAAAAAGTCCGGAGAAAGCCTGGACATCCCGGTTCACGGCTGCTTCATCGCCATAGGGCACCAGCCGAATACACAGATCTTCGAAGGGCAGATAAAGATGGATAATGGCTATATCATCACCCGCGGAGGGTGCAAGGGCGATGCTACCGCAACTTCAGTCCCAGGGGTGTTTGCTGCCGGAGATGTGCAGGACCAGATCTACAAGCAGGCGATAACTTCTGCAGGAACCGGGTGCATGGCAGCTCTTGATGCGGAAATGTATCTGGATACGATTGAATAGCCAGGCTGAAGAGTGACTGTTACGACACTTAAACTTTCAGCCTTCTACCTTTAACCAAGAGGTTCCCCATGCTTTCGAAAGTCCTCAGTTCAGCCCTGATCGGGATCGATGCCGTCACCGTGCAGGTAGAGGTTGATATTGCCCAGGGGCTGCCGCAGTTTTCCACTGTCGGGCTGCCGGACGGGGCGGTTAAGGAGAGCAAGGACCGGGTCAAGGCAGCACTGAAGAACTCGGGATACGAGTTCCCGGCCCGCAGGATAACGGTGAATCTGGCGCCTGCCGATCTCAAGAAGGAGGGGACCTCTTTCGATCTGCCGATCGCAGTCGGCATTCTGGCTGCCACCGGCGTTGTCAAAAAGGACAAGCTTGCCGACTATCTGGTAATCGGTGAACTTTCGCTTGACGGTTCGATAAAGGGGGTGCGCGGTTCGCTCCCTGTTGCGGTCACGGCAAAAGCGGAAAAAAGGAAAGGGATAATAGTCCCGGTCGAGAATGTAAATGAAGCCGGGGTCGTCGAGGGGACCGACATTATCGGGGTTTCCGATCTGGCCCAGGTCGTCGGGTTCCTGAACGGAGAGGTAGCCGTAGTTCCGCATCAGGTTGATATCCATCAGCTTTTTCGGCTGGAAGCCGAGTACCATGAGGATTTTTCCGAGGTCCGGGGGCAGGAGAATGCAAAACGGGCGCTGGAAGTAGCTGCTGCCGGAGCACATAATCTCCTGATGCTCGGCCCTCCGGGGTCGGGCAAGACCATGCTCGCCAGGAGGCTGCCGACCATTCTGCCGCAGATGTCCTTTCCCGAGGCCATCGAGACCACTAAGATCTACAGCATCATGGGGTTGCTCGATCGGGAGAGGGCGCTTATCGCGCAGAGACCGTTCCGGTCGCCACACCACACAATATCCGACGTCGGACTGATCGGCGGGGGCAATACCCCGAAACCCGGCGAGGTCTCTCTTGCTCATAATGGGGTACTTTTTCTGGACGAACTCCCCGAGTTCAAGAAACATGTCCTCGAAGTGCTTCGCCAGCCGCTAGAGGACGGCAGAGTCACGATCTCCCGTGCTCTGGCATCCATCACCTATCCGGCGCGGGTCATGCTGGTCTCCGCGCTCAACCCCTGTCCCTGCGGCTATCTGGGTGATCCGACCCACTCCTGCTCCTGTTCGCCGCGCGACATTCACCGCTATCGCTCCCGGATCTCCGGCCCTCTCATGGACAGGATAGACATCCATATCGAAGTCCCGGCGGTCAAATACCGCGACCTTGCCGACCGGACTGACAGCGAAAGTTCCGCCTCCATCGCCGCAAGAGTAGAAAACTCCCGCAAACTTCAACTGGAACGATTCAAAGGGATGAAAATCCATTCGAACTCCCAGATGACTCCGCGCCTTATCCGCAAGCATTGCGAACTCGATACACCCTGCAACCGTCTTCTCGAACTCGTCACCGACCGGCTCGGGCTCTCCGCTCGCTCCTACAACCGCATCCTCAAGGTTGCCCGCACCATCGCGGACCTCGAAAGCTGCGACAGCATCGGCGAGCAGCACCTCTCCGAAGCGATCCAGTACCGGAGCTTGGACCGGAAGACGGCCTGAGATTGACAACCCAGCCGGAACAAGGAAACTGTTGAGCGATTCGAGCAAAAAACGAGTCGAAGTTGTCCGGGCACTTTATTGACGGATGGGGGCCTTGTAAGGGTTATACAACTTTCCCTTCCTTGACATATTCACGCATAATGGCGGCTTCCAAACGCTTCAAATCAACTAACAGGGATTTGTCAGCCAATATTTCCAGCGAACAATAATGAGTTACGTTCATTATCCCAGCACCTGCCAGTTCAAATCGGGACGCCACTTGCCGCCAGTCGATATCACCGGCAATTTCTACCTGCGACGGAAAGGCTTTGCGCCATAACTCGTACCGCTCCTCAAGTCGGGGCATGGGGAAATGAATGATGGTCTGAAACCGCCGAATGAAGGCATCGTCTATGTTGCCGCGCTGATTGGTAGCCAATATCACCAGCCCATTGTACCCCTCGATGCGTTGCAGCAGATAAGAGACTTCCTGGTTGGCATACTTGTCGTGGGCGTCGCGGATGTCGGTCCGCTTGCCGAAGAGGGCATCGGCTTCGTCAAAGAACAATATCCAGTTCTTGTTCTCGGCTTTGTCGAACAGCCTCGACAGGTTCTTCTCCGTCTCCCCGATGTATTTGGAGATCACCCGCGAGAGATCGATGCGGAACACGTCTTTACCCGTGTATTTGCCCAATAAAGTTGCGGTCAGGGTCTTGCCCGTGCCGGGCGGGCCGTAAAAGAGCGCACGATAGCCGGGTTTGATTTTCTTCTTCATTCCCCAGTCATGCAGCAGGGTGTCGTTATGGGTAATCCAGTTTTCGATTTCACGTATCTGGCGCAGGGTGTTCGGATGCAACACCAGGTCGTCCCATTCCATTTCGGTCTCGATATGTTCCGCAGGGAAGTCTGTGCTGAAACGCGGCTTGCTGACCATACCGGTCGTAAGCAGTTCAACAATTTCAGGTTCTAGGATCAAGCGGCCGCTCATCACCGGTTCGCCTTCGCGTACCGGTTCAAGAAAGAGGATGCGCTTCTTGACGAACCAATGCCCGCTGCTCATGATGCGCTGGACTTCCAGGCGTTTATCCAGGTCCTCGCCTGCAAGGATGAACTGCGCTGTCTCCCCGGTGGGTAGGATGCCGCGGTGGTTGGTGGCCTTGACGCCGCCGAATTCAGGGAAGTCGCCCCCTTCGGGGAAGTACTCAGCGAGGATGTTGCTGAAAAAATCCGGCTTCAGGTGCGGCGCCAGAGCGAGCGTCAAGATCACAAACTCTTCGAAGGAGTTATTATGTGTTTCCAGAAATTGTGACAGCCCGTATTCCTCACTGTACAACTCGAAAGAGGGGATTTCAAAGTCCTCGACTTGCCCGAGGTGTACCTTAAGTCGACCGTTCAGGACTTGACTTAACCAATCAAGACCCAGTTTGAGGTTTTCGGAATTCTGATTCATGCTAATCCTACAACTCCAGTTATTGGATTTCAGCTCTGTCCGACCAGCAACTCGAGAACATCTTTTTCTTTTATATTCGGTTCTCCGCCGAGATCTGCGCGCATTGCCTGGACGAGCTTGTTCAGCAGCCGGGATGTCTCGTTACTTTCTTTCGTGCCTTCTTGCATTGCACTCCTGAGCTGCTTATGTGTCGTAATGACCTTTTGGCTTCCATGCAGGGAAAGGAGTTGCTCGAGTTTAATGAGATCGATCATGTCAGGCCGTTCTTTCCCGTCCGTCAACGTCCCTTTCAATTGATCGACATGAAACGCGGCAAGCAGCTCATACACCTTCGCCTTTAGAGCAATATCCTCAGCAGAAGATCGTGCCTTAAAACCACCTGCGATGATAGCAGCGCACACGATAGAGACGATAGAAGCAATTGTGACAAGAGTCCTTGTCTGCGGATCAAGCGTGCTGTACATGTCTGCAACATATTTGAACATGAAATAGCCACTGATCAGCAGTGCTGCCAACAACGCAAAGCCAAAAACTACACTGAGAATTGATTCAGATGTTTTCACGAGACCTCCTCAAATAATGCATACACTAGAGACTTAATGCAGTTTCTTTGTAGAATTCATGAACAGAAATTTAACACATCTGTCAATCTTTCTTCTTTTGAGGCACTTCTTTGTAAGTGCTCCAAGATGTTGTCGCAAGCGTTGTCAAGCTTGTCTTCCAATTACCTTTCAATTTCAGCGCACCAACCGTTGCAAGGCCTACTTGAAGAAGGCTATTAAAGACTCTGTCGAATGTCTTCTGTAATGCTTTCGTATCCGGATTTCTTTTCTCGTCTCCGATTACCTTAACAGGATTGGGTTCGTTGGCCCGTATCGTAGCTTTCATGGGCTTAGTTGACACCTCGTTCTTCCGTGTCTTTATAACAGGGATGTTCATGCTTGGCTTAGTACAATGCACGGTAACATGATCTTTCTCCGTGAGCAGAATTGCTGACAACTTCCCGCCTTCAGGATCACTCTTGCAGTGTGTGGCTTGCTGAGACAGGCGTTGACGAAGATCCTTATCATCCGCTTGAGTACTCGCATTATCGAGAACTTCGCCGAACCACATTTTCATGACCTTTACGGGAACGTGATGTGATGCTCCATTAATCTTATCATCTTTGACAGTATGCTCACCCACCTTGTAGCGATTATTGTCCGTCTCAACCGTCTTGGGTTGACCGGCTATCTCTTCGCTCGCCGAAGCAGTAAAGTGAACGGTCTCTGTCTGGTCTTGTTTGGAATCGATAACCATGTTAAACGTTAAGAGCTTATATCTCTTTTTGATAGGGCCCAGCTTTTTACGAACTTTTTCTTCATCAAACTCTTTATCCGCCAACAGCTTTTCCGCTTCGCTTATGGCCTTTAGTTTGTCGCGTTTCTTTTCCTCTTCTGTCCTCTCATCCTTCTTGTCTTTCTTCCCAAACAACCTCCCCATCAACGCTTTCGCCTTCGCGACGACCCAGTTGATTCCCGCTTCGATGGCCTTGTCGACTTTATCTCGCACTTTCATGACAACGTCATTGATCTTGTCGGTGACTTTTCCCAATCCGAGAAAACCGGCCAGCAGGCTGATCGCAAACGATAACATGCCGGCGAGGGCGTTGTTGACCCTGACGGCAGCGCCGCGGATATTGCCGGCGGCAATATCCATTATGGAGTTGACGAATCCGGTCACGACAGCCACGATCTTCGCGATCTTTTGCACGATCACCATGATGATGTCGTAGATCGAGATGATCGCCGAGATGAAGCCAGCGCCGGGAATGAACATACTGATCAGCTTGGGGATAGCCTTCTTGATCACTGACTCGAGCACGAAGTCGATGATGCCGCTGATGACCGTGTCCTTGAGGTCGCTGAGCTTTTCCCGGATCATCTCCCACGCCGCCTCGATCCCGCCGGCAGCGAGTTTCTTGACGATCTCGAATCCCTTTATCGCCCACTCGACCCCTTTTTCGATACCGCTCACTATCTTCTCGCCCTTGTCGCCCAGCGCCTTGACGATCTTTGCGCGGATCTTGGCCCAGGTGATGCCCAGGACGCTCAGCGCGAACTTGCCGAGCTCGGGCAAAGAGAGCGCCTTCGGGATGTATACGCCGTTCAGGGAACCGGTAAGCCACTCTATCAGGCCGTTTTTAAGGTGTTCACCGAAGTTGTCCATGAAGAGGCCGAATCCGAGCTTGGCAGCATTTGCCAAGTTCCCGACGAACGGCAAGGGATTCTTCAATATGCTTTTTAAGGCGGCGCCCGCCTTTTTGACGTACCCCATCGCTCCCGGCTTGACCGAGTCGAAGATGATTTCGAGCAGGTTCCAAATGGTGCTGCCGGCCCAGCTGATGAAATTGCCGACGAAGCCGCCGAAGACAGATCTTATTTTATTGAACGCTTTCGGCAGCAGCACGATATCCATGATCTCCAGCGACGTAAAAGCGGCAATAAAGAGAGCGGGAATCTGCTGCACAAACCCTTTCACCGCTGCCATCGCGCCGCGGAACCATGCCCATGCGCGCGCGATCGCATTCGCTTTTTTCATGTTTTCCCAGACTTCATCCTGGCCAATTAATTTCATGAAGGGACCGATCAGGTTTTCCGCGGTCTGCGGCACTTCGTCGCCGCTGATCGGGTCTTTACCCAGGACCGCGCACAGGAGGTCGTAGCCGTTGGGGGCATTAGCTTTGACGAATGCCGCGAGTGGCTTCAGAATGGCGTCTTTGATTAGTCCGATAATCCCGTCTTTCAATCCGATCGCAAACTCTTTGATTTGCGCTATAGGAGCTGTGACGATACTTTTGGCCTGTTCCCATATTGCGCCCGGATCGCGCAGGTCGCTGAGGGAAAACTTTTTAACGAACTGTTTGATATCCTGCCAAATGTTGCTGCCGATATTGCGAAGCGCGTTGAATTGTTGTGAGGCGAACACGCTGACCTTGTCGAATACTCCATGATTATTCAACGCATCGGTTATGTAAAATCCTCCCGGGATCATTTCTATGGCGCCCTTGAGAATATTGCCGGCGCTCCGGTCAACCGAGGCCTTTGTAAGAGGGTTGTAGCCGATCACAACGGTAAGCATGGTGAAGCCGGGGATTGCGGCTGCATTATCCGAAATCCAGGAGATCGCTTTATCGTAAAGATATTCGAGGGGGCTGGAGAGATCCCAACGCTGCACTCGCGGAGACGTGGTCGTGGTACTAACCTGCGGACTCCGTTGTACTGCATGGCCCTGCTGGATGGTGTGGGTCAGTTCATGCGCCAGCAGCTGCTTTCCGCTGCCGGTGCCGGGCTGGTATTGCCCGCGGGAGAAAAAGACATGGTTCCGGTAGGTGAAGGCCCGGGCGCTCAGCTGATTGCTGAGGCCCGCTGCCTCCGCGTCGTGGTGGACCCGGACTTTGCTGAAGTCGCTATTGAAGCGGGGTTCCATGAAGCCCCGCACGTCGCCGGAAAGCGGGGTGCCGCCGGTGGTCTTCCGCTGGATGGCCGTGTGGGTATCTGTGCCGATAACCGGAACATTGCCATTGCTTTTGCGCTGAAGGTTTTCTTCGACGGCCGGCGCTTTCTGAATTCTGTCATCTTCTTTTCTCTGATATTTATCCTCGGGACCCGGCGCCTTTTGTATCTTTTCATCGTCCTTCTTCTGTACCTTCTCCTCTGAAGCAGGTGTTTTCTGGATTTTGCCTTCTTCAGGGGCAGGCATCCGCATCACTTTGCCCGCCATTTTGTCCGCTTCCTGCTCTAAGGTATCTCCTGGTTTATTTACCGCCAATTTAAGCTGGACCGGCGGAACACCCGTCTGTCTTGCCGGTGTGAAAAAACCGCCACCTCCCGTCCCTGCAAAAAAAGGCCGATTTGACGAGTGGGTCGCAGCAGGCTGAGTTGTTGTCGACGATTTTTCCGCGCTGGTTTTCATTACACCCTCAACTTATCAACCAGAGATGGTCAGTTCCACTCTACCCACAGCATCTTCTTCATCCAGGGAAGCTTGATCATCGAAATACCCCAAGGGAGCTGTTCCAGGAGGATATCGCAGGTTTTCGATTCGACCTGCAAGAGCCAGTCGCCCTCCCTTTGGGACAATTTCCCCTGGCGCAGCAGGAAAGTACCTCGCAAGGCATCGGGGGAGCTGTTTCCCAGCGCTCCCCAGTGGCGGATCGCGGCTTCGAGCAACGCGCAGGCTTCATTCATTTCGTGTTGGGTCAGCCCGACATCGGCCTCGGCCGGGGTCTCCAGCGGGATATTGCATAGTACCTTCGGCAGCAGCAGCTCATATTCCGGAGCGGTTGCCTGCTCCGTACTCAGAAAATGCAAGAGGCATAAAGCGCGCTCCGGGTGAGTCAGCTTGTCTTCAACGGCAACGCCTAGCGCAGCGAAGAATTGGGGCAAAAACGGGTGCACCAGTACGAGGCCCGCATTTCCGATGTAGATCCCCTCCCGCAGTAGCTCCGCAGGATTGTCGCTGCCAGCAAGGTTACCGGGAAGCGAGGATTCCGGACGAAGAGGCGTTTCCGATTTGGTCTCCCTTGCATCGGTACTCAAGTGACGCTCCTGTAACCCCTTTAGCTCGCTCCTCCCCGGAGCGGAAGGCGCCAGGGCTCCATATATCTCACGTGCAAGATCTTCCGGAGCGAGAGTTCTCCCGCCATCCTTTGCGCGTGACGTCCGCCGGAGGTGGCTCTCCAACATGGCGAGTATCTCACCCGGGACATTCCGGTTTTGTAGAAGTCGTAGTACCTCATCGAGTGCACCCTCGTTGTTGCATCCTCTATTCGTCCCACCCACAAGGTCTTCCGGGGCGAGAGTGCTTCCTCCACCCTTTGCGCGTGCAGTCTGCCGAAGGCTGCTCTCCAACATGGCGAGTACCTCACCCGGGACGTTCCGGTTTTGTAGAAGCCGTAGCACCTCACCAATTGCCCCCTCGTCGTTGTATCCTCCATTCTCTTTCAGTGGGGTAGGGTGATCGGGGTTGGCGGCTTGCGGCCAGTTGCTTCGCAGGAAACCTTCCACGCCCGGTTGATCTTGTTCGTCGGCAATCAGCACGTCCCGGGCTTCTGTAACAAGGGCCGAAACGGTCACCGCGTTTCGCGCGGCAACCAAGGCAAATGCCCTCTCCCATAGATGCCGCTCAACACGCCGGGAAGTCATCGGGCTGACCGCTTTGCGCAGCAACCCGGCAACCTCATCGAATGTTTCTTTGCCCGCAGCGGAAAACAATGACAACAAAGCACCGAGGAACCGGGATGAGAACTGCAGGACCAGCCTTCTTCTTGCTCCGGCACTATCGAGCACTCTAAGCAGGTCATCCTTTGCACCAAGAGGATCGGCTCCGGACTTTCTCCTCTCCTGCCAGGAAAGTAGGATCTCCTCTTCGAAAGAACGACTCTGCTTGAGATGGAATGTCCATGGCAGCGTCCCTGTGTGCAAGAAATGTATCAAGGCGCAGTCGATGATCCCTTCTGAACATTGCGCCCTCATGTATTCACAAGCCGGGGCAGGCGAGGACGCTTTGAGAGAAATCTGTTTCTGAAGCGACTTTTCAAGCGCCACCGCGACGGCCCTGAGGAGCTCCGGCTCCAATTGTCGCAGAGGAAGGGTGCCGAGATCTAGCTCCAGTCGTTCGATATACAAATGCCCCTCACGCGGCACGAAACGGTGCAAGGTCTGCTCTAGCGCGGCGGGGAGGTCATACCGGCCAAAATTGGCCAAGCGCCGCTGTAATGTCAGCCCATCGGATTCAGTGCCATTTACGACAACGTCGAGAGACAGCCGTTTGATCCTTTGAATTGTCGGAACCTCACAAAATTTATTTGCAAAAACGGAGAATCTGTGTTAGAATTTTTTTACTGGAAGATAGGGGGAGCGCGTCGACAAGGTTTTTTGCTTCCCCGGGGGGCAATGGCCCCTGCTCTATAGCCCCATTAAGGGGCTTTCCCTTTTTTGGGCCCCTTAATTCAGCGGCAAACCTTTCTGGGCATCTTTCTTCCCGAGCAAAATATTGATGTCGTAACCGCTCGGCTTTATCACTTCATCTCCTCTGATAGCATTCACCACATCATCCAACTTGATTGCGTTGTCGCTGATGTCTAACAGTAAATCGATATCGCTGGATCCCGTCTTCCCGGTTACCTTCTGACGAAGCGCCATGAAGTCTTTCGGGAGGTTTTTCGACCCGTCACGGCAAACCCAGCTGCCGTTCGCCCAACTTCCCACAAGCACTGCGTTCACAACTGGACCGCCGACGTTATAGGTCTCGTTGATGACATGTCCGATCCTGCTCAGGATTTCTTTGATGGGCAAATCTGCGATCGCAACCGGCGCCCTCTTCCTGATCATCCGTTGCCACTGGATGAGCTCCTGTGAAGTGGCAAGTGGTACGGGGGATGGGTACTCCGCATCGAATACGTCGTCCTGTTGCAGCAGGACATATTCATCGGTGCGATATTCATTGCGTAGTCGGGGCGCGACCCGGAACTCGGGAATATTCGCAAGCGGCTCCCATGTTCCGTTGTGCCAACGGTAAATGCCTTCGTTTGTGTATCTGTAACGGATCTGATTGCCTTGCAGGCCACCCCACTCGATGTTGAATGTGTGGTCGGCGAAATAACGAATGAGCATTTTGTTCGAACCGGCCTTATGATCGAAGACCACCCCGCCGGGAAAAGTCTCGTTCAGTTTTTCTGCAACAGCTGAAAGCTGTGCGTGTACCAGTCTATCGATCGGGACATCCACATGCACCGGACCGCCGCTAAGAAGCGACTGTCCCTGTATCTCATAGCGATAAACAACCACGACATAGTAAGGAGCCAGTTCATTTTTGTCGTGCTCCTGCGATTCCTTTTTATCGTGTGCTCCGACCGCTCGCGGCGGATAACGGTACTCGCGCTGAGCCAGGTTGCTCAAATGCTTCCTGCTGTCAAACCACTCATATTCGCCTTCATACACCATCACTCTCCCCAGACAGCCCATATCCTGTTCCACCCTATATGGCAGGGAAAAATCCGCCACGATAATGTTGGTGTTCGCTCCCACCCCGAGATGAACCACGACGAGAGTACCTCCGCGCAGCGCACCCGCTTGATGCTCCATCGCGTGATGCCTTTCAAGGAAAGTTCCGGGCTTGTCTGCATTGATATAGACAACGGAAAAGGGCAAATGATCCTTTTTCACTGGATCCGACAACTTCAGATCGACGATATTTTTCCCGATCAGTCCTTCCACTCTGAAAAAGTTGTAGGGCTCCAGATCGTACGCCAATGGATTTTGCACGTGGTCAGGACTGTCTGTATAGTCGTACCAGGACAATATCTCTTTCATTCTTTCGCCTTTTTTGGCGGCATCCCAGAATTGTCGTATGTCCGGTTTGAAATAAAAGGGGATCGATTT